>Ga0209344_10001862_pt1 | contig 25522 bp, 17 predicted proteins | sample Cruoilmetagenom6_FD_187293 | JGI IMG/M metagenome (GOLD analysis project Ga0209344, IMG submission 187293) | Oil polluted marine microbial communities from Coal Oil Point, Santa Barbara, California, USA - Santa Barbara Oil Seep Sample 6 (SPAdes)... | ecosystem: Environmental > Aquatic > Marine... | reverse complement strand
ATGCCGTCCAACTGCAAGGCGTGAAACGCGGCGATGGCGATGTTATTGAACAGGCAGAAGCCCATGGCGCGATCACGTTCTGCGTGGTGGCCGGGTGGACGCAGGGCGCAAAATGCGTTTTTCGCCTCGCCCGCCACCACCGCGTCCACGGCGGCGCACACCCCGCCCACGGCGTATAGCGCCGCATCGCCGGAACCGGGCGACACCACGGTGTCGGCGTCCAGGCGCGCGTAGCCCGCATCCGGCACGGCGGCGAAAACCGATTGAATGTAATCGTCGTCATGCACCCGCTTGATGTCCCAAACGGAGCCACGCGGCGCCTCACGGCGCATCAAGGCGGCGAATTCAGGTTCTGCAAGCGCGTCTTCGACGGCGCGGATGCGGTCGATGCGCTCAGGATGACCGGGGCCGGTGTCGTGCTCCAAAGAACTGGGATGGGTATAAAAAAGCGTGCTCAAATCAGATCATTCCCTACATATGTCAGAACGGTATAAGCTGCGGCGATACGTTTGGTTACAATTGTGAACTTGACCGCAAATTCAAGCTCCCACTACAACATTGTTGCTATTTTTTTTGGGGTTCGGAGTTTTTTCTTATGGCTGTGCCTACGTCTGTTCGGGCCCTTTTGGTCGCGTTGCTTGGTTTGCATATGGTCGCGGCGGCGCCTGCATTAGCGCAAGAAAAAAAGAAAGACGCACCCAAGGCGGCGATGATCGGCATCGATCCCGTCATTGAAGAGCGCACCAGCCAGACCGTGCCGGTCATCGGACGCTTGGTCGCTCAACGTTCCGGCGTTGTATCCGTACTCACCAAAGGCGTGGTCGCCTCGGTGCTGGTGCACGTTGGCGACCGAGTGCAAGCGGGCGACATCATGGCGGGTCTGCTCGCCAACAGCTTGACCTGGTCCAGAGCGCTGCGTGCGGCGGAAGTGGACAGCGCCAAAGCCAGCCTCGCCAACGCCCAAACCCAGACCAGCCTGCGTCGACAAGAACTCAAGCGACTGGGTAACCTCAAAAAATCAGCCGCTTTCAGCGCGGCGCGTTTTGAAGACGCGCAAAAGGAACTGGCAAAGGCCGAAAGCGACGCCGCGCGCGCCGCCGCTGACGTAACCCGCACCATCGCCAATCTCAATCTCGCGCAAATCGATCTCGACAACGCTGAGATCATAGCCCCCTATCCTGGCGTGGTGTCGGCCGTACACACCGAAATCGGCACGTACCTCAACACCGGCCAACCGGTGGTGACGTTGGTCGATGATTCCACCATGGAAATCGAAGCCGACGTGCCCGCAAACCGCACCGCAGGTCTGGTGGCTGGCACCCCGGTCACCTTTACCACCAATGGCTCCAGCGAACAGATCGCCACCGTACGCGCCGTGGTGCCGCAAGAAAACCCACTGACCCGCACCCGCGCGGTGCGCTTTGCGCCCGACGCGACCGCAATTGTTGAAGGCGCCGCCGCCAATCAGACCGTGGCCATCAACATTCCCGCCGGCCCCGCACGCACCGTGGTTACGGTGCACAAGGACGCCGTGCTCAACCGCAACGGCCACCAAGTGGTGTTCTTAATGATCGACGGCAAGGCCGAACTGCGCCCCGTAACCTTGAGCGAAGCGGTATCGGGGCGCTTTATTGTGCAATCCGGACTGGTCCCGGGGGACGCCGTGGTGGTGCGCGGCAACGAACGCTTAGCCCCCGGTCAAGAGATCCGCTCAAACGCTGCGCCTAGCGCGTCCAGCGAGCAATAGGGACGGACGTTCGCCATGAACCTGATCAAAACATCGATCAACCGCCCCATCGCCGTGGTTTCGGCCGTGCTGATGGTGGTTCTGTTCGGCATGCTGGCGCTGGACACCATCCCCATTCAGCTCACCCCCGACATCAACAAACCGGTGATGAGCGTGCGCACCAATTGGGCTGGCGCGGCCCCCGCCGAAATCGAACGTGAAATTCTCAACCGCCAAGAAGACGCCCTGCGCGGTTTGGAAGGGCTCGACAACATGACCGGGCGCGCCCGTGAAGGCCGCGCCTCTGTCACCTTGGAATTCAACATCGGTCAAGACATGGACAAGGCGCTGTTGCTGGTGTCCAACCGCCTGGACCGCATTGACGGCTATCCCGACGAGGTCGATAAGCCGACCTTAGCGACGCGCGGCAGCGAAGACACGCCGATTGCATGGTTCTCGCTTAAACGCCTGCCCGGCAATCAGCGCGACATGCACACCTACGGCGATTATGTCGAAAACGTCATCCAAGACCGTATGGAACGCGTAACCGGCGTGGCCGGCACCAACGTCTACGGCGGCACCCAGCAGGAAATGCGTGTCATCATCGATCCGGCGCGACTGGCCAATTTCGGCCTCACCGTGCCCGAAGTCCTGAACGCGCTACGCGGCGCGAATTCCTCGGCCACGGCAGGCACCGTTGATGAGGGCAAACGCCGCTACGTGGTGCGCACCGAAGGCGAGCTGACCACCCCCGAACAGGTCCAAGCCGTGGTGGTGCGATCGCTCAAAGATCCCGTCACCGCCAGCGTGTCGCGCGTGACCATCGCCGACATCGGCACCGTCACCACCGACTACAAAGACCCCACCGCCTTCATTCGCCGATCCGGCGAACCCACCATGATGATCAACGTCGAGCGCGAAACCGGCGCCAACGTGATCGAGATCATGGACGAACTGCGCGCCGCAGTAGCCGAACTCAACGCCGCCCCGCTGGCGGCCGACCAGCTGATTTTGGATCAGGTTTACGACGAAACCATCTACATCAAATCGGCCATCGATCTGGTGCAGCAAAACATCTGGGTCGGCGGCACCTTGGCGGCGATCATCTTGCTGTTGTTCTTGCGCTCCGGCGCGGCGACGCTGATCATTTCCATCGCTATTCCGGTTTCGGTCATCGGCGCGTTCGTTGCCATGGCGGCGATGGGCCGTTCAATCAACGTGATCTCACTGGCGGGCATCGCGTTCGCCGTCGGCATGGTGGTGGACGCCGCCATCGTGGTGCTGGAAAACATTTTCCGCTTACGCCAAGAAGGTCATAGCCTGCGCGACGCCGCATACAAGGGCGCCGCCCAGGTGTGGGGGGCGATTTTGGTCTCGGCGCTGACCACCGTGATGGTGTTCGTGCCGATCTTGATCATGCAATTGGAAGCTGGGCAGCTGTTTCGCGACATCGCTGTGGCGATCTCGGTGGCGGTGGTGTTGTCGCTGATCGTCGCGGTGACGGTGATCCCCGCGCTCAGCAACCGCTTGCTGACATCGATTCCCGAACACAAACCGACCGGCATGCTGCATCAGGTTGATGTATTGGCCGCACGCTTCACCGCCGCCATCGTCAACTTCACCCGCGCCGTCGCGCACAACCGCGCCAATGCCTTCTTGGTGGTGATGACGCTGCTGATCGTCGGCGGCACGACGACGTGGCTGCTGGCGCCGCAAAAGGAATACCTGCCCACCGGCAACCGCAACCTCATTTTCGGCTTCATCTTGCCGCCGCCCGGCTACAACCTGGAAACCACCACCAAAACGGCCCAAGAAGTCGAAGACGCGGTGCGTCATTTGTGGGCCTCAGTCACTGGACCTGAATCCAAGCCCGGCGAGCCCCCCAAGATCGACGATTTTTTCTTCATCGCGCGCCCCGACTCGACCATCGTCGGCGCACGCTCGATTGAACCGGACCGCATCGCCGAACTGATCCCGGTGCTGCGCGAACCGGTATTCAAAGAACCCGGAACCTTCGGTTTCATCCGTCAGCCGTCGCTGTTTGGCCGCGGCATCGGTAGCGGACGCAACATCGAACTGAATGTTTCCGGTCCCGGTCTTGAAGTGGTTTTGGGAATCGCCCTCAAAGCCACCCGCTTGATCGAAGACGTCCTGCCGCGCGACGACGGCCACCAGATGCGCCCGCGACCGGGCCTTGAACTGGGTGCGCCGGAAGTGCGCATCGTGCCCGACCCGGTGCGTCTGGCCGACAACGGTATTTCTGCGCGCGAATTCAGTCAGACCGTCGACGCCTTCAACGACGGCTTGCGGGTCGCTGAAATCACCGTGGACGGCAAGCGCATCGACCTCACCTTGGCGGGACCGGAGCGCAAAGTGACCACCACCCAAGGCATCGATAACCTGCCGGTGGTCACCCGTTCGGGGGCGATCGTGCCGGTCAGCTCGCTGGCCAACGTGATCGTCACGTCAGGCCCCACCGAAATCCGCCATATCGAACGCGAACGTACCGTCACCTTGCAAATCAGCCCGTCCAAATCCGTTTCTTTGGAAGCCGCGATCAAACTGATCAACGAACAAGTCGCCCAGACGCTGCGCGACGACGGCCTGCCGGACGGCGTGCGCATTCGACTGGCGGGCACCGCCGACCAACTGTCGCAGACTTGGGATGCAATGACGTTCAACCTGTTGCTGGCCATCGTCATCGTCTATCTGGTCATGGCGGTGCTGTTCGAAAGCTTCCTCTATCCGTTCATCATCATCTTGTCGGTGCCGCTGGCCACCGCGGGCGGCATGATCGGCTTGTGGGTGGTGAACCTCTTTACGCAGCAATCTTTGGACATGCTGACGATGTTGGGGTTCATCATTTTGGTCGGCATTGTCGTCAACAACGCCATCTTGATCGTGCACCAGACTCTCTATCACCGCCGCGAAGACGCCATGAGCTTAGAAGACGCCATCGTCGCCGCGACACAAAACCGCATCCGCCCAATCTTCATGTCGACGCTGACGTCGGTGTTCGGCATGCTGCCTTTGGTGATGTTTCCGGGCGCTGGTTCGGAACTCTATCGCGGCCTGGGATCGGTGGTGGTTGGCGGCCTGACATTATCGGCGATTCTAACCTTGGTTATCATCCCACCACTTTTAACTTTGTTCGGCGGGTTCTTAGATCAGGGTGGGATGGCGTCGTTTAAACCCACAAAAATCCGTAACAAAGCAGCGACTTAGACACAAACCAAACCGGAACCACATAATAATCAACGATTTTTACTGGCCCCCCCTGCCTTACGGCGATAGTATATGCGTTTATTAGGATACAAAAATAAATACCCTTGCGGGAACCGTGGGCTAGACACTTCAATTCATGAAGGCCACGAAGGGGGGATGAGGGGGAGTAGGAACCAACATGCGTCGTTATAACTGTCGGCGCGTCCGCACCAAAGCGGATCAAACCTGGGGGAACAGATAACCGTGGTTACGGAAAGACTGAAAACAATTCAGGCCAATGCACTGCGTGCGAGCACCTTGCTGAAGGCCATGAGCAACCAGCACCGGATGATGATTTTGTGTCAGCTGGTGCCTGGTGAAAAATGTGTCAGCGACCTGGAAGAAATCATCGGACTGAGCCAATCGGCGCTGTCCCAGCATTTGGCGCGGCTACGCCGGGATTCTTTGGTGCAAACGCGCCGTGAAGCCCAGACCATTTATTATTCACTTTATGGTGAAGAAGCCAGTGCGGTGATCGAAACGCTGTACGGGCTCTATTGCGGCCAAGACGCCACCTTGATGGTGCACGATGCCGACGACGAGCAAAAAGTAAAAGCCATCTAGGGGATCAATGCTCTTTGCAAGAAGAGCGTCAGCCCCCCATGAGCCGACAAAAAACGGGCGGGGATTGTTCCCTGCCCATTTTTCTATGCCGTACTCATCAAACTGCCAACCTCTAGTGTACGCCTAGGGACGTCGGGCGCATTTTGCGTTTAATCACAATTTTTTCGGCTTGGCGTTTTTGCTTTTCGTGGGACACGATCCAGCGCAATTCTTCCTTCAGCACGTCGATGTGTCGGCTTTCCGGCGCGGTCGCAACGGCTTTGATGATGCCTTGGCGTGTGGGCATAGGAAAACTGTCAAAGTGTTCCAGCATCAAGAACTTGATGCCGGGGCGCACGGTTTCCGACAGCAACAAGCTGGTCACCAGCTTTTGACGCACATCGCTTTGCAGGTTGCCCGCTTCGGTCAATTGAATGAACTGTTTAACAAAGTCGCTGGGCGCCATGTCACCGTCCAAAAGCGCGCGCAAGATCACTTTCAAAGCCTGGGCATATTGGCGGCGCGTTTCGACGATGAATTGCGATGTGCGGGTGCGCACAAAGGCGATCGCCTTTGGTGAAAAGTCGTTTTCGGTGATCAGATCAATCGAACGTTTGACCAGCGGATGGCGGGTCTTTTCTCCGACCAGCGCACACACGCCCGCGACCAGCTTTTGATTTTCAGCTTTGGGCGACAAGCGCGTTGCGGCGGCCAGCGCCATGGGCGATTCCGGATCGCGCGTCGCCATCAACGCCAGCGGCAGCGGATCTTCAAACTCCGTCAAATCCAAATCAATGTTGACCAAGTGCTCGGGCAGCAGAATGCGCGCAGGATCGCCCGGCACGCAAATTGGATCACCTGTGCGGTAGCTCTGCTTGACCAGCATGGCGATATCAATACCGCCTTGGCTGATGCCGAAATTGGCACTCATCGTCTGACCCTCATTTTCTTCAATACGTCCAAAACAGCCGCGTTGCTGGGCGGTTGAATGTGTTTTTCTTGCAATTTCTGGGCTTCACCAGAAGACCACCAGGCGCGAAAGCGTTGCGCGCCGGCGCGAACTTCACTGGCAGCCAAGTCCCGGTTGAGCACATCTTGATAAACCAGCGCCGCGTGCGCAGCCTCAACAGGCCCCCGCTCGCCATGATCGGCTTGATCGCCCAAGTTCAGCATCTTATCCGCCTCATCCAACAGATGCGCAAGCACCAAGGTTAAAAACGCGAGCTTCTCACCGCCGATGCGCATTTTAGCCGCACGCCATTTACTCACCGTGGGTGGCGTGACGCCAGCAAGCTTCGCGATATCACGCCCCGTCAGGCCTAAATCGTCAAACGCGCTAAAGATGGGCAAGTGTCCGGATACACCGGTCTCATGGCCATTTTCCGCGCGCTTCGCCCAGGACACATCTGGTGTCTCATCTTGGGCCACCTCGCATTCTGCTTGGGGTGCCAGAGTTGCCGCCGAATCGGCTGCAGACGACATGGCTTATCTCCCTTTTATAGCCCGTAAGCGTTATCAAACCCTTGATGATCACACAGATTTTTTAACAATAACGTCATGACGATTCGCGTTTTAAGCCGCTTTTAGCGAATCACCGCAAGTATCACAAAATCAATTTATGGGCCATTCTGGCAGAATCAAACACTAGATGTAGTGCCCGACCTTTGGTTTCTCCGTGGGTCGTCGCAACTTGTCGTTAACTTACGATATATTGTATGCCGTACAATATGAAGTAGTCACTCCATTGACACTACACTCCATCTATTATAGTTAAGAAGTCGTTTACGGGCCTGTGATTCGGCGGCGCAAACCTTTGGAAAGGCTGCGCAAAACAACCCGAACAAGGCCTGCCATTGCTGTATTCCTGGCCTGGGGGGCTGGACCGTGAAAACGTCTTTTGAACGCACCGTTCTTGGCAGTGAAGCCGATCTGAATGTGAAGTCGCATGAAAAGCGATTCACCATCACTTTGGTTCGTCCGGGTGATTCAGAAGAACTCAGCTATGAAATGATCACAGCGCCCGGCGCCAGCATCGCCGCTGTCAGGGCCCGCCAGTTTTTCCCTGGCGCCGATATTCTGTCCGTCAACGAAGTGCCGGAACCGCTTCCACTGCGCGCCGCCAAAGACGCCCCGCACACCCCAAGCGCGCGTTTTATCCGCGGCATGTTCCGCCCCGCGTTGTTTTCCGACGAAAAGACCCTGCACAAGCTGCTCGACTGACGCGGCGGCGGGGTTGTGACCTTGGGCACACATTCCATGCGACCGAAGGCTCTCCGCATAGGCATCGACCTCGGCGGCACCAAGATCGAAGGCCTCCTCCTCGATGAGAACGGTCAGCAGGTCGAGCGCACCCGCGTCCCCACCCCGCAAGGCGATTACCAGGCCACAGTACAAGCGATTTCTGCCCTTGTGCGGCATCTGGATGCGTGCGCAAACGGGCGGGACAATACGCCCCTCCCAACCGTGGGCGTCGCCATCCCCGGCGCGGCGTCGCTGACAACAGGGCTGATCAAAAACGCCAATTCGACATGCTTGATTGGTCAAGCTTTGGACCGCGATCTAGCAACCGCCATTGGTCGCACGGTCAGACTGGCCAATGACGCCAATTGCTTCAGCGTTTCCGAAGCCGTCGATGGAGCTGCCGCGGAAATCCTCAACGCAGCCCATCACGATGGTCCCGGCGTTGTTTTTGGCGTGATTCTCGGCACCGGGGTCGGCGGCGGCATCAGCATCGGCGGGCGTCCGCTCACCGGCGTCAACGCCATTGCCGGGGAATGGGGGCACAACCCCCTGCCCTGGCCAGAGGACACGGAACGCCCCGGTCCAAAATGCTACTGTAGTAAAACGGGATGCATCGAAACCTTTTTATCCGGCCCCGGCCTCACCCGCGATCACCACGCAGCAACCGGCGCGACCCTGCAAGCCCCCGAGATCGTTGCGCGCGCATCTCTGGTCAGCGGGACCTACGACGACGCCTGCGACAAGACGCTCCAACGCTACGAACAGCGCTTGGCGCGTGCCTTGGCAAGCGTCATCAACATCCTGGACCCCGATGTGATCGTCTTGGGAGGCGGCCTGTCCAACATCAACCGGCTTTACGAAAACATCCCGAACTTATGGGCTCAATGGGTATTTTCCGACACAGTTAGCACAAAGCTGACCCCAAACCGTCACGGCGATAGTTCCGGTGTGCGCGGTGCGGCTTGGCTGTGGAACTGAGATCACGCAGGGTGCGCTCAAGAGATTGTCTTTCGATGGCAATGCACAACCATGAATTACATCGAGCCATCGGCGAGTATTGCTTTCCCCGCATCAGATTATGCCCTAATGTAGGGGACAAGTTAGGATGGGGCCATTGGCCTTTAACCTAATATATTGAAAAGAAATAAAAAATCTCAACAGGCCTTGAGTAAAATGAGACATTCACAAGCTCACCTATTTCGCGTTTTCAACGCGAAAGTCAGTATTGCCACCGCGCTTTCCTTGTTCACGTTCACGACCCTGCCGTGGGCAGCCCATGGGCAAGACGCAGGCTCTTATCTGTCTGTCGATACCTATACGAGCAGGCACCCTGGTCAAGACGCCTTGATGTCCGATTTTGCCAGCCAAGTGCGTCAGACCGAACCACCTCGCGCTGCCGAAGACGCAAAGCCTGTGCGCATCGCGCTGATTTACCCGGGTCTTCAGGCGTCGGATTATTGGCGGCGTTCCGTTGCTTCGTTTGAAGCGCGCCTCAAAGCGGCGGGCCAGCCGTATGTGCTCGACAAGTATTTCACCAAACCAACCATCGAAGTGCGCAAACAAGCCGCGCACCTTGCCCAAGCGCTGGAACAAAACCCTGACTATCTGGTCTTCACGTTGGATGCGCAGCGCCACAAAATCCTCATTGAAAGAGTGCTTGCGCGCGGCACGCCGAAATTGATCTTACAAAACGTCACCACCCCGTTGAAAGCTTGGAATGGCAGCCAGCCGTTTCTCTATGTTGGCTTCGATCACGTCACCGGCACCCGCATCCTCGCCAACCACTTCGTTAAGACGACCGGCGGGCAAGGCGACTACGCGGTGGTGTGCTGGTCGCGCGGCTACATCAGTGAAATGCGTGGTGAATCGTTCGTCGCGGCCCTACAAAATGTGCCGAACCTAAATTTAAAGGCGTTTTTTTATGCGGGATCGACGCAAGAAGCGGGACGCCTGGCCGCTCTTGAAGCACTTAAAGAATTCGACAGCTTAAAATTTATCTACACCTGCTCAACGGATCTGGCTCTGGGCGTTGCGGAAGGCTTGCGCGAACAGAACCGCCAAGACACGGTCATGGTCAACGGTTGGGGCGGCGGCAGCTCTGAGCTGGAGGCGATCCAAAAGGGCGACCTCGACATGACCGTCATGCGTATGAACGACGACAACGGCGTCGCCATGGCGGACGCCATCGTGCTCGACCAAACGGGTAAGACATCATCTGTGCCAACCGTCTATTCAGGCGATTTCGCCTTGGTGACAAAGGACCTCAGCGCTGCCGCCATCGACGCCCTAGAGGTTAGGGCTTTCCGCTACAGCGGCCAATGAGACAGATGCAAGACAGCACACCCAAAATACGCACGACACAGCGCTCGGTATCCTTAACGACTTTGGTCTTGGCCTTGGTCTTGACACCGTTGATCATCCTCTCTGCTGTGCAGGTCAGCCTTTTTTACGTCAGCTCGAAAGAAACGCTCGAAGCCGAGGTGCAGCGTTCGTTCGATCACAGCAGTAAGACGGCTCTCCTGCTGACCCGAAGCAAGCTCGAACACCTCGCCCGCTTGATCATGGATGAAGCGCAAAACCCGCGCCTTGTCGCTGCTGTGAAAAACAACGAGCCTAACGACATTCAAGCAGCCTTAACCGAATGGGCAAATGGCGAAGCTGGCCAACATGTTGAACTGTTGATGCTTCATGACAGCTCTGGCGCAATGCTGGCAGACCTCAGTCCGCCTCTGATCAACAGCAAGGCCTTACACCGGGCCATAAATTGCGGCGTTTCCATGATTGGAAAACACGCATGGCGCATTGCAACGGCAAACGACAATGGTCACGAGTTGGCGGCTCTGGTCTATCAGGTGCCGATTGTCGGCCCCAACATCGGGCGCGTTCAGGGCGTTCTCTGCGCGGGCATTTTGCTCAACGACAACTTGGCTTTTTTACGCGACCTCAAAGAAGCATCCTCCGCTTCAGCGGTGGCGTTGTTGAGCGATGGTGTGCTGCTGTCTTCCGACACATACGGCATCACTCAGCCCATCGAAGGACTGGTCACGGCGCCCCAACAGGCTAGGCCCGGGGACATTATGGAAAGCGGCGCATACTTCCTGTCTCATTCCACCCTCTATCAAGATTCGATCGGCTCCCGCCTGTCCCTGGTCATCGCCTTGCCCAACACCGGCTTTCAAAAGCTACGCCGTCACTATCAGCAAGGCACTCTGGTCATTCTCGCCTTAACCGTCGTGTTCATTTCCCTTGCCGCTTGGATCTTCCGTTTTGTCGCCCTGCCGTCGCTATCGGACTTAATGGGGTATGCCGCACGCGTGCGCCGACAAGAAAACACCACATCCTTCAAAGAAGGCATGGTGTCGGAATACAACCATCTTGGCAAAACCCTGCAGCTTATGGTCAACGAGTTGCAGCACAATCAAAACCATCTGGAATTCCTGCTCAATGAAATCCCCGTCGGCCTGGTGCTCGTCGATGAACAGCAGCGCATGCATTTTCGCAACAAACGGTTCGTTGAACTGTTCGGCTATACGCAAGACGACGTGCTGACGTTGGATGAATGGCGCAAGCAAGCTTATCCCGATGACGACTACCGCGCACAGGTTATCGAAACGTGGAACGAAGCGGTTGGACGCTCTGTCCGCGAAGGCACGGAAATTCCCGCCATGGAATACGAGGTCACCTGCAAGAACGGTGACGTGCGCACCATTGAATTTTCCGGCATCACCTTCGACGGCCGGTTTCTCGCCACGCTGATCGACTTGACAGAACGAAAACAGGCGCAAGATTCCCTCTATCTCTATGCCAATGCGTTCGAGCACAGCGGTGAGGCGATGATCATCACCGACGCCGACAATCGCATCCAGGTCGCCAATCCGGCGTTTTACCAGCTGACCGGTTACAGCCTCGAAGATGTCATCGGCGAGAACCCGCGCTTTTTGTCCGCCGGGCGCACGCCGCCCGAAACCTATCAAGAAATGTGGGCCGCGCTGAACCAAACCGGGTTCTGGCAAGGCGAGATTTGGGACCGTGATAAATCCGGCACCATCCATCCAAAGTGGGCGGCGATTTCGGTGATCCGCGACCAAGACGGTCTACTGACCCATCACATCGCCAGCTATACCGATATCAGCGATCGCAAAGACGCAGAAGAACGCATTTACCGCTTGGCCCACCACGACCCGCTAACCGGCTTACTCAACCGCTTCAGCCTTGAAAGCAGGCTTGAACAATCGCTTATGACGGCGCGACGCGAAGGCAAAAAAGTCGCCGTGATGTTTATCGACCTCGACCGATTCAAGGTCATCAACGACACCCTTGGTCACCACGTCGGCGATGACTTGTTGGTAGAAGTTGCCCATCGCCTCAAAGAATGCGTGCGCGAAAGTGACATCGTCGCGCGCCAAGGTGGGGACGAGTTTGTGGTCGTGGTCACCGGCATGGACGATCCCTCTACAGCGGCGACGGTTGCGGCGAAAATATCGCGCAACCTTGCTGCCCCTTACGTGGTCGGCACACACGATCTGTATTCGACCCCCAGCATCGGCATCAGTCTGTATCCCACCGATGGCGCGGATGTGGACGAGCTGATGAAAAATGCCGATACCGCGATGTATCACGCCAAGGACTTGGGCCGGAACAACTACCAGTTTTTCTCCACCGCCATGACTGAAGAAGCCCAAGACCGCATGGACATGGAGCGCGACCTCAGCACCGCGTTGGTCGATGGTCAGTTCGAACTTTATTATCAGCCACAAATTCGCACCGCGACGGGTGAAGTGATCGGGGTCGAGGCGCTGGTGCGTTGGAACCATCCGACCCGAGGCCTAGTGCCACCAATGAAGTTCATCCCCATCAGCGAAGAAAGCGGCTTCATCGAACCGCTGGGCAGCTGGGTGCTTAACGAAGCCTGCCGTCAGCTGGCCGAGTGGCAAGGCCAAGGCATCACCGGCATTCGCGTCGCGGTCAATCTGTCGCCCCATCAACTGCGCTCTGCGACCTTGGTCGGGCAGGTGGAAAACGTCTTGCAGACCCATGGGCTGATTGGTTCGGACCTTGAATTGGAAGTCACCGAAACCGCCGCTATGGACGATCCCCATTTGGCCGTCGAGCAATTGAAAGCGCTGCGTACACTTGGCGTCAGCCTCGCCATCGACGACTTTGGCACCGGCTATTCGTCTTTGGCTTATTTGAAAATTCTGCCGATACAGGTCCTCAAGCTCGACCGCAGCTTCGTTTCCGACATCGGCACGGGATCGGATGACGACGCCATCAGCGCAGCGACCATGGCGATGGCGCGCAACCTCAAGCTCATGGTGGTCGCTGAAGGGGTCGAAACATCGATGCAAAGCGAGTTTCTCGCCAGCCATGGCTGCGACATATTGCAAGGCTACATGTTCGGCAAGCCCAGCCCCGCAGCTGTGTGGACCGAAACATGGCTCAAAGAAAAAGACGTTTTGGCCAGCACCCCACAGACCATTTCCGCCCATAGCCCACTGTGATACTTCGTGAACGTGAGGCGGCTGTGACTGCTATTCCTCAGCCACAATTGATTCGTAAATACTCAAAATCAGCTCTGTTTTTTTCACAGGGCTAAACTTCAATTTTTTTACATTCTCAAGTTCATCTACGGTCTGCACAGCGGCTGCTAACTGCTCAAGATCAAAATCATAACAGCTATCGCGATACTTAGTCCCCTCACCGGCGATCAGCCAATCTAACGAAATGCCGCAGACACGGGCGATACAATCCAAAGAAAGAACCTTTGGGTCGGTCACGCCATTGGCGTAGTTAAACAAGGTTTTTCGCGAAACTCCCGTTTCTTTAGATACCGAACTCGGCCCTCCCGACTCGCGGATGACTTCGTCTATACGTGCTGCGATTTCATATTTCTGCTCCCCCAACTCGACCTTTTTATGTCCTTGGTTTTCGGATTTCAAAATTCTGGCGCCCATTTGACATCCCAAAAATTACCCACAATTCATAACTAACTTGGACTACTGTGAGTCATTGATTACACGTTTGCGTTGACCTATGGTTGATACACGACCATCACAGGGTAACATGTTACCCATAACCGTTATTAAAAAAGCGGCCCTTGCCGCGTTTGAGATTCCCAATGGCGCAGCCTAAAGACATGCACTGGAGTGACGTAAAGGCCAAGCTTGAAAAACAAGGCACTAGCCTTGCTGACATTGCACACGCGCTCGGTATCGCCCGCGCCAATGTTTCAAAGATCAGCTGGCGACCCAGCCACAATGTTCAAAGCTACATCGCCAAAATTTTGAACATGAAACCTCAAAATATATGGCCTACCCGTTATTACGTCACCAATGGTAAGCCGGTTGGGCCGTCCATTTGGATGCGCAACAATAGCAGGACGACAGGGACTGATGTCAAAAACTTGATGCCGAACACAGCGGAATCAAATGCCCACCCACCGGCAATCCTTGCCGCACCCGGCAGTTTTTGCCGATTCGAAGATGCCATCAACTACCTGTTTTTAAACACTTTACATATTGGCACGCAGGTTGCCTCTGACCCTAAGCAACGCCCGCACGAAGCATGGGCGAAGATCACAATCAAGCCGGTCGGGTCAGAACGGGCAGAAATGAGGATTGAGACCATGGGTAACCTGCTGAGCTTTCCGATGAGCACCTGGGACATTATCAAGGGTAAAGAGGCTGCCCCCAGCGAGAGTCTGCTTGCGGCGCTTGGCTTTTTGCGCGACTGCCTTGAGGACGGCGTTCAGAGTTTTGATGGCCCAACCGTCCAGCGATGCTTAGACGCAACCGACACAGCGTTAACCGCCGCCATGAGCACGGAACGCACAATGCTCACGCAATCTCGACGCATAGAAGAAATTGAACGCATCGCCAGCACAGATGAACTCACCGGTGCCTATAATCGTCGTGGTTTCGAGCAGGAGTTCCAGCGCATTTTGGCCGCCGCCAACCGCTACGGGGAAACTGGCGTTTTGATTTACGTCGATCTGGATGGCTTCAAGCCGATCAACGATACCTACGGTCACGCCGCGGGCGACCACGTGTTGTGTGAAGTGGTTAACACCTTACAAGAAAATGTACGTCCGCATGACCTGGTGGCGCGCCTAGGCGGTGACGAGTTCGCCGTGCTGCTGACCCGCACCGATTGGGAAAACGGGCTGGAACGCGCCGAAGTTCTCAAACACATCCTCAACACCAAATACGTCAACTGGAACGACAAGCACATTGCCATGCGCGCCAGTTTTGGTTTTCAGCGCTTTGGTCCAGACGATTGCCATAAAAAACTGCTGATCAAAGCCGACACCGCTATGTACGAATCCAAGCGCGTCCGCGCGAAAACTGCCAAAGGCGGAGCCGATGCGGGCAACAACTTCACGGAGCTTCGCTAACGCTTACACCTCTACACGATCAACCGTCGAACGGACAGGCGCTTCTATGACCACCCAGCCCTTCAACCCCATACTTCCGCCCACTGCCACAATCGTGGCTGGGCGGAAGTTTTTATACTGCGCTAGGGTGAATGCTAGGATGAAGACCAGTGTGGAGATGACGGGGCGGAGGCACAAACCTTGAAAACCCTTCCCGCGCCTGTCATCTGGCCTGTGCAAGGCGAAACGGCGATCACACCGGGACGCAACGTGGTGGTGTTCGAGCCCGCCAAACCGCCGCAAGAGGTGCCGGGTTCCGGTCGATTGCTGACGGAAAGCCCGATGAAGCAAATCATCGCCGACATCAACGCCCGCGCCATATCGCCCCGGCAAATGCAAGTGCTCAGCCTGGACCTCTACGCCAGTGGCATTTTGAGTTGGGAAGAACACGTCGAACTGGTTTTTCAACCAGATCTGCACCCTGATTTCGCCCGCACCATCGGCGCACTCACCGGTGAAAAGCCCTTGCCCGACCAACCGCGCGATTACGTGCGCGTGTGGGAACAAAAGCTTGATTTCGAACGCCGTTTCGCACCGGCCAAAAGCCGCGCCAAAGAACACGCACTGCACATTCTTTCGGTTTTACGCCGCATCGAGCCACCCGCGAGCTTGCTCGCCTAAGCTTAGGTCCCTTCTGATCAAGGGACCGCCTGTCCCACTCTCCCGCCACGCTCCGCTCAGCACCCGGCGGTAGGGTGGGACGTCTTACCTCGGCCGCGCTACCATGGCATACTAGACGCCGTGACTTTTTCATTGGGGGGGGGAGTGCATGCAAAATTTGCGCGTGGTATTTTTGTCAACGTGCCTGACTGTACTGACTGTGAGCGCTTGGGCCCAAGGCATGCCCGGGGGGCCTCAAGGCGGCGGCATGAGGATGGGTCCGCCACCTGAGGCCCGCCAAGCGTGCGCAGGAAAGTCCCAAGGCGCGACATGTCGGTTCCAAACGCCGCGCGGACAAATGTCGGGCGCTTGCGGCGCGCCGCCCCAGCAACCCCAAATGCTGTTATGCATGCCGCAAGGCGGTCCTCCCCAAGCGGGGGGCCAGATGAGTAGCCCACAAGGCATGCGTTCGCGTGGCGCAGACATCGACGCCAAATTCAGCGGGGCTAAGACCGTCACCAGCCGGGTGCCCGACACTCAGCAAGGCAGCTGTTTTTCCACCACCGCGAAAACGCCTTGCCCCAGCAAGGGACAAGCCCTGTACGGTCAGGACGCGCACTATAACGGCCCCGCCCCGAGCTATACCGACAACGCCAACGGCGCCATCACCGATAACCTCACCGGTTTGCTGTGGGAAAAAGCTCACCACACCAAGCGCATCGGCTATGGCGAGGCCAAAAGCACGTGTCGCAACCTCACGCTGGGCGGGCGTTCTGATTGGCGGCTTCCTACCATCAAAGAACTGTTTTCTCTGGCTGACTTTCGCGGTTCGCAAAAGCGGCGGTTTTTCATCGACGACGTGTTCGACTTTGCCGAGCCAGACGCCAGCGTTTTGACGGGGGACCGTTTTGCGTCCACCCACTCCACCCAGATGATGGGCCAGACCTGGTCCTCGACGATATACACCGGCGTGCACTACGGTCGTCCCGGCGTCGAGGCAGCGTTCTTTTACAACTTCCTTGACGGACACATCAAACAAGCCCCTACGCGCGGTAAAAACGGTCTGTTCTATCGCTGCGTCAGCGGACCTGAGTGGGGCGCGAACGATTTTCAAAATAACGGCGACGGCACCGTCACTGATCGCGCCTTAGGCCTAACGTGGCAGCAGTCTGACGACGGTCAAACCCGCGATTGGGTGGACGCTTTGGGCTATTGCGAAAGCCTCACCCTCGCCGGACACTCCGATTGGCGCTTGCCCAATGTCAAGGAACTGCAATCCATCGTCGATTATACCAAGAACGATCCGGCGCTCGATCAGCGCTATTTGAAGCAAAGCGACAAAAAAGCATGGTATTGGTCTTCCACCACCCATGGCGACAATATATCGATGGCGTCCTACGTGTGCTTTGGTAAATGCGTTTCAAGCCAAGGTGTCGACACCCACGGTGCGGGCGCGCAACGCAGCGACCCCAAAACCGGCGACCCCAGCCGCTGGACATCGCTGGGCGGGCAGCAAGACGAAGTGCGGATTGACAATGCGGTGCGCTGCGTGCGCTGAACATAAGGGCCTAAAGTATGAAACCATCACCCATCGTTCTTGTGATCCTCATAGGCTTGGCTCTGTCGTTTGGCGCTCAAGCGGCGGAGACGCTCAAATCGCCGCACCAAATTATCGGTCAGTTGCGCTTGCGCATCACCGCCATCGGCCAAACCACCAAGACGTTGAGCGATTACGACATCGCCATCCACGCCGCCGTGAGCGACCTGCAGACCTTCATCGAAAAGGGCGACAACCTCAACGCCCTAACGCAAAAAGATAAGTGGGGTAAAACGCCGTTGAGCCTCGCCGCCTATATGGGCTTCAGCGAAATCGTCGCCACCCTGTTGGCCCAACCGAGCGTTGCGATTTCGCTCAATGAACCCGACGACACCGCCATCACGCCGTGGACCTACAGCGTCTTCGCCGCGCGCCAAAGCGCTTTTGCGTGCAATCCGAAAATCTTCACCAGCCCGTTTTCATGGGCCCCGATGCACCAAAGCCAAGCCTACTACACCGCGCGCAATCCCTACCCCACCGTGCGCAAGCTGCTTGAAGACGCGGGCGCCACCCAAAACATGGACAAAGCCAAACAACAGTGGAACGCCATTTGCGCGTTCCAGTCGGCAGACGTGCGCGCCGAACTCCAAGCCGCGCCCGACCTACAACCCGCCGCCATCCAAGCTGGACAGCAGGCGCTGGAGGCATTTTTGGAAAAAATCCAGAAGCGTTGATCTGCGTCAGCGCCAACAGCCGCGCTTAGCCATAAGCGGGCATCAATACCTGTGAGATTGTGGCGACTTGGAAAAAACGCTGTGAACCTGAGCTATTGTTCAGTATAAGCTGTCCGTTTGCGCATTGATGCGTGGCAGGCGACGAAAGGCTCGTCCCCAACTCACGCTCATCGTCCCTGACATCCCCTTACAGAGGGCGCGGTCATCCATTCTATCAAATAGGCTTTCAATGCATCTCAGAAATTGGCAACAAAAAATCATCGATAGCTTTCCGACGATCATTAGCCAATACCGCAGATTTATCCTGAAAGCGCCAACCGGTGCGGGCAAGACCGTGCTCGCGAGCGAGATCGTCGAGCGGTTTTATAAGGACCAAAAGATTGTCGTGCTGTGCCACCGCCTTGTGCTGTTGGAGCAACTCGAAAAGGCCTTGAGCCGCAAACACAGCGTTCGCAAATTGGCGGTATCCGACACAGGGCATGCTTTTGAGGGGTACGATATTTTACTCTCGACCAACATGCGCGCTAAAGAAATGCTGGCGGACGCCATATCCAAAGCCGATCTCATCATTGTCGATGAGGCGCACCGCGTGTCGCCCAATGGCACAGCCTACAAACGGATCCTCGACAATTTCAGAGAAAACGGCAAACCCGACGCACACTTCATCGGCCTGACGGCTTCGCCTGAGCGCATCACCAACGATCAGCGCGACCAGCTTAATCTCGCCTTCGACACGATTATCGATTGCGCAAATATTGAAGACCTCATTGAAGAGGGCGTTTTGGTGCAGCCGGTCTATCGACCCCATTTTGTACACGACCTGGACCTCACCAGCATCGATGTCAGTTCGGGTGATTTTCCCGTCACCCGATTGGCCCCCGCAATCATCAAATCATCGATGATCGACTATGCGATGTGGAGCTATAACGAAGAGCGCTTGAAGGTGTCCGGCAAACCGATCTCGGCCTGGTTCTGCGCCGACATCAGCGTCGCGGAAGCCACGTTGGAAAAAATCCAAGAATTCGACATCAAGGCCGCGATCATCACCGCCGGGACCTCGATCAAAGAACGCATGGAGCTTTTGGCCCTCCACGAGAGCGGCGACATTGAGGCTATGGTCTCCGTGGGTGTGCTCGCCGAGGGCTGGGACAACCCCCACTGCAACATCATCGTCCACCTTCGCCCAACCTTATCAAAGGTGCTATGGGGTCAATCCGTGGGCCGTGGCTTGCGCTCGGCGCCGGGCAAGGACAAATGCGTCGTCATCGATGTCAGCTCCAACTGGAGCACATTCGGCCCGGTGGAAAAATTGGAATGGAGCCTGTGGAGCACGCGCCGTTCCCATGTGAAGTACATGAACCGGTTCAACTGGATCGGCAAACAGCAAGACGGCGAAGAAGTCCACGACACCTATTTGCTGTGTAAAAATGAGTTGGCGAACAAAATGCGCTGTTCTCATATTTATCGAAAAAATGCCTATGAAGACGACACCTGCCCGGTCTGTGGCACGTATGCGGCAACCGACATCTACAAAGAACAAAAGCTCGACAGTTCGCTGAACGAAGGCGGTCTGCATCGGTTGTTCTTTGAACGCGCGCCCAAGGTTTATGGCGAGATGAACCTGTCTGTTTGGGAAAGCCTTGGCGGTACCGCATGGAAATCGGCAACCGAGCAAGAGAAGGTGTTTCTTGGGTTCTGCATGGCGTTCGCGGAGGTTTCGGGCGATGAGACAAAATCAGAATCTGACTATTGGGACGCCGCCTTGGCCGCCGAAGCGCACATCCGCGCCTATCTGGTGAAACATAAATTCTGGATCAAAAAACAGGAAGATTTTGAACTCTCGCTGATCGCAGATGGCATGCTTGCGGGCAAAAAAATTAGAACCCTACAGGCCCACTATGGAATTTCACTTTGCGGGCTGGCCTTTCAAACCAACACCCCTGCTGAAAATGAACGCAAATACCAAAAAGCCATCAAGATTGCCGAAAGGCTCGCTATGCTGGGCTGCTCTGCGAAAGACAACCTGCCCTATTTCAACGCCGCCGATCATTTGACTTGAGGAGAGTTAGTAGCGCAGCATACGGTGCGCACCTCTCGTGTGGGTAAATACCCCTCCCCGTGCTATAATATTAGCTGTCACTAATGTGGCGGCCGATTTTCTGGGGACTATTCTTTGTTGCACACCGCCACTGTTTAGCAGGACTCGATAAGGTCGGGAGCTTGCTCTTGAACTTTTTTTTCGCGATGACAAAAAAGGAGAAGGTGATGCTTAACATCCTGAACAAAGAAACAGGTGACGTCCTTTTCCAACTCCTTACAGAGACGCTGGTAAGGGCCGATCTGAGAGACGCGGACCTGCGCAAGGCGGATTTTACTCATGCAGACCTGAGCGGCGCTTTATTCGTCGGCGCTGATCTGCGTGGTGCTGATTTTTCGGATGCCATTCTACAAGGCGGCGTGATGTACAACTGCCAAATGTCGGGGGCGCAGTTCACCAAAGCAGACCTTAGAAAAACACGACTGGGTCACGAAAACCGCTCACAGGCAGCCGTCATGGATGGCTGTGATCTTACCGGCGCTCAACTTGTAGAAGCTGATTTGCGTAACGTGGATCTCCACGGCTCAAACCTGAATGGCGTCGATATGAGCAATGCCAATGCAGCCCATGCATGCTTCAACGAAGCCACGATGTCGGATGCTAATTTTCAGAACGCAAATTTAATTGGCACGAACCTGCGCCGTGCGGATATGCAGCGTGCAAACCTGTGTAACTGCCAAATGAACACAGCGTTGATGAGCGAGGCAGACCTAACCGACGCCATCATCACCAGCACCGACAATGGGGTACACGCCAGTCTGGACTTGGCAAACTTGAGAGAGGCAAAACTGGTTGGCGCCAAAATGCAGGACATATTCATGATTGACGCAGACTTGCGTCATGCCAATCTCGAAAACGCTGACTTAACAGGAGCAATCATGTGCGGCTCCATTTTGCGCGGTGCAAATGTTCGAGGCGCAAATTTTTTGGATGTTGAACTCGCCTCTGTGACAATGTCGTTTGCGAACTTCTCAAAAGCCAAAAATGCCGACATCCCTTCAGGGAAAAAGGATATCCGGTAAGCCTGCGTCAAGTAACTGCACAAAGTTCGCATAGGATTTTGGACCATCTATGCCACCAACAAAAAACCGCCCGATGTGAACCGGGCGGTTTTGCAATTGGGGTCGATGGTATGGCTTAGCTTTCGCCTTCACCCTATTCTTCGCCCTCTTCACTTTTCTTTTCTGCTTTGGGCAACGGGGCGAGTTTGATGTGCAGTTCGCGCAGGCGTTCCGGCTCCACGTTGGCCGGGGCCCCCATCAACAAATCTTGCGCTTGTTGGTTCATCGGGAAGGCGATGATTTCGCGGATGTTGGGCTCGTCGGCCAACAGCATCACCATGCGATCAATGCCCGGCGCGGAACCACCGTGAGGCGGTGCGCCGAACTTAAAGGCGCTGAGCATGCCGCCAAATTCTTTTTCGACCACTTCGTTGGAATAGCCCGCGATTTCAAACGCTTTGTACATGATGTCCGGCAAGTGGTTTCGGATCGCGCCCGAAGACAACTCAACGCCGTTACACACGATGTCGTACTGATAGGCCAACACATCGAGCGGATTGTCGCCGAGCAATGCGTCCATACCACCTTGGGGCATGGAGAACGGGTTGTGCGAGAACTCGATCTTGCCGGTGTCTTCGTCCAGTTCGTACATCGGATAATCGACGATCCAGCAGAACTTGAACTTGCCGCTTTCGCGAATATCCAACACGTCACAGACTTTGTCGCGGGCGAAACCGGCGAACTTGGCGGCGAGGTTTTCGGTCTGACAAACAAAGAAAACAGCGTCACCGTCTTTGGCGCCGGTCTGTTCTTTGATGGCGGCGACACGGTCGTCGTCCAGGTTCTTGGCGATCGGACCTTTGGACGTGCCGTCGGCGTTGTAGATGATGTAGCCCAGGCCGCCCATGCCTTCTTCACGCGCCCAGTCGTTGAGCTTGTCGAAGAAGCTGCGCGGGTTTTCAGACGCGCCCGGCGCCGGAATGGCGCGCACCACGGAGCCCTTTTCGATGTTGGAGGCGAACAGGCCAAAACCGCCGCCGGCGAAGTGTTCGGTGACGTCGGTGATGATCAACGGGTTGCGCAGATCGGGCTTGTCGGAACCGTACTTGAGCATGCTGTCTTTGTAAGCGATGCGCGGGAACGGGAACGGCGTGACTTCGCGGTCGCCGCCGAATTCTTCGAAGATGCCGTGCAGCACTGGTTCGATCGCTTCGAACACGTCGTCTTGGGTGCAATAGGCCATTTCGTAATCGAGCTGATAAAACTCGCCCGGCGAACGGTCGGCGCGGGCGTCTTCGTCACGGAAACACGGCGCGATTTGGAAATACTTATCGAAGCCCGACACCATCAGCAATTGCTTGAACTGCTGCGGGGCTTGCGGCAACGCATAAAACTGGCCGGGGTGGATGCGCGATGGCACCAGATAATCACGCGCGCCTTCGGGTGAGCTGGCGGTGAGAATCGGCGTCTGCATTTCCAAGAAGCCCTGATCGGTCATCCGGCGACGGATCGACGCGATCACTTGGCTGCGCAGCACGATGTTGGCGTGAACCTTTTCACGGCGCAGATCCAGATAACGGTGCGTCAGACGCATCTCGTCGGAATAATCTTCGGTGCCCGCGACCTGCATGGGCAGAACGTCGGCGGCGCTTTCCAGGTGGAAGTCCTTGACCACCAATTCGATTTCACCGGTGGGCAGTTCGCGATTGACGGTGTCTTCGCTACGCTGCACGACCTTGCCGGTCACCGTGATGACGCTTTCGGGACGGGCATTTTCAACCGCGTCGAAGGCATCGTGAGACGAATCGATCACCACCTGGGTGAGGCCGTAATGATCGCGCACATCGACGAACAGCAGCCCGCCGTGATCGCGCTTGCGATGCACCCAGCCCGAAATACGTGCCTCAGCACCCGCATCTTCAAGACGGAGCGCGCCACAGGTGTGTGTTCGGTAGGGGTGCATCGACGATCCTTACATCTCTTAAAACAACAGGGCGAAAAGCGCCCCAAAACAGACGCGCAAACACGCGTGAAATCGGCGCAAAAGCACACCTTTGAGGGCGGTTTGTCAAGGAAAGACTGTAACTCGACGACAATAAAGTCGGATCACGCGGGCAGCTTCATGGAAATGCCGATTTGCACACCGCGCCCGCCGGGCCCCAGATCGACGCTGAGTTGCCCATCGACAAAGCGCGAAACCGCGTTCGCAGCGGCCAAAAGACCATTGCCAGTGCCGTCTTTGCGGGTTGATAAATCGGGATCGTAGGCTCGGTTTTTCAGCACGCGCCTCACCTGCTCCAGCTTCACCGCCGTCATACCCGGACCATCGTCGGTGACGTTCATACACAGGTGATCCCCGCGCCCCATCGCACCGACGCTAACCTTTGTTGCACCGTTGAGAAAAGCGTTGCGCACCAGTTCTTCCAAGGTGTCTTCCATTTCGGATGGCGCGTCGGTGAACACCGTGCGGTCGATACCGTCACAAATAACCTCAACCTCGCCGCCGTGCTCATCGCCGACACGCTTGGCCGCCGCCAGCCACTGGGCGACGGTTTCTTCTTCATGAGAACGCATACGCTGACCCGTCTGGGCAATGGCGTCGAGATCGCTGAGGCGCGCGGCGATTTTCTCCGCCGCTTCGCTCAATCCGGCGTGGACTTGATCCACATCGGCGCGGGTGTGCACCACATACAGCACCTGCAGGTGCAACAGCAGGTTTTTAAGGCCGTGAAACAAGCCGCGCACGTCCACGCCGTCGCCCCGCCCGTGCGCCGTACCGTGGGCGAAAACCGGCGCCAGCATCGCCTGCCAACCGCCATACAGGCCGGGACGTCCCCAAGCCTCGACATTTTCACCGCCGATGGCAAAAAGGCTCAGCGCGGGTTCGTTTTTAAGGTTGGAGAAGAACTCAACTGCCGTGCGGGTGGAGTTTTCCTCCACCCCAATGGCGCGCACAAAATCTTCAACGGTGGAGAAGTGTTGTTCCGCCGCCGGACCATTGAGGGCGAAAAAACGGTCCTCCGTCGGTGAAATCAACATGGTGCTGGCGGCATTTTTCACAAAGCTGTGGGCGTGAATAACCTGTTCAGAAAGCTCCGGTATCAGTGCGGGAACGCCGTCCACCGTGCGCAACACCTCACCGTGCAGTTCATGCCAATCGTTAACCGGCACATTGTGCGCGGCAATCACTGGGCGCAGGCGCGGGTTGAGGTCAACGGGTTGCCAAAGGTCGCTTGCGTCGCCCACTTCGAACGTGCGCAGCATCGCGACCATGCGCTCCGTTACGGCCGTCACGCGCACGCTCATATCAGCAGCCAGCGTCGAGATCGCCTCGTCCCCTTCAAGGGTGAACAACCGTTGCAAGTCCTGTGCGACGCCGTCTAATAGATCGCGCGCGCTCTGTTGATCGTCTATCGGGGCGTTGAGGGCCTTGACCAACGCCGTCGCCATCGTGCGGGTGCGCCGCGCCGTTTCTTGAAACGCCGTCACATCGAAAATTGAAAACTGAACCTGGCGCTGGCGCGGTGCCAGCCGTCGCCGCATCACCACGCGAAAGCACTTGGCGTTCGAACCCGATAACGGTTTCATAACCGTCATGGCGGCACCTGGCGAAAGCTGGCTAGCGTCTTGAACGACCAGACTGACTTCTCTTGCAGCGATGCCTAACGCCGCCATCAGCGGGGCAAATTGCGATACCTCCCCATCAAGCTTCCCTGCGCCCAACAAACAGTGAAACTCAGCCCCACCGGCCGTCCACGTCAATTGCCCTGTGTCGGTACAAAACACACCAAACAAAGGCCGTGCATTGCTGACATGTGTCAGGCATGCTAACAGATAGTCCGCGACATCCCAGGAATCCTCCTGACTGACGGGGTGCCCGACTATGTCTTGCAGTTTAACGGCGTTTAAGTCGATCATTTCAGACACTCCCCCCCACCTCAGTGTAAACTTACCGCCTAAAATCACCATAGAGGTAGTGGGGGAAAATAGATTTGCAAACGTGGCTAATATTTGACGGTTCCGAATCTCGGCAAAACCGTGTAAAAGCGGAGCCATCATGACATTAATCACCAAAACAGCGGAACTGATCGAGTTCTGCAACTCGCTCAAAGGGTTGCCCTTCGTCACCGTGGACACCGAGTTCATGCGTGAAAGCACCTACTGGCCGCAACTGTGCCTGGTCCAAGTCGCAGGACCCGACGCCGCCGCCGCCATCGATGCGCTGGCGCCGGGGATTGACCTTGCACCCCTGTTCGATCTCATGGATGCGCCGGAAACGCTCAAGGTTTTCCACGCCGCGCGCCAAGATCTGGAAATTTTCTACCACCTGATGGGCCACGTTCCCG
>Ga0209344_10001861_pt1 | contig 25535 bp, 27 predicted proteins | sample Cruoilmetagenom6_FD_187293 | JGI IMG/M metagenome (GOLD analysis project Ga0209344, IMG submission 187293) | Oil polluted marine microbial communities from Coal Oil Point, Santa Barbara, California, USA - Santa Barbara Oil Seep Sample 6 (SPAdes)... | ecosystem: Environmental > Aquatic > Marine... | reverse complement strand
TCAAGCTTACTTTGATGAATTTTGTTTTAGAGTTAACCGCTCTCAATTTAAAACTAGCATCTTTCATAAAACGATAAATAGAATGGTTGAAAGCAAGCCAATATATCAAAATCAAATAAAACAGATAATAAGCGTATAACTCAAAAAATTGATTTTAAAAATACATAATAACGAAAAACTCAATGACAATACCGATGATCCATTCTGGGGCTAAAAAAAAGGTCAATCGGCCTTTGAAATAGTTTAACGATCTATTGGCCGAATTCAAGAAACGATAAACAGGTTATTCCGCAATCGCAATCATAGGGCAAAGTTATGCTGGATCTGCGGCTGTGATGTGGTTATTTATGAATTGCATTTTCATGGTGCTTAAAATGCTCTTTGTGTTTCTGGTCACTATTCTCTGCATGGTTTTTAATGCGGCGGTATTGGCTTAACTAAAACTTAAGACTACTTTTAATCTACGTATAATAAGTGTAGTTTTTAGTATTGCTTTCTTAATCACTAATTTGGTTTTAGTTGATTATAATCAATTAAATATTATTGATTGACTATCTGATTATCAGGGAGAAATGCAAATGCTCATTTCAATCTATTCATCATATGAGAATATCGGTCAAGGAGTAAGTGCCGTAAAAGGTATGTTGTAGATTGACGTTAAACATTTAGGTTGGTTGAACTATTATAATTATGCCAGACAATTGAACTATAGAAGCCTTACAATAGGCACGAAGCAAATATTGTAGCTGCGTATCGATAAGTAAAGAATTAAATAAATGAGCGCATAACATTATCAAAGGCTTATTCTACCTTGAACGTTATGCTGTAATAAAAATGAACTTTTAAACTATAATAAATAGATCACAATTTTTCACTAATCATTACATGGGTGCTCTTTACTCTTCTATTATGTATTACCATTTTAGGTTTAGCTGTAGTAGTTGACGATAATTGGCTAGACATACCTAAAAATATCTTAAGGTGTACATATAATATTTTACTGGTTTGTTCATGAAGCTCGATGCCCTATTCCAGCATTCCTGCATAACTTATCAATAAATATATTAAAGAAAATAGAGACCATAGCGGAAAGACGTCTTAATATATTCGTTAGATTTAAGGTTAAAGATTAGAAGTCTTTTCTTTTGGACTTGTAGATCAAACACCAAATGGGCAGTATCGTCCAAAGAATCAACATTAGAATCGAAATGATAAGTCCTTGATTTGTACCGAAAAATTGTTTGAACACTGCTCCCGTATATCCTAACAAAGCGGAAATATCCAACTTTAAAAGAATCAATGTTCGAGATAAATCTATGGGGTTGAACATTGTGGCCGCCAACGAAAAACTATCTAGCGGATATTCTTTAAAAATGATTAAAGACATGAGAAATAGACCGTCATAGATTAAAGCTAAAAATAACCATAATAAAACAGCATATCCAAAACCCTTAATCTTATTCTCATTGGAAAGTGCAATATTGAAAGACAAGGCAGTGAATATCATTGTCAGAAATGCTCCTGTTACCAAGAGCAGTGAAAAATCGAAAATAGCATCGCTTTTAAAGAGCCCGTAGAGTACAAAGGGAATTCCTAACCCCAATACCAAGCTCATAGTCAAGGAGCCAGCGACACCGAGATATTGTCCCAGAAAAATGGAAGAACGCTTAATAGGTTGCGCTAATAAAAGTTCTGTAAACTCTTTTGAATTGTAGAAATACATCACGCCAAAAATTGTACCGATTAAGGGTACTAGAACGATAATTATATTCATTAAAGTGATGACCGCTTTTGAAACATCATTGTTCAAAAAGAGCAATACAAACCCTAAGAGAAGATAAAAGAGAAAATATACGTAACTCCATCGGCTACGCATTAAATCGTAAAAGCTATACTTTAATATTTTAAGCATGTTTGGTAGTTGCTATGGTCGCAATGGCATGTTCAAAATTAGTTTGATCGGTCTTTTTCATTAAATCTTCTGCGGTGCCTTTGAAATAAATTTTTCCTTCCAATAGATAAACTATTTCATCGGCGACTTCTTCCACAAATTGCATAATATGCGAGGTCACTAAAATGGTTTTACCTTTTTGTTTCTCTTCCTGTATCAATTCTTTTAAGCGAATATGCGCAACGGGGTCAAGCCCTGTAGTTGGTTCATCAAGAATTATGAGAGGACTATCAAACATAAAAGTTAAAACTAGATTCACCTTTTGTTTAGTACCGCCCGAAAGTGTCGACAGTTTTTTATTTAAAAAAGGTTTAAGGCCAAATAAAGAGATTAGTCGCTCTTCGGCGCTACTTTTTTGACGGAGGTCTTTTATCATTGTGATAAGTTCCTTTACGCGCAAGTTTCCGGGAAAATTGGCGATTTGAGGTAAATACTCGATTTCTTGACGGTATTTCCATTTATTCTTTATGGATTCACCACCTACCGAAATAATCCCCGAATTAGGAACTACCATTCCGAGAATTACTTTAAGCAAGGTCGTCTTACCTGAGCCATTTGGTCCTAAGATGGCAAAAACACCACCTTCTTCAATGTTCAAATCAAGACCGGTCAGCACTTGGTTTTTATCAAATTTTTTATGAAGTGATTCTACTTGTATCATCTATTCTGTTGCATTAAGGGGTTTGCATCTAAAAGTTTATCAGGAGTAAAAACAGGAGAAATTTTTTCCGAAAAATCAATAACATCCATAAAAAGACTCCGTAATAAAACAATGGTTTCTGGAGTTTTGTTTACGATATAAGAAAATAATTTCACAGGGCGATATGGCACATCACCGATTCCATTCTTATCCAAATCGTAACCAGTATAATCACTCCAATAATTTTGGTCGAAGACATTATCGTTTAATTTACTATTATACGAAATGTCGAATGAGTTGTACAGGAAGTTATTATTGGTGAATGTATTGGTATAACAGGCCCCCAAGACTTTTACCGCCCATCCATTTTTGATAAAACTATTGTTTTTATACTCAATTCTGTTAGAACCTTCTATATTGATGCCAATGGTATTTTCCTCAAAGATATTTCCGCTAATCTCGGCATCGTTGATTTCCTTTAAAAGCATCCCGAAAGCGGCAGTTCCCCAATTCTTTCGAAAGGTATTTCCAAGCATTTTAATTCGTTTTGAAAACATAACTGCAACCCCCGCGCCATTATTCTCAAAAGTATTATTGGTGTAAATGTCATCGTTCGAAAACATAAAATGTAACCCATAGCGGAGGTTATCTGTACTGATATTATCGGCTATAGTGATGTTATCTGAGAATTCTAGATAAATACCGTCCCGAACATGTTGTACGATATTTTTTTTAACTTCAACATTTTTGCAGTACCATAATTGAATACCGTTTCCTGAATTATATTCGTCTACGGCATCACCGATAATTTTGTTGTGGTATACTTTACCATTGTTTGACTTTTCTAAATAGATACCAAAAAACAACTTTTCAAAAACTACATTCTGGATTAAATAATGCTCACTTTTGACTACTCTAATTGCCGCATAATCGGTTGTATAACTTGTGCCAACATTGATAATAAAGAGACCGTCAACAGTGACATTGTCAGAAACAATGCTAATAATTTCTCCTCGATCCTCGCCATCTATTACGGGATAGTTCTCTCCTAAAAGTGTTAATGGCTTGTCTATAAGTATATTGAACTCTTTGTAAGTGCCTTTTTTGATTAAAAGGGTATCAAAATCCGATGCAAGCTTTACACCTTCTGTTACTGACTGTACGGCGCATTCAGCGCAAACCGTAATGGTTTTTGCGAAAATAGATTGCCAACCACAACAAAGAATGCAGTAAATCAACAAAAAGATATGACCTTGTATTTTCATAATAAACCTCCAGTTCTTATACTAAATCCAACAAAGACAAATAATACGGATAATAAGGTTACCACAATTATATGTATCGCCAAAGGTTTCAATGCTTTTTTAGGTATTAACACCAGACGGGCATGTAAGGCTAATATAAATGTAGCAGATAACAAAACAAACTTAAAAAAAAGATGTCTTGTATAATGTGATTTAATATTAAACTCGAAAAAATCAGGTACATATTGGGTAGCCATATAAATACCGGTTACGACCAGTATGAGTAAGGCGGGCAGACCAATGGGTTCAAATTGGGATTCAAAACCCTTAATAATTTGAAAGTCATTCTTTCTAAGTGCCCTGGGCAAGTATCTTGATGCTAAAATAAGGTGTCCGCCCGTCCATATGGTTGCCGCAATGATATGCACAAAAATGGTAATTTTCAATACCATATTAGCGAATGATAAGAAATTTAGAATTCTCATTGGCACTTACCCAATGTTCCGTTTCTTTAGGAAAGCTAAAGTTCTGTTGCGCAATTATATGGTAGGGTTCCCCATGAATATGAAAAATAATGTCCCCTTCCAAGAATATTAATTGTGCATCTCTGGGAGAGGTGTGTTTAGGAAAAATAGTATCCTTCTCCCGACTTATGCTCAAAATTTCAAAAGATTCGTTCCTCGCCAACTTTTCAACTTGTAGTTTATCGAAGACCTGTGATTTTATAGTATTTTGTATGGTATACATTTTTGTATCTTTTTAGGCTTGGATTTTATTTGTTTTTCCCTTTATATCCTTGATGTTAATGCGGTAAACTATGGGTATTTCCTTTTGCTGTAATCTGCTTGAAAAATCCCGAATAAATCTTGGCTTTTCACCCTTGTTACGTTCAATGGTATCCTGCACACCTTTTGCAAACTTGTGGAGGTTGCTTTTGGCCGAATTGCCCTTAAGCTCCTCAAAAGTTCCATGCACCAGAACGGAGCTCCAATCCTGAATGGATTTAATATTTTCCACTTGTAAAGAAACATTTTCGTGCTTTTTCATAGCATCTATTTTATGCCCATTAGTCGAATAACTGAGTATGCTGCCTTCCTCCAAATCGTAGAAATAGGTAATAGGTGTAACGAAAGGTTGCTTTCCAGAAATATAACCTAAATGCCCTATGTAATTAGCGCTCAGGATTTCAATACATTCTAAGGTTTCTAAATCTTTAATCATAATCTTCTTAGTTGAATGAGCTATTATTTAATCATATACTTTCCTATGATATCCCAGATACCGATACGGTAAACTATTTGATTCTTCTTGAAAAACTTAACATTAGAAAATTCTTCCATCGATTCAATATTTTATGTTCTTTTAATTTCAGTAAGCTTTATATTCCCTGTCTCAGTCAATTCAAGTGAAACTAATTATCAAATTCTACAAATACGCCGTATATCAATATGGATTTCCATTATTTCACCGTATTTATTTCGTCTATGTACAAGCAGACTTTTTTTCATTCGCATACAAAAACTTTTACATTTTGTTTTTATCTTTTTCTAAAAGCAAATCAAGAAAAAAGAAGCCAATAATTTTAAATGTATTTTCATATATGAGTCTTGGTTTAAATAGTGTTTAATCTTTCCCAAATAATTTTTACAGATTCTCATTTTTTGATAAGTAATGTGGCATGATTTGTCTACTCCTAGTTAAGTTATTTAAAACGTTTCTGTAATTCTTCCCATGTAAAAAGTTCACCACCATTTCCTTTTTGGGCACTCTCTGCATCATCTTTAGTTGAAAAAGCAGTTAAAAATTCTCCCATGGGGCTCGGAATATTTTCGCTAATCAAATAGGTCGCTTTGGTAGCATCAATCATTTCCCCAGGAGCATTATAGTCACTCACCAAAAATACCTCGATTGTGGTAACATCTATTTCCTGCATATGATTTAACATACATTCCGATGCATCAAATGTGTAGCTTCTTCCCTTTTTAGTCATAAATTGCGCGGCATGTTGCTTGTCGACTATGGTCATACTACAAAAATGACATCCATCGGAGCCATAAGTTATTGGCTTGGGAGTATTGTTACATCCTAGAGACATTAATAGTAAGAAAACTAAAAAGGGCGTGAGCTTTTTCATGAAGTTGCTAGATTATTTGATTTTTTCGATACTAAGGAAGCCCTATTTTTCCACCCAACGAAAAACGCGACAACTGTCAATGACATTCCAACGAACATAAGCCAAGCTCCCCTTGCAGGTAAGGACGTAACTTTAAAGTTCAGCATGTTAGCTTTGCCAAAAAGTGGCGGACTATAGGTCATGGGTGTACCATCTGGATTACTGAGCTTCATGATGGCATTTGGGTCTAAATTGGTACCATAGTCGACCATCCATGCATTAAAATCATACATACCCAAAATACCTAGAATACTCATTAAAATGAACCATCCTAAAAACCATTTGTAGGTAACCTTTTTAAAATAGCCCAAAAGACCAATTAAGACTCCCAAAGCTACCATAACAGCAATTACTAATGGAAAGGTGCTAAATTCCCACATGTCCTCTGGTTTAGGTAGCTTACGCATGCCTATGTAGTGGTTTAGGCCATCTATGTTCTGTAAATCGAACTCGTTCATATCTCGAATGCCATCAATGTGTATGTTCATACCTAAAGGTTCGGGATATTGAGGCGCACCCAACATAATATTCCATAGAGGATAGGAAAATAATCCCAATAAGAACAAGGAGCCTATTATCATTATGATGCTTGCTTTTTTCATCTTGTTATACTTTAAAAAACGACCAAGTAGTTAGACGCTACCCGCTTTTCGTTTGAAAAAATGATTCTTGAAAATTTTAGTCACCCAAAGAATAGGTCAGCGGTATATCGGAGCCTGCTGGCGAAACCCGAACATACCCTTGCATTTCTTGATGTAGTGCCGAACAGAAATCTGTGCAATAGAAAGGCCATACACCCGGTTTTTTAGGTTGCCAAAGCGATGTTTTGGTTTGACCTGGCATCACCAGTAACTCTGAGGTATTCTGACCGATCATGGCAAAGCCATGGGGTACATCAAAATCTTGCTCATGGTTTGTTATATGAAAATATACATTATCACCAACTTTGACGCCTTCAATATTATCTGGTGTAAAGTGACTTCTAATCGTGGACATATATACATGAACATTGTTTCCATCTCGTTCAACTCTAGCATCGGCAGGATTCAGAACTGCATATGGATGCTTATTTTCCGTTAAACGATAAATCTTTTTAGCCTTTGGAGCTAACAAATCAGCTGGTATACCAGCTGCATAATGTGGCTCGCCATGAGTTGGAAAATCATAGATCAATTCCATCTTATCACCAGAGATATCATAAATCTGGGCAGAGTGTTCCATCTCGGGACCGACTGGTAAATACCTATCTTTTGTAATTTTATTCATGGCAACCACATATTTACCAAATGGTTTAGCTGAATTACCACCAGGAATCATCAAGTGACCTACGGAGTAGAATGTTGGCTGTCTATCCAACACTTCCCAGCTGTCTAATTTCCATTTTACCACTTCCGAAGAAATAAAGAAGGTGGTGTAAGCATTTCCTTGTCCGTCAAATTCAGTATGTAAGGGGCCTAATCCACCACTTTTTACGACTCCTGCTAATACATCTTCAAATTTCAGGATTGGAATTCCATAAGCCTCTCCATCGAATTTCTTGCCCTCAATGGCAGCTATCATCTTATCAAAAGAATGTACTGTCAAATCAGCTGACAATTTTCCATTACCAATAATATATTGACCTGATGGATCTACATCACAACCATGAGGTGATTTTGGAGTTGGTAAGAAGTATACGGCACCTGGTACATCAAGGGGGTTTACGGTGAGCACTTCTTTTCTGATTGTGGATGTGGCCGTATGCGTATGTTCGTCATATACGTTATGAGCATATTCGGCAGGCACTTTGGTACCGCCGCCATTTTTGACATATTCTTCCACTTTTTTCCAATTTATGGCCGCAATAAAATCCTTATCATTTTGGGAAGAATTTACCTCCATCAAAGAATTGGCCTCTTCTGTATTATAGGTAGTAAAGAAAAACCATCCATGCGATTTACCGCGACCAGGATGTGAAAGGTCATAGTTGAAACCAGGCATTATCAATTGAAACTTAAGATCAAGACGACCATGTTCAGGATCTACACTGATAAAAGAAAGTGCTCCTTTAAAGTTTCCTTTATATTCGTTAATTGGCATATCACGTTGTGGTATAGGTACCGAAAAACGTGTTCCCGCCACGACATATTCCGTATTTTCGGTAATAAACGAAGAACTGTGATTTCCCGCACTATTAGGTAGTTCAATGATTTCTTCTGTTTCGAAAGTACTTAGGCTTACCCTCGCAATGCGCGGCGTATTGTTCCCGTTAATAAAAATCCATCTACCATCTAGTTCCCCTTTGGTCTGTGAAATATCTGGGTGGTGCGAATCATCCCAAGGAACAAATCCGAAAGAGGTATTTAACATCGGTTTGGTCTCTTCTGAATAGCCATAACCTGAAGTGGGAAATTGGGAAAAGACAGGAATCTCTTTGAACATTCTACCAGAAGGTAGGCCATAAACGGTAATATTACCACTGTACCCGCCAGACATAAAGGCATAAAACTCATCATGTTCACCTGGTGCTACGTAAGCCTTTTCTGCGGCACTAGAGGAGAGTGCTCCGTTAGAAGTACCATTACCATTGTCTTGGTTACCGCAACCTGCCAGAAGAGTGGTTATTCCCAAAAGCGTTACAATAAACTTGTATTTTTTCATTATTTCTATTTTTAATTTATAATTGTTGTTTTATTCAGATGGAGGTAAAATGACTTTATCGACCACATGTACGATGCCGTTTCCGGCCTTGATACTCGCTATAATTTTGGCACCACCTACAAACACATCATCGCCTTTAACTTCGACTGTGGTATTCTGATCATTGGCTTGACCGAGTTTTTTAAACTTTTTCAGAAACTCTTTATCATAGTTTCCGGCAGTTACATGGTGCTTTAAAATATTAGCCAAAGCGTCTTTGTTTTCGGGTTTCAGCAAATCTTCTACTGTACCTTCCGGCAAAGCGCCAAAAGCAGCATTTGTAGGTGCAAAGACCATTAAAGGTCCAGCGTTCACTAGGGCATTTTCTAGTTCTGCAGCTTGAACTGCAGTCACCAAGGTTGTATGGTCAGGCGAACCTATAGCGATTTGAAGCACGTTAGGAGTAGATACATCGTCTTCGATAAAGGCTTGACCTTTCTTTTCAGTATCTGCCTCTGCTGAAGTGGCGGCAGGAGTGGTCGAGTTTTTGGTTTTAGTCTCATTTTTGCAACTGGTTATAAAAAACAGTACCAAAAACGAACTGATTAAAAATTTTAGATTGGTTGTTTTCATATCTATGATTATTTATAAGGTTCTGAAATATTCGAGTATAGAACGGGTCTCTTCGACCGTTAGATTTTGGTTCGCCATAGCGGCGCCATTAAATTCGATCAACAAATCTTTAGCACATCTATCTTGTTCGGTCATTAATTTTGGGTCGAGAATCATGTTCATAATCCACTCAGGGCTTCTTCTTTCCAGAATTCCTACTGGGGATGGACCTATGAATCGTTTGTCAAGCTTGTGGCATGCCGTGCAATTAGTTTTGTAAAGTGCTTCACCAGCTGCCGCCATTTCGGTGTTGATTTCAGGATCTAGGGTAATATCCTTGATTTGACCAACGCCCTTTTCATCCAAGGTTATACGTTGTGAAGCAGGAACGGCATCCGTTGCTGGGGAAGTCTTAGCAGGTTTTTCTGTAGACTTTGTCCGATCAACGCTAAATCCATCCTTTTTCTTTTCTTCCTTACCGCCGCACCCTATCAGCAATACGGCCAAAGTGATACAAAATAATAAACTATTGATTTTCATATGATTCGATTTTAATTTCTACTCAAAAGTAATCTCTGATCTTTACTCTAAACATGATATTTATCATATTAAGGATAAAAACATCTCTTTTACTTTATACCCTGATTCCAACAAATTAAAAAATGCTTTCCAACTCCTCAAAATATGCAGTTAAGGCAGTACTATTCTTGGCCTTAAAGTCAAGTAAGGAAAAAAAAATAATGGTCAAGGATATATATGGCGCCATTAACGTTTCCGAAGCTTATCTTGCAAAATTGTTACAAGAGCTTTCGAGACATAATATAATTTCCTCGATTCGGGGACCAAAAGGCGGGTTTTATGTAACTGAAGAAGAACTGCATCATTCTCTATTAGATATAGTTAAAGTAATAGATGGCGAGAAACGAGTAGATTCATGTGTCTTGGGAATAAGCGAATGCAATGTCAGCAACCCCTGTATGCTTCATGAATTGGTAGGACCTAGTAAAACCAACTTCTTGAAAATTTTGGAGACTACAACGATCTATGATTTAATTCACGATATTAAAAAAACCGATGTGTTTTTTCCCTGCTAAAATCATATTTTAAATATATCAAAAGCATTGGGCAAAGTATATTGTTCACTGTAACGGCTAAAAAAAGACAATATGCCATTAAAAGTTTATATCAGAATATAAAAAAAGTCATCTCTTATAAAGGATGACTTTTAAAAAATAAAAAAATACTTTAGAATTCTAGTTCAAAAAATAAACTACTCGCTTCATTCTCTTCTGTAACCTCTTCCCCTTTTAAAATCTCGTCGGCAGCATTCATTAACTTCAAATTGATTTTCCAATAGCCTGTCATTGTCAAGGAAAGTTTCCCTTGATAGAATCCTGATACGGAATCATAGGTTAAATCTTCGTTGTTAGGGGAGCTATGATTGCCCATACTTGGCATTCTAGGGTCAATGGCAATTTTATAATCCGTGACCGCAGGAAAACTCATCATATTTTCCATTTTGAAAACGACGGCTGAAAAATCATTGACAGCTACTTCAGGTACTATAGGCAACATAGCCAATATATAGCGACTATCATCACTACCTATAAAACTGTTTACTCGTTTTTTGCCATCCATTGGTGAATTTACTTCAATACGTTCGGTAACGGTATACTCTTGATCCGCAATAGTATATTCCAATGTTAAATCCCAATATTCATCTGTATTACCCGGCATTTGAAAGACTGTAAAACCTTTGTACACTGAAGCATTATCAGTTTTACCTATTGATGATTTTGGGCAACTGTGCATCATTTCGGTCATATGCATCACAGGCATCCAGGAAATTTCAGCATTGGAAACATAACTGTCAGTTGATTCATCTTTAATGCGAAGAAATAGTTCATTGTAACCAATGGTATACTGTTGTTGTTCAGAATACACTTCTACAATATGGCCGTTGGCTTTTGAACTGGTTAATATATTAAATTCTGCCAAAGGGTTTTCCTCAATAATAATTGGATCATCGGTATCGTCTGTACATGATATGAAGATTGATGAAAAAAGAAATGTTGCAAATAAAAATTTTATTGTTTTCATGATTAAGAATTTTTAATATTGTTCCCATCAAGGGGATAATTTATTTAATGGATTATTATTTTAATTAATTGCATAAGAAACCGTTGCAAAAAAGTTTCTTCCCATTCTGGGAATATTTTTCCAATCGGTATATGTGGAATAGAATTGGTCAAAAATGTTTTCTACTCCGAGTTTTACATATAGATTGTCATCACTAAAAGAAAATTGTTTTCCTAAAGTCAAGGAAAATACAGTGTAGGCATCTGTTTCATCCTCTCCAAATTCTGGATTAAAGTTTTTTTGCTGCCCTGCACCTCGCATAGTTAAATCTCCGGAAAAGGTTTTATTATTGTATTGTAGATTTGAGCCATAGGCCACAGGGCTAATAAAGGGAAGGTTTCGCCCGTCTTGATCTGTTCCACGATGGTATGAGATGACTCCTGACCATTTCAGTTCCGGTAAAATCTTGTATTCTGTATCTAAAGAGACATTATACAAATCGGCACTTTCTAGGTTTTTATAAACTTTAACTCCATCGGCTCCTATAGTCATCACACTTAATTCTGAATCAATTTCTCCAATAATGTAATCAGTAATGTAGAAATAATTCCCTTCTAGATTTATATTGAACTTTTCCTTTGTTATGGATAGTTTGGCATTCCCTTCCAGCGCTTTTTCATTTTCCATATCCGGATTACCAATATAATCGTGATTATCAAAACTATTGAACAAGTAAAACCCAAAACCTTCTGAAACAGAGGGCGCACGGTCGCCGTAAGAAAGTCCTCCTGTAAAATTAAACAACTCCATTTTGGTTTGATATTTTGTCGAAATGCTTTTCAAAAAACGGGTTTGGCGTTGTTGCATCTCAGGATAAATAATTCGTAAACTATTAAACCCAAATTCATCGGCTACATTAAAGTTTTGAACCGCCAAACGGGTGGATAACTTCAATATACCTTCATTTATTTTGATAACATCTTCAGCGTAAAAACCTGTATTTAGGGTTCGTACGTCCGGCCAAGTGAGCATAAACATTTCACGCTCATTAGGGTCGGCAGGGTACATAGTCATTTCCGCGAGCGAGCAATTATAAAACCCATCTATCTTCACTAAAAAATCATGATTGTTTAGCTTCATTTTGGCTTGAGAAAAATAACCATAGGTCTCACTCCACCCCGGCATGTCCATTCTGATGGGTACATCTGGCCGTTTTGAATCATCCATCGCATGAGTAACTTTGTTAGCGTAGATTTTGGTTTTCCATTTTTCGAAGTTTCCAAAAAAACTGTTCTGAAACCAGCTTACAGAACCAATAAAAGCTTGCGCCAACGAAACATCCATGGGCAATGCCGGGTAGCCTACATCACGCGCCTCATCAAAAATGAAAGTTGCCGAAAGTTTTCTGTCGTCGCTAACCCTATATCCGGCATTTGCGGAAATATTATATTTTTCAAATTGAGAAAAAGGCACTTCAACACCGTCACCTGCCGCATAGTTTTCAGCTTTCCGATAAATTATATCTGTATCTATATAAAAGGTCTCATCAGAATAGTTAAGCTCACCACCAAAAATATGGGCATTATTTCCAGATTCTCCTCCGGTTTCAAAAGCTCCGACCAAACCTGTTGGTTTAAAATTGCTTTTTTCTAAACGCAAGTCCAATGCTCCCCCAATTGTTGCTCCTTTTTCAGCTCCTTGTTGCCCACTTGATATATATGCTTCTGAAAGGTTGGAAACATCTACGTAAGAAGTTACAGGATCCATCTTGTCAGTACAGGCGCCAAATATGCGCATACCATCAATGGTAACCGAAATTCGTTCAGAACTCATGTCATTAAGTACAGGCTCCCAAGCGTAGGCACCACGTTTTATCATATTCACTTTTTGAGAAGACTCTAAGTATTCGTCTAATGTTGAAAGTGGTTTATGATGTGATTTATGTTCTAATGCATTTTTGTAGGAGGAAATAACAATCACCTCCTCTAAATTGATTGGTAATATGGAATCCTGTAGAATTTCAACTTTCTGTTCTTGTGCATTGCTGATCGTAGAAAAAAGAGCACAAAAAAGTATCATTGAAAAATACAGAAAACTTTTTTTTTGAGTGCGCATATTTAGATGCGACCAACTTATTTTCGTTTTCATTTGATTATAATTGAACTGATCCAAAAGTTTTGTAGGGTACACGATAACGCTAGATGAAATTTTCACATAGCATAAATAGTAGTACATAAAGGAAGTTAGCTCAACTCTGGTGGATGGGTTATATCAGAAGTAAGAAGGGTTGAAATAAACCCCTCAGAATTATAAGATACTCTTTGTTTTCTTGATTGTAAATCTAATCTGAGGTCAAATGACTTTAAAGACTCAAAAAAAACAACATGCTGAATTTCAGAAGTGAATCGTTTCTCACCTAACGGATTCTTTTCTTTCTGTTCGGATTCTTTTGCCAACATGTCAGCCAAGTAGCACTTACCATTGCATTTTAATTCAGGCTTTTCTCTATTCTCGCATAGAACATTTGAAATGTAGTCATAGTTCATAATGTACTCGGCTACAGGCCAAAGAGGCTTCACTAGCATTATCAGAGCAACAAAAAGAATTACATGGCTTTTCATATTTCAAAAATAATAGCGATTTAGGAAAAGAAATATGACATCTGTCATGATTAAAGACTTTAAAGTCTTTTTTAGTCCTTAAGTACATTTAAACAGCTAACGAATCTTAAATTTAAGTACCGGGAAATTGGCATGATTGGCCATATCTTCGCCATTCTTTCCTATAAATAAATGCGAAATATCTTTTCTGCCGTGAGTGTGAATTACCACCACATCGATAGCTTTTTTTTGCAATAGTTCATAAGTCCATGTTCCACGCTATAATTTTTATAGATGGTCTCTATATTATAATCTTTTCCCGGTCTTGAATAGAAACTTTGAGATGCGTTCCTCGATTTCGGCGTTGTGATGAAACTATCATAGATGGTATTGATATAGATAGACCGAAACTCTGCGGAAAACTTGCAGCAAAATCCTGTGTCTTTTTGTAAACCAAAATAGTCTCGTCGGCAAAATCGCATACAAATAAAAAAAAATTGATCTTGAAATCTGGATCGGGGCTTTTCACAACTAAACCGAGCATATCGGAGATAAGGACTATCTTTTCGGTATTATAGCCGACGAAGGAGTCGTTCAATCTACTGGTACCGTGCAAACCCATTACTATCAAATCGATATGCTGTTCTTGGTTCACAGTATTCAGCTCCTTGAATATTTTATAGTTTTGGACTATTTATTTACTTTAATATTCTTCAGGCACGGTTTTCCAAAAAAGGTTTGAATTGTTTTCTAATTAGCTCAATGTAATATCTAGCCTTTTCAAATTCTTGGGCTTCATCTTTGATCAGCACCGCTACTGAAAGTCCCAACATATGTAGTACGGCAATTTCGCCCTTTTGGTGTTTTACAATTTTGGCGGAGACACCAACGGCATAAGCGGGAGGTTCTCAAAAATCTACAGGAATAAGAATTTTTTTCATCTCAGGTGGTTCTGCTTTGCTTCTTTAATTTTTCTTTTCGTTTTCTCAGTTGCTGCTCCAGATCACTTATGGTTTCGGCAGCTGCTTTTTCGAAATTGTTTTCGATAGATTTTGCAAAAATTCGCGGACCTGGTGCACTCAATTGAATTTCACAGATCTTATTGTTTCCATCGTTGCCTTGCCCTAGCTTGAAGAAAACATCGGCACGAATGACAAACTGATATTTATGTGACATTTTTTGAAGGTTACGGGTCACGATTTCACTTAACGATTCGCTCTCAGGCATCTGTACATATTGCATATTTATGTTCATAGTGTGTATTTTATTAGTTTCTGTTCAAAAGTATTGATGCTGTTCTTTTTATAAAATGATTTATGTCATTTCGGGATTGGTCGTTAATTCCAAAATTTATATCCCATTATAAAAACAAGAATATCATGGTACTTAATCTCAACCAATATATAACTGAAGGCAACACTTTTTTGAAAGATTATGCCAAACAAATAAATATGCCCAATGACCGTAATAGGCCGCCGGGTGAATTTTCACTGCGATTATACATGCTCATAGAGATATCATTCCTCCTGTGGAATCACTTTAAAGCTTTGTTAACAGACTTGATGACTTATTGTAGAGGTTATTACCACTTTTGCCTAAACCCGTACTTCCTGTGATGAGTATGTTCTCTTTTTGTTTTAAAAAGTCGCAACCCTTTCTTTCGATTTAAAAATATGTTTAAATCACTTCATAATCTTTGTTGGTTGTTCCAAAAAATAAAGAAAAAATCAAATTATTGTATCCAACAAAAAACCCAAGATTCTTGTCTTGGGTTTTTTATCATCAAAAAGTAGCGAGAGGGGGGCACGATCCCCCGACCTCCGGGTTATGAATCCGACGCTCTAACCAACTGAGCTACCTCGCCATATTATTTTAAACGGCTGCAAATATAGTGGTATTTTATTTGTTCTTCAACAAAACTTGCTTAAAAAAATAATACTCTTCATTTATTTTTTTATCATTTAGAAATATATATATTGCTCAGAATAAAGTAGCATGAAAATGAGCGATAAAATAAAATTTGAAATAGAATTTGTGATACAGTCTTCACCACAAATGTTATATCAGTACCTAGCGACACCATCAGGACTATCTGAGTGGTTTGCCGATAATGTTAATTCTAGAGGTGAAAAATTTACATTTATTTGGGATGGAGCTGAAGAAGAAGCTAAATTATTAAAAAGAAAAACGGACGAATTTGTACGTTTTGAATGGGATGAAGCAGAAGATGATAGTTTCTTTGAAATGAAGATAATCGTTGATGAAATAACGAAAGATGTTTCATTGTTTATTACCGATTTTGCAGAAGATGATGAAATTGATGAATCTAAAATGCTTTGGACTAATCAGGTGTCAGATTTAAAACAGGTTTTAGGGTCGTCCTAGAAATACTCTTATTTGCAGTATCTTTGATACCTTAATTTTTAAGGCTTTTTTATGTTCAATTTTAATGGCGAACTTCTTGAAGAGAATACTACTTTTTTGAATGAAAAAAATAGGGGGGTACAATTTGGGGACGCCGTTTTTGAAGAATTACGAGTTCTCAATGGTGAAGTAATTTTTTTAGAAAGTCATTATTTACGTCTTATGTCTTCCATGAGAATTCTAAGAATGGAAATTCCTATTAATTTTACGATGGAGTTTATGGAAGATGAGATTCTTAAAATTATCTCTGAGAACGATTTAAAAGAAGCAAAAAAAATAAAGTTTACCGTTTTTAGAAATAATCAGAACAATCTTTCTGTATCTGATAATGATATTTCATATTTTATAATTAGTACTACACTTGCTAATCCGTTTTTTATTTTAAATGAGGAGGTATATGAAGTAGAGATTTTCAAGGATTTTTATAAGAATTCTAGTATGCTCTCTAATTTAGATACGAATAACAAAGTATTAAATGTTGTAGGAGCTATTTATGCCCAAGAAAATGATTATCAAAATTGTTTGTTGCTAAATGAAAAAAAGCAGGTTATAGAGGCTTTAAATGGCAATTTATTTATTGTAAAAGGGAGCCAAGTTAAAACTCCACCTTTAATAGATGGTTGTGTACATGGTGTTCTTAGGAAAAAATTAATAGAGATTCTTTCAAAGTTAGAGGAGTTTAATTTTCTGGAGGATAGTATATCGCCCTTTGAGCTTCAAAAAGCTGATGAATTATTTATAGTAAATAACATTGATGGAATTATTTCTATTACTAGATATAGAAAGAAAGAGTTTGTCAATAATACAGCAAAAAACCTAGTAGGTAAGTTGAACGCAGCTGCACGAATTTCTGCAGCTAAAACTAAGAGTTTTTAGTTAAGGTTAGGGTTTTCAGGTGCATTTGACCATAAAAGGTAATTGCCACCTAATTGAATCATGTTTTCTTTCCAAATAGCCTCCGCCGCTTTTTGTATGATTTTGCTTTCATGTTCATTTTTAACAACGATCCATGATTTTGAAGATAGTTCTTGGTCTAATTGTAATGATGACCAACCAGAATATCCTAGAAAAAACCGAATATCATCTTCAGAAATAATTTCTTTGTTGATGAGTTCTACCGTTGTTTTAAAATCTCCTCCCCAGTAGATGCCATCTGAAATTTCTACACTGTTATCAATTAGGTGCGGTACTTTATGAATAAAATAAAGATTGTCTTGCTCTACTGGACCACCGTTGTATACTTGAAAAGGTATTTTGATTTCTGTTACCAATTCATTGATTTGATATTCTAAAGGTTTATTAAGAATGAAACCAACAGAACCTTCCGTGCTGTGTTCTGCTAACAGTACCACTGATCTGTTGAAAGAAACATCACCAGTTAGAGAAGGCTCGGCAATGAGTAATTTTCCTTTGGTTGGTTTTAAAACGATCATAATGGTCATATGATTATATGACCTAAAGTAAGATAAATCCTCTTAAAACCAAAAACAGATCAGTAAATAATCTTCAGAATAACCCCGCGGCATTAATCTATAATAGATTTAACCGAATATTTTCATTCTTGTGAAAAATCTTATACTCCCTTTCCGAGCTTTGATTTTTTTTTTACATAAGCCACCATTACTTTTTCATTACTATGTATTTCAACAGTATTGATATAAAATCCACTATCTAAAATGCTCCTTCCCACAATGCATTTTTAATACTAGGTGTATAGGCTAAAATCTCCTTTCCGGTAATACTTTTCATTATTCCGGCAATTTTCGTAGGGCTATAGGTCGGCATACGCTATAAAAAAATGCGCATGATTTTTGTCAGAACCTATTTTTAAAAAAGATACTACATATCTATCTTCTAATTATAATACAAGTCTCTTTTTTTGTATGCGATTTACTTTAGAACTTAAAACAGACTGACGTCATTTGGTTGAGCATAACAGGTAATATGGTACAAAGATATATTGCGAATCTAGTGAAGATACTAACTTGAGCTAAAATTCAAAGATTACTATTTTATTCATACAAGGCGAGCCCCCTAGGGGTATTTGGTTCCTAGAATAAAAAAGCGCCAATAAAGGCGCTTTAAATTAATTTATCTTTGTAAAATTAGTTTACAGCTTTACCTAAATCAGCACCTGCTTTAAACTTTACAACATTTTTAGCAGCGATTTGGATAGTTTTTCCTGTTGATGGATTTCTACCTTCTCTTGCATTTCTTTTAGATACGGACCAAGAACCGAAACCTACTAAAGAAACTCTATCTCCTTTTTTAAGAGAACTTTCAACATTTCCTAAGAAAGATTCCAATGACTTTTTAGCCGCAGCTTTTGTGATGCCAGCGTCAGCTGCCATTGCATCGATCAATTCTGTTTTGTTCATAATGTGATTATTAATTGTGATTAAATAATTTATACCTACTAGCAAATTTATATGGATTTCTGAGCAACACAAGTAAAACGGGCGGAAATCCCTTGTTTTGTTGATAACTCAGCGTGTTTGTTGATAAAGTAGGTTTTTTTTTACGTTTCTCACAGCCCAACAAACACGGGGTCTCATCCTACTTTTGCATTTTTTTCCAGATTAAGGCCATTTAACAGATCTCTTACAAGCATTCTCTTCTTGCCTTGAAGTTGTATCTCTTTAAGGTTTATGTATCCTTCTTGCACAACAACTTTCATCTCCTTTTTATCAAAAATCAAAGTTCCTGTGGGTAAGTCGTGTTTTTCGGTTTCTATATTTGCTGAGTAGATTTTTGTTATGATGCTCTGGTCGCCATTGGTCAATGTAGTCCATGCGGCAGGATACGGACTTAATCCTCTTATAAAGTTGTAAATATCTTCTAAAGATTTGCTCCAATCAATTTCGCAAGTTTTTCGATGTATTTTATGAGCACTCTTTAAATTCTCTGAATCTGGTTGCTTGGTGGTTTCAAAATTACCTTCTTTAATTCGTTCTACTGTTTTTATCACGGTTCTAGCTCCTAAATGCAATAACCTATCATGTAGGTCTCCGGCATTATCATTTTTTTCAATAATAGTTTCGTCTTGCATGATGATGGCTCCTGTATCTATTTTATCGTCGATAAAGAATGTTGTCACGCCGGTCTTTGTTTCACCATTTATTATAGCCCAATTAATTGGTGCCGCACCACGGTACTGTGGTAGTAGGGAGGCATGTAGGTTAAAGGTTCCATATTCTGGCATGTTCCAAACTACTTTTGGTAACATTCTAAAAGCTACTACTATTTGTAAATTGGCATTCAAAGTTTTTAGGGATTCTAAAAACGCCTCACTTTTTAGATTAGTAGGTTGCAAAATTTTAATGTCTTTTTCTAAAGCATATTTTTTAACGGCAGATTCGTTTAATTTTCTACCTCTTCCTGCGGGCTTGTCTGGTGCGGTAATGACTCCAACTATATTATACTCTTTCTTCACCAACATATCTAAAATACCAACGGCAAAACCAGGGGTTCCCATAAATACAATTCTTAATGCTTCCATATTATAATAGTAAGTATTCGTTTGTTGTGCTTAATGTTATGTAATTTTCTTCTAATAGCTCTTGCAATGCCATGATAACTATGGTTTCCGTTATATTAAGGCGAGTCTGCAATTCTCTTGAATTTGATTTTTTCTCCTTTAATATTTGAATGATTTTTATTTTGGCATGTATAACATCGGTATTACCTGTTTTTTGGCTGATGCATACATCACAAATACCACATTCTTCTTCTTGGATTTCTCCAAAATAATCCAATAACCGAATACTCCTGCATTCGGTATCGTTTTCTATGAAATTCAACATTTTGGTAACTTTCTCAACTTTAACCCGATTTTGCTCGTCTATATTCTTTGCGAACATATTTATTGTTCTGTCATCGTCTCTCGGTACTAGGAACAAAAGCTCTAGATCACTTGATACACTGGTGTATTCAATAACCTCGTCTTTTGCCAATTGTTCGAAATTCTGATGTATCAATGATTCTGATATCGATGTTTTTTTTGATAATAGATAGGTGTTTATTTGAGTGTCAAATTCAAACAGCCCACCATATGTGCGTAATATAACTTTGATAAAATCGGTAAGTTTTGAGTTTTGATCTATATATCTATGTAAGGTGTCTTTGTCGGTAATAAACTTAATGGTGATTTTTTTAGAGAAATTTTCAGATAATGAAATAACCGAATTCCTGTCTAACAACTGTAGTGCATTATATGTAAGAAATGTTTTAAGCTTATAAATGTTGCAAAATTCGTTAAAATTAAGATGGAATTTTGTATCGGTAAATTCTCCATGTCCAATTTGAAAAAATGTATTTAGCTTTTTGTAAATCATTTTTACATATGCGACATCGGGTAAAATTTCTATGAATTGTTTTTTAACCAACACTTTATCAGTGGTATTGGTAAGAAGAATTGCTTTGGCAAAAGCATCGTTTCTACCCGCTCTACCTGCTTCTTGAAAATAATTTTCTAAACTATCGGGAATTTGGTAATGGACTACCAGTTCAACATCTGGCTTGTCTATACCCATACCAAATGCATTGGTAGCTACCATAATGCTCACCTTGTCGTCTAACCAAAGATTTAGACGTTCTGATTTCATTTTTTGATCGACACCACCATGATAGAATGTTGCTTTCAAATTGTTCTCTACAAGAATTCGAGATAATTCTTCTGCCTTTCTTCTACTTCTAACGTAGATAATGGCACTGTGTTTTAGTTGTTCGCAATATCGTTTTAGATAGCCATTTTTATCTTCAGTAGTTAAAACTTCAAATCCAATATTTTTTCTAAAAAAGGAATCTTTAACAACAAATGGATAATTTAAATCTAAAGAAGAAATAATATTTTCGCTAACTCTTTTGGTAGCGGTGGCAGTCAACGCTATCATGGGTGGGGTGGGGTGTAACTCGCGTAAAATAGAGCAACTTAAATATGCCGGTCTAAAATCGTGACCCCATTCGGATATACAATGCGCTTCATCAATTACGAACATTGAAACGTTCATAGCTTTTATTCGTTCTTGAACCAATTCTTGTTGTAAACGTTCTGGTGATAAGTATAGAAATTTATAATTACTATAAATACAGTTGTCCAATAACTTATCAATCTCATTGAATTTGAGTCCACCTCTTAGACCTATAGCTTTAATGCCAAGCTTATGAAGATTGTCTACCTGATTTTCTATTAATGCAATTAAAGGAGATATAACAATACATATACCCTCTTTCATTAAACCCGGTATTTGAAAACAAATCGATTTTCCACCTCCTGTTGGCAATAAACCTAAAACATCTTGTCCATTTAATATGGCATTGATGATTTTTTCTTGAGAGCCTCTAAAGCTATCAAAACCCCAGTATTTAGATAAGATTTCTTTTGGAGTACTATTCACCCGTTTTTTTTATAAAATCCACTACAAATTGTAAACGGTTTTCAATAGTACCAAATGGCACTTCTATTGGCGTATAGCCTAAGTCGATATACGTCTTTTCTAACTGTTCATGAATACCACAGGCTTGTTCATAGTCTTCCATTCTCTCATTATCCTGTACATAAATTTCTTTCCAAGGTGGTAAAATAAGTACTTCGTTATATCTGTTTTCCATACATAGATCTGCATAGCGTTTTTCTGAAGGCTGATCAAAATAATTCATATATGCTATGACATCTGGTAGTCCGCGGTCATAGAATAAATAATCTTTTTTTATTGTATTACCATTGATAAAATGTTTTAAACGTGCTTCTATCAATTCATCATTAAAGCTTTTTGCATCTTGCACAAAATCAATTGGATTTACCAGTCGATCTTCTACAGCAACCTCGCCCAATGCATCTAAAGTCATAGTTCTAATAACTTCATGAAAACAATGGTAGCCATTTTCTTCAAGTGATGATATTAATACCGTTTTACCAGTACCTGGACCTCCTGTAACAACAATTCTATTGCTTTTCAAACTCAATATTTATAATTACAAAAGTACATAAACCATAAGTATTACAAAACTGGCCCATTACACTTATCTTTGCATAAAATAAGAGTTATGGATGAAAAGAACCCAGAAGAGTTTTATAAAAAATTACGAGAGCAATTAACTGAAACATCTAAATGGCCATCTAACTACCTATATAAGTTCATTGTAGAGACAAAGACAGATAAAATTGAGCAGATCAACAATATTTTCGATAATGTGGGGGCAGTAATTAATCTTAAGAAATCTAAAAACGGTAAATATACCAGTGTTTCTATAACGGTTAATTTAAAGAGTCCGGACGAGGTTATCACAAAATATAAAGAAGTAGGTGAAATAGAGGGTGTAATTTCCTTGTAAAATAGCTTTTAACCTATAATTTTATTAATTTGGCATCGTTATAAGAATACTTCTCAAAAACATTAAGCTAAAATTTTCAATTTGCAATTAGTAGAAAACCTAGAATATAATACAGAGCGCCCTCATTTGATTATTCCTGAATATGGTCGTCATTTTCAAAAAATGGTAGATTATGCTGTATCAATAGAAGACCGTGAAGAAAGAAATAAAGTAGCACAATCCATTATTAGCGTAATGGGTAATTTACAGCCTCATTTGCGTGATGTGCCAGATTTTCAGCACAAACTTTGGGACCAGCTATTCATTATGTCCGATTTTAATTTGGATGTAGACTCACCTTTTCCAATTACCTCAAAAGAGATATTGAAGCAAAGACCAGATGCTTTAGAGTATCCTCAGAATTTTCCGAAGTACAGGTTTTATGGTAATAATATAAAACGTATGATAGATGTAGCTGTGGAGTGGGAGAAAGGCGATAAGCGTTCTGGATTAGAGTATGCTATTGCCAATCACATGAAGAAATGCTATTTGAACTGGAATAAAGATGTTGTGGATGACAAAACGATTTTTAAACATTTGTTTGAACTTAGTGATGGCCGTATAGATTTGGCTGCAACAGGAGAAAGTTTGACAGATAGTGGTCAATTCCTTAAAAACAGAGTTGCTAAGAATCCGAGATCAAATTCTAACAAGAAAAATCAAAGAAATAATAACCGCGGTAAAAAACGCTATTAAATTTCCACTTCTCTAGATGGGAACATTCAAAATTGAAGGAGGACACCAGTTATTTGGTGAAATAACACCTCAAGGGGCAAAAAACGAAGCACTTCAAATACTTTGCGCAGTACTACTTACAGATAAAAAAGTAACCATCAATAATATTCCTGATATTGTTGATGTTAATAAACTTATAGCACTCTTAGAGAATTTGGGGGTAAAGATTCAAAAGAAAAGTAAAGGCTCGTATACTTTTAAGGCAGATGATGTTAATTTAGAATATTTACAATCAGACAAGTTTAAGCAAGATGGTAGGGGGTTAAGAGGCTCTATTATGTTGGTCGGACCATTATTAGCCCGTTTTGGAAAAGGATATATTCCAAAACCAGGTGGTGATAAAATAGGTCGCAGACGTTTAGATACACATTTTGAAGGTTTCATAAAACTTGGAGCTAAATTTCGTTACAATAGAGAGGAATATTTCTATGGTGTAGAAGCTGATAGGTTGAAAGGAACATATATGTTGTTAGATGAAGCTTCTGTAACAGGTACTGCAAACATTGTTATGGCAGCGGTATTGGCAGAAGGTCAAACTACTATTTATAATGCAGCATGTGAGCCTTATTTACAGCAGCTATGTAAAATGTTGAATAGAATGGGCGCCAAAATTTCTGGTATTGGTTCTAATCTTTTGGTAATTGATGGAGTTGAAAAATTACAGGGCACTGATCACAGTATGCTTCCTGATATGATTGAAATCGGTAGCTGGATCGGTTTGGCCGCAATGACCAAAAGTGAATTAACGATAAAAGATGTTAGTTGGAATGATTTAGGTCAAATTCCTACTGTTTTTGAAAAGCTGGGAATTACCTTAGAACGTAAAGGTGATGATATTTATATACCTGCCCATAAGGACGGATACGAAATTCAAAATTATATAGATGGTTCTATTTTAACCATTTCCGATGCTCCTTGGCCAGGATTAACGCCAGATCTATTAAGTATTATTTTAGTAGTTGCGACCCAGTCTAGAGGAGAAGTGTTGATACATCAAAAGATGTTTGAAAGCCGTTTGTTCTTTGTAGATAAGTTATTGGACATGGGAGCAAAAGTAATTCTTTGCGATCCGCACAGAGCCACGGTCATTGGTCATGATTTTCAGTCTACTTTAAAAGCTACTACCATGACATCGCCAGATATTAGAGCCGGTGTTTCTTTATTAATTGCTGCATTATCGGCAAAAGGAACTTCTACAATTCATAACATTGAACAAATTGATAGAGGTTACCAAAATATAGATGAAAGACTACGTGCTATAGGGGCTAAAATTGTAAGGGTTTAAGTATTTTTATTTAAGAACTTTTTAGCTACTACTGTTTCATCGGGATATTTAATTATCTTTCTCGTTCCGTTTTATGTGTTTGGTCAGAATATCTCCATGGTCAGCCTCCAACATATGTTAATCTAAATTCTTCTATAGCCCATGAATATGGTGCAAGATTAGATGCTGATATTGATTTGAAAATATCGGCAATAACCTTAATTGTACTATTATTATATTAAGGGGTGTCCTCATGCCAAAACATTTTAAAATGTGGGTCAACGAATTCGTTTTTTTAGGTAGATTTAGGCATGTTCTAAAAAGCCTAACGTATTTTATTTTCAGGTATGGATTAGTGGAAACATTTCGGAATGCTGCACCCCATACCTGTTATCATTCATTGAACATCTCCATCGCCAAAACGACCAGCTGCACCCAATTAATGTTAATGGTCACAGAAACCTCTATTCACAACGATGATAGTTTCAAACCCACGATGTGGGCGTTCAGGAAAACCTAGTATAGTTGTACCATGATAAATTCTATAGCATCATTAACGGTAAAATCGTTTCCTGAATTTCTTCCTTCTAAAGAATCTTCAAGACCCAATTAACCATTCCCTTTAGGGTATTGGTCTAAATAAGATATATAGAATGAAATGGACCTTGTGCTTGCTTAGGAAAACTTAACTAAAAAACATTTTTTATGATACTTTTCATACGAAGAAGTCATCTTGACTTTTTAAGTTTATAAAATTTCTTTAACCCGATTACAATAAAAGCAAGAAAATTAAATCCTTTCCAGCTTGTTATTGTTGTGTCA
>Ga0209344_10001860_pt1 | contig 25564 bp, 27 predicted proteins | sample Cruoilmetagenom6_FD_187293 | JGI IMG/M metagenome (GOLD analysis project Ga0209344, IMG submission 187293) | Oil polluted marine microbial communities from Coal Oil Point, Santa Barbara, California, USA - Santa Barbara Oil Seep Sample 6 (SPAdes)... | ecosystem: Environmental > Aquatic > Marine... | reverse complement strand
AAATATGTCAGTCATTCTATAACCAGTGTTTAAACAGGAAAGCGTACCCGACTGGATCTACGCAACGCTACTATTGTCCAAATTCTTCTTGCCAAAATATCCCCGCCGGAAGCACCCGGCACGAAGTGCCACAAAAAGTGACACCGCAGGTGCCTCTCTTAAAATACAATTACATTTCGCCGCGCAGCGCCAGATTTGGTATCTGCAATGGCCGCGTTGATCTGATCAAGTGACCATGTGCCCGATACCAGTTCATCCAGTTTCAGACGCCCCTGCTGATACAGGTCAACCATCCACGGGATATCACGGGTCAGCACAACATCACCCATCTTCGTTCCAATCATTCCCTGACCAAGAGCGGCCAGGATCACAGGCTCATAGTTGGATTTTGCGCCTGTATGGGGCATTCCGACCATTATTACCTGGCCTCCCGGTGCCAGATAGCGGGGTGCTAAATCATAAACCGGGGTTGCACCAACCGTTACAAATACTGCATCAGCCCCGCGCCCGGTAATTGCAAACACTTCTTTCCATGGCTCTTTCTGGGTTGCCAAAACGCCATCAGTGGCCCCGAATTCCTGCGCAGCCTCAAGCTTGTTTTCACTCAGATCTACTGCAATGATGCGCCGCGCTCCGGCAATGCGCGCACCTTGAATAGCGTTCAGGCCAACACCACCGGCCCCGATCACAACCACATTCTGACCCGGGCGAACATGGGCCGTGTTCACAACAGAACCGACCCCGGTAGGAACGCCGCAGGCCAGCAAGGATGCGGATGCAAGCGGCATGTCGTCGGGAATTCGTGCGATCTGGGTCTGATCTACAACGACCTTTTCAGCAAACCCGCCAACCGCAAGCCCGTGCTGCATTACGCCTCCATCACTATCGCTTAGTGGGCCGGCATCATTGTCATGTGATACATCACACAAAACCGGTGCACCGGTGGAACAGGATGGGCAACTGCCACAGGACCGGATCAATGTAACGATCACGGCATCCCCCGGAACGTATTGTCGCACACCCGCCCCACACGCTTCAATATGACCCGCTGCTTCATGTCCGTAGACTGCAGGTAATGTGCCACCCCAGCCGCCATCAATGTAAGAAATATCGGAATGGCAGATCGCGCAGGCCGCCAGCTTTACCTGAACTTCGCCAGGGCCAGGGGCGCGTAATTCAACTTTTTCGATCGTAAGTGGTTTACCAAATTCGCGGCATATGGCTGCTTTGATGGTGGCCATGATAATCTCCGGTCAAGTGTCATTCAAAGAGTGATGGCCAACAGCGCCAGACACAAGAGAGAAATTTTGTTACAAGGTATTTACTCGGGCAGGTGCCGGGCGAAATATTACAAATACAACGATACAGATCACTGTTAGTGCCATTGAAAACAAAAATGGGGCTCCGGGAAAGTTGTAAGGCGCAGCGGGTTGATTGAAAAACCAGAATATACGGGTCATCAGCACCGGGGCGATGATCATCGCGATGGCATTGATACTGGTTAGCGCCCCTTGCAATTCACCCTGCTGATCATCGCTTGCTCTGCGTGACATAATCCCCTGTGTGGCAGGGCCGGCGATGGACCCAAGGGCAGCGAAAGGTGTTACAATCAAGGCCAGCATGCCATTTTCAACAAACCCCAAAAACAAAAATGCAAAGACGTCAATCGACAATCCCAACAGTACTGTTTTTCGTTCACCGATGACGCGTAAGATCGGGCGGATAAGGATGCCTTGCACGATTGCCATTGATGTTCCGAAAATCGCCAGGGACAAGCCGATCATACCCGGCCCCCAGCCAAACCTGGCCTGACCAAAGTAAGCCCAAACCGCAGGGTATACAAAGAAGGCAATCCCATAAAGAAAAGTGATAACCATCAAAGGACGAACATCGGGCAAAGCACCAATATGGCGAAACGCCCCAAGTGGGTTCTCCCTGCGCCATTCAAACCGGCGCCGAATTTTATCAGTGACGGTTTCGGGCAATATAAAATAGCCGAACACCAGATTTGCAAATGCCAACACAGCGGTGGCGTAAAACGGGGCGCGGGTGCCTAACCCGGCCAATAGCCCGCCAATAAGTGGCCCAAAAACAAGACCGATGCCGAACGCGGCCCCGATCAGCCCGAAATTTGTCGATTTTTCTTCAGGTTTAGAAGTATCTGCAATATAGGCACTGGCCGTGGATTGGGTTGCCGCAGTGATGCCCCCCACAATCCGGCCAGCCAGCAACCAGCCGATTGTGCTGGCAGTTGCCAATATCAGATAATCCAACGTCATCACAAACAGGGCTGTCAGCAACACAGGTCGCCGCCCGAACCGATCAGACAGGTTGCCTAAGGCCGGGCCAAACAAAAACTGCATCACAGCGAATGAAGCTGCAAGAATACCCCCCCAAAGCGCGGCACTTGCCAGATTTGCGCCCTGAATTTCGCGGATCAGGTCTGGCATGACAGGTAGGATCAGGCCAATACCCATTGAATCCAGCGTGACCGTGATCAGAATAAAGAAAATAGATAAACGGTTTTGCATGAAGCCTTGCGCGGGCGTTCTGAAAATGGGGGCATATTGTTGCCAAATAAGTCGTTCACGTTAGTTATCAATTATTTCAGAGATTATATTTACTTTCGGCAGGGGTACTAGAAGGTAAAAAAAGAAGTTCAGGATCAGAGCGCCTTAGCCGCCGCGGCGAATAATTCAGCGTCCTGAGGGGCTGTTCCCAGTTGCTGGCTCGGGGTGAATATTTTCGCCAGGTTCAGTTTGGGCCATTTTTCGCTGGCAAGTTGACCAAGCGGCACCTGGGTATCTAGTGTGGTATTGCAAAGTTGTTTGACTTCACTTTGTGCATCTGGACGGCGCATTGTTTTCGCCAGTTCAAACGATAGTGCCTCGGCATAGATCAGGCCAAGTCCATCGTCGATATTGTTGGCCATCCTATCTGCATTTGGCGATATACCACTGACCAGTTCCAGCGTTGCGGACAATCCGCGCGCGGTACCAAGGATCAGTTGGGGTACGGACATCCATTCACATAGCCACGCTGCACCGTCTCTTTGCTGACGATGCAAAATCGCCCCTTGCACAGAAAGGTTCAGTGCGTTGGACTGGCGCGCTAGCGAAACCAGCAAGGAGGGCAGGACCGGGTTGGATTTCTGTGGCATTGTCGAGGAGCTACCACCTTGGGACAGTGTAATTTCACGGATACCCGATTGGGTCATCAGGATCAGGTCTTCTCCTATTTTTCCAAGGGTTCCTGAAACCAGTGTTGTCCAGCCAGAAAGTTCGGCAACCGTGTCGCGTGTACTGTGCCAACTGGTTTGCGGGTCTGCGAGTTTCAGGGAACTTGCCAGTGCGGCGCGTACTTTGCCGCCTTCTCTGCCCAATGCTGACAGAGTGCCCGAGGCACCCGACAGGGATACTTGCAACAGCCGTGGTTTCAGTTCATTCAGACGGTCCAGATGCCTGATTACCGGTATTCCCCAGCTGGCAACGACCGCGCCAAAACTGGTGACGGTAGAGATCTGGCCATAGGTACGTCCGGCCATCGGCAGATCGGCGTATGTTTTGGCCAGTACACCCAGTTCTTTGGCCAGCGCCTGCAATCGTGATTCATAAATTGAAACTACTTGTCGCAATCGCAACACCAACCCCGTATCGATAATATCCTGCGACGTGGCACCCCAATGAATATATTGCGCATGTTCAGGGGCGTTCATTGCGTTGCGAAACGCGTTCACCAGCGCCGGGACCATTACCGCATTTTTCCCTGTTTCGCTCGCAAGTGAGGCGGGATCAATTTGCGCCTCTATACTAGCGCGCTGGATCGCGGCACCACTTTCAGCCGGGATTATACCCATATCCGCCTGCACCCTGGCCAGCGTGCCTTCTACCAGCAACATTGCACGCACTTCGGCGTTGTCAGTGAACAGTTTTCCAACTTCAGGATCGCCAAACAAGTCGCGAAACATCACACTGTCAAAGACAGATCCCGCCATCAGGATACCGCCCGAAGCCCAAGAATGTCGCGTGCCTGCCGCCAAGTGGCTACCGGGCGTTCATATTTGGCGCACAAATCCACTGTTTTTAGAACTAGTGCAGCATTTGAGGGCGCCAGAGTGTCGCGATCAAGGCGCATGTTATCTTCGAACCCGGTGCGCGTATGACCACCAGCCGCGATCGCCCATTCATTTACTACGATTTGGTTCGCGCCCACACCAGCGGCGCACCACAGGGCCTCCGGGGCTAGCCGTTTCAAGGTTTCAACGTAAAAATCAAAGATAGGCTTATCCGCGGGCATTGCATTTTTCACACCCATTACAAATTGCACATAAAGCGGCGAAGTCAGGCGGCCATCAGCTGCCAGCCTGCTGGCCTGCACGATATGCGAAAGATCAAACGCTTCAATTTCCGGCATTACTTCGTATTTTTGCATTTCGCTGGCCAGCCAATCCACCAAATCAGGTGGGTTTTCATAGACGCGGGTTGGGAAATTGTTCGACCCAACAGAAAGAGATGCCATATCCGGGCGCAAGTGCAGCATCCCACCGCGTTCCTTTCCGGCACCTGAGCGACCGCCGGTTGACAGCTGTACGATCATACCGGGGCAGTACTTTTCAAGCCCTTCCTTCAGGGCGGCAAATTTTTCGGGATCAGAGCTTGGGGTTTCATCATCATTGCGTACATGACAATGGGCAATAGCTGCGCCGGCTTCAAACGCCTGTTGGGTGCTTTCGATCTGTTCCGATACGGTAATCGGTACCGCCGGATTGTTTTCGCGTCGCGGAACGGATCCGGTTATGGCGACACAAATGATGCAGGGATTGGTCATTGGTCCTCGGCTATTTTGAACAAGATATCGGCCAGCTTACCGGGTTGTGCGAAAAAGGGCGAGTGGGCACAGGCCATTTCATAAACATCACTCTTGGGCAGAGATTGTGACGTCTTGATCTGATAATCTGCTGGAATGGCGCGATCATCCATGCAGCGTATGTAGCTGCGGTCGACAGATGCATAGTTCGTTCCAAGACTTATGGGTGTGTTGGAAGGCGCGGTTGGTTCCGGACACAGATTTTTATTAGCAAATTCAATGAGGTCAGCGGAACAGTCGTGATAGAGCAGGGAACGTACCATCGAAGGATCAAACGTGGTAGATAACCGATCCGGTGCGGGAACCATCGCATTTAGCAGGTTTTGGCAAGGTGCATTCGCCCGCATATCTTTTGCAGATTGTCCGTCGCGCGGCATCCAGGCGGCTAAATAGACCAGCCGCGAAACTTTTTTCGGCAAGCGCTGGGCCACAGCTGATATTGCAATACCTGCCAGCGAATGGCCGACAAGGATCACCGGCGCCTCAATCGCTGCAACTATCGCATCAACATAATGACCAAGCGTCACATCCCCAATCGGTGTGTGATCATCCCCATGTGCAGGCAGGTCGATAGCATCTGCGATATGCCCCTTGCGGTTCAGCAAGGGCAACAATTCGCGCCAGCACCACGCACCATGGCAGGCCCCGTGGATCAGCAAGAATTGCGCCATCACATATCCAGAAACACCGTTTCACCGACGCCCTGCAATCGTATATCGAACCTGTATTCGCCTTCGCCGACCTTTTTAGAAATCAGCGTATCAACGCGCTGGCGTTGTTCGATCCGGCCCAGCACCGGGTCATCGGTGTTGTCTTCGTCGGAAAAATATATTCGTGTTTGCAAGCCGGTATTTATACCGCGCGCTACGATCCACAGGGCGATATGCGGGGCTTGCATTGCCGCGCCCGGACCGACAACTGAGCCGGGTTTCACCGTCTCCAGAGTGAATTCGCCAGTCTCTGCGTCCGCTGCAAACCGGCAAAATCCGTTTACCTTGGGATCTGCACCGTTCTGGCCGGGATAATTTCCGTGCGCATCCGCCTGCCAGCTTTCCAGCATTGCATCGCGCATCTCCCAGCCAGTGCCGTCAAACACATGGCCGCGAATGGTGATCTTTTCACCTTTTGCACCGCTTTCTATAGCGCGCGCTCCAAGGTCTTCCCTAAAGACCCCATCAACCCCTGCGAATGTTGGAATACAACCGATATGCACAAAGGGGCCAGCGGTCTGCGAAGGGGTTTCATCAAGAATATGCAGTTTCTGAACCATGATCATAATCCCTCCGGGCGGTTTTCAAACATGCTTTGACGTCGTCCACGCAGCACAATGTCAAATCGGTAAGCCAGTGCATCCATCGGTATCGCACGTGACATATCCAGAGGTGCAACAAGGCGATCGATTTGTGCCTGGTCCGGGATCGTTTTGACGATGGGGCAACGCGATATCAACGGATCGCCCTCAAAATACATCTGGCTGATCAGGCGTTGGCCAAACCCGGACCCGAATATCGAAAAATGGATATGCATCGGGCGCCAGTCATTTACACCATTGGGCCACGGATATGCACCGGGGCGCACTGTCAGGAATTCGTAGTTACCGTTTTCATCGGTGATCGCGCGCCCGCATCCGCCGAAATTTGGATCAAGCGGGGCAAGATACCCATCTTTCTTATGACGATAGCGCCCGCCCGCATTAGCCTGCCAGATTTCCACCAGCACCCCGACCTGGGGTCGTGCGTGCTGATCCAGAACTCTGCCGTGCACCACCACTCTTTCGCCAATGGCGCTTCCGCCCGCTTGGGCGTAGTTTTCAACAAGATTATTATCCAACCGCCCCAAAATATCATGCCCAAACACCGGACCGGTTTGTTCGGTCATTGTTGATGGCATCGACAACAGCGGCAAAGAAGGTGAACGCGTCACGCTGGTTTTGTAGGCTGGAAAGTAGGGGAGGGGGTGGACGGTGTGGTCTCGTTCTATAAGCGGGTCTTTATCGTGCATTTGCGGCCTCCATTTCGGCGAATATTGTCTTGGCGATCTTGATTGCGTGATTGGCGCGCGGCACCCCGGCATAAATCGCAACATGCTGGAACGCTTGCATTATATCACTTTTGCTGGCCCCGGTGTTGGCGGTGGCCCTGATATGCATTGCTATTTCTTCGAAATTACCGGTTGCGGCCAGCAGTGCCAGCGTCAGCATGGACCGCTCGCGAAGGGTTATCGCATCTGATGCCCAGACGGTTCCCCAGGCTGCTTCGGTAATCAGGGTTTGAAACGGTTCATCTATGGCAGACTTAGCAACCTCAGTGCGATCCACATGGTCATCCCCCAATACTTTGCGTCGTATCTTCATACCTTCGTCATAGCGTTCAGACATGGCCAACCTCCTGAAAAAATTCGCTTAAAACCTTTGCATACTCGTCTGGATTTTCAACGCAGGGCAGGTGGCCCGATCCGCGGATCAGATGAAACTTTGATCCCGGAATCAGATCAACGGTTTCGCGCACCAGATCTGGTGGGGTGGATCCATCTTCTGACCCGGCGATGCCAAGGGTCGGCAGGCGCAGGCGCGCAGTGCTGTCATGCAGGTCAGTTTCGGCGATCGCACCGCTGCACCCCAGATAGCCATTGACCGGAGTTCGTACCAGCATGTTGCGCCAGCCGGAAAATACCGGATTGTTATTGCGATATTCATCAGAAAACCAGCGTTCGAGTATCGGGTCTTCTAGGGCCTCTATCCCGCCTGCACGTATCGCCTTGATCCGGTCTTCCCACATTTCAGGCGTACCGATTTTGGACCCGGTATTGGACAATACCAATGCACGCACCAGATCCAACCGTTCTGCTGCCAACCCCTGGGCAATCATTCCACCAATCGAAAGGCCGACGAACACACAATCTTTCACGCCCAAGTGGTCGAGCAGGCCCGCCGCGTCACCTACCAGATCACCCATAAAATAGCTTCCCTCAGGGCAAGACGACAACCCGTGCCCGCGCTTGTCATACCGGATCAGGCGCAGGCCCGGTGGCATCCGCGCAATAACCTGATTCCACAAGCGAAAATCTGTTCCCAGAGAATTGGCAAACACAACGGGCGCGCCACTGGGATCGCCACACTCGGAATAATGTAGCGTTACATCAGCAAGGTTAAGCATTTCCATCGGTCATTCCCTTAATACGGCAGGCCGGTATAATTCTCGGCCAAGGCGGTTTGTGCGGCGTCCGAGCATTCCAGATAGGCAAGTTCACTTTCCTGCATCCGCTGGTCAAATGTGCTTTGTTCCGGGAACCGGTGCAACATTGTTGTCATCGACCAACTGAATCGTTCTGATGTCCAGACGCGGGCCAGCGCGCGCGCCGAATATTCCATTATTCCATGATCATCACCGCCGTAATGCTGCACTAGCCCGTGATACAAATAATGTACGTCGCTGAATGCAAGATTCAGCCCCTTGGCGCCGGTTGGTGGTACAATATGGGCTGCATCCCCAACTAAAAACAGCCGCCCCCAGCGCATTGGTTCAGCGACAAAACTGCGCAATGGTGCAATAGATTTTTCAATTGATGGCCCGGTGATTAACGTATCGGCTGCCTCATCCGGAATTCGGCGTCTCAGTTCATCCCAAAACGCCTGATCACTCCATTTTTCTAATGGATCATCAACTGGTACCTGAATGTAATTGCGCGAAAGATCACTGCGTCGCATGGAACACAAAGCAAAACCGCGTTCGTGGTTGGAATAAATAATTTCGTCTCTGGCTGGGGGTGTTTCAGACATTACACCAAGCCAGCCAAAAGGATATACCCTTTCGTATTCGCGCAACACAGATCTTGGGATCGACTTGCGACTAACCCCGTGGAAACCGTCACACCCGGCTACAAAATCACAATCCAGGCGTTGTTCAACACCGCCCCTGGAATAAGTGACAAATGGGGCGTCCCCATCCAACCCGTGCGGTTGCACGCCTTCAACGTTATGGATCACCACGCCATTCAAGCGATCACGGGCATCATATAAGTCTGCGGTCAGTTCGGTTTGTCCATAGACCATCACCTGTTTGTCAATGAGGGCTTTGAAATCTATACGAAAGTCGCGATTTTGTGCTGTCAGAAAAATACCTTCATGCACTAGACCTTCTGCATCCATGCGCGCGCCAACCTGCGCGTTGTGCAGCAGGTCGATACCGCCCTGTTCCAGCACACCAGCGCGGATGCGCGACAGCACATATTCACGGCTTCGTCGTTCCAGCACTACCGTGTCAATGCCATTCAGATGCAACAACTGCGATAGCAATAATCCCGACGGTCCGCCGCCAATAATGCAAACTTGCGTGCGCATGCTGTGCTTTCTCCTTTGCGCGAACGTGCCCAAAGTAGTTTGCATTGTCAACTATTTGAAAGCTACCGTTACCACTATATCGCAGGAATGCAATCCGGGCCTAAATGGCCCAGGACAGCGAACAAGATCAAATGGCCAAAATTGTTGGGAGAATACCTTATAAACCTTCGCGACCCTGGTGCTGCCCTGGAAGTTCAGGAAGTAACCTGAGCGTGCACCAGCGCAGGTCAATCACCTATACGGGTATTCCTTACCAAGGTCACTTTCTGCGGCTCCCAAGCGAAAATGGGCAATGATCTGCCCGTGATCTGATGCCAGTTTATTATACGGTGCTTCCGGATGTGAGCCATCCGTCAAATGATCATTCAACACACTGAAATAATCCATTTCACCAATTTTCTTTTTGTAGCCGGGGTCAAAGTGGCGTGACATCAGTATCTGGTCGATGGATTCATAAACGCCGCCAAAGGCTGCAGTATACACCATGTCGCGCAAGGATTTGCGCACAAACATCTTTTCAGCCGAATGCAAACGCACCCGTTCAACGCTTTCCCGAATTGTCGCGGCATCCACTTTGGAATAGCGTTCATTTGCCTTTTCGGCGTCATGGCGCCGCATCCAAGCGTAGTTTACGAACGGAGTTTCTCCGGTAATAATTTCAGTGGAAACAGCGTGTTCGCCATCGTTGAAATCGCCCAGCACCATGACCGGATGACCCTTGTAAATTTCCTTTAGAATGAGCCCGCGCAGCACCCATGCTTCAGCCATACGCCGTAAACCGGCACGCAAAGCCCCCAAACTACGCCCGTGTGCATCGTAATCCAGCAGGTTGGCTTGCGGCGCATAGGGCGCACCAGCGGGGCGGATAAATTCACCAAGTTTCGATTTCAGGTGACAGTTGAACACGGTGATTATCTTGTCACCTACCGGAACCCGGACTTTTAGAATTGGGCGTGACAAGCGCGAAACCCGGAAATGCCCGGCGCCTTCGCCACCAAGTTCTTGCAACGGGATGTCAATAGGATCGGCAAGGGCCTGGATGACTTCTGGTTCACCTTTGAACCCAAAGCGCGACAGCACTGCCAGACCGGGGCGTCTTTCGCCCGGCCCGCCGTCATTTGCATTGGGTGCGAAAGCCAGTGCAGCTTCAGTATATGGGTTGTAGGCCAGTTTGTTGAAAATTGCTTTGCGCGAATATCTCTTTGAACTGTCCGGCAGGGCGGCTTCGTTTAGTGCCACACCGCGAACATCGGTTTCTGCAACAACGCGGCGCAGCGCGTCTTCTGTAAATATTTCCTGAAAACAAACGATATCCGCGTCCATCGTCAGTAACTGGTCAGCCAGCCAGTCTTCTTTCCAAGCGTGTTCTTCGGGCGTGTATTTTTCAAACCGATAATATTCCTGATCTGGACCGATCAGGTTTTTGGCATTAAAACTTGCAATCGTAAATCGTGTCATTCGCCCGTTCCCTGTTGTTTCAAAGCATTAGCAAACACTTCGCCATCAACATTTCCACCAGTTGCAACAGCGATCACTGTATCACCTTCCACCTGATCAGGGTGATAAAGTGCTGCTGCCAGCGCAATCGCACCACCCGGTTCCAGCACAATTTTCAACCGTGAAAAAGCAGCGGCCATTGCGCGCAGACAATCCTTGTCAGGCACCGTAATTCCGGGGCCGCAAAGATTTTTCATAATCGGGAAGGTCAGGTTACCTGGTGACGGTGTTAGTATAGCGTCGCAGATCGATCCGCTGGTTGTTGAGTTTCGTTCGATTTTCCCTGTTCTCAGCGATCGGGTTACATCATCAAAACCTTCCGGTTCAACTGGACGAGCGCGCAAACTAGGTGCCTTGGCCGACAGTGCCAGTGCAATCCCCGAAGTCAGGCCACCGCCGCCGCACGGGATCAGCACATCAGCATTATTCATGTGGATTTCGCCGGTCTGTGCTGCAATTTCCAACCCAGTGGTTCCCTGACCCGCGATCACCTGCGGGTTATCAAATGGCTTGATTAGGGTCAGGCCACGTTCTGCGGCCAGCGTATCGCCAATTGCGTCACGGTCCTGTGTCGCGCGATCATAAAGAACTACCTCTGCGCCAAGCGCACGGGTGTTTTCTACCTTAAGGTCGGGCGCATCATCTGGCATGATAATAACCGCAGATATTCCGTGCTCACGCGCTGCACTTGCCAGCCCCTGTGCGTGATTTCCCGAAGAGAATGCAACCACGCCGCGGGCTCGTTCCTCGGCGGTAAGCGCTGATACAGCGGACCAGCCACCGCGAAATTTGAAAGAGCCGGTATGTTGTAGACATTCGGCCTTTACCAAAACACGCCGGCCGGCGATGTCATCCAAAAACGGTGACGATAACAGCGGGGTGTGCCGCGCATACCCGTCAAGGCGTTGTTTGGCCGCTTCGATCATTTCAATATTCATCTGCAGGCCTCCAGCCATGTTTTTATTACCGCAATGGATTCTGGTTCGTCCAGAAACGGCACGTGGCCACGATCTGGTACATTTGAATATATCAAATCCGGACGATGGTGCTGCATTTGGGTCGTTGTTTCAAGTGTCAACAGGTTTGAATTTGCCCCGCGGATCAGTGCCAGCGGCAGCCCGGCCAGCGTATCAAATAAAGGCCACAGATCGGGCGCGGGCTGATGACCTGCCGCCTCAATTGCGTCGCGCAGTTTTGGATCGTAGTTGATCGTCAGACCTTGCTGAGTTTCGTTTGTGTGCCGCTCAACTTCTTCGGCCCATCTTTCCATCGAAACATTGGCAAAGCCGATCATGCCGGCGGGCATTGCATTGATCATTTCGGCGCGCGATTTAAACCGGGGGTTGCGGCCCAGATAGACCATTATCGCACTCAGCCCGTCGTTGTCTATTTCTGGCCCGATATCATTCAGGCAGACGCCTATCAGGCGATCTTTTGCCAGCGCGCCAAGGGCCATCGCGATCAATCCGCCCCGTGAAGTTCCCAGTACGGCCACCCTTGTCAGACCCAGATGATCCATCAGCGCCAATGCATCCTTCGCCTCAACCGGGATTGTATAAGTCAACGGATCCTGGGCCCACGGCGATTGCCCGCGACCCCGGTAATCCATCCGGATCATCCGCACATCGTCCAGATAGGGCGCGACATAATCAAAGTCAGTAGAACTGCGGGTCAGCCCGGACAGGCATAACACTGGCAGACCTGCACCCTGATCAGTATAGGCCAGTTGCAGCCCGTCAAACGTGGTAAATGATTTCATCAGAATTGTTTTGCCAGATCAGGAATGGTTGAAAGGTCGCTTAGTACATAGTCGGGGGTCCAGGGCAGGCGATCCATGGGTTCACCCAATCGGTTGACCCAGACACAACGAAACCCGAATTTTGCGGCAAAGCTGACATCCCATCCATTTGAGGATACAAACAGTATTTCGTTCACCGCGCATTTGAACCGGTCGGGAACCATCTGGTAGACGGATTTGTGTGGTTTGAAAATGCCCACATCTTCGACTGACAACACATCGTCCAGAAACCCGCCAATCCCGGCGGATGTCACTGCACCCACTAACATATCGGGTGATCCGTTCGACAGGATAGCGGTCTGGAAACTATCGGCTTTCAAGTCCGCCAGCATTTTCGGAACTTCAGGATAGGCGGTCAGTTCCCAATAAAGTGCAAGCAACCGTTCGCGCAATTCCTCATCATCCAGGCCAGATGCCTGCAGCGCCCAGTCCAGCCCATTCTGCGTGACTTCCCAGAAATTTGTATGGGCCCCGGCAACGGCGCGCAGCCAGGTATATTGCAGTTGCTTCAAGCGCCAGTCATTTGCGACCTTTTGCCAGACAGGCGCAAATGTCTCTCGTCCTGGTTCCCCGGCGGCTTCGCGGGCTGCGGCCGCTACATCAAACAGGGTTCCATAAGCATCAAAAACGCAGGCTTTTATTGTCATGAACGGTCCTCCTCAGAACCGGAGCCTGTCACGGGTTGTTCAATGATGGAAGGGGTTGGATTGTGATATCAGGTTGATCAAAGATAATGTGACATCAGCCAATACCCGCCGCAAAAATGCGTCGCCAAGGTAAATGCGTATGCGGCCATTGCTGTCAACGCGTTGGATTCGCCAAGTTTTTCACGCTTTGGTTCACCTTTTTGGAACAGGCTTTGAACCCCGACACCTGCTAAAATGAACAATGTCAGGGAATCGGTGCGCAAAGCGGCCGCGGTAAATGCAGCGGTCATGAACACTGTCAGCGCGGGTGCCAGAGTTGGCCAGAAATTTCCCGCGAATATCCGGGTGCAGCGACCGCCATCCAAGGGCCAGAACGGTAGCAGGTTCAAAAAGTTCAAGGTTCCGCAAGTCACCGCAAATACGCGCAAGTTACCTGAGACTTCCGGGTTGGAATTCGCTAGTGTCGCTGAAAGTGTATAGGCCAGTACCATTGGCCCAATGCTAACACCTGGGCCCATCAGGGCTACAAAAAAAGCCTGACCTTCAGTCCGTACCGGGTGATCGGACATTGGTGCGCCGCTTAGCAACGGAACAAGTCGGAACCGCGCATCTTCGTGCCCAATCATCCTGTATCCAATAACGTGGCCAAATTCGTGCAATAGCAAAGAAACGATCAATGAAAGCGCGAATACCGGCCCAAAAGCTGCAGAGGCGACGGTGAATACAACAAATCCGGTCAGAACACCGATGCCATCAAAGCCTGAAAACAACATCCGGGGGCGTGCCAACACACCTCCGCGAACTGCGAATACAGTAGCGGCACACAGGATTGTTGTAGCAAATACAAATATCACGACCTGAACACTTCCCATTCAATCGGCCAGGTGGCCGTTCCAGCAAATGTGATTTAGACAGGATTGCAGGGATTCTGGTAGTAAAACCACCTTAACAAACTGTTTCCAGATCAGAGGTTTTCTGGTTGGGGCATGCCCATGACATGATAACCACCATCTACACAGATGATTTCGCCGGTGGTGTGCGCGCCATAATCGGACGCCAGGTAAGCCGCTGTTCCGCCGACAGATTCCAGTGTTGCGTTGGTGCGCAGGGGGGCATTTGCTTCGGCCTGGCGAAAGGTCTTTCGTGCCCCGCCGATAGCGGCACCTGCAAGGGTCTTCATCGGCCCCGGTGAAATGGCGTTCACTCTGATACCATCCGGCCCCAGGTCATTGGCCAGGTACCGCACGGTTGATTCAAGCGCTGCCTTTGCAACCCCCATGACATTATAAAACGGTGTAACCTTGTTGGACCCCTGAAAAGTAAGTGTCAGAATCGTTCCGCCATCCGTCATCAATGGGGCGGCGCGACGGGCTACATCGATCAACGAGTAACAAGAAATACACAGCGAATTATTGAAATTTTCGCGGCTGGTATTGATGAAACGGCCGGTTAGTTCATTTTTGTCGGAAAAGGCAATGGCGTGAACCACAAAATCCAGCTTTCCCCAGCAATCTTTCAGCTTGGTAAATGCGTCATCAAGCGACGCGTCATCGGTGACATCCACATCAACCAATAAATCCGATCCGACGCTTTTCGCAAGGGGTTCAACACGTTTTTCGAAGGCCTCACCCTGATAGGTAAATGCGAGATCTGCACCTTCGGCAGCCAGTGTCCGGGCGATGCCCCACGCGATAGATCGTTCGTTGGCGACCCCCATGATCAGGCCACGCTTACCATTCATCAGTTCAGCCATACATCATCACCCGTGATACTTGCTCATGACCAGTGTGGCATTTGTACCGCCAAAACCAAAGCTGTTAGAAAGCACAGTATCCAAACCGGCATTTTCGCGCAGTTTGGTTGCAATTTCTTCAGGTCGGATTGCTGGATCAAGTTCAGTGACATTGATCGATGGCGCAATGAAATCACCCTGCATCATCAGCAGGGAATAAATCGCTTCATGCACGCCGGTTGCACCAAGCGAATGCCCGGTCATCGATTTTGTTGACCCGATCACTGCATGTTCATTGCCAAAAACGTTGCGCACAGCGTTCACTTCGGTCACGTCGCCTGCCGGTGTAGATGTACCGTGGGCGTTGATATAATCTACTTTACGCTCGCCAATCGTTGCCACCGCCAGTTTCATCGAACGTTCGCCACCTTCACCAGAGGGCGCAACCATATCATGGCCATCAGATGTAGCGCCATATCCTGTGACTTCAGCATATATCTTGGCACCTCGTGCAAGCGCGTGTTCCAGTTCTTCCAGAACCACGATGCCACCACCGCCGCCAATGACAAATCCATCGCGATTCGCATCAAACGGGCGGGATGCAGTTTCAGGTGCGTCGTTGTATTTGCTGCTCATCGCTCCCATGGCGTCAAACAGGCAACTCAGCGTCCAGTCGACTTCTTCACCACCCCCGGCAAACACGATATCCTGCTTGCCCATCTGGATCTGTTCAACACCGTTGCCTATGCAATGGGCAGAAGTGGAACAGGCAGAGGTGATCGAATAATTGATGCCCTTGATCTTGAATGGTGTGGCCAGACAGGCCGACACGGTTGAGGACATGCCACGCGTAACCATAAATGGCCCCATCCGCTTTGGCGCGCCTTTTTCAATCACGATATTATGGGCGTTGAACAGGTTGGAAGTAGATGGACCACCAGAACCGGCAATCAGACCGGTGCGATCGTTGGAAACTTCGTTTTCTTCCAACCCACTGTCAGCAATCGCCTGTTCCATCGCCAGGTAGGCATAGGCCGATGTTGGCCCCATAAAACGCAACTGTCGTTTATCGATGTTTTCCGCCAGATCAATCTGGGGAATGCCGGCCACCTGACTGCGAAACCCGTGTTCAGTGTAATGGGGTTCGGCGCGAATGCCGGATTTCCCGGCCCGAAGACTGGCAGATACATCCTCTGCGGAATTTCCGATTGGCGAGATGATCCCCAGCCCAGTGATAACAACACGGCGCATGAATGCACTCCTTCAAAGTTTATCGCTTAGTTTTCTGACAAAGCGACTTTCATGTCTTTCACCAGATAGATAGTCTCACCGTCAGCTTCAACACGTCCGTCGGCGACGCCCATGGTCAGGCGGCGGCTTTGAATGGCTTTGGTGAAATCAACATAATATGTCAGCTTATTGCGGTCAGGGCGTACCATACCTGTTAGTTTTACTTCACCAACGCCTAGGGCATAACCACGCCCGTGCCAGCCGCGCCAGCCAAGGTTGAAGCCCGTCAGTTGCCATAACCCATCTAGGCCCAGGCAGCCTGGCATAATCGGATTACCCGGAAAATGACAATCAAAAAACCAAAGGTCCGGGTTGATATCAAATTCTGCAACTACATGGCCTTTGCCATGTTGACCGCCGTCTGAACTGATGTCGGTAATCCTATCCATCATCAGCATTGGTGGTTCAGGTAATTGTGCATTTCCCGGGCCGAATAATTCGCCCCGTGCACATTTCAATAACTGGTCCCTGTCAAAGCTAGTTGGATAAGTGGCCATTCAGCCTTGCCCCCTTTTATTATTTGTCTGCGGTCTGCTCAAAACTCTTCTACCACCCGTGTCGGATGGGTGGCAATAGCGCGGGATCTGCACTGAATTCGCGTTTTATGTTTGAAAAGCATCACACGTCGCACTTATATGGGTGCAAGGTAACGTGGATAATATGCAAACCAACAATATTAAAACTGAACGTGGAACAGATTGGCTTGCCAGTGGTGGAATGCGTCCCACCCGCCAGCGTGTGGCGTTAGCTGCATTATTGGTTGGCGACGGACAGGATCGTCATGTCACCGCCGAAAGCCTGTTCGCAGCCGCGAAGAAAACCAGCGAAGCGGTTTCACTGGCCACGGTCTACAATACGTTGCGTGCGTTTTGTGAAGCGGGATTGATGCTGGAGATTGCTGTTGAAGGCAACAAAAGCTATTTTGACACCCGCACTGACGCGCATCCCCATTTCTTTTGGGAAGAAACCTCGAAACTGGTTGATGCACCAGTTGATCAACTGGCGTTTGCCCGTTTGCCTGACTTGCCTGAAGGGACTGAAGTTACCAAAGTTGACGTTGTAATCCGCCTTCGCCGGGTCTGAACCAAAACCACACGGAATTTATGCACCACCAGAAAAATATACCTGCCGGGTAACTTTATTCCCTTGTCATTCAGACCTTCGGTTACGCCTTCGGCGAGAGTATTTACACAAAGAAAAGTCAGGGTTTCTTTTTCCCAAAAATATCCCCGCCGGAGGCAGGTTACTCAGGGTGCCGGACAAAGCGCTGCGTCGTGCACTCAATCAATTCCGGATAATCCATCACATCCCGGCGCAAGCAGATAGGCACGCAAGTTGGAATTGCGATAGGCACCACCCGCGGTGTCAAACCGTGTGAGCGGCGAAATGGGTTCGTGGTTGCAGATAACAGGTTTGCGGGCTGTAACCAGCAATGCGGTTTGGTTTTCAGAGGGGATGAATGGGAAGGTTTGCTGATAATAATTAGCCGCTCTTCCTGTGGGGGCCAGTGAATAGATATCGATGCCAGCGTCATGCCCGGTCAGAAACAGGTCGGCCAGAACATCCCGGTTAGAAACCACGATCGAAACGGGGTAATTTTCTTTTGCCAGGTCAAGGATTTGCAAGCTAAGTTCATCACGTCCCAGATAACGAACTAATAGTGGTTTTTCGCCGTCAAGTGTAACGCTGTTGGCCGATATGGTCAGGATCGGCAGGATAAGCGTGAAGGCAAGATTGACAACCAATGACACCTTCAGCCAACTAAATGCGTGTGTGCGCAGCCATGGAACCACGGCCAGTGTAGCTGCAAAATAGGCGGCAAAAGCCCAGTTACCATAGGCACGAGACAGCAATGCCTGAACACAGACAAGCGCTACGATCGGCAGTGAAAACAATAGCAGAGCGCGGGTTTGTTCAGTTTTTGCACGCAGCATTAGCATTAACAGCGTGGCAAACAGGACAGGGCCCATGACAACGAACTGGGTAAAGAAAAATTCTGACAACGCACCAAAATGCAGACGGCTTTCTGGTTCGGTTTCGCGCACCCATTCTACATTGTCCAGCGTGTGTTCAAGCGTTGTCAGGTCATGGGTCAGGTTCCAGATAATATTGGGTGAAGCTACCAGCAAAAAGGCGGCCAACAGCGCGCATATACCTGCCAGTGAAATGCGGTAGCCAGGCAGGAGCGCAGCAGAAAGCCCCGCACACAGAAAGAAATACACACCTGCGTATTTAGCCATAAATGCCAGGCCGATGAAAGCACCCGCAAGTATCGCATCAACAAGACGGGTGGATTTCAGGTGCTGAAAGTAAAACAGTAAACCCACCACAAAAAATGGCGCCATGATTGTATCTGTTGATATCAACAAGCTGCCAACCGCGACGATTGGCATGGTCACATAGCACACAGATACCCAGAACGCCGCTTTTGCATCAAACATTTGAGCAGCCCAGCACCCAAGAACCAGTGCCGTTGCCCCGTGAAACAACGGCGCCGGAAGGCGTATCCAAAACGGTGCGTTACTACCCGCCAATTCAGTGGTGGCCCGGATCACCCAGGCAATTAACGGAGGCTTGGAATAATAACCAAGATCAAGATGCTGACCCCAAAGCCAGTATTGCGCCTCGTCAACGAAAATGTCGGCTTGTGAATAAGCAAGCAGTACAATTCGGGCCCCCGTGATCAGTATAACGATCAGAAATACGGGGACAAACCAGCTATTTAGGCGCAGCGGCATCGCGCTTCTTTTCTATTTGGATAAGCCAGAGATTGCGGGAATAGATAAACAAGCCAAGCGATTGCCCCAGAATAAACACCGGATCGGCGCGGTAAACAGCGTAGGCGAACAAGATCAGACCACCGCCGATGGAAAAATACCAAAAGGCAATCGGAACCACGGAACGGCCTGCCCGTTCCGAAGCGATCCACTGAATGATAAAACGCGCGGAAAACATCAACTGGCCGCCGAGGCCAAAAACCACCCACCAGAATTCAAACCAGCTTTCTACATTCAGAAACGCAAATACCGTATTCATGATTGGCCTTTCGCTGCGCCGTATTCGGTTGCACGGGTAGTCTTGCGCCGCCGCATCAACCACATAACGCCGATCAGGTCCACTGCGCCAACCAACCCTCGTTGCAGGTTGGAATAATTTGATTTTCCACCACCACGGGCCAGATGGCTGACATCCACGTGGGCAATTTCCCAACCTGCACGGGTGAACAGAGCAGGTAAATACCGGTGCATGTGATTGAAATAGGGCAGTTCAAGAAACGCATCGCGGCGAAACGCCTTAAGTCCACAACCGGTATCGCGCGTGCCATCCTTCAACAACGCTGATCGCAGCCCGTTTGCGAATTTTGACGCCAGTTTCTTAGATAGCGTATCCTGACGCTTAACGCGTTGGCCTGCAATCAGACCAAGCATGTCTGATGCATTCGGATCAAGAAGTGGCGCAAACAGGCCTGGCAATTCCTTGGGGGGGTTTTGACCATCGCCATCGAGGGTGGCAACTATTCCCCCGCGTGCCTGCAGAACACCGGAATGCACGGCGGCACTTTGTCCGCCGGATCTGTCATGCTGTAACAAGCGCAAATTCTTGCTGTTTAATATCATGTCGCGAACAATCTGAACTGAATTGTCAGTGGATGCATCATCGACTACGATGATCTCAAAACTGGCGTGACCCTGACAGTTGTGCTGAATATCTTCGATCAAAGCGCTAATGTTTTCAGCTTCGTTCTTGATCGGAATAACTATTGATATCTGACACATCTATGCGGCTCGCAGTTTGGAATTCGTTTAAATTTACTGATCAGGCTTGTACTGAAACAGCCAAGTCTACACCAGTGCCAATCCTGATAGAAAAATTTGGGCAAATTATAGCTGAAAAGGAAAAACGACACCAAAGCGGGCCTTGAGGTGGGCTTTCTGGTGCAGGTTTGTAACTGCCACCAACCAAGCCGGCCGCACCCTTTTCAATTCGTGTTTTCGGTGCCGCCAAAAACACCAAACCGTAAACATGGATGTGCGATGATCCATTTGGCCTGAATATCAAGATCAAGTCTGGCGCAATTATCAAGGTTGTCCAGGTCAGAACTAAAGTTCACTGTATAGGGGCGGCGCCCGGTGGTCCAAACTTATCCGGTTTTCAAGCACTTGTCGGACATAGTCTGCTGACAAACAAACCGAATTTGCCGAGATGTTCAGACATACGATGATTGACGTACTTCATTGAAATGGTCTGTTTGGAGCTATGGAAAGGTGCCTCAAATGGTTCCGGATAGTAGCCGAATTCGCGCGTGCAGGGTTTATCAGGTAAGAGCGCACGGGATGCGTTCGGGAAGTTTAAAGTTTCTGGCGGCTAAGTGATTTGAATTGGCGGCAAAACTAGGGCATGCTGACTACGGGACAAAAAGGTTTCTAATTACCATCGCCCGCAGGCAGGAAAGATATACAGATGAAAAGATTGATATTTGCAGGTGCAATCATCGCACTGTCCTTTTCCACAGCAGTAGCCAATCAGATTGAACGCGCCTGTATTAACTCAGACCGGCAGGCCGCCAACCGCACCTTGTGTGGGTGTATACAGGACGTGGCCAACCTGACCCTGACATCTGCGGATCAAAAGCTGGCCGCAACATTTTTCAAGAACCCCCAGAAGGCGCAGGATATTCGTCAATCCAATAATAGCCGGAGTGAAAAGTTCTGGGGCCGTTACAAAGAATTTGGTGCTGTCGCCAGTCAGTTTTGTGCCTCGTCCTGATCCAGGACCAGCCCTTGCGGCACTAGCTTTGAACGATTGATGCAATCAAACCCTGGTTGGCAAGTTCGATCAAATCCAGCGCCTCGTCAAAATTCCGGGTATAAAAAGGATCAGGTACGTCCTGACAGCCAGCACCCGGGGCGTAGTCCATCATCAGGTGGACCGGCGTGGTGCTTTTAGCGGGCCGCAGTCGCTCAATATTGCGAATGTTCTCCCCGTCCATCCCGATAATCAGATCAAATTTGTGAAAATCGGACGGGGTAATCTGGCGCGCCCGCAGGTTGGACAAATCATAACCGCGCTGAGCGGCCGCCCCAATCATCGGTTCGTACGGCGGGTGTCCGATATGCCAGTCAGAGGTTCCCGCGCTGTCGGATGTTACCGAAAGCCCGGCTTGTGCAGCCAAATCTGTAAAGACTGCTTCGCCTGTAGGTGAGCGGCAAATATTGCCAAGACATACGAAAAGAATTCGCTTCATGTTGCACACCGGGCCAAGCTCATCGAGGCTTCCATTTACCGCAAAAAATGCAGCGTTTCGCGTTTCTTATCCAAGCTTCTAACAAAGAACCCCGACCTGTTTCATCCTGCGGGCGTACCAGATCAGTAAGATTGCGACCACAAATATGACCGCGGAAAATGCCAGCGCTTCCGGGCCAGCCACATTGATCATCGAAGTTTCTGCAAGGATATAGCTGTAAGAAGTGGTCACATTCATGCCGATGAATGACACAACGAATGCCCAAAGAGCATGGCGGCTTCCAAACAGTAGTAACAAAGAACCCAGCACTGAAAACCAAACACCACACGCCCAAGCTGCATCTGCCCATTTGGGAAAGCCGTAAAAAAACTCAAGCTGCTCAGCGCTGAAATTTGCCATGTAACTATCGTTTTTTGTTGCTGTCATCAAATAGTCAAAAGCCCCGACGCTGTTCCAAAACAATGTCAAAATGCCAACGACCCAAACATGCCAGGTTTTTTTCATGGAATTTCCTTGTAATCTTGGAGCGGTTGAAAATGCATCCTAACAGTGTGCGAGTAACCTAGCAATTTTATTGGCAGGTTACCGCAACTGCATATTCTTAAAGCCATTATATATTGTAAAACGCTTTTCGGGCCAGGCTGAAACGACTGGCCCGAGTTATTACCCGTCGGAGTCTGTGTTTACACTATCATGTTTGTGGTTGGCATGATTGTGCATCTCACCATGTTTCATTCCTGTTTCAGGTTTGCGATCCAGATCCACAGGGATATCGACCACGATATCACCAGCTTTTTCGAAACTCAGCGTAACGGTGATGGTATCGCCATGTTGGATTTTCCGGGTCAGTCCCATGAACATAACGTGATCCCCGCCGCGCTCTAGTGGGTGCATTCCACCAGCGGGTACCGCGAAACCTTCTTCAACATGTATCATTTTCATGATGCCGTCACCGCTGGCCATGTGGGTGTGCAGTTCAACCCGCTTGGATATGTCGGATGATGCGGAAATCAGACGATCATCCTGGTCGGTTTCGTTCATGATATGCATGAATGCCGCGCCGGATTTAGCCGTCGGGCCGGATGTTCGCATATAGGCATCATGGATCATCATAGCATCCGCCAGTGCCGGGATTGCGGTTGAAATAGCAACACAGGTTGCCAGCAAAGTCTTTCTGAAAGACATGATGTCTCTCCTTTGTAAATGATTTTATTGGGGTTTGCCTTCAAAAAGACGAAGGCGGGCCCCTTGCCCGATTAGGTACAGAATGCTGGCTGTGCCAGAAAATCTGTTCGCTATCAAAAGTGGTTGCGGTTTCTATTCCAAATGTCGCCGGATAAGCAATATTTAACTCGATCGCATCCAGGCCACCAAGGGCGCAATCCGGGCATATTGGCATAGGGCCTATGGGTTGGCCATCCGCGTCTACCACGATGGCGATTGGCCCTGTGCTGCTGCAAAGAACAATACTTCCCGCAGCATCGCGCATCTGGCCACGCGCCAGTGACATGGTCACGCTTGTAAACCCGATCAGGACAGCAAGAAAAAGACTCGCGATGTTGCGATAACCAAACTTCATGGCGGAAATGTAGGCCGGTACGGCAAGGTTGTGAAAGCGACATAGTGAACCAGTAAGAACTGCAAAAAGTTATGAGTTGGGCGCCCGATGTACCCATGCATTCCAACGCTTTGTACAGCTTTCATTCCGCGGGTTGAAAATTTATGGGTCAAAAAATGTTCAGACTTTTCTTTGTTCAATTACTCTCGCCGAAGGCGGCGTCAGGTTCAATTCCTGGTGGAACCGAATAGTCCTGTAAACGCGCGCTGAATAATCGATGTTACAGAAGGGCGTTTCAACTGCCCAAATGGAAGTGGCCGGCATACTTCCATTGCCGCCACACCGACGCGGGCGGTCAGGGCGCCGTTGATCATGCCTTCACCAAAACGGCGCGACAGTTTGGATAAAACACCGCCCCCGGCAATAGTGCCAATAAGATCGTCGCCTACTGCCACAGCACCGGTTGCAACAAGGTGGGTTATCACGGTACGGGTAAGCCGCCAGTTACCAAGAATTCCCGAGCGCCCACCATAAATTTCGGCAATCCGCCGGATCATGCTAAGGTTGGATGTCAGTGCGGCCACAACATCAGCGAATGCCAGTGGCACAATGGCCGTAACCGTCGCCACTCGCCTTGCCGCCGCTTCAATTTCCAGACGTGCAGCGCCATCCAGTGGCGCCAGAAGGTGCGTTTCGGTTAGCCCCAACAACCCATCTGCATCGAACTGGTCATTGCGTTGTTCCGTCAGCTTGTCACGGCCCCATTTCAGTTCGTCCCGTTCAGCATATAACAAGATCAGCCTGTCCGTAACTTTGCGCGCTCGCGTCAGATCCGCCGTTGCCAGTGCGGTTTGTGCAGTTTTCTTCAACTCATCAAGTTTGCGAAGGCGTGCAAATGCAGCCGCTTCGCGCATCATAATTCCCAGACAGACCAGCAAAAACAGGCCGAGTAGCACAATGGCACCATAGCCCAGATAGGTATTTCGGGCGAACAATCCTGATAAATAGTCCCAAGTCCAAAGCGAAAGGCCAAACGAAATTATTGCCCCCAGCAGACGCCAGAACCATCGCCCCAGAACTGAAGGACGGCGCGTTGCAAGTCTGGTAACAGTTCCCATCGCCCGGCCGGTCGGAACCTCAATAACTTCGGGCACCGGTGGGGCGGTTGCCGGTGTTTCGCTTGTTGCTTTGCGGCTGGTTCCGTCCGCGTCGGTTTCCAGATCAATCAGTACCGGTCCTTTGGATTTTTTCATGTATAATTCCAATCTGGGTCATTTGTAGTTCTGGTCGTCTTCGTCAATCCGATAACAACTGACTGGTTCAACCTGACCGTACCGGCGCAGTGGCAAGTCGTTCAAGCACAGGTGGATTTTCAAAGTACATACCGTTCACAACTTGTCGCCGATCAGGAATTCAACTGCTTTATCGAGGCGGATATGAGGGGGGCCTTCACCTGGCTTCAGGGTAATCGGGGCAGGGGAGAAAGACATGATCTGATAATCATCGTCCAGCCATTTTTCTGCCCCTTCCCCAGCGCTCCCAAGAATTTTGCCGGGATCGTCAGGCAATTCTCCCGGGTAAAATGCGGCTTTCCGGCCGTTCATTAATGTCCCGCGGACGCAATCAAGCTTTTCGCCGTCATGATCCAAAGTCTGTTCAACGGTGGTGCGCAGTGAAGCGATTGACATGGCACAGGTCCGGGCGCCGGAAAAATCGGCGCGTGCCTGGGCGTCTTTCACCAGCGCGCCCATGATTGTGGTCAGGCGGGGATGCTGGCGATGGTGCAGATGATCGGCCTTGGTGGCGGCAAACAGGATTTTTTCGACACGTTTTCCTAACAGAATTCGTGATAGAAACGCGTTTCGCCCCGGTCGGAAGGCCCCCAGTATTTCGGTCATTGCGCGGCGTAAATCTTGGGTTGCGTTATGCCCGGCGTGGATCGCGCCCAGTGCGTCAACAAGAACTACCTGCCGGTCAATACGGGCAAAATGTTCGCGAAAAAATGGTTTCACCACCTTGGATTTATAGGCGACATAGCGGCGTTCCATCTCGCGCCATAATGTATCACGACCAGGGCGGGCGGGTTTGGATAAAGGCGCGAAGGTCAGAACCGGTGATCCTGCCAGATCGCCGGGCAGCAGAAACCGCCCTGGTGTGCAATCTGAATATCCTGCTTGCCGGGCTGATTGCAGATAAGACGTAAATGCCCCGGCCAACGACTTTGCAGTTGGTTCATCCAATTTTTCTGCCGGATCGGTTTTGGCAACTTCAGCCAGAAACCTGACAGCGATTTTACGGGTTTCCAGACGTTGCAGTGTTTGGGCTGACCAGTCAGCGTAAGATTTATCCAGCAAAGCAAGATCAAGCAGCCATTCCCCGGGGTAATCAACAATATCCAGATGAATTGTGCGAGGGCCAGATAACGCGCCAATAATACCCGTTGGTTGCACACGCAGCGACAAGCGCAATTCGCTGACAGCGCGGGTGGATTGTGGCCAGTGGGGAGTTGGTGAAGTCAGCGCACCAAGGTGTGTTTCATAATCGAACCTTGGGACCGTGTCATCAGGTTGGGGCTGCAGATAGGCGGTTCGG
>Ga0209344_10001859_pt1 | contig 25570 bp, 20 predicted proteins | sample Cruoilmetagenom6_FD_187293 | JGI IMG/M metagenome (GOLD analysis project Ga0209344, IMG submission 187293) | Oil polluted marine microbial communities from Coal Oil Point, Santa Barbara, California, USA - Santa Barbara Oil Seep Sample 6 (SPAdes)... | ecosystem: Environmental > Aquatic > Marine... | reverse complement strand
TTCATCGGCATATCGAAGTATCCGCAATTTGCGCTGTATCTCGCGCTGATCCTTGTTCATAAACATCTCCTTCTTCCCAAATTTGGGAGGCTAAAGGAAATGTCCCGCGAGTAACGGCATATCTACAATTGGACAGCGTTCGCGCGCTCGGTCACTCCCCGCTCAACACACAGAATCTGCGATCGGCGTCGCCATCCTTAACCGAATGCTCGCCTGCGGAAGTCCGGAATCCGTTCGTTGCCAAGCATCGGTGAGAGCAACCAAATTAACCAACCCATCAAAGACCAAATTCCGCAAATCTGCCGATCCCCGCACCAACGCTAACTCCGCACATTTGCTGATCTACGCACCAACGCTTTTCCCCACTCAACTCTTTGCGTCCTCAAGGATCATTCTAACCGCTTTGCCGGCGATCATCATACTCGGTGCATTGGTGTTGCCCGACGTGATGGTTGGCATAACCGACGCATCAGCGACCCGCAGTCCGTTGACACCAAAAACCTTCAGACGTTCATCAACTACCGCTAGGGGGTCAGACACCAGCCCCATCTTAGCCGTGCCCACTGGATGGAAAATCGTCGTGCCGATCTGGCCAGCCGCCTCAGCTAGTTCCTCGTCTGTATCCCCAACATTACGCCCCGGCAAATACTCTTCCGGTTTGTATTTTTGAAAACTTGGCGCATTGGTGATACGTCGCGCCACGCGGAGGGATCGCGCCGCCACCACGCGGTCGTTGTCCGTTGACAAATAGTTCGGCTGTATGTGCGGATCGGCGTTAAGCTCCGCAGACTTGATCCGGATCTCTCCGCGACTGGTTGGCTGAAGATTACAAACGCTGGTCGTGATTGCCGGAAAACGATGCAGCGGATCTCCGAATTTGTCGAGGGACAGAGGTTGAACGTGGAATTCAAGATCGGCCCGGCCGACGTGGTCCGAGGATCGGGTGAAAATTCCAAGTTGTGAGGGTGCCATGGTCAGAGGTCCCCGTCGTCTCACAGCATAGTCCACACCCATCCATGCGCGCCTGAGCAAGTTCCAGTATGTCTCGTTCAGCGTTGGAACCCCTTGCACCTTGTAGATCATGCGCAACTGCAAATGGTCTTGCAGATTCTTGCCCACGCCGGGGCTGTCTATCGCGACCGGGATACCGAGAGATTGGAGTTCTTCGGCAGGTCCGATGCCTGAGCGCAGCAGCATCTGAACGGAACCGACCGCGCCTCCAGCCAGCACGATTTCCCGCTTTGCCCGCGCGGTCCGATACTGGCCGTTCTGCATCCAGACAATTTCTCGCGCATTCCCGTTCTCGATCAACACCTTGTCGACAAGGCAACTGGTTTCCAACGTGAGATTGCTGCGCGCAAGAGCAGGTTTGAGAAAGGCGCGTGCGGCGGAAAAGCGGGTACCCCGTTTCTGCGTTACATCGAAGTAGGCTGATCCTTCGTTGTCACCGGTATTGAAATCGGGAATTGCGGCTATGCCCACTTCCTCCGCGGCACGGCGGTATTCGTCCAACACCTTCCATGTGAGGCGTGGTTGTTCAACTCGCAAGGGTCCTCCGGCGCCGTGAACCTCGGATGCGCCGCCGTGGAAATCTTCCTGCGACTTGTACACGGGCAGAACGTCGTCCCAGCCCCATCCCGTCAGCCCAAGCTGTCTCCAATGATCGTAATCTGCGGCCTGCCCGCGCATGTATATCATCGCGTTGATGGAGGATGATCCACCGATCACCTTGCCGCGAGGGTAAAGAAGGCTTCGCCCCCCAAGGCCTTTTTCCACTTGCGTTTTGAAACACCAGTCGGAGCGCTCATTGCCAATTGCGAAAAGATAACCAACCGGTATTTTGTACCATATCCAGTTATCGTTGCCGCCGGCTTCAAGGACCAGGACGCGATTCCCCGGATCGTCCGACAGACCTTTTGCAAGCACCGATCCGGCGGAACCCGCCCCAGCAATGATGTAGTCATACTCTTCGGTCATGAATCTGATAACCTTATTGAAATTTCACTAGATGCACTCAAGTGCGCGGGTTGAGTTCGTGAGGATCATCAATTTCATTCGCCAGCGTCTACCAAGGGGCCCGTGCGTATCGAAGGATTGTCACAACATGAAGGTGTTTCAGCGGAATCGCCCATTTGGGTGTTCGACCACAAAAGCGAGGCATGATCCCGTTTAAGTCAGCGGAGCAATGCAGCGCTCCACTTCCGTCGACGGTCCAATAGTCAACGGATTGCTTTTTCACCGTAACTGAACGCGCTATGCCGCCATCGACGCGTGGCTCGAAATTAGTCTCTCAACTGTAGCATACACTGACGCCATCCTGTGCCACGCCTAAGTCAAAGCAACGCTACCATCAGACACCAAATTTGCTCCGACGTCGTCAGACTTGGGAAGCTTTTATCCGCAATTGGGCAGTCTGTCCGCGATCAACGGATAAATCATCGGTCTCTTTTATGCTGGTGAACACCACCCCATAGACGGATCTCGCTCTTTCCAAAGTAACCAAACCCTCGGATACATCATGCCGAACACGCTCGACAGCGCGCTTCTGAGGGTCACCATATCCGCCGCCGCCTGCTGAGTGCGAAATGATGCGCTCACCCCGACGGACGGTCACGGCAGCGCAGGATGGGAGCTCTTCGACCTTTCCGTCCGCTTTGCGCAACGCGGCACGGCATTTGCCACCCGAGCCGCCGCCAACCGTGCCGGAAGCGGGGGTAATCGTTCCGTCGGCAGCGTAAAGAACCGTAAATTCGTCTGCATTCAAAGGGCCGTATTCGCTGTAGATTGATGGAGCGCCCCTGAATGTGCCTGCTCCTTCACTGTCTTCAATCAAATGTCGGTCGGCAATCAGGATGGGAAATTGCAATTCGTCGACCTCGACACTGTCGATGTAGCACATTCCGGCATTCCCAGCGTGGATGATCGACAGGAAGCCATCGCTTGCCGGCGTCCCCGCCCCGCCGCTGATACCAATGTGAATCTGGTTGACGAAAGGTGTATCGCCATTGCGTGGATCGCGGCCGGAAATAACGCCTAGCCCCGGTGGCTGGATAGGGCCGGTATCGGCCTGACCGTACCCCGGAGACAGTTCGGCAATGGCACGTTGGACAGGGTTTGTAATATGGTCCGCCAGATTTGTCGTGGCGACTGAACAAGACGCTGGATGACGCGGAATGCCGACGCAACAGTTTTCCCGAACCTTCACTTCGATACGCCGAAAACTTCCGGCATTCGCCGGCACATGATGGTCCAGAATAGCGTTGAACACGCCAATCATCGCGGCGCTACGCGAAGTCGCCTCAGTAAGATTCAACCCGCAGGGTTGGCAATCCGGATTGTCCGTGAGGTCAATTCGAACCATCGCCGCTACGGTGTCGATCTCGATTTCGGTCCTAATTGGAATGCCGTCAGGAAGACCAGGGATCGGATCGTGCACGGAACGCATGACTTTGCGCCCTGACGACAAATTGCGGATCGCCTCAATCATACGCTTTTCGGAGTAGTCGAACCACCGATGCGCATAACCATCGAGCAGATCCCAACCAACATCGTTGCCAAGGGCCAAGAGTTCCCGCTCACCGATGCGTGCTGCACCGATACTAGCCTGAAAATCACCCCACCACTGATTGGGCACGCGGATTCGGGCGCGGCACATGCGTACGATATCTTGATTGGTCTGATGGTTTTCCTGTATCTTCACCGCCGAGAAGATGAGCGCGCCTTCCTCGTAAACGTCCTTCACATCCGCCAGATAGGTGGAAGGCCGAGAGTTGCCGCAGTCCCCTTGATGAGCCTTGGCGAGAACGAAGAAGCGCAGCGTGCCGCCATCGTCCATGACCGGCACGATCATGCAATGATCTGCAGCGTGCGAATTACCCTCGTAGGGGCTGTTGTGCAGAAAGCAGTCGCCACGCTTCAAAACCGGATGGTGCTTAAGCAGAGCTTGGCACATCAGATCAGGCCCTACAAATGTATGGTTCGGCAAGCTTTCGGCAGCCGCGAGCAGTTTGCAATCAGCCGTGAGAACAACACATGAGAAATCATGCGCGGTATTCAGGATTCCAGATCTCGCGGTGCGGAAGAGCGTGTTCTGCATCTTACGAGCAATACTTTGCATCCGGCTGGCGATCATCCCCATTTGCACTCCATCGGGAGTTTTGCTTACGGTAAATTTGGTCATAGGGACGCATCCTTCATATTTTGTACGCAAATTGCGCCAGCGTCGGTTTTTCGTGCAACTGTTCCTGCATCCACAACAACGGTGGTGTAGGAAGATTCAATCATAGCCGGTCCCGGAACCGACTGCCCGAAAGACAGGCTCTCAAGTCTGAAGACCGGTGTTTCTATCCAGCCGACCTCCGGGAAATAGGCTTGCCGGGCAACGCCCCCATCATGGGCTTCCTTCAGCCTCGCTACCTGGCTTTCCGTGTTCGCCTTCAGACGGCAGCTTATTTTTCCGCGCCAAGTCACGAACTCAACGGATGATTCCCGGTCTTCGATCTCGAAGATGCGCTTGTGCGCCTTATGAAACGCAGCGCTAAGCTGGCTGAGATCAGCTTGCGATGCTATCCGTGTCGTCGAAAGGGGAACGTCGATCTCCCAAATCTGGTTGGGATAGCGTGCCTCGACCGAAAATTCGATCCTATGGTCGATGAGACCATCGGCCTGAGCGGCAAGAAACTGCCGGCAGCGTGCTTCCAGTCTTTCCAGAACTTCATTGACCTCATCAAATTTGAAGGCGCCGTCAGTCGTAAACTTCAATACAGCATGGTCGGTGGAGAGGTCGGACATCAGGGCCCCAGCAGCACTCAGCACCGCCCCGGTCTCGGGGATCATTACTCCCGCGCACTGCAAGCGCTTACCTAGCGCAACAATATTCAACCCAGCCGCACCACCGCCCCCAATGAGCACCGCCTGTGCCGGATCTATACCCTGATTGATTGTGATTTCCTCGATTGCACCGATCATCTTTTCCGAAAACAGCCCAAGCACGGCCACCGCAGCCTCTTCAATGCTCAAGTCCAGCCGCGAAGCAACTTTCGCCTGCAGTTGACGAACAGCCGCCTCGCGGTCGAGTTTCATTGTGCCGCCAAGGAAATAGTCGGGGTCGATATATCCGAGAATCAATGCACAATCCGTGACGGTAGGCTCCTCACCTCCCTGGCCGTAGGCAACCGGCCCGGGCGTAGATCCCGCACTTTGCGGCCCAACATGGAGCATATTGCCGCTGTCGACCCACGCGATTGAGCCGCCGCCAGCACCGATGCTCTTGATGTCGACCGACGGGAACCCCGTCATATGTCCGCGATGCTTCTGTCCGATCCAGGTTTCGCGCGTCCACGGCAATCTGCCGTCCCGTACGAGGCTGACATCGAACGTCGTCCCACCTGTGTCAGCGACAATGGCAACCGCGCTTCCAAATTCCCGCTCGGCGTAGTGCCGCCCAGCAACTGGTGCCATGGCAGGACCGGAGTTAATGGAGTAGATCGGCGCAACGGCAACTGCTGTTGCATCCATAACACCGCCACTCGACGTGACAACGAGCGCGCGCCCGCTAAAACCAGAAGAACGTAACCGTAACTCCAGTCCATTTAGGTATTCGAACATCAGTGGCTTCAAAGATGCATCGATAACCGTCGAAGATGCCCGGCGATATTCACGCAAGGTCGGGTTTAGCTGATGCGACAACGTAAACGGCACGTCCGGTAGATGCTCAGCAAGCAACTCACCCACACGTAATTCATGGACAGGATTTGCGACCGACCACAACAGGCAGACGCCAACAGCTTCAATGTTCTGTTTTTTCAACCTGCTGATGGTGGCGAGCAGCACTTGCTCATCCAGCGGCGTCAACACCTCTCCGGAGGCCGCGATTCGCTCACTGACCTCAAAAGTAAAACGGCGCGAAACATAAGGCTCCGGATAGTCCACCCGGAAGTTAAACGGCTCGGTCCGTCCGCCCTCCCTGATAACCAGGATATCCCTGTGGCCCAAAGTAGTCAGGAACGCGGTCTTGGCTGTTTTGCCGGTGATGATCGCATTGATCGCCCGCGTCGTTCCGTGGATAAACATCGACGTATGGCCGAGAAGTTGACGACGACTTACGCCGTAGTGCGTGGCCGCAAGGTCGATTGCAGACAAAACACCCAGCACTGGGTCATCCGGCGTTGTCGCGGCCTTAAACAGCAGGATGCGGCCGTCATCCTCGACGACCAAATCGGTAAAGGTGCCACCGGTGTCACACGCTATTCTCAAATCAAACATTGGTTTTCCTAAAGCTCACACGTCGCGTTTCGGATTGACGAACAACGGCCGTCAATATTCGCCTTGTCTGTCGCGGCTAATTTAAAGGGAAGGCGGCTGCATCGTTGTCTGACGAACCACCAAGGAAGGAAGCAGAACCTGGTCGATCGCGCCCCCCCCCGAAGGAGACAGATGGCCGATAGTCGCCTTCGCCATCTCGGCTATCGGATGGCGGATCGAGGTGAGGCCGGGGCTAATAGCTCCGTTCATCCAGATATCATCGACCCCGATGAGAGAGATATCTGTTGGCACGGCAATTCCGGCAGCCCGAAATCCCGCCATCAGGCCATGGGCGATCATATCGTTGAAAGCAACGACAGCTGTCGGGCGGGAAGGGAGGGCCGCCACGTCGACAGCCGCGCGTCGCCCTGCATCCACCATATGAAGGTCAGCAATATCGACAACCTGCTCTCTGTTCTCGACCATGACGATGTCGCTTGCGCTGATACCGTATTGTTCGACCGCAGACTCGAATCCCTTCATCCGATCTACACGGCTGTGCGTGATCAGCGAGTCTGTCACATATGCGATGCGTTCATGGCCAAGTTCGCGAAGATGACCGACGGCCATCTCCATGGAGGCTCGATGGTCAAGATTGACAGTCCGCAGACCAGGCAAATTGAAATCGTCCCGGCTAGCATCAATGGCCACGATCGAAACGTCTTGCCGCTCCGCGTAGTAAAGCCCACAGGTCGAGTTCATCGGCGAGACCGTAATGAGCCGCCGCAACCCTATGTCCGCAAGCCTGTCCAAGAAGGATGTCTCGATGGCAGGGCTGCGCATAGTATTGCACATGTGAACGCCGTAGCCTGACCTCGATGCCTCTTGCTCGATGGCGAGAACGAGTTCGCCGCAATAGGGATTGACAACACTAGGAACGATTAGCGCTATGGCGTCTGTAAGCCCGGTCTTGAGTTGCCTCGCCACACGATTCGGCCGAAAATTCAGTTGCGCAATCGCTTGCTGTATTCTTAGCCGAGCCTCTTCTCCCAACCGCTCGAAATTCTTATTCATGTAATTGGACACCGAGCTTCTCGAAACACCGGCAGTCATCGCGACATCTTTAATCGTCACGCGATGCGGGGTGAGATCTGGTTTTAAGCCATCGGATGATAAAGTTTTTCGCGCTACCACTCTTCCCTCCTTTTTACTTCTTCATGTCTGTCGGCAAGCTTACTGAATCGACAAATCAAACTTCCATCGTATGGATGTGAGATTTTCTTATCCGATTGGGGAACTCGCCCTTCGGGTTGATGGAACGGCTAATCGCAGAAAGATCGCCATCAATGGCTGTCTTCTGCAACTTCGCTTCCTCTACAGCCGACCAGAAAATCGAAGTCCGCTCCCTTGTCCGCCTGCATTACGTGGCGGATATAGAGTCCCTTGTATCCGGTTTGCGGGGCTGGAGGCGGCGACCAGTCTTTTCGCCGCTGCTCCAGTTCCGCCTCATCAACATCGAGATGTAGACGGCGCGCTTCAACATCTAGTTCTATGATGTCGCCATCGCGCACCAAAACAATAGGACCGCCAACCGCGGCTTCTGGCGCTGCATGGAGAACGACCGTACCGAATGCCGTCCCGCTCATCCTGGCATCGGAAATACGGACGAGATCGCGAACCCCCATTTTCAGTAACTTCTTCGGAAGCCCCATATTGCCGACTTCCGGCATGCCCGGGAAACCCTTCGGGCCGCAATTCTGCAACACCAGAACGCTTGTGTGATCCACGTCCAAATCGGGATCATCAATCCTCGTCTTGTAGTCCTGCATTGACGTAAATACGACGGCCTTGCCGCGATGTTTCATCAAAGCCGGTGTAGCCGCCGATGGTTTAATCACCGCGCCATCCGGCACTAGGTTTCCGCGCAGCACGACGATTCCACCATTTTCGACGATCGGATTTTGGCGTTTACGGATTACGTCAGAATCGAAATTCTCGACGCCTTCAAGGTTATCACCGAGCGTCTTGCCGTTGGCGGTCATCACGGAAAGGTCGAGCAGGTCACGGATTTCCGCCTGCACGGCCGGCACCCCACCCGCATAGCAGAACTCTTCCATCAAATATTTACCAGAGGGCATGACGTTGGCGAGCGTCGGTACGTCTCGCCCTGCATTGTCCCAGTCCTGTAACGTCAGTTCGACTTCCATGCGACCAGCGATCGCCAGAAGATGAATAACCGCATTGGTAGATCCGCCAAGCGCCGCATTGACGCGAATCGCGTTGATGAATGCCTGTCGCGTCAGCAATTGTGAAAGCCGCAAATCCTCTTTCACCATTTCGACGGCGCGGCGCCCAGTAAATCTTGCGAGTTTGGCGCGCCGCGCATCCACCGCCGGGTATGCTGCGTTACCCGGCAATGTCACACCCAGTGCCTCGGACATCGACGCCATGGTCGATGCTGTCCCCATCGTCATGCAATGACCGGGAGAGCGCGACATACCGCTTTCCGCTGCGACAAATTCCTCCCGGGAAATAACTCCTGCCCGGGCCTCTTCGGAAAGCCGCCAAATATCGGTCCCCGAGCCGAGAATGCTTCCCCGGTGGCGCCCGTTCAGCATGGGTCCGCCAGAGATAACGATCGAAGGCAGGTCGACGCTTGCCGCTCCCATCAGAAGCGATGGTGTAGTCTTATCGCAGCCAGCCATAAGAATGACGCCGTCCATCGGGTTGGCCCGAATTGCTTCTTCGACATCCATCGCCGCGAGATTGCGGAACAGCATGGCACCTGGGCGCAATATCGATTCCCCGCAGGAAAACACAGGAAACTCCAGTGGGAACCCTCCGGCATCCAGCACGCCGGCTTTGATGTGCTCAGCTAATCCCCGGAAGTGAGCATTGCAGGGGGTAAATTCGGAAAACGTATTGCAGATGCCGATAACTGGTCGACCATCGAACATATCGTCCGGCAACCCACCGTTTTTCATCCAGCTTCTGTGAATGAATGCGTTCATGGAATCGCCACCGAACCACTGCTGGGATCTTCTCTTCTTGGACATTACGGTCTCCTGACCCGGCACTGAATTGCCGTGCTACTAAAATATTTGAGATCGAATTACTTCTTGAGCCGTTTTCGAGATCGATAAACATCCGACCCGACCGCAACGACGATGATTATTCCCTTCACGATCTCCTGGTAGTATGCGTCGATCCTGAGGAAGGTGAACCCGGACGAAATCAAGCCTAGAATAATCACTCCAATCACTGTTCCAGCTATTCGCCCGACCCCTCCGACAAGCGATGTCCCACCGATAACGGCCGCCGCGATGGCGTCGAGTTCATACATGTAGCCCATGCCCGATTGCGCAGTCTGGGCTCGCGCACAGGCGACGACGCCGGCTATACCAGCCAGCATTCCTGCTATTGCGTAGACTTTCACAATATGGCGCTCAACATTGATGCCGGAAACACGTGCGGCCTGAGAATTGGCACCTATGGCATAGGTGAATTTGCCGTATCGCGTGTATTTCATCGCGAAGTGGAAAATGATCGCGATAACGATGAATATCGCCACCGGCCACGCACTGGATCCGATTGCGGTAAACTCGTCTGTTAGACCCGACACTGGCTGACCGCGCGTGTACCATTTAGCAACGCCCCGCGCGGAAACCATCATCCCCAGCGTCGCAATGAACGGGGGAATTTTGGCATATGCGATCAGGAGGCCATTAACGCAGCCCGCAGCAAGGCCAAGCAGAATACCCACAATTATTGGTACATAGGCCGGTAGCTCCATTAGCGAGGGATAAAGAGCGCGCACCCACCCCTCGGACTGCGCCAAGCTGGCGACGACCATAGCCGTCATCGCTACGAGGGATCCGGACGAGAGATCGATACCACCAGTTATGATGACCTGAGTGACACCAATGGCGATAATACCGATCACCGACACCTGGAGAATGGCAATAGTGAGCCGCTGAGGATTACCCAGAAAGCTCTGTCCGATGAATATCCATCCCAGCGCCTCGCACAGAAGCGCTATGCCAACCAGTACCATGAAAATATTGATTTCCTCGATCCTGCGCCAACCCGACACCGAAGCGGGTTGTTGACGAGGCATCACCGAGGACTGGACGTTGTTCATATCTATATACCTCCCAATTCGTGCGCTAGCGTGCGATCATTTCCATGATGCTAACTTGTGTGGCTTCCTCGCGATCCAGGATTCCCGCGATCCTGCCTCCCTGAACCACCACGACTCTGTCACTCATTCCAAGTACTTCTGGCATCTCTGAAGAGATCAGGATTATTGCTGCACCATCACTAGCCATGCGCGAGATAAGCGCATGGATTTCCGCCTTGGCGCCAACATCTATGCCTTTAGTTGGCTCATCCAGAATGAGGATTTTTGGCTGAGTCAAAAGCCAACGACCCAATAATACCTTCTGCTGGTTGCCGCCTGAAAGCGTTCCAACCGGCGTCTCCAGACTGGCTGCCTTGACCTTGAGAAGCCCGCACATATCAGAGCATGCTTCACGCAAAGCTGCGCCGGAAAGAAATCCCACCTTGGTGAATCCATTTTGCAGAACCGCAACCTGCATATTTTCCTGAACGCTGAGAACCTGCATGCTCCCGTTCAATCCGCGATCTTCGGTAAGATAACCGACACCCTTGCGGATCGCCTGGCCGGGCGACCGGATGTCGACCTTTTCATCGCAAATGCGGATATCGCCACTCGTTGCTGGCGTCACGCCGAACAATGTTTCCGCGATATTTGAACGACCCGCCCCTACGAGACCGGCAAAGCCGAGTATCTCGCCGACCCTCAAATCGAAGGTAACGTCGTTGAACACGCCTTCAAGCGTCAGGCCTCTTACGGAAAGGGCTATTTCAGCGGAGGGCACGTTATCTTTGGGGAACATCTGGGACAGTTCGCGGTCGACCATCAGGAATACGATCTCGTCGCGCGTTATCTCCCCATTCTGATACGTCCCGATATATCTCCCGTCCCGGAATATCGAAATTTCGTCGGATATTTTCAGTATCTCATCCATTTTATGAGAGATGTAAACGATGCCAACACCACCCTTCTTGAGGTCGGCAATTATCTCGAAAAGGTGATTGGCTTCTTTCTCAGTCAGCGCCGAAGTTGGCTCATCCATGATCAGCACATCAGATTCGTAGGAGATCGCCTTTGCGATCTCTACCATCTGGCGGCTGGCGACTGACAAGCCACCAGTACGAACGTCGGGATCGACGTCAATTTTCAAACGGTCGAACAACGCCAGCGTCATGCGCCTCATGCGCGCATGGTCCACTAGGCCGAATCGGTTTAGTGGCTCTCGCCTGATCCAGACGTTCTCTGCGACCGTCATAGACGGCATAAGGTTTAGCTCCTGATGAATCATCGCAATACCATGGCTGAGAGCTTCAAGCGGGGTATTCAACGATACGCGTTGGCCTTTTAGATAAATGGCTCCCTGATCCGGCTGGATCACACCCGCCAGAATTTTCATCAATGTGGATTTGCCAGCGCCATTCTCTCCCATCAGCGCATGAACGGTTCCACGACGAAGCTCGAAGCGCACATCATCGAGCGCTCGCACAGCAGGGAATTCTTTCGATATGCCACTGGCGCGCAAAAGTTCACCGTCCTGCATTTGCGAATGCAGGGCCTCACTTCCAATTGGACACGGACCGGGTATCGAATGCATTACCATTCCTTTCGTCGGAAAAAGATGCGCCGCCGTTGGCGGCGCATCGAGACAACTAATTCTTGCCGACGTAGTCGGCCATGTTGTCCTTGGTAACCAGCTCCAGGTTCGTGAAGTTGATGCTTTCGATCGGGTCGCCGTTAAGCAGCTTCACCATGGCATCAACCGCAGCCGAGCCTTGCTTCTTGCCGTCCTGGAATACGGTGACCTTCAAGTCTCCCGCTTCCATTGCCGACAACGCATCCGGCGTCGCATCAATGCCGGCAACGATGACTTCGTCGAGCGAACGACCGGCGGTCTTCATGGCCTGGATAGCCCCCATGGCCATATCGTCGTTGTTGGCAATGACGGCATCAAACTCAATGCCAGCCGACAACCAGTTAGTCATCAGATCGAGTGCACCGGTGCGAGACCAACGAGCGGACTGCTCCTCCACGATCTTCACGTCTTTGCATTCATTAGATGCAAAGACCTCGTGAGCAGCCGCAGTGCGCTCGCGCGCCAGCACGCTGCCCAGTTCACCCATCATCATAGCGACCTTGCCTTTGCCGCCCAGCATCCGGCACACTTCTTTGGCGGGAATGCCACCGGCCTCAAGCTGATTGGAACCGACGAAAACTTGCTTTGCAGGTAGTTCATTGACATTGGACGGCTGACTATTAGCGAAAACCAGAGGAATTCCGGCGGCGGCCGCGGCTTTGGACATAGCAATACCCGCATCAGCATCAACGGCAACGACGATGATGCCGTCTACTCCGGAAGCGATAAAGTTCTCGATCTGGTTCTGCTGGCGAGCGATATCCCATTGAGCATCCTCGAGTAAGAGCTCCAGGCCAAGCTCCTCGGCCCGTGCCTCAACCCCCGTGCGCAGAATTGATTGATAGGTGTCGTCCAGCGTCTGCATGCTGTACCCGATAGTCTGGGCATAAGACGCCGATGTAGCCATCAGCCCAAGCGTCAAGGCAAGTAGAATATTTTTCATTTTCTCTCTCCCGGTAATGATTAGGTGTAACGATTTACCAACCTCGCGAACATATCGTTTACGCCTTGGTTCCCATCCCATTCAGTCAGATTGGAACAGAAATTTAAGCCGCCAGCGATACTTCACTGATGATCGGATTCGACAGAACCCCGAGCCCTTCAACCCGGACTTCGCACAGCCCCCCCTCCTCCATATAGAGAGGCGGTGTTCTTGCATGGCCAATTCCAGACGGTGTGCCGGATACGATAATATCACCGACTTCCAGCGTCATCGCACTACTGATAATTTTCACTAGTTCCGCAACATTAAAGATCATATCGTCGGTCGACGCAGACTGCACGACTATACCGTTAAGGACCGTTTCGAGTCGCAATCCTGCAGCACCGGCTGGCAACTCATCGGCCGTCACAAAATACGGACCAAAAGCCCCAGTCCCATCGAAATTCTTGCCAAGCGTCCATTGCGGGGTCCGCAACTGAACATCGCGCACCGAACCGTCGTTGAAAATCGAGTAGCCCGCCACATGAGCCAACGCGTTCGACTTCTGTATGTAACGACCTGATTTCCCTATCACCGCCGCCATTTCACCTTCGAAGTCAAATTGACGCGAACTGCTTGGACAGACCAGCGGATCTCCATGGCCAATTAAACTTGATGGAAAACGCGCAAAGATCGTAGGAAACTGCGGTCGCTCGAAACCGCTTTCGGTAGCATGGTCGTGATAATTCAAGCCCACGCAGATGATCTTGCCGGGACGAGTCACCGGCGGTGCGAAGCTAATCTCTGCTGGATCGACCACGGGAGCACACCCAAGAATCGTAGATGCATCAATTAGAGCCTGACAGTCGCCGACAATATCACCAAGGCTACCCGGATACCCCTCTTCAGTGGAAAGAAGACCACGAATCTCACCCCCGTTAGCCACAATACCGAGCCCTGCGACGTTGCCACGGACATACGAAAGATACCGCATTTCAACCTCCATTTTGTGAAGGCATACTTACAGAATAATATAGATTGTCAATCCAAATATATATTTTATCCGTGCTTTTTGGGATAAAGAAGTTATGCTGGATCTGTGCGATTGCACCGTTCTTGATACGACGAGTCACAGCCACCTTAATGGCCTATAAAAATGACACCTGGCTGGCTCGCTGGCAGGCATAGCCATTAACATAAAGGAGGAAACTATGCCTACAGGAGAATGTATTTTCGGAGATTGCCGACAAAATGAACTTACGAGATGATGAACTGGAATATGGACAATGACCCAATCTGATAAAGTGTTCCGTTATGTGCGAGGCCACATTCTAGAGGGATCCTATGCCCCTGGCGCTAAGCTAAAACTCAACGACCTGGCGCAAAGCTGTGACGTCAGCCTCGGCGCGGTACGTGAAGCTTTGTCACGGTTGTCCGCTGACGGCTTTGTCGTTCCAGAATCCCAGAAAGGCTACAAGGTAGCTGATATATCAACTGAAGAACTGATCGACCTCATCAATGTTCGCGTATCGATTGAAAGTCTATGCATTCGCGCGTCGATCGAGCGTGGTGACATTGAATGGGAAACAGGCGTCGTAGCTGCATATCATCGGCTAAGCCGCCTTTCCGAGTCATCTGATGACGATCCGATACGGGTCAATGAAAATTGGTCCCTCGCGCATGGAGAATTTCATTTTCGATTAGCTTGCGCATGCCAAAGCCCTATTCTTTTAAGGGTCAGAGAGCAACTTTTTACACAGGCCGAGCGTTACCGGCGTCTTTCACTGCCATTGAAAACCACCCTGCGCGATGTTGACGGCGAGCACAAAGCAATTATGGAAGCTACCCTGGCTCGCAAGGCTGATCAAGCGTGCAAACTAATGTCACGGCACCTCAACAAGACATCGAGCATCCTGCTCCAATCGCGTTTGTTCTTGAACCGGTAGATGGTATTCCGACCACCAGGGCGGGCATAACTTCTTGCGATATGGTCAGTTCTCGGTGGAAATAAACATCTCCATTGTGGTCAGCGACAGCAGATGTTTAGCTACTCGGCTAACGCGCGGTCATCGTCCGACTCCACCGAAAGCGTTTCCGCTTGTACCGTATGACGGCTGAGCAATCCTGCATCCGCGAGCGCCTCCATGTCGGGGTGGCGTCGCCTTAACCGCGCCCAGAAATGTTCAAGGGTCGCAAAGCTCAAACATCGCCTGAAATCATATTGCCAAACGGCGCCGTCCAGACATGACGATGCCGTTTTCTACTCATCAGCTATCAAAATCTGAACGTTGTGCTTTTTTAGACCATTCAAAAAATTTGCGTCAATTGATGTGTCGGTTACGAGCCAACCGATGTCCTCGATTCCCCCGACCGCGGACGCATTGATCTTACCGATTTTCGAACTATCGGCCACGAGGATGAGTTGGGGCGCGAACGTCACAAGCACCCGGTCCAAAACAGCTTCAGGCAAGAAGTCGTTGGTCAATCCGCTTTCCGGGTGAATTCCCTGAATACCGATAATGACCTTGTCGGCTCTCAGTTCGGAAAGCGTCTTCCCGACAATGTGCCCAATGAAGGAAAGTTCTGGCCTGCGCAATGCGCCGCCCGTCACGACAAGATCCACTCCCGGGCTTTCGACAAGGGTGGTGATTACGGGCAACGAGTTCGTGATTACGGTCAGATTTCTGCGCGTCGTCAGGTTTTTGGCGACCTCCAGTACCGTAGAGCCAGAGCCAAGAAAGACCGTTTCCCCATCCCGAACCAACTCGGCAGCCTTCCGGCCTATCCGGCGTTTTTTATCGGATTGAAGATAACTGCGTTGTGCAAACGAAAGCTCTGAATTTGTGTCGTCAACAGCTATTCCACCACGAAACTTCTTAAAGCCGCTCTCCCGCAACAGCTCCAGAATATCCCTGCGGATGGTCGCCTCGCTGGCATTGAAGTGCTGACTTAGCTCGGAGACTTTGGCGCTCCCGGATCGTAACAGATATTCTCTGATGGCGATCTTTCGCCGTTCATTCGTGACTGACATGGCTTGTCTCGTACATCCCTCGATCCGAAGATTTGAATCATATCACTCTGTAGCCATGTAACTTGATTTTTCAATCGTTATCTCAGCGTATCAATCATATTTATGATTATATGAGCATATATTTTGTGCATTTAGTCATATATATGATTGACAGCAGGTCGCCGAACAACTTAACCTTCCTCAAAGTGAAGCAATGTTTGCCGTGTTTTGCCGCACGGCTAGGAAAGGAATTTGGAGTGAGCGCTTCAGGAGAGCGGCCTGAAACCGATGGGACCAAGATCCGCATCGAACATCTGACATTTGGTTATCCGGACAAGAAGCCAAGGCAGACCAACATCATCGAGGATCTGAGTCTTGAAATTCGAGATCGTGAATTTGTCGCTATCGTAGGCGCGTCAGGCTGTGGAAAGACCACCCTCCTCAACGTTATCGCGGGGCTCCTTCCAACTTCAACCGGGAAGACGTCCATTAATGACAAAGAGATTGTCGGTCCGGGACCAGATCGTACGGTCGTTTTTCAAGACGACGCAGTCTTCCCTTGGTTCACTGTACACGGAAACGTCGAATACGGCTTGAAGATAGCTGGGATCAACAAGGAAGAACGCGGTCGTCGTGTCGCTCGCAGTCTTGAGATGGTCGGCCTGTCAGGATGCGAGACGCTTTACCCAAAGCAGCTCTCGGGAGGCATGCGCAAGCGCGTTGATGTCGCCAGGGCAATCGTAACGCGCCCGGAGGTCCTGATGATGGACGAGCCCTTCGCCGCGCTCGATGTCATGACAAAAGCCAGCCTTCAGGAACAGTTCCTGGGTATCTGGTCCGAACACCGTATGACGGTGGTGTTCGTGACGCACGACCTCGAGGAGGCGCTTTACATGGCGGACCGAGTTGTCGTCATGGCTAGAAATCCGGGGCGAATAGCCAAGATCGTCGATGTACCGTTTGATCGGCCGCGTCATCGCGACCTCAAGACCGCACCCGAATTCCAGACGATGAGACGTGAACTTGGACATGTCCTTGATGCAAATGGGGAACAGAGTTGATGGCGACCGCAAAAAACAACTCAGCGGCGGCAACAGGTAGCAAGCTTGGCAATCTTCTTCCCAAACTAGCCATTCCTCTGGTGCTCATCGTTCTGTGGGTCGTCATTTCGGAGTTCAAACTCGTCAAGCCCATCTTTATTCCACCTCCCGCGGCCGTATGGAAGGCTTTCCTCGGCCTTGCTCCGCTGCTGCCGCAGGCGATCCTGACGACCGTCGCCATAACGTTGGCGGGATTCGTGATCGGTGTTTCCATCGGTACAGTTTCTGGCCTCGCCATGGCTTACAGCAAGACCGTACGCGTGTATCTCGGCACCATCTTCGATTTCGCACGTCCCATTCCAGTCTTTGCCCTTATTCCGTTGTTCATTTTGTGGTTCGGAATAGGGCGGGCACCGCAAATAGCCCTGATCGCCATGGGAACATCGGTCATACTTGGCATTACAACGATCGAAGCAATCCGCAATGTACCTTCCATCTACATTAGAGCGGCACTCACGCTCGGTGCAGATCGGAAGCGCATCTACACCACAGTCATCGTGCCCTATATTGCTCCCCACCTGATCGGCGCTATCCGCGTGGCTGCTGCAGCGTCTTGGGGTCTTGACGTCGCGGCCGAGTTTATGGGCTCCCAGGCTGGTTTGGGTTATCTCATCATACTTCAACAAACCTATCTCAGGACAGCTGGCATCATCATTCTCGTCGTCATTTACAGCATCCTTGCCATCTTTCTGGACACCATCATTGCTGCAGCCGAGAAACGCTTGATCCCTTGGACCGAGCGAAGGTCCAGCATGGGTGCTGTCGCTTCAATAGTGGGGAATACATAGAAATCCACGTTTGAAGGTAGATGTAATCATACACTCCGTCACGCATGCTTAAGATCACGGGAAAGGGAACAGATCTATGTCGTATATAAAAAAAATGGGGCTTGCATTCTCAATTTTGATGGGGGCTATTCTTCCAGTCAATACGATGCAGGCGCAAGAGATTTCTGATGTCCGCGTTGGAATGACACCCTTCTTCGACTACCAATTCTTCAGTGTAGCCAAGGAGTATGGTTGGGACAAAGAACTTGGAGTTGACCTCAAGTTCGAATGGCTGACGCAAAGCGGTCCTTCCATCCAGGCGCTAGCAAACGGTTCGCTGGACACGGTAAATACCTGCGTGGTGTGCAACTATCCGTTTTATGAATCCGTGCCTGAGATGCAGAATTTTCTAACTGTCAGCCAGTTTAAGGGCTTTGCTGTCATTGGCCGCAAGGGCCAATCGAAAACCTATCAGGAACTGCTTTCCGAACTCGGAAGTGCCGAGGCTGCCAAAAAAGCGGCCATAAGACAGATGAAAGGTAAGAAATTACCAATCTATACCGCCAACTATAAGCCGCTGCTGACGGCAGTTCTCGGGGAGGGCGACATGGAGATTGATGATGTGCAGACTATCAATTTCGCCGACGACGAGAAAGCTGCACTGGCATTTATATCTGGCGAAGGTGAGTTCTACATCGGAGGTTTGCCTTCCGAGATCAATCTCTTGATGAATCACTCGGATCAATTCCAGATGATCGGCGGAGCCGAAATCTTGGGATCTGCCGGACTTTGGTACAGTAATGTCGCTTCTAGCGAGGATTGGCTTGAGGCAAACACGGACACAGCCCTGAAGATCATGGCCATGTCCTACCGCTACAATCGGTATGTCCAGGAGAATATCGACCAGATCCTGCCGATTGTCGCCAAGGCGATGAACGACCACTCAGGGGTGGCAACTGACGAGAAGTCTCTGAGATTTATATTCGACCAGTTTCTGGAATTTAGGACCTACCAGCAGGACGCGGAAACAACCTACAATTCTGAATCGGCATTGTTCTGGGAGAATTCGGCAAAATACTATGTCGCCACGTCAACAGAACTTCCGAAAGATGCGGACTATAGGGCTAAAAATCCACTGAACGACTGGTATAAGAAGTTTACCGCAAACAGCGACCTCCTCTCCTGGGTCGACAAGCCTCTCCAATAACAATTAGCTCCCAACCAAACCGAAGGCTGTGACGGTTGAAACCGTCGCAGCTTCGTCGGGGTGCTACATCCTCGCCCGTGCAGAAAGAACCATGATCATGACATCGCCCGGATTCTCCACCTTACAGGAAATAAACACCCAGACGGCAGCCTGGTCCGAAGCAATCGAACTCGTCTTAGCGCTCGCGCCTCACATTGGTGCAATAAAAATGGCGAACCGAGGCCAGGTACTATTCACCGGATGTGGCAGCACATACTATCTGGCAATGTCCGCAGCACAGATCTTCCAGGCGCGAACAGGGGTCGTCGCCCGTGCATGCCCGGCCTCGGAATTACTACTTAATCCTGCAGGCGTCTTGTCGGAGCACGATGGCCTCCTCTTCGCGATCTCACGCTCAGGTTCCACCTCCGAGACGCTTCGCGCAGTAGAGGACTTCAAGACAAAGCGCCAAGGCAAAGTTGTCGTCATCACCAACTATGCAAAATCCCCGTTGACCAGCCTCGGGGACATCGTACTGGCGATCGAAAGTGGGCAAGAACAAAGCGTAGCCCAAACGAAATCATTCTCTTCAATGCATGTGGCCGCAGCAGCAATTGCGGACATGCTTGGACCGTCCCCTGTCGGCGCAGGCTGCAAAGACGTACTTGTGGGAGCAGGAAATAGGCTCATTCGCGATTATTCCGTCCTCACGCAGCGGCTTGCCGCTGATGAACAGATTAACCAGGTTTTCTTCCTTGGAAGCGGCCCACGCCATAGTCTTGCCTGCGAGGCAAGCCTCAAGCTCAAGGAAATGAGTCAAACCGTATCCGAGCCGTTTCACTTTCTTGAGTTCCGTCACGGCCCGATCTCAATGGTCGACGAAAAAACGCTGGTAGTCGGCCTCGTGTCCGAAAATGCATATCGTCACGAAGCGGCTGTCCTAAAGGAGATTGCCGCCTTGGGTGCACAAACCCTCAGTGTGGGGGAGCATGACACGGACATTGAGTTTCGATCAGGCGTTGCCGAACATCTCCGCAATGTCCTCTATCTGCCGGTGCTCCAGTTACTGGCGTATCATCGTGCCGTGGTGAAGGGGAAAAACCCAGATAAACCCAATAACCTGACACAATTCATCGAACTTAGTTTCGGCACGTAGGAAACATCATGCCATCACCAACATTCGATGTGGTTGCTGTCGGGGAAGTCAATGCAGATCTGATACTCACCGGCGATGTGGTACCTGCGTTCGACCAGACGGAAAAACTGGTCGAAGATGCGCGGCTCGTCATCGGTAGCTCAACAGCAATATTTGCGTGCGGTGCCGCTCGTCTGGGATTGCGGACCGCGCTCATAGGTAAGGTCGGAGACGACCTTCTGGGTAGGTTCATGGTCGACGCACTGAACGAGCGCGGAGTCGACACGAGTGGTATAGTCGTCGACCCTCAAGTTGCCACCGGCCTCAGCGTCATTCTCTCCAGAGGAGTGGATCGCGCGATCCTGACGGCACCTGGAGGCATACCAGCCCTTCGATATAGCGAGATAGACCTGAGGATTATTCGCTCGGCGAGACACCTTCATTTAGGAGGCTACTTTCTGCTGGACAACCTGAGACCGGACATCCCGCAGCTTTTCAAGGAAGCTCGCCAGTTGGGGCTGACAACTTCGCTGGATACGAACTTTGATCCTGCGGGTAAGTGGGATGCGGGCCTTGAGGATCTGCTCGCACAGGTCGATGTGTTCATGCCGAACGAGACCGAAGCGAAGGCGATAGCCAAGGTCGATGACACCGAAGCTGCGATCGGGATGATTGCCAAGACCGTACGCGTCGTCGCGGTCAAGATGGGAAGCCGGGGCGCTGTCGCCCGTCATCGAGGCATGGAGCAAGTATCGCTTGACGCTCCATCCATCGGAGTCCTGGATACGGTCGGCGCCGGAGACAGTTTCGACGCAGGCTTCCTATTCGGCTTTCTGAATGACCAAAGCTTGATTTCGTGCCTGCGACTGGGAATTGCGTGCGGCTCGCTGTCCACGGAGCAGCCTGGCGGGACAGACGGTCAGCCGGAAATCCAGAAGGCACTTCAGTTCATTCACCACCGTTGGCCGCAAGGCGAGGTTGGGTGAATAACCGGCGTTTGACCGGGAATGAATTACCCCGTCACTGTCGCCGGATATGTCCTGCACAAATCAGGAGAGTTGCAATGTCGGAAAACGTCAAAATCGTCGCCCAGCTATCCAGTGTCCACTCGACAGGTGACGTGCTCGATACGGGGAACGTCGCGCGGTACCTGGACTCAGTGGGCAAGAGTATCCAATTGGATATTCTGATTGCGGGATGGCAGGAGCGGCCGGCTCTCTATCGAATGCTGACGTCGCCTGACAGCAGGCAATCATCTGAAGTCTTCCTATGGTATCCGGTTCTTTCAGATTATCCTGGCTTTGATCCTTCGCATCTTGTCGTCGACAATCATTCGAGAAGGAGCCGGGGTTGGGACGGATATGACGGAACGGGAATAGCTGAAACTTTCAAGCAGTCTTGCCCGAACAATCCGGACACACTCCTGGCGGCGCTAGGCTATCTGGAAAAGTGTATGACGGAATACGCCTTTGACGGTGTCTTTCTCGACAAGATTAGGTTCCCTTCCGCTGCGAATGGGCTGCAGGACGTCTTCTCGTGCTTTTGCCCACATTGTGCGGAGAAGGCAGCGAAATCTGGATTAGACCTGTGTGAAGTGCGGGCCATCCTGGGTGGAACCCATGACATCAGAACACAGGGGCGGTTCGCCAAGATTCCGCCCGGCGCACCCTGGTTGGAACTGCTTGTTGCCGATCAGCCTCTGCTGCAGCAATTCATCAGGTTTCGCGCTGATTCCATCAGCGAGATGATCGCGACCGTAGCCGACCGCATGAGAAATCTCGGAAAGAAAGTTTCCCTCGATGTATTCTCGCCCGTGCTTGCTCCCCTCGTTGGACAGGATTTTGAGGCTCTTACCCATCACGCGGAGTGGATCAAGCCGATGATTTACAGATTTGGTAGAGGCCCATCCAGCCTGCGCAGTGAACTACCGGCTCTCATTCACGAACTTGGGGATCATCTGGGCCTGGATGAAGTTCAGACCATGAAGTGGGTAGCCAATCATGTTGAGGGTGTCGCAGGATATTCGCTCGAGGAACTTGAGGAGATTGCTCCGCTGAGTCTCATCCGCGCGGAGACGCGGTCGGCGCTTTCCTGCTTCGGTGGCACGCCGCTTTATCTGGGTCTCGAGACCGTGTCGATAGAGGGAGTGAACGAAATAACGCCGCGCAACGTGGAAGAGATATTGGAGATCGGCTCGGACATCGGCGTTCAGGGCTATGTTCTTTCCTGGGATTTACTGCACACTCCCATCGAAAACATAAAGCCACTCATGGCTCTTTAATACGTGGAAAGCGCCGTTGTTGTTCCAGCAATCAGGCGCAAACCGATTGTCGTCAATTCCCATTTCAAAACAGGTATCCAACATGTCTGCTACCTCCCGAATCAAGCATCCGCTTGCTGATCTCGTTGCGTGCGTCAAACAAGGGCAAAGAAAAGGCGTGACTGCCGTTTGCGCCAGCCACCCCTTCGTCATAGAGGCAACTCTTGCGCTGGCGAAAGAACTTCAATCGAACGTGTTGATTGAGGCGACGTGCAACCAGGTCAATCACCATGGCGGCTACACGGGTATGACCCCTACCGCTTTCCGCGATTTCGTCTTCAACATTGCCGACAAGTTAGGGCAGCCGAGGGAAAGGATTACCCTTGGCGGCGACCACCTTGGACCCAATCCATGGAAAAGCTTGCCAGCAGACGAAGCGATGCAGGAAAGTGAACGAATGGTCGAAGCGTATGTGGAGGCTGGGTTTACCAAGATCCATCTCGACACGAGCATGGCGTGCGGTGACGATCTCGCACCCCTTTCGGACCAGACGATTGCGCGACGCGCAGCTCGGTTGGCCGTCGTTGCGGAGAAGGTTTCGTCCGCCATAGGCACAAATGTCTGCTACGTCATTGGTACGGAAGTTCCTGCTCCGGGTGGCGCGCATGAAAATATCTCCTCGCTGGAAACGACTAGTCCTGACGCGGCCGTTGAGACAGTTGCGCTTCATGAACAGGCCTTTAACGATGCCGGCATCCCGAAAGCGTTCAAGCGCATTGCCGGACTCGTGGTCCAGCCGGGGGTAGAGTTCGGTAGCGAGAATGTAATTCCCTACGCTCCTGAAAAAGCAGCGAGCCTCAGTGCCGTCTTGGAGCAGCTTCCCGGACTGGTATTCGAGGCGCACTCTACTGACTACCAGTCACTGGAGGGACTTTCGGATCTCGTCAAGGATGGGTTCGCGATTCTCAAGGTCGGTCCTGGCCTGACATTCGCCATGCGCGAGGCCCTATATGGCCTGGATGCAATTGCAAGCCATTTGGCGCCGGGGTTGCCTTCCCTCGCCGCGGAAATGGAGCGCATCATGTGTGACCGACCGGATGAATGGGATCGTTACTATGCTGGCACGGAGCGCGAACGGTACATCTTGCGCCATTTCAGCTACAGTGACCGAATTCGATATTATTGGCCTCTTCCGGAAGCACAAAGGGCGGTCGACCACCTGCTGACGAGAATTGGGAATAAACCGATACCCGAGACTTTGATCAGTCAATACCTTCCGCGCCTTTACGAGGGCGTGGTAAGCGGTGAAATCTCACCACATCCTGAAAGCTTGATCAGAGCGTCGATAACGCAAGTATTGCAGTCCTATTCGGAAGCTTGCAATGGTTGCCATGCTCCCTCCCAGCGAGGTTGAGACTGCACGGAAACCTTCGGATCCAAACGCCTAACCGGGGCATTGGTGCGGTTTTGTCGCAAACCGTAATTCTGACGGCGATAGGACGCTTCCGTGCTGGCTACCAAGCGGCCAGGATTTCGAATTGCTCAGAGATTGAGGGACGCGGATTATAGGCAAACCTCGCCTGTCGCTAGCGCATCATACGGATCATTTCGATGCCGTCGAGTATGACCCGGGCACTTGCTATCGACTTGAAGTCGAGCATTGAGCGGACCCGGCGCTTGATGCGCCGATGGTCCTGCTCTATCCGGTTGTTAAGATACTTGCTCTTGCAGATGCGAATTGGTTTCAGGGAGCGTCGCGACCTGTCGCGTAGGCGGTTTTCAGTATCGCTAGAGGCAATTGCCTCGTGATTTGTCTGGCTGCCATCGATGACGATACGATCCGGGCGGCCATGGCGCGCAAATGCCTTTCGAAGGAAGCGCTTTGCAGCCGACAGGTCACGGTTTTCGCTGAAGAAGAACTCTACCGCGTCACCAACACTGTCGATAGCACGGTAGAGGGCATCGTAACGTTAACCGCGCGGCGATGGGCCTATGCGATTTTACGGCATGACCCAAACCGTTCGTGATCCCCTTTATCGCCGCCACAGGTTCCCAGCTGAAGTGATTGCGCATGCCGTCTGGCTTTATCTTCGTTTCCCGCTCAGTCTGCGGATGGTGGAAGACTTGCTGGCGGCGCGCGGGATCATTATCTCGCACCAGACAGTACGCCTTTGGGCCGAGAAATTCGGTCGGCGCTTTGCGAATGATATCCGACGGAAATCCAAGGGTCGGCTCGGCGATAAATGGTATCTCGATGAAGTGGTCGTCTCCATCGGCGGCAAGAAGCACTGGCTGTGGCGGGCCGTCGATCAGGATGGCTTCGTTCTCGATGTGCTGGTGCAGAGCCGCCGAAATACGAAGGCTGCCAAACGTCTGATGCGAAAGCTACTTAAAAAACAGTGTCATGCACCCCGTGTGATGATAACCGACAAACTCGGATCCTACGGCGCAGCCAAACGCGACATCATGCCCGGCGTCGAACATCGTTCGCATAAGGGATTGAATAACCGGGCAGAGAATTCCCATCAACCGACACGACGGCGAGAGCGCAGCATGAAGGGTTTCAAGTCAACCCGACATCTCCAGCGTTTCGTCTCCATCCATGACCCGGTCGCCAATCTCTTCCACATTCCACGCCACGATATCCAGTCCGACCAATACCGCGAACTGAGAACTGCAGCCCTGGAAATGTGGAACAAGATCGCTCGTCTCAAAACCGCATAACCGAAAGCGGAGGGCGAAATGCTTGACCGGTGTTCGTTAAGTTTACAGTGCCCTGCTCAGACAGGAGACCGCGGGCAATGCTTCTTGCATCATTGAAGGTGGAGGGGGGATTGTGTGTGATGGAGGTGGTTTCAAACACGACAATTTCATTACCGGCCAGAGCCTTCCGCACCTCACCCGGATCGGTCTCGATCAGGTTAGGGAATGTCTTTCGCGAGAGCCAGAAGCCGGTGAAGGAATGATCATCAAGCAATAGGATCACCGGGTTGAGACCCACAGCTTCAAGGGCAGCGGTAAACAACAGGCTGGTGTCGAAGCACGTAGCCAGACCTTCATCAACGATTGTCGTTGGGCGCCTAACCTTCTGGCCGTATTTGTAAGGTGCGGTTACCCGTGGGACATCTCGATTTCCGATTATAGCTTTTCTCTGAGGGCTTCGTAAGGCGTTTTTCCGTTGTGTGCGCCGTGCGGCC
>Ga0209344_10001857_pt1 | contig 25587 bp, 38 predicted proteins | sample Cruoilmetagenom6_FD_187293 | JGI IMG/M metagenome (GOLD analysis project Ga0209344, IMG submission 187293) | Oil polluted marine microbial communities from Coal Oil Point, Santa Barbara, California, USA - Santa Barbara Oil Seep Sample 6 (SPAdes)... | ecosystem: Environmental > Aquatic > Marine... | reverse complement strand
ATATGATCCGTGCGAAGAAGGTTGGGATATATTGCTTGAAGCTAAAGGTAAATATGAAGCTGACGATGAATTATTTCCGGTAAGTGATATTTTAGAAATTAATGGGTTAGACGATACATTATGGTCGTTAAGATGTTTACCTGAATATGATAATTTATGGCGAAAATTTGCTTGGTGGTGTGCTAATGAAGTAGTTAGTAATGCTAGTGATCCACGAGTTAAGAAGTGTTTAGATGTGGTATGGAAACATTCTGAGGGTCAGGCTACGGATGAAGAATTGAAATTAGCAAAAATAGCAGCAATTTCAGCATGCTCATTAGACTCAGTAAAAGAAGCACTAGCTGCAAGCTACGCAGCAGTATGCTCAACAGCATGCTCAACAGCACGCCACGCAGTACACTACGCAATATACTCAACAGTAAGCTGCGTAGCAAATTACGCAGCAGGCTCAGTATATTATGCAGAAGGCAGCGCAGCATACGCAACAACAAGAAAAGCTCAAACTATCAAACTAAAAGAAATATTAAATACAGGGGTATTTGTGAAATGAAAAAGACAAGTATATACAGGGCTTTGCATATATTCGAAAGGTTGGACCTTAAAAATATAAATCAGATATATAAGTTGCAAGCAAGGGATGATAGCTTTCCAAAAAAGCACGGTGATGGAAAGTATTCAGAGTTAGAGCTTGTTGAATATGTAGACAACAAGTGTAAAGAGTGGGATTTTGAAAACTTAGTTGGCGTTGGTGAGTTGTGTAAAATACTAGAAGTTAACGATGCTTATTTATACAGAATTCTTCAGCTAAATAGCGATGTTGTTTCTAGGGTAAAAATATCAGGGAGAAGATATATAAAGAGATCAGAATTAAAGTCGCTGATTAATGGACTTGGCAATAAAAAGAGAATAAAAATAAAAAGCAAGATGAAGCTTTCAACTTTTGATTTAATGCTAAGAGCAAAGGTGGTTAGAAGTGTATGAGAAAATAGAAAGAATTAGCTCTGGCTCAGGTTATGGCTATGGCTATGGCAACGGCCGTGGCTCAAGCTCTGGCACTAGCTATGGCTCAGGCTCTGGCTCAGGCTCTGGCACTAGCTATGGCTCAGGCTCTGGCTCAGGTTATGGCAATGGCTATGGCTCAGGCTCAGGCTCTAGCTCAGGCGCTGGCTATGGCAATGGCTATGGCTCAGGCGCAAAATAAACAATTAACTAAATATTGGAGAATAACATGAAAAACTTAGATGAATTAACAATTGGGCAAGCTAAAGAATTGGCTTTATTGTTCGGTAGTAATAGCAACGGTAATGACATACGCAAAGCATTTGTTGGTAAGTATGTAATTTGCAGGTCTAGAAATGAAGGAGTGAACGCCGGAAAAGTATTAGAGGCAGATAATACAGGAGTTGTCTTAGAAGATGCTAGGCGGCTTTATTATCATGAGCCATTAGACGAGAAGCAAAGTTGGTACGAGGGAGTTGCATCTAGCGGATTGTCCAGCAATTCAAGAATTAGTTGTGCATCTTTAAAAGTTATATCTGAAGATTACTCACTAACTGCTTGCTCTAAAGAAGCAGAGGAGTCTATTAGAAATGCGCCAGAAAATAGAAAGAATTAGCTCTAGCTCAGGCTTTGGCTCAGGCTCTAGCTCAGGCTCAGGCTATGGCGATGGCTCAGGCTCTGGCTCAGGCTCAGGCTATGGCGATGGCTCAGGCTCTGGCTCAGGCTATGGCAATGGCGATGGCTCAGGCTCTGGCTCAGGCTCAGGCTCAGGCTCTGGCGATGGCTATGGCTATGGCTATGGCTATGGCTCTGGCGATGGCGATGGCTTTGGTTCAGGCTAATAACGCAAAATAAACAATTAACATTAGAGGATAAACACATGGCAACAAAAGGCGTAAACAAGGTAATAATCGTTGGAAATTTGGGGCAAGATCCCGAAGTAAGATACACTCCAGCAGGTGCCGCGATCACCACCATCAGTATTGCCACTAGCGACAGCTGGAAAGATAAGAATACTGGTCAAATGCAAGAAAAAACAGAATGGCACCGAGTGGTCTTTTTTGGCAAGCTAGCTGAAATAGCAGGAGAATATTTGCATAAAGGTTCACAAGTTTATGTAGAAGGTAAATTGCAGACCCGTAAATGGCAAGACAAGCAAGGACAAGATAGATACACCACAGAAGTGGTTGTGGACGGTTTTAATGGCGTTATGCAAATGCTAGGCGGCCGAGGAGAGGGCGGACGACAGCAGAATCAACAGCAAGCGCCACCGCCAAACAATGCGGCTAATGATGATACGTTCGATGATGACATCCCGTTCTAATCAAGTGAAAAATATTAAAATTAAACAAGAAAACAAAAGGTGTTTAAAATATGAAAAAGATTAAATCAGTATCTCTTTTAGAGTATGAAAAGAAATATGACTCTCGCAATGATTGCGCTGCCGCCCTTGGCGTTAGCTACCAGCACTTTAATAACATGCTTGCAGCTAAGATAAGGGTCGCACAGTTGAAAAACGGGGCGTTTATCACGCTAACAAAATACAACAAAATATTCAATAGATAACCCTTGCATTACTTAACTAATGTGTTATTGTGTGTTATACATTAAACAAAAGGTGAATATCGATGGACGAAATAAATAAAATTGTTTTTGAATTTGAAGGTTTAGATAAGAAAGACGCCCCCGAGGTGGATTGGTTTATTCACAGCATTCGCAAGACTGACGAATACAGAGCGGAAGTTATCAACGAGTTAGACTATGATTTGGATGAATTTTTGAACGCTTTAGCTACCGACGATGATTGTTTAAAGTCTGAACTTTCTATTATAAAGGATAGGACCAGAGAGCTTGCTATTGACTTGTTTGAGCGTGTTGAAGAAGAAAATAACGAGCCGACAGAAAGCCGAGAAAGCGGAATGTTTGGGAATATAGATTTTTTAGGTTCTAGTTATTTTAGATAGGAGATGATAATGAGAACGCTGGTTTTAAAAAAAGAACATTTTGATGATCGCTGCAATTATATTGGAAAAGAAGATTTAAGTTATTTTGATGGTAATATAGAAATTGATTTGGAGATGTTTTTGTTATGCTTTGAGTGTGTTTTCGCTACGGGTTATATATTAGTTAAATCAGGGACTTACATCAGAGTAAATAGGAGTATCTCGGCTGGCTCGAGCATTGTAGTAGGCGGTGGAATCGAGGTAGGGACTTGTATAAATGCAGGAGGAAACTTTAGAGCAAATGGGGGGGTTTTAGCTGGCGAAAGCATCTGGGTGGATGGGTATATAGATGCGTCAACAAGGATCGAAGCGGGAATGGATATGGAGGCAGGTTTGGGTATAGTAGCAGGACTTTCTATAACTTGCGGCAACGATTTGTGTAGCGGCAGCAGAATCTTTGCTGGCACTTGTCCTTGGAGTATGCCAGAAGAAGATGATCTAAAAATAACTTGTAGGAGTCTGGTGTCAGGTGAAGTTTGCTCTGGCAAGCTGGTTGAAACTGAAGTGGATAAGACGCAAAAAGAAGTCAATCCAAAAGAAGTTATTTTCGACGGAGTAAGATATAACTTAGTAAGGGCGGGGTCTTAAAATGAGAACGAAACTAAAAGACATGTTCTACATATCATTAACATTAATCGTATTTGTTTTAATTATGACAGATACATCAGTTCTAGGGCTGTAACAATGAAGCGCACAATAAATCAAAATAAGGCACTCCATCTTTATTTCAAGCAGTTAGCTGACAAGCTAAACGCGGCAGGGTTTGACATTCAAAAGACTATGAAGAAGGACTTTCAGATACCTTGGAATGAACGAACCATAAAGGAATTAATTTGGCATAAAGTCCAAGAGGTGATGACTGATAAAGCGTCAACAGCGGATTTAGAACCCAAGGAGGTTAATGATATTTACCAAGTAGTGACTCGGCATATAGCGCAGACAACCGGTGTTAGCGTTGCGTTTCCAGATCGCTTTAGTCAGGGGCAAGAAAAATGTCATTAATAGAGAAAGCTCAGAAAAAAGCAGAATGCAAAGAATCTATAGACAACCTAACAAAAGCAATTGATAGATCCAAATCAATACGGAGTAAAATAAGCATGGCAAGATTAAAAAGCAAAAAAATAACAGACTCGGCAAAAGGTGAGGACTGCCAAGTGCGGCTGGCTGGCATATGTAATTTTGACAGAGAAACAACGGTCGCAGCACATTTAGGCGGTGGCGGGATGGGAGTGAAGGTTGACGATATATTTATCGCATACTCTTGCAGTTCGTGCCACAGCGCTATTGATGGACAGACAAGAGGCGCATGCTCAAGGGAAGAGTTGAAGCTTGCACACTTAGAGGGTGTAATCAGAACTCAGCGCATTCTACTAAAAAAAGGATTAATAAAGATATGAGTCTGCATAGATACGACGCAAAAAGAGACGCTAACGAGCCTGAAATAGTGAAAGCTCTTGAAGATAAAGGGTTAAGCGTCTATAGATTAAATCAACCATTAGATTTACTTGTAGGATACAACAAAAGGAATTATCTAGTTGAAGTTAAAGTGGAAGGAAAAAAGCTCAATAAGAACCAAATTAAATTCGTTGATGGATGGAAAGGCCAGTATTTTGTTTGCTTCTCAGCTAGTCAAGCAGAAAGATTTGCAGATGAAGTTATAAAGTCGAATAGTAGTGTATTATGAATATAGAAAAGCCAATATGTATAGGTTTCTCAATTATGTATATATGTCAACGTCGATATATATACTTTTGTCGAACAATCAAAATCGGGTGTTTGATATATAACCAACAAAAAGATATAATTAGTTACTAACCAAAAAAGAGAGGCAATTATGATTTACCCACAAATGGGCGGCACAGGTCAAGGTAAGCCACCAAAACCACCGAAGCGCACAAGATAATGTTTGACATTGTTTGCATGTTTGTTGCTTTTCTACTGATAATTAACTCAGAAGAGAAGTATCAAGCTGCTGCACTTATTGTGTTTTGTGAATTTGTGCTGCACGGTATAGCTTTTAAAGCGCTGACATCGTTCGATGTGTCAAGCGGTTCAATGGTTTATTTATCTTACGCACTAATCCAAGTAATAGCTATATCGCTACTAGTTAAAGTCAAGGCGCACTGCACTATAATAGCTCTCATCTTTATTAACCTAACATACAACATGCTGACGACATCACAATATGTTTTTAATACCATTGATTTTTTTTCACATTATCCGTATTTTGTGGGCGCGATAATGATCTTAGAGCTATGCTATTTAGCAGGGATCACAGTGTATGCACGACCTATTAGAAACGGTTTTAAACTTTTCCGTATTCGGCTTAGCGATGCTTTGTTTCGCGTTCGCCGGCGGTTATATAACTGGACGTTATCATGAAAGAGCTAGTGCAAAACGAAGAGAATATGAAGGAAGTATTGAAAGAGTTCGCGGGGATTCTAGCAAAACACAGTGAAAAAACAGACAGGGCGTTAGAACGATTAGTAGATACAGTTGATGAATTAACAAAATCACACATAGAAGCAAAGAAAGATAGAGAATATGATTCGGTACGGATGGAGCGAATAGAAAAGAATCAAAGAGAACAAGGTAAGAAAATAGAAAACATTTCTGATACAGTTTTATTACTCGATGAGCGCGTTGGACGACATAAAGACAAATGGGCAGATGTAGCAAAGTTCGTATCAGCAATTGTGACAGCAGTAGTAATAGCAAAGGTTTTACCGCTATGATTACAATAAAACGGTGGTACCACGATGATTGCACGATAGGACGCTTAGAGTGTGACGACTTCCAATGCTTTACGTTAGAATTGCCAGATCTTGATAATGAACAAGGATTATCCTGCATCCCCGAGGGTGTTTACGATTATTATTTTAGAGATAGCCCAAGTAACGGCCATGTATTAGAGTTGCGAGATGTACCGAACAGGCGATATATTCAAGTGCATTCTGGCAACTACACGTTTCAAATCTTAGGATGTATATTGGTCGGCGATTCAATCAAGTGGCTAAATAGAGATAAAATACCAGATGTAGCAAATTCTAGGAATACTCTAATAAAATTACTCCGTCGAGCTGGTAAGTCGGGACAGATGAGGATAACTAAATGAATAATTCACCAAGCAACTTAATAAACGATAGCAGTGGAAAGTTATGCGCTGCAAAAATAGCATTCTGGATAACGTTAATATCTTGCCTAGTTAAGATTTTCATACAAGATTCGCCCGATTACGCTGGCCTTGCTATGTTTCTTAGTCCAGTAGCAGCCGTCTATTTCGGTAGGAGCCACACAAAATCAGTTAGAGAGTGTGCTAAAAATGTATAAGTCAGGATTATTTGCTGTACTAATTTCTCTTGGATGTAGTCGCGGGATAAGGGTTGAAAGTCCACAAGTGTTGCATCATTCTAAACATAATAAGCGGCCAGTTGTTAGGGTGGGTTGGTTATGATCGCTGAAATTAACAAAAATATACCGAGCGAGCTAACAGTTAATATGCTAGAAGAAGCTTTGCAGCGCGCAAAAGATGGGCTAATCCAAAGCGTAGTTATTTTCGGTACAGATAGTGACGGTTGCGCATTTAATCAATTTAACGTTGAAAAAGATTTCATGCTAATTCTTGCGGCGGCGCGACTTGCAGAAAGAGACTTGATTGATTTACATGCAGACATAAGGAAAAACGTATCTTGGAATTTTTGCGATGTTTAACTCTATAAAACTGTATATTTATGGCATAGGGGCTGCATTACTTGCGGTTCTATTTGCGTTAGTCAGGTATCAAAGCGGTAAAATAGACGACTTAAAACATGATGCAAAGATAAAAGATAAAGTCAAAGAGAATCACGACAAACAAGAGTCGGACGAAAAAGAGGTATTAGGTAATGAAGAACAGAACATTAGGACAGACTTGCAAAAGCATCGCAATGGCTCTAGGATTGACCGCAGCAGTAGGTTGTAGTACGCTAGAAATCGCTCATGACCCGCTATCATGTATCGACAGGCCGCTAATGAAGCTATCAGAAAGAATGACGATATACGAGATTAACTCAATGTCTGATGACGTATTTGATAAGTTAGAAGAGCATATAGTTGCCCACAAAGAGAGAATAAAGTCTCAATGTGAGTTAATTAAGCGACACAACGAGAATCATAGCAACTAAAATGGCCGGCGCACAACAGCTACAGGCATTAGGGGGTTGAACTAGTTATGGATTTTCAACAGTGCGAGCGCTATCAGCATCAAACAGCACAAAGCTACCATCGCTCATTTCAAACACTGTTTCGCCTTTTTCGAAATCTTGATTATTGTCAACACTTAATTGACATGCAACCTCTAGAGCTTGCGGGCGATTTGTAAGTGACATTTCTACCATTTTATATGCAATTTTCATATTTTATATCCTATTTAGTTTGTGGAGCAATTCTTAACTTACATATACAATAACACATTAGTTAAGTAATGCAAGGGTTATTATAGAATAAATGAAATTAACTTGCATATAGTTTATAATAGTGTTGTTGAGTCGTTTGTAGAGATGTATATTAAACAACTTAAATGCGAAAACAAAAGAGAATCGCGATAAATGAATATAAATGAATATGGTCAGATAATCAGAGCAAACATAGGTAAAGATGTTTCTAGCGCTAATAGCTATAAAATAAACTTAGAACCGATTATAGGCGAGATAGTAGAAAAGCCAGCGACACTTGGGGTGGTTAACATCGTAGAAGGCGACGAAACATGGCTAGCAAATCAATATGTTGAATACGTTGTAGAAGAGGGCGTACTTAGCTACGCTGGTCAATGGAGGAAGAGAGGAAAGGCACAATCCACAAGTTCAAACGCAAATGGGAACTATTCGTATTTTACAGTTCTTGCATAAATAATCATATAGTTAATCGCACAACTTTAAACAGGCGCAGAAGGAAAATAAATCATGGCAACAACAACAGCAAACAGAATTAGAGCATTACGTCAAGAAGACCATAGAGCTAGATTAAGTGAGGGTCAACACTTGCGGCATGTGTCTGAGAACATTGACAAAATAGAAAAGCTTAATTGCGAATCAGAAACATTCTCAAATGAGTTAAATAAACTTAAAGTTGCTAACGAATGCAGAATGAAGCTAATCGATAAATATGTGCCGAATTTAAAATCAGTTGAGCACACTGGGGAAGGCGGAGGAGCAATAAATCACGAGCACTGGATAGAAAACCTTGAGTGAGCTAGTTAAAAGGCAAAGGCTTAAAGACGACTTCCAGTTTTACGCTAGGAACTGTCTAACGATAGTAACAAAGGCGGGGGAAAAAGAGAAATTCAAATTAAATAAGGCTCAATTATATATACACGAGCTGATACAGGAGCAGTTAAGTAGAATAGGAAAGGTGAGGGCTGTTATATTAAAGGGTCGGCAGCAAGGGGCGTCAACATACATTCAAGGTAGATTCACATGGAAAGTTACTCATAAAAAGAATGTAAGGGCGTTTATACTTACTCACGAAGATGAGGCAACTAAAAATCTATTTGCTATGGGTAAGAGATATTATGACAACTTGCCTACATTTGTTAAGCCAACAGTATCAGCTAGCAATGCCAAAGAGCTTATGTTTGATGTTTTGGATTCAGGTTATAAGGTTGGAACGGCTGGGAATAAATCTGTAGGACGCTCACAAACAAATCAGTTTTTTCATGGTAGCGAAGTTGCTTTTTGGCCGAATGCCGCGGAACACGCGAAAGGCATATTACAAACAGTCCCTGACATGCCTGCAACTGAAATAATATATGAGTCAACAGCGAACGGGCTAGGTAACTTTTTTCATCAACAATTGAAACTTGCAGAGTCTGGACAGAGTGAATTTATAGCTATCTTTGTTCCGTGGTTCTGGCAAGACGAGTATAGAAAGGAGTTGCCGAGAGACTTTAGTAAGATGGAGGATGAACATGAGATAGCTCGAATCTATAAGCTAGATGACGAGCAAATATATTTTAGACGACAGAAGATTGTAGAATTATCGGCAGATGGGACGAACGGGGAAAAGTCATTCAAGCAAGAATACCCCATGAACGCATCAGAAGCGTTTCAAGTGTCCGGCAGTGACGGGTTAATAATTGCAAGCGATGTAGAAAAAGCAAGAAAGAACAAAGAGAGTGCCAGTGGGTCGTTTATTGTTGGCGTTGACCCGAGTCGGGGCGGCGATAGATTTTCTCATGTAAATAGAATGGGTAGAAAGTCTTGGGGGTTGATGAGTTACACGGGCGACCAAGTTGACAAGCTTGGTAAGGCTGTATCAATCTGTAAAAAAGTATTAGACACGGTATGTCCAGAAGCTGGCAAAGCCCCCGATATGATGTTCGTAGATGCTGGGGGAGGCGTAGAAATAGTCGATAGGCTTCATGAGCTTGGATATAAGGACAGAGTAAAGGCTATATACTTTGGTTCTACACCTCTAAATACAGATAAATATAAAAATAAGCGGTGTGAAATGTGGGGTGAAATGAATTTGTGGCTTAGGGATGAGAACTTATCTGTTGAGCTACCAGACTCAGACTCACTACAGGCTGATTTATGCGCTTCTCCCTATGATAGAGATAGTCATGATAGAATATGCTTATGGAAGAAAGAAAGAATAAAGGCTAAGTATGGGTTTTCGCCGGACGAAGGGGATGCTTTGGCGTTAACATTTGCAGAGCCGGTAAGTGCAACCAAATTCGAACATATAAATTTTGACAGTGAGTTTTAATAATGGAAAACGATACAGGTCTAACTAAGCATCAGCAGGTTCACCTTCGGGCAATGAGGCGATTTGAGCAAGTTGAGGACAAAGAGCAGCGAAAACTATCTGTTGAAGATATGCGGTTTGCTCATGTTCAGGGCGGGCAATGGGATGAGGCCGCTGTCGAGAAGCGTTTAAATCGCCCTATGTTTACTATTAACAGGATTGAGCCTGCAATAGATCAAATAGTTGGCAATCAAAGGCAGAATAGGGTGTCAATTAAAATACGTCCTGTTTCGGATGGAGCAGATGAAAAGACTGCAAAAATATTCAACGGTTTAATAAGAAATATAGAATCATCATCAAATGCAACTAATTCCTATGACTCAGCATTTGATGAGAGCTTGGCTGGCGGCTATGGCGGATGGAGAATATTAACAGAATACTCGGACGATGACGTATTCGAGCAGGACCTTAAAGTAATGCCAATTAAATCTGCTGCAAGTTCTTTGTACTTTGGTCCATCAGAAGAGTACGACAAGCGGGATGCCCCTTATGCCTTTTTAGTAACTAATATGCCAAAATCAGAGTTTGAGCACGAATTTCGAGGGAAGCAAGCATTAAGCTTCGCTGAGGATGTTTATAGCCGTGGCGGCTGTGACGATTGGTTTCAGGGTGACACTGTTAGAGTGGCGGAATATTGGGAAAAGGTGCCAGTAACAAAAAGAATTGCTTTATTGTCGGATGGGACTGTCATAGATCAAGATGAGGACGGTCAAGTACTAGACGAGCTATCACAGCAGGGTGTTACAGTATTGAAAACGCGAACTGTAGATTCTCACAAATTGGTGATGTACATGCTTAACGGTAATGAAGTTCTTGAGGAACAAGAATGGAGCGGCAAGTATATTCCGTTAATACCAGTTTATGGGAAGGTTCACACTATAGAGGGTAGGACGTACGTAAAAGGATTAGTTAGAGACTCTAAAGACTCACAAAGGATATACAACTACGAAACATCGCAAGCTATCGAAACTAGCGCATTAACACCAAAAGACCCTTTATGGTACACGCCTGAGCAGGCCGCTGGGCATGAGGTTAAATGGAAAACTTTTAACACCAGAAATGACCCATTTATGCCGTACAACGAAGATCCTAAATCCCCCGGCCCTCCAAAAAGAGGAGGAGCCCCAGCATTACAACAAGCCACACTAGCGATGATTTCTCAAGCAGCAGGAGATATTGAGGCAACAACTGGAATATACGCCCCTGCACTAGGAAACGCACCTCAACTATTAAGCGAGAAATCAGTTCGCTCTCAAGCAGAGAAGGGGGACAGAGGGTCGTTCATCTATGTTGACAACTTAGCAAAGTCAATAAAGTATTGTGGGGAGGTGTTAATGGATTTAATACCTAGAATTTATGATACGGCTAGAACGATACGTGTCCTAAACGTCGACGGAACAAGCGAGGAAGTTGAAATAAACGGACATCTAAACAGATCGGTGATTGATACACAAACAGGTGAGAAAGTGTTGGTTAATGACTTAACTCAAGGAAAATATGATGTTGTATCTTCTAGTGGGCCATCATTTGCAACGAAACGACAAGAAACATCAGCGCAATTAATAGAGCTGTCAGCGGCTAATCCGATCATAGCTCAACTTGGTCTAGATATTATTGCAAGAAACCTAGATATTAATGACAGCGACGAGCTTCATACCCGCATCAGAAGTCAAATGATAAAATCCGGCGCAGTAGACCCAACAAATGAAGAGGTTGAAGAATTAGGGTTAAATCAAGAGCAAGCCCCAGACCCAATGCAAGTAGCTTTATTAGAAAACGTCCAGATGGAAACTCAGAGGCTTATGTCTGAGATACAAAACAAAGATGCTGACACATTAAGCAAAAAAGTAACAGCACAGCAAAACACAGCTAAGACGCTAGATGTCCTAGTCCAAATGATGCTAGATAAAATAGAAGCAGGAGTCCCGCTAACTAATGACGAGATACAAACGATAATAGCCCAACGTGATATTGTTGCGGACTCTCAGGATGAATTAGAACGAGAGTCGCTAATCAACAGACAGGCAGGCGAACAGAACATGTTGAACAATATGGGTTAATAGTTTAAAATATAACTTAACGGCTTACTCAATGCCGCAAATTGAGGCTAAATCCGCTATAGGCGCTATATAATATGACTGAAGAGAACGCTGAACATGTTGAACCGATTTCTGAACTTGACCAAAAAATCAAAGATGCGATCGCAGATACTGAAGAGGAATCAGCCCCTCACTTGGAACAGGCCCCAGAAGCTGAAAAGCTCAAAGAGCCAGCAGAAGAACCAGAGCCAGAACCTAAAGGCACCGGATTCCAAAAGCGAATAAACAAGGTTACAGCAGATAAATGGGAAGCAACGCGCAGAGCAGAAGCAGCAGAGGCAAAACTAGCAGAAATGCAACAAGCCTCAACTGAGAAGCAAAATGCAGAGCCGACGCTAAAAGATTTCGACTATGACGAGCAAGCATATAATAGCGCGCTTATAGAGCATAAAGTTGATCTTCGTATTAAGGCATCAGCATCAACAAGTAAGGAAGAAGAGCGAAAACGAGATAATGAAAGACTTTTAAAGGATTTTGACAAGAAAGCGGTTAAATACGCAGAGTTAAAACCTGATTTTGCGGACGTTATTTCAAAAGTTCCAACCTTACAGCCGGCAGTCTTACAAGCTGTCATGAGCGAGCAGAATGGGCCAGAGCTAGCATACTTTTTAGGCAATCATTTAGATATTGCCGACAGTATAGCTAACATGAACCCAGTTGCAGCAGCGGTTGAAGTAGGCAAACTTTCCATGAAATTAGCTGAACCTATTAAGATTAAACCAAGTTCAGCGCCCGAACCTATTAGCGGCTTATCTACGAGCGGGGGGCATGTGTCGTCTAGTATGGATGATGAAATGTCAATCGATGACTGGATGAAAACGTACAATAAGTAGGGCCAAGAGGATATTATCATGGCTAACAATTTCAAGAATACGAGTTTAGTTACTCGAATAGCATTAAAAGAGTTTATGAACGCGCTACAACTCGGCGCAAAAGTCGACCGTCAGTATGATAGTCAGTTTCGAAAGGTAGGCAACGCGATAAATGTTCGCAGGCCTGTAATGTTCGTATCTGAATCCGGTGCGGCTATAGGTTCTAATAACGATGTTGAAGAGCGGGCAGCAGTATTAACCCTCGATTCGCGCGAAAAAGTCTCATTCGCTGTGTCATCTGAGGATTTGACATTATCAGTTGAAGATTTCACGTCAAGATTTGTTCAGCCCGCCATGGCAGAGCTGGCACAGGTTGTGGAGTCGGCTATTGCTGCAAAGTATTACCAGATTGGCAATTTCGTTGGAACAGCTGGAACAGCACCTTCAACATTCCTTGAAGTCGGTGGGGCTGCCAAAGTACTTAAGAAGCTCGGCACTCCTATGAGCTCTAGTGGTATGCGATGGTGTGCTTTCTACGATGAAGATGCAAGCTTAGCGCTGGCGGATGGGTTGAAAGCCGTCTTTCCTTCGCAGATTGCAACTAAAGCGATTGAGGAAGCAAGCATCGGCAAGTATTCAAGCTTTGATATGTACGAGAACCAATCCTTAGCACTTCATGAAGTTGGCGCACATGGCGGAACTCCATTAATTAACGGCGCTTCACAAGATGTAACCTACGCTGCATCAGGTGACGCATGGACTCAATCGTTAATCACCGACGGCTGGACTAACTCAGTTACTGGAATTCTAAAGCAGGGTGACGTCTTTACAATTGCAGGAGTTAATTCAGTGAACCGTAAGACTCGACAAGATACCGGAGACTTGCAAACGTTTTCTGTTCAAGCGGACGCAAATAGCGGAGCGTCAACTGGTCCAGCGACATTGACTATTTCACCACCTATGATTACATCAGGGCCATATCAAACTGTCTCAGCAGCTCCAGCGGATAACGCAGCAATTGTAGTTAAGACGGGTGTAGCAAGCTCAAGTCATAAGCAGAATTTAGCATTTCATAAGAATGCAATAACTCTGGCTATGGCTCCTCTTGACTTGCCAACAGAAGGTGCGAGCGCTTCAAGGGAGAGTTACAAAGGCCTCTCAATTAGAGCTGTAAGGCAATACAATATCAACTCAGATGAAACCACTTACAGGTTTGATATTTTGTTCGGTGTTAAGGCTCTTAACCCTGACTTTGCAGTAAGAACAACCTCGTAACCAACACTAGCCCGCCTTAATTGGCGGGTTTTAACTTATATATGGTGCATGTGTGACTAAATCATTTAAAATGTGGGTTTACCACAAAGACAGCCAAGCAAAGATAATAGACTCAGAATATTATGAAGAAGCTAAAGAAGGCGGATGGGAGGATTCGCCGGCAAAGCTCAAACAGCAAAAGAAACAGCAAAAGAAATGAGGCGTAAATATTTATATTCCCAAGACAAAGCTCCTATAATTGTTGATGAAAACCAGTCAATTGAGGGGTGGGAAGATTCGCCGTTGCCCTTTGTCAAAACGACTGATTTTAATGTGGATCCAAAAGACGATATCAAGGTCCAGTGTCTTGGCGAGTCAATAATGGGTGTTGTCGACTATTGTAACGGAATACTCAATCTAGAATTAATGGATATTAGAGAGTTAAGAAGTTTCACAAGTAGACACTTATCAAACATAAAGGCTAGGTCTAAAAAGGCATTGATAGCAAAAATCGAGGCGCAAAATGGCAACAGCAGCAGACATCATCAAGGGGGCGCTTAGGCGGCTTCAAATTATAGGCTCTGAAACGCCAATAGAGTACGACGAAATAAAGGACGGTTTAGAAGATTTAAACGACTGGGCTATAGGTATAGAGCATGGGAAAATAGCGTTAGGTTTCGCCCCTGTAAACTTATCATCTGACATTGTCAACATTCCAAGAGAGGCGGTAGGAATGTACAAAGACAACCTCGCTATATATGTGGCTGGGCAGTATGGAGCGCCTATTCCTCAGTCACTAATAAAGTCGGCTGGCGATTCAATGTCGCTTGTTTTAAATATGTTTCAAGGTAATATTTCAGTAGACTATCCAGATTCATTGCCAATCGGTAGCGGGAGCGAGTGCGACTTCCTCATAGAAGATCAAAGGTTCTTCAACAATAATGGCGAGAGTAACTTCTAATGCCATTGGTGAATTTGCCAATCGGGGGGGGGTTCTATCAATCAGAATCGCTGCCAATATCCGCACAGCGCTGCATTAATCTAATGCCGACAATATTGCAAACCCCTAACGCCGAGAATCAAACAGCCCTATTTAATACGCTTGGACAGTCTCTATTTATTGGGATAAGTGGTGGCGGGCGAGGGTTTCACGCAATGAATGGCGTAGGGTATGCGGTTGTTGGCAACGCTCTTTATAAAATAACTAGTGATAATTTGCATTTAAACATAGGCAACGTCGCTGGGGTAGGACCTGTTTCTATGGCTGACAACGGTAGCAAGCTTGTAATCGTCGCACCTAATTTAAAGTCTTATGTATATGACGGGAGTACTACAGTAGAAATAACAAATGTAAGCTTTAGAAAATCGGATACTGTGTCATTCAAAGACGGGTACTTTATATTCACAGCAAGCGATGGTAGTGTATTTTTCAATTCCGCGCTAAATGACCCGCTAACATACAACGGGTTAGATTTTGGCACAGCAGAAATGGATCCAGACAAAATTAAGTCTAGCATAGTAATACATAACGAATTATTCATTATCGGCGAGGAAACAATAGAGCTTTTCCAAAATGTTGGAGGCTCTGACTTTCCGTTCCAAAGAATACAAGGAGCAAACATTCAGAAGGGCTCACACGCCACCTTTGGAGTGGTTGCTCTAGATGAGACGTTTGCATTTATTGGCGGAGGAGCGAACGAAAAGACAGGTATTTATCAAGTGTCTAACAGTATTTCGGCGTCAAAAATAAGCACTTCGGCAATCGATAATGAAATACAGAAATTTACAAAGTTAGAAACATCCAATAGCTTGGCTATGACTTACTTTGATAGAGGGAATCAGATAGCCGTCTTTACATTCGAGTCAACAAGAATACCAAGTAGAAGCTTCGCTTATAATGCAACAGCATCAAAAATGGCGGGCTATCCTATATGGTTTGAATATCAATCAGGAGTCGTGAACAATAGATGGAATATTAACGCAATCGCCGTGTTGTTTGGGAAGATACTAGCTATGACAATAGGCGGAGATATTGTTGAATTAGATAAAGAGACATATACAGATTTAGGCTCAGTCATAAAGAAACAGTTTACAACAGCGCCATTCACAAACCAATACAAGCCAGTTTTTGTGCATAATGTGTTATTATGGATGGAAGTTGGCTTGAATGGCAACCCAGTTGTTTTGATGGACTACTCAGATGATGGCAGGGCTTTTAAAAATCCTAGAACAAGAAATATAGGTTCTATTGGGGAATATGGGCACCAAGTGGAGTGGAGAAGAAATGGCAGAACTCCTTCATTTAGAGTGCATAGGTTTACTATGACAGATTCAGCAAAAACGGTTATTAGAAGATTGCAAGCCAACGTACATGGGAGTGGACCAGATGGCGGATAAATTGGTGCCACTTAATGAGCAGGAGCGAATTTTTGATAGAAACGGCTTGGGGACGAGGCGGTTTAACGCATATATCAGACAAATAAGCAGGCGAGTAAACGAAACATCATCGGAATTAGATACGTCGATACAAGTTGACGCACTGTCGTTAATAGCAGACATAAATAACCGGCTTGGCTCTGGTGACGCTCTTACTTGGGATTGTGATAGCTTCACTTGGGATAGTGATAATTTTACCTTCGATATGGATGAAGCATAAATGGCACAGCAACTATTAAATACTGGAACGGTCGCAAATGATGGGACGGGTACCACTTGGAAAGCTGGCGGCGACATAATAAATGAAAACTTTACGGAGTTGTATGCTTCTAACAATGCTAATAACATTTCAATATCCCAAGAATCTGACTTTCCGAATCAGGATAGCGGGTTAATTTATCTTGACCTAGGCAATGTTTATACGATAATTTCATCGTTTTCAACTGCTAAAACTATCGTATTTCAAGGGGGCACGCTCAATGGTCAAGGAAAAAACTCTGGGATAACGCTTACATATTCTGGCTCTGGGCAACAATTCTCAGCCATAGATTTTGATATGAGAGTATCAAACCTCGCATTCGCAGCAGCATCAGGGGAGCACTTTTCATTCACAAGCACTAGTGGTAACGCTTTCGCTTTAGAGGCTTGTACTTCTTCTGCGTCAACGGGTCAAGGCTCTATATCTGGTGCTAGAACCATAAACATATTAACATATACGCTGAACGCTTCGACTGCGACAACTGGATTTGTTTTTGCTGGAACAGGTGGAGTGCTGCTACTAAGTACAAGCGCTGTCATAGCTGCAAGCTCTGGCTTTGTTTCATTCGATTTAGGGAGCGCTGTGTTTACAGGGGTGAGAATAGAGCAGTTTTTCCAAAACACATCAACATTTGGTAATGACACGGCATCAGTGGCCATTTCAGGCTTGGCAAGTAGTGGCAATGTTGCTGCAGATAGTTTAATGACAGTTGACTCGTGCAACTTTGTAGGATTAACCTCTCCTTTCACGAATATATCACCTAGCGACATACGATGGGAGTTTATGAATTCACCACCTTTCGAGAACTCATCAAAGGAGGCTGATAGTTTTTTGACGGCTTCGAGTACTGTAGTTATAGCGTCTACTGGAACCTTTGTTCAAGTTGCAAGCACTAATTGGATTTCAGATATTAGCGAACGATTCTCGACGACGACTTCTGGAGTTATTACATTCATAGGCGAAAGGAGCTCTAAATTTCTAGTCACTATGACGTCAACAGTTGAGAAAGTCGGCGGCGGTTCAGACGAGATAGAGTCAGCCATATCATTAAACTCTGTTACTACTGGGAATAGTTTCTCTAAATCTGGCGCTGTAACTCAAAATGCAGATCCTACAAGTCTAACTTCTATACGATTAGTTACACTATCAAAAAATGACACGATAAGCAGTTATGTTGCAAATAACACAAGCACGGCTAATATTACGGTGTCGAAGTCTAACATATCAATAATCGAGGTTAGATGATGGCTACTAATAAGGTTCTGATAAATTCAATACAGAACACGGTCGGTGGGGCCATACAAAACTTCTATCAATCCCCGCCGTCTGGCAACGGCACGCTAATATCAGCATTCACAGCAACAAACAACACTGGCGCTAATAGAACCTATAGAGCTTACATATATGACTCAACTGGAAGCTTGTTAGAGGCTGTAATTCCTCTGAAAATAGTGGTACGAAACAGATTTGACTTAGGTTCAGCAATTGTTAACCACCTTATACCGTCAGGTGGCAGTTTAAGAATTGAGTCAGACTTAGAAGATAGTATTGTTTTTAGAGTTTCAGGTAAAGAACTTTGATAGTAAAAAGAGCAAATGCTGAAGATGTGGGAAAAATCATTTTTGATAAAGATATTATTGCCTTATTAGAAGACGACGATAATAAAATAACAGAGGTTCCAAAGGGCGCGCAATATATAGGGTGCTATGTCAACAACGAAATTAAAGGTTTTGTGATGTATGAGTGGAATAATAATCTTTATTACACCCATATCTGTATGCTTAAAGGCTATAGAGGCGTTATGTCTTTAAATTTTGCCAGAAAAGCGTTAGAATTTAGAGAGTGTAACGTTTTATATACGAACGTAGACGAGAGCTTAAGGCATGTTTGTTGTTTTGCTGTGAATTTCGGGTTTAAATTATGGTTAACGCAAAAGGGAGTCATAAAGAAGGATGGAAAGAAATTAGATTTAAGAACTTATCGGCTAGAGGTTTAAAATGGGTATAGCATCAGGATATATAAGCTCAAAGGCATCAAAAAAAGCAGCAAAAATACAATCAGATTCTGCGTCAGAAGGGATTGAAGCTCAAAGAGAGCAATTTAATCAAATATTAGAGCTTTTAGGCCCATCAATTGAAGGTGGAGACTTAGCGAGAGAGCAGCAGTTGGGAATGTTAGGGCTTAGAGGCCCAGAGGCGCAGGCCGCTGCGATGAAGTCGTTTTCAGAATCCCCAAGCCAGAAATTCATTAGAGAGAGACAGCAGCGGGCACTATTGAGGAATAGTGCGGCCATTGGTGGCCTTGGTGGCGGCAACATTAGAACAGCGCTACAAGAGCAGGCGGCTGGCTTTGCATCACAAGATTTCAATAACGCGTTTAATCGATTATCATCAATATCTGGTGCGGGGCAGGCAGCGGCAGGCAATATAGGGCAATTCGGTCAACAGTCCGTTGGGAACATATCTAACCTATTGCAGCAGTCAGGGCAGGCGCAGGCGGCTGGTCATTTTGGGACTGCCGAAGCGGCCACGAACGCTAGCAATACTTTTATGCAAGGGTTGGGGACGTATCTTAAGTTCTCAGATTCAAGGCTTAAGAAAAATTTAAACAAAATAGGAAAGATTGGGGTTTTAAATGTGTATGAGTGGATTTGGAAAGATACAGGATTGAGCGATACAGGGTTCATAGCTCAAGAGGTTAAAGAATCATTTCCTGATTTAGTGAGTAAAGTTGGGGATTATCTAGCGGTTGATTATAACAAAGTATTGGAGGCTGTATAATGCCTGTAGTTTCATCTAACCAGTTTAACTTAAAGTCTGACCCTTTCGGCTCGCTTTCTCGCGGAATGAAGCTGGGCGAGCAATTCAAGCAGCAGCAACTAGCAAACAAACAGCAAGAGTTTCTAGAGGGTGGTGGCCTAAGTTCGCCTACAGCCATACAAGATGCCGGAAAAATTGGCATAGACTTTCAGAATAAAGTGGCAAATCAACTAGAAATGATTGATAGAAGGACTGGCAATATTGACCAAAGAAAGTTCTCAGAGGCGGCAAATTTCGCATTCAAAATACAAAACATGCCAGTAGAGCGCCAGAATGTTGAAATAGCGAACAGAATAGAAACGCTAGAATCTCAAGGTCGTGACGCGTCACACTCTAGACAGTTGCTAGAGCTTCCTTTTGAGGATAGAAAACTAGAACTAGAAGGGCTTCAAGTGGCTGCTTTGCCGAATGAAGATAGGTTAAAGATGCTCAGCGGTGGTAGTAGGCCAAACATACAATTCGGCAAGCAGGAAATGTTCAAAGACGATGCAGGGCAAATATTTTGGGCTACTACTGCCCGCGACCCAAGGGGTGGACAGATTAAATCTGAAATTACTCCGATGGTGGATGGTTCAAACCCTCAAGGGCAACTAGTCCCTGTATCCGGCTCTGGCATAACATCTCAAGAAAAGATCGGTGAAGCGCAAGAAATAGCTAACGTTAAATTTTCTGAAAAGCGGAGAGATATATTAACAACGGAACTTGCTGACAGGAATAGAGCGGCATCACGGAGCGTTATAAATATAAATAGAGCGCTGAAACTTGCAGACAAAGCAAGTCAAGGCTTAACCGGCTATTTGAAAACGCAGTTAGCAAAGATATTCCCAGATATCGATGTAGGAGATGAGGGCGCATTGCAAGCAGCTTTTACGCAATTAGCAATTGATAAGCTTCAAAGTTTTAAAGGGCCAACAACGGACTTTGAATACGATAAAGCGTTATCTATAGGCGGCGATATATCAGATCCTAAAACCGCCAACATAGCTAGGTTAAATGCGTTAAAGCGCGCCGCTTGGTTCACTCAACGCGAATTCAAGCAATTCAGAGAGTTTACCGACAAAGGCGGCAACCCAGACGATTTCTCATTTGATTTTGGGGAAGAAATACAAACTAAGCGCGGACCAATACCATTGCAAGATATACAAGATACCGCGCTAGAAAACAACTTGACCATTGAGCAAACTATAAAAAGGCTGAATGAATAATGGCAGTTTTAGATTTAAGTACGGGCAAAGAGATAGAGGAGGCTCAGCCATCAGAGGCGACAAAGCCTGCCGTTAGTGACGACCCAATAATTAAGTTGCGCGGATTAATTGATAGGCAAAAGGCTGGCGAACAAGGGTTAGATAATGAGATAGCAGAGGCGAGAAAACCTTTTAACTCATTGATGGGGTCTGGCGCTCAAGTCAGCAATGAGGGCGGCTTGGTGGGTGATATAGCAGATGCGGTCGATCCTTACGTACAACTATCAACAAACCCACAAGCGCGTTCAGAAGCGGTTTTAAATGTCGCAACCGGTGCGGTGGCCCAGCCAGTTTCGGGGTTGTCAGGGCTAGCTAGTGCGCCATTTGTTGGTGCTGAGAAAGCGGCTGAGATAGTAAAAGATGTCCAGTCGGCAATGACTTATGATCCAAAAACAGAGGAAGGTCAAAAAGCATTACAAGCAGTGGGCACGATGGTTGAGCCAATAGCCAAGGTTTTAAAAGTGACAGAGGATGCGTTCGGAGATTTCGGGTTTGAGCATGGCGGCGCAGTTTCTGGCGCTATAGCTAAGGCAATTCCAGCGGCAATCATCGAAGCTGTTGGGTTTAAGGGCGTTAGTGGCGCTGCGACAAAGGCAGCCAAGCAAGCAAGCAAAGCACGAAAAGTTAAAAATTTGGGGTTAGAACCAGAGGATTTGACGTCAATAGAGAGGTCTATTAGTGGCGCTGACAGAGCGACGGAGGGTTTAAGAAGAAAAACGAATATGAGGGTTGACTTACTTCCAGCGCAGAAAACGCAACTACCGAGCGAGTTAATAGACCAAAGATTACTAGGGCAGCTAGACGCCACATCCCGCCGAGCAGCTAAAGCGCTAGAAAAACAGAATAAGCAAGTTTATAACGCCACAAACGAGTTAATAATTAACACAGGCAGCAGAACAGCAACAGAGAGCGGGGCAGCTAATTTCAAAACTGCGGCGAATCTAGCTATTGATGCGAGGCGGCAAGCGCGGGAGGCTGCAACAAGGGGGTTGTACGATGATGCGCTATCTAGACCTACTAGGGTGGATTTAACAGCAACAAGAAGAGCTATAGAGAACATCATAGAGGATGCGCCTGCGGATTCTGACTTCTTAAGGGTTGGGAATAGGCTTAGAAATTTAACTCGCGCACATGCGAACGGTAACCCGCCAAGCTTGAGACAGCTACAGAAAGCAAAAATAACAATGCAAGATATGATAGACGATACAAGCGGCAAAGCAACAAGCCCAACAATCAAAGCTGAAATAATCGGAGTTAAGCGAAACCTTGTTGATGAAATGAAAAGGGCTAGCCCTGAGTTTGCAAGGGCTGAGGATGAATTTATAAGATTATCACCTGCAATCTCAGACCTAGAAAACTCTCTAGTTGGACAAATTTCTAATATAAAAGATACTAACATTAAAAACTTGTCAGGAAGGATTTTTGACCCTGCACTTGCATCAACAGACCCAGCGGCCATAAGAAATGCAAAAACAATAATAGATGAGGTTGCACCGAATGCTTGGAACGATTTACTCAAAGTGGAGCTTAATCGCAGGGTTAGCGGCATGGTCGAATCGATAGGTGACGCTGACTTGTTAACAAAGAACATCCCCGCACAACTCAAAAGAGCTATATACGGGAACCCTAAGCAGCGACAGGCGTTATTTGCGGGCATGTCTAAAGAGCAAGCAAAGAACTTTGCATATTTAGAAGATGTCCTTAAAAGAGCAGAATCTGGTCGCGCGGCTGGCTCGCCTACGGAATTATTCAGACAGTCAACAGAGAACTTAAAGGGTGTAGCCGGTAGACTTAGAGAAAGAATCTTTGAGCCATTAAAATCTATTCAGAAAACAGGAGAGCAAGCAATATTTGAACGTAACGCTAAGAAGTTAGCGGACTTTATGTTTGATCCTAAATCTGAACCATTACTATCTAAACTAAGAAAGATTAGCCCAAACTCAAAAGAAGCGGCTAAAATAACTGATAAATTATTTGACAAGGCAAAAATAACAGCAGCATCAACGGTCCCAGCAATTGAAGCGGAGAATAATAAAGATGAGTAGCAGATTTATATTGCCTTTAGAGTCAACTTTTGACCTTAATGGCGCGCCACAGGCCGGAGCGCAATTAGAGTTCTTCGATGTTGGCACGACAACGCAGAAAAACACTTATGCAGATGAAGCGAAAACAATCCCTAATACTAATCCAGTAATCGCAGACTCAAAAGGCCAATTTGGCGATATATGGTTGGACGGCGATTATAATGTAGACCTAAGAACAGCAGCCCTTGTTAACGTGTGGTCAGCAAAGAAAGTATCAGAGCTTGAAACCGTTTCATCCGCAAACACTAAATTTCTAAATTATACAACCAATGAGCTTACTACTTCAACAATGGCATCTAATACAAGTAGAACTTATGCCGCTGGCGATGTAGTACAAACAGCGGAATTCTCGACAGGAAGCGGTGGTGGCGGCGTTTATGATGTTGTTTTGACTTCAAGCGTCACGCCTAACACCTACAATATAATCGTAGGTGTAGCAGATGCGACTATTAGCTTTGTGTTGAGAGAGCTTGAAACTATCGACATTAGAACCTATGGAGCATCGCCAAGCGCTACAGCTGTAGCTAACTCAGCAATTATTCAAGCGGTTATCGATACAGGTAAAAGCTGGGTAGTGCCTGTCACGCCCAGCCCATTTGATATAAGTGTGGGGCTTACTTCTGCTACTGAGTGTCAAACAGCTACAATAGACGGCGTGATTAGAGCGACAGCCGCTATTATAATGTTTGAACATACTACTAGTAGGTATCAAAGGCTTGTTGGTAGCGGTAGGTTAGACGGCAATAATATTGCAACTTACTGCTATAAAATATCATTTCCAAAGTGCGGATTAAGTGGCCCTGAGTGTAATAAAGCTACGGTTGCTAATGTTTGGATGGGTCATTTTTCGACATTTATTGATCAAAATAGTCGAGTCATAACTGGGGATGGTATTGGCGTATTAATCCAAGATGGCGTCGGCCAAGTTAATGATATCCGTATTAGAGACTCAATCATTTCTGGTAATGCTCAACATGGAATACGCATAGCCACGACAGCTAGGGATGGGTTTTGGATAACAGGTAATAATATGGAGCAAAACGCAACTGATGCGGGTGGTTTCGATCATATCTCGTCGGTTGGTGTTAGCTCTTTAAATATAAAAGATAACTATATGGAAAATAGCTTAGATACTGATGCCACCAATTCATTTATAAATATTGAATCAGGCGTAGAGACTTTAACTATAGACGACAATAAAATGAATGACTCAGCAGCAACCATCCCCTTTGATTACATTATTAGATTGGCAACTACCGGCGGCGACGTACTTCGTAGAGCAGTTGTATCTAATAACTGGGCTGACGGATACGGGTCGCATTTTATTGAAAACGGTTTAAACACTGGCGTTAATAACTACTTATCTTTAAAAAATAATAACTTACTAAATAACACAACTGATACACTAGTTTCGTCAGGCGTAGCCGTTGACATATCTGAACCAACCAGATCATCACTGTATGCAAGAAGAGTGACCACAAACCAAACATTTAGCACAACAACAGCGGCTATTTTTAACGAGGCACTATCAACTACAACTCAAGCAACGGTTGATATTAGATTACTACCTGCTGCCTATAACTTGGCAACGGGGCTATACACTGTGTTCGAGTCCGGCAGATACTCAGTGCAGGGGGTTATATCTGTCACAGCGCCATCGGCGGGGGTTTACTTCACTGTTAGTATTAAAAAGAACGGGAGCGTTATTTACGGCCCCACTTATTCGCAAAGAGGTGATGGGTCTAAAAATATATCGGCAGCGTTTGACGGCTCAATAACTTGCATACCTTCTGACACGTTGTCAATCGATATAACAGCTAGTACAGGAAGTTTAGATATGAGAGTTAACGCAAGCAGCTTGACGATTGAAAAAATAGGAACTAACTTTGGACAGCAAGCTTAACAATTAAGATTAAGTAAGACCATCATATCATATTCCAGCCTTTCGCTTTATTAATCCTTTTAGCGAAAATTTGCGCCTTTTTTTTGCTTTGCTTTAAAAATTTAGAGTGAAGCATTTTTACTTTATAGTCTGGCATTTCTTGATAGTGTCTTTTTAAGCATTCAATTCTATATTTATTAGAGCTGTCCACTTATACAAGCCTTTCAAGCGTATTAGTACAGCAAATGGAATTAAGGTTATGAGCGTAGCTCGGCGGGTCGCACACAACTACCTTGCCGCCTCTTGCTATAAACTCCTCAACCGTTTCTTGGTCTTTAGGTTTAGGTTTAGGCATTTTGGGATTCCAAGGGCTGTACTCTCTTCTTTGCGCTGCTACTTCGCTTGGCTTTAATGATTTCATTTTACAAACACCCCCGCATCTAATATTTCTTTGAGCTTTATGCTTTGAGCGTTTCTTACAGCCTTACGTGCTGCGTAGTCTTCTAATTCTGCCGCATCTGCTGCGTATAGTGCTACGTAGTATACTGCTTTGCATGCTTCGCAGTGGGACGCGTAATATACCGCATAGTTTGGTGTTTTTAATTCGCATCTTGCACTTGCTCTAGCTAATCTCAACTCTTCATCCGTAGCCTGACCCTCAGAATATTTCCAAGCTGTATCTAAACATTGTTGTAATACTGGATCACTAGCATTACTAACTACTTCATTAGCACACCACCAAGCAAATTTTCGCCATAAATTATCATATTCAGGTAAACATCTTAACGACCATAATGTATCGTCTAACCCATTAATTTCTAAAATATCACTTACCGGAAATAATTCATCGTCAGCTTCATATTTACCTTTAGCTTCAAGCAATATATCCCAACCTTCTTCGCACGGATCATAT
>Ga0209344_10001856_pt1 | contig 25588 bp, 15 predicted proteins | sample Cruoilmetagenom6_FD_187293 | JGI IMG/M metagenome (GOLD analysis project Ga0209344, IMG submission 187293) | Oil polluted marine microbial communities from Coal Oil Point, Santa Barbara, California, USA - Santa Barbara Oil Seep Sample 6 (SPAdes)... | ecosystem: Environmental > Aquatic > Marine... | reverse complement strand
TCGTTTGATATAGTCAAGTGAGTCGGGCAATTCGCTAACATCCACATGTTTATCGCCAAAACCAGTTTCAACACCAATAAGCACTTTATTATCCATGGTAGTGCCACCAGTTCTAAAGACGCCTATGGTAAAGTATACCTGCGCGGGTTTAAGGTCAGGGTAAATGGCTTTAAGGCGTTCAATGCCGCCATCAATGTCTTGGCTTAGGCCTTTGTAGAGAAAAGTTTGTTCGCGAATACTCTTCCACAACTTCGGATAGTTATTGATCATATCAACATATTCTTGGGGTCTATACCGTCGTGCTTGCATAATGGCGGTTAATCCTGGCGTACCTTTATCTAAAAATTCTTCGTGTAAAATACGTAGGTGTTTTGAAGCGTCTTTGGTCGCTCTTATTTTATCATGAGCAACCCAAAAATTTTCTACGTCTGCAGTAAATACCATTTGAGCAGGAGTAGGGGTGGTTTTTTTAGTAGTAGGGGTTGGATTTTTGCAATTTGCTAAGAGTAACAGCAAACATAAGAAGATAGCATAGCGCGTTTTCATATGGATTGGATTGATTGGTTGTATTCTAAAGAGTCTCATTTTTTTTTAATGTTACAGTTTTAAGATGAGGCAGTTTAAAAACATCCGAATGATTTGGTTATTTCGCACGAAGAACTGCACTTCCTTAATTCGTGTTGACCGCTGATTGAAGACTGAAAACAAAACGCCCACCGGTACGAAGTTGCCAACTTCGCACAGCCCCAAGGAAGCTACATAAACCCCAATTTAAAATATTTCCTTACTTTTAACCTAAAATCAAAACAAATGAAAATCAACAACTTAAAGCTTTTGGTCCTCGTTCTACTCTCAATTGGCGTTCAATCTTGCACTGAACCTGTAGAAGTTAAGTCGGCCGAAGATGTTATAAAAAAAATGGAGGCGGAATATCACGGAAAATGGTATCCACATATGACCTTTAGGCAGGCCACGAGTTTTTATAAAGGGGATAGCTTACAACGTCAGCAAACCTGGTATGAAGCTGCAACAATTGGTGAAGGCTTGATTATAAAATTCGATTCTATCCCTAGTGGTAGCGGATTATTATTTAAAAACGATACCATGTATGTCTATCAAATGGGCAAGCTTGTTCAGCAGTCGTTTAGGGTTCATGATATTTTGGAATTGGGATTTAATGTGTATAAACAAGCCCCTGAGTTAAGTATTAAAAAATTAAAAACAGCGGGTATAGATTTTGATTTTTTTGATCAAACAGAACGTCATTACCTTCTTGGGAACCCGGCTGTAAAACAAGCTTTTATTGAAAAAGAACGCATGGTTTTTACTAAGATTATCTCAATCAATGGAGAAAAAACGTCTCGCATAGAATTTAATAACTACCAACAACTTGGGGAGGGCTGGATTGCACCGGAAGTATTGTTTTTTACGAATGATACCATGACGGTAAAAGAAGAATATTTTGATATTAAAATGCCTGAGACCTTACCGGGAAATTTGTTTGATGCTTCGAGATTTAGTGAGGTGGTGTGGTAGGATACGGGTGAAATTTAGTCAAATCGTTGAAAGCGCTCATTTTTGTTCAATAATAAGTATTAGCACCATACAGTTAACCATAATCTATCCGTTTCAATAATTCGTGTACAACCCCACGCGAATCCTTTAACACCAGCCTAATATCCAGGCTCCGATACATTCCGTTCGCAATGCCGTTTTCTTTTTTTCTTTCCTTTTCAATCCTTTCACCCCTCCAAATTATTTTTTACATTTGAGTTCACACTAACCAACTCAAAATGAACACCTATTTTAAATCCTTAATCTTTATCATTTTATTTTCGCTGCCCATTGGTAGTATTGCGCAGGACTTACAAATTTTTAAATACCGTACCGTTGGACCTGAACGCGGGGGGAGGGTGACTACCGTTACCGGAACACCTATGCTGCCAGGAACTTTTTACCTCGGAGCTTCAGGGGGTGGGGTATGGAAATCGGAAGATTATGGAACGAGTTGGTTTAACATCTCAGATGGTTATTTTGATACGCCATCCATAGGCGCTATAGAAGTGGCTATCAATGACCCAAATATTATCTATGTGGGTACGGGGTCAGATGGCTTGAGATCAAATGTAATTAGCGGAAAAGGCGTGTATAAATCAATTGATGCCGGGAAAACTTGGGAACATGTTGGACTCGCACAAACCGGACAAATAGGCGCTGTGGAGATAGATCCTACGAACAATCAAACGGTTTGGGTAGCGGCCATTGGTAATGCGTTTAAAGCGAATAGTGAACGCGGAATTTTTAAAACTATAGATGGCGGCTTAACGTGGGAGAAGGTGTTATTTATTTCAGATCATGTGGGTTTTGCCGATTTAGAACTACTTCCGGGGAACCCCAATATCGTTTACGCTGCCGCTTGGAAAGCGGAGCGCAAACCGTGGACCATCATTTCAGGAGGTAACAAAGATGAAGGTGGAATCTATAAGTCTATTAATGGCGGTAAGGATTGGGTTAAGCTCGAAAACGGGCTTCCAAAAGGCACGATTGGTAAAATAGACTTAGCGGTATCTCCGGTGAATTCAAGTATTTTATATGCGGTCATTGAAGCGCCAGGAAAGGAAGGGGGCTTGTATAAGTCAGTAAATCAAGGTAAATCATTTAAGCAGGTTTCTAATAACAGCGGACTCGTCAACAGACCATTTTATTATACCAATATCGAAGTAGACCCAACCAATCCGGATATTGTTTACTCTAATGCAAACCCGTTGTTAAAATCTACCGACGGTGGGAAATCCTGGCGTAGAATGTCGGTGCCACATGGTGATAACCATGATATTTGGCTCAATCCTGACAATCCAAACCTCCTGATTCAAGCCAATGATGGTGGTGCCAATGTTTCCCACAACGGGGGTAAAACATGGTCAACACAGTTTAATCAGCCCACAGCAGAAATCTATCAAGTTGAGGTAGATGATCAATATCCCTACTGGCTTTATGGAGGTCAACAAGACAATTCTTCCACCATAGCCGTCCCTAGTTTTCCACCGAGTTCAACGCAAACTCCGGGTATCGGTTGGGTAATCAATACTGGTGGTTGTGAAACGGGGCCTGCTGTACCAAAACCAGGTAATGCCAATATTGTATATGCCAATTGTAAAGGTCGGTTTAGTGTTTTTGATAAGCGTACCGGAATTGAAAAAGGATATTATGTAGGTGCCTCAAATATTTACGGACACAATCCAAAAGACTTAAAATACCGATTTCAACGCGTAGCACCCATACACGTGTCACCACATAACCCAGATGTGGTTTATCACGGTTCACAGTACTTACATAAAACGGTTGATGACGGTGAAACTTGGGCGACTATTTCGCCCGACTTAACAGCTTTTGAAGCCGATAAACAGGTGATTTCTGGAAGTCCCATTACCCGTGATATCACCGGAGAAGAATATTATAGCACCTTGTATTCTATTAGAGAATCAATGTTAAAAGAAGGCTTGATTTGGACGGGCGCTAACGATGGCGTAATATCAGTTACGCGTGATGGTGGTAAAACGTGGAAGGATGTGACGCCAAAAAAAATGCCAACTGGTGGAAGAGTAGAATCTGTTGAACCCTCACATTTTGATCCGGCAACAGCCTATATTGCGGTAGACAGACACCTCTTAGGCGATGCAAAACCGTATATTTATAAAACGAGTAATTACGGTGAGTCATGGGAGTTGCTGAGTACAACAACCAATGGAATTCCACAAGATTATACCACCAGAGTACTACGGGAAGACCCGGTACAACAAGGGTTGCTTTATTGTGGGACAGAGTTTGGAATGTTCATATCATTTGATGATGGAAAAAATTGGAAAAAATTTCAACAAAACTTACCTGTTACCCCAATTACAGACCTTAAGATATTTAGAGGAGACCTTATTGTGAGCACCATGGGACGCGGGTTTTGGATTATGGATAATATTACCCCATTGCGCGACAAAAACATCGTACAAGAAAACGATAAACCCTGGTTGTTTACACCAGATCAAACGATACGATATCGCTATCCTAAAGCAAGTGGCACACGTTTTCCATCGTATCCGAGAACGGCAGTTGATATTGACTATTTTATTCCAAAAAAGGGTAAAAGAAGCTTGAAATTAGAAATACTAAATGACAAAGGGCAATCCGTTGTTCATATATTTAGTGATAGTACCAAATTAAAATCGACGGTTACCGAAGTTTACGATATGAATTTAAGTCAGCAGCTACGCTATGTCGATCGACGCTTGGTATCTAAACCTGGTTTAAATCGTTTTAGGTGGGATATGCGACAAAAAGGAGCCTGGTCTAAAGACGAAAGACGGAGTTATAAAAATGGCCCGCTCGTTGCGCCAGGTCGATATACGGCTAAACTCACCATTGGAGATCAAGTTTTTGAAGCACCTTTTGAAATTTTAATAGACCCTAGGGTGGCTGAAAGTGGCATCTCTACCGCTGACATAGAACAACAAATTGAAATGCAAAATAAGATCATTGATCTACTCTCTAAAGCAAGAAAGTTACAAGATCGATTAGAGCATGACGCCAATGCTTTAGCAGGAAAGAAATCTAAGGCTAAGAAAGATGAAGCTGAGAAAATCGAGTTGATTTTAAAGCAATTACGCAATGATACCGGGGCCTATCCACAACAAATGCTCGTTTCACAAATTGGCTATTTACTAAATATGATTAGTAATGCCGATCAAAAACCTGGTGAAGAGGCCAAAAAACGATTAAAAGAACTCGAAATGGTGTATAATACAATGAATGAATCTGTCAAATAATCTATTTTTCTTAACTTTATAGACCTAATCCTAACCAGCTTACCATGAAATCACTTCGTTATTATCTAATCTTCTCTTTTTTAATTCTACTTTCTTTTAACAGCTATGCGCAAGAAGAGGATATCCATAAAGAACTTGAAAAGTATGCCATTGTTGAACAAAAAGTGATGATGCCCATGCGGGATGGAGTTCGCCTAGCAACGGATATTTATCGTCCGAAAACGGCAGGAAAAGTACCCATAATTTTCTCGCGAACCCCCTATAATTTTAATTCTTGGGGGGATGGTAAAGAAAAAACACGTAATGCAGAAAGAGCTTTAGAATATGTAAAAAGGGGGTATGCCTATGTGGTACAAAATGAACGCGGACGGTATTTTTCAGAAGGAGAATGGGATATTTTAGGAGTACCGCTCACGGATGGTTATGATGCTTTTTCATGGATGAAGGATCAACCCTGGTCCAATGGAAAAATTGGTACCTATGGTTGTTCGTCTACCGCTGAATGGCAAATGGCCGTTGCCGCCTTAGATCACCCATCCCATGCCGCCATGGTACCGCAAGGATATGGGGCCGGAGTTGGCCGCGTTGGCGATCTTATGGAACAAGGAAATTGGTATCGTGGAGGGGCAGAACAGTTATTGTTTTTCTCCTGGTTATATGGCGTTGAGCATGATAAGTTCAAGCCTAGAATTCCGGCAGGCGCCACTCAAGAGGATCTAATTCGCATTTCTCGTTTTTATGATTTAGCACCTGAAAATCCTCCTGTTGATATGTCAGAAGCCTTAAAACATCTGCCCATTCAAGATATTTTAAAAAATATGCATGGTAAAAAAGAGATCTTTGACAAAATGGTGAGACGTAAGCCAAATGATCCGGCTTGGTTTGAAGGAGGTTTATATCATGATAATATGGAAATTGGCGTACCGAGTTTTTGGTTTGCCTCTTGGTATGATGTATCCATTACCCCAAATATTGCCCTGTTTAATCACGTACGCAATAATGCGAAAGATGCGGCAATACGTGACAATCAATATATGGTCATTGCCCCAACCTTGCATTGTGGTTATACACGAGCGCAAGAAAATACCATAGTAGGAGAGCGGAATATTGGGGATGCCCGATTAAATTATGAGGAGCAAATTAATAAATGGTGGGATTTATGGTTAAAAGGAGAACAAAATGACTTTAAAACCAGTACCCCTCGCGTACAGTATTATACCATGGGGAGTAATAAATGGCAAGCCGCCGAACAATGGCCCCCTGCCGATACCAAAATGACTCCCTTTTACCTCAATAGTCAGGGTAATGCTAATACCCTAAACGGAACCGGTAGCCTCTCCAAACGAAAAGCGTCTAAAGACAACCCTGATGCATTTACCTATGATCCGATGAATCCCGTTCCTTCTGTTGGTGGAAATGTATGTTGTACAGGAAATGCCATTAAAGGAGGCGCCTTTGATCAACAAGAATTGGAAGCCCGTGAAGATATTTTAGTCTATACTACAGAAGCCTTAAAAGAAGGAGTGGAAGTGACTGGTTTTATCGAATCTACCTTATATGTTTCTTCAGACGCTAAAGACACTGATTTCACCATTAAATTGATTGATGTACATCCCGATGGAACGGCGTATAATCTCGACGAAACCATTCAACGTGTGCGTTATCGTGAAGGTTATGACAAAGAGGTGTTTATGGAAGAGGGGCAGGTGTACAAACTAGATTTAACACCTATGGCAACGAGTAATTACTTTAAGAAAGGGCATAAAATTAGAATTGAAATCTCAAGCAGTAATTTTCCGCGATTCGCGAGAAACCTAAATACAGGTGGCGATAATTTTAATGAGTCAGAAGGGGTAGTAGCGCATAATAAAGTGCATCATTCTAGGAAGTATCCGTCGAAGATTGTGTTGCCGATGAGGTAGTTTGGTTCTTAGTTGGCAGTCGGCAGTCGGCAGTCGGCAGTCTTCAGTTAGCAGTGGGTAGTAGTTAGGTGAAATTTAATTTACATCCTAACTATTACGAAATTCACTATAAAAGAGTTGATATTGTGTTACGTGTTTGTTACCACAAGGGTCACATAGCCACAGGCAAATCACAATACGTTAAATCCCAAATTCCAACTGCTACTTTTACATTTTACATTTCAACTTCATCCGCTGATTCTTTTTTGGGCAATGCAAAAAAGAATAAAATAGAGTTGATATTGTGTTACATGTTTTTTACCACCAGGGCCACATACCCGCAGGCAAATCACAATACGTTAAATCCCAAATTCCAACTGCCACTTTTTACAATTTACATTTTCACCTTCTTCCGCTGAGCGAAGTTTGTAACTTCGCACCATTGAAGAGCTACGGACTTATTCTTAGTTAAACCGCGTAAAGGGCTAAACCACAAACTTCCCGCATTTCCTAGCTCATTTTAAATGCCAAGGCTTCGGTTATTCCACATGCAAACTTCAAAAATCAACAATCAAAAATCAACAATCAACAATTCTCAAATCCCAAATTCCTACTGCTACTTTTACATTTTACATTTAAAATTTCACATTTTACATTTTCACCTTCCTCCGCTGTGCGAAGTTTGCAACTTCGCACCATTGAAGAGCTACGGTATTATACCTAGCGAAAGGAGTAAACAGTTAACCTACACACTTCCCGCATTTCGTAGCTCATAATAATCCCTAAGGTTTCGGTTATTTTGAATAAATACTTCAACAATCAACACTCAACAATCAACACTCAACAATCAACAATCAACAATCAACAATCGTTAATCCCATTTGTTTTTTGACTTTTTAGATTTTAATAGGTGTAAAAACCAACTTCCTTTTAACCTTACAAAGACTTCCTAAACCCCGACGGCGTCATCCCCGTCATTTTCTTAAACGTGGCATTAAACGATGATTTAGAGCTAAATCCAGCTTCTTGCGCCAAAGTGACTAGGGTATATTTTTTGGCTTCATCAGAGCGTAGCAATTGCTTTACTTTTTCTACGCGATGGAAGTTGAGGAATTCAGAGAAATTCATGTGGTGCACTTCATTGATATACCCTGAGAGTTCTTTGGGACTGACGTCTAATTGGGTGGCGAGGTCAGTGAGGGTAAGGTTGGCATTGGTATAGACTTCTTCCGAAATGGCTGTAGTGAGTTTACGGTGGAGTTGTGGGTTTACGGCAGGGGTGTTCGCGTGGACTTTAAATTGGGTAAATAGTACTTTAGGATGGGTAAAACCGATATAGCCAATCCAGTAAATATAGGCGACATTAACAATAAGTTGGGGGTATAAGAATTCAAAACTTTCAATCCCGTTGTGAATACTGAGGTCGACAATATAGGTCAACAGGGCAAACGTATGGATGCTAATAAACACCCACACAAAGGTTTTTAGCCAATGTAGGGTTTTGGTGTATTTTGCAGGATTGCCGAGGTGTGATTTTTGGTGTTGGATAAATCGTAAGGCCAAGATTCCTAGGATAATATCAAAGGCTAATACAATGACTTCTTGAATTCTAAAAAAATTAGAATCGACCAATACCGCGGTAATTCGGTAGCCATCTTCTTCGCTTGCAGCAATGCCAAACCAATACAAGCGCAAGCAACCGTACACAATAGCCGGAATAAACAAATACCACTCTCTTTTATGAAACGGCCTTTCGTGCTTAACTACAAACTGATTTTTGACATAAAAATAAAAAGCCGGTCCAATTAACCATTTATACGGCAGCGGAAATAAATGTAGGGGTCGCCACACTTTAAAGAGGTTCCAATCTAAAAAGGCATACATCATATTCAAAAAGGCCAAGCTAAACAAAAACAGCACAAACAGGCGCACCGAAGCTTGGTTCAAGGCCCGTTTCTTATAAATAGAAAAACAAAGCACAAAACCTTGTATGGCCCCAAAGAAGATGAGGATGTTGAGTAAGTTGTAGTTTAAATCCACTGGTCAAATATAGGGGATTTGGGGATAGGGATTGAAGAGGTTTTTTTTGTATTTATTTTATTAAAATTTAAGGCGTAATTTGTATTGAATTTATTCAATTTTTAATCTCAAAATATTGATATTTTATTATTCTTCTTAATTTAGTGAGTCACCTAAATTAAACAAAGTTGAAAATACAAATGAACTCAAAAATATTAATAACGTATTCAACCAAGTGTGAGTTTAAAAAATCAGGCGAGAATTGATAATATTTTTTGTTTTAATAAAACCTCTCAATTATACTTTGCAGGTTTTTGAAATCGTTTTCTAAAAGAAAATCAAATAGTTTTTGTCTATTGTAATAAATATCTAACTTCTTTGGTTTAAAACAACCTTCATTTAGTTTTTCTAATTCATCAATTGCCTCTTGAGTATATTCACTCGAAGTTATATAACACCCCTTAAAAGCATAACCTTCTCCAATATCTGTTTTAAACTTCTCTTTAATAAAAGGTAATGTCTTTTTAAAAAACCAACCTATAGTATTTTTAGTTTTATAGTCACCTAACGGTATAGCATAGGTTGATTTGTAACCTTTCAATTCTACTACAATAATTTCTTTAGGATTGGAAGATTTAATTATATAATCATATTCGTAACCTTCATAAGAAACACTAGCATCCTCGTTATTAACAAAACTCTTCTTGTAATAGAAATTAGGCTTTATTTCTGCATTTGGATACTGATGTTTTAAGACTTGATACATTATAACTTCAAAGAGAGTTCCTTTAATAGCCTTTAATTGGTCGCCTTGACCTGAAACATCAATTGTTATAAGCGTATCTTCAATAATTTTCTCAAAATCAACTTCGTCTAATAGTTTCTCATTAATTTGAAGTTTTGATATATTCTCTAAAATAGATAAAATATTAGAGCCATAAATTGAGCCAATATCATAACTTAAGAAGCCTAACTTTTTTATCCTATTTAAAATTAAAGACGTAGAATTTTTATACACAATTACTGGAACAACTTTACGCTTTCCTTTAGAGACAGAATTAAGATTAATTTGAATACGATTTAAAAAACCATCTAAATCAATTTGCTCGTAATCTCTACTAATTAAAATATCTAACACTACTAAAGTTTGCTTTTCTGGAACATTAGAATCTTTAGCGTGAGAAGGATTTATACCTGTTGTCTTAGTGTAACCAAAAGCATCCCACACTAAATTATTATGCTTAGCACCCTTGGATGGATTGTTTTTATTCCTATAAACTATATTCTTATTATCAAGCAGATTAGATTTAATAATCCAATCAATAATATCTCTTATAAAAGCAGTATCTACAATCATTTTAGAAAAATGACTATTCATTAATGCTTCTTCTTTCTCTTTATTTATATTTAAAATAAGGTAATTGACTAAATTTTTATCTCGTTTGATATAAACAATTTCAAATTTAATTAATAACGAAATTAAATCATCGAGATAATCAACTTTTGAAATACCATTAACAAGAGGTGAAGCTGTAATTTTTAATGCTTCATAATATGATAAAATCCCATTATTTATATCTAATGCAACAAGTAGTCGATAGAGTGAAGGTCTATGCTTTTTACAAAGTATCTTAATTCTTTCTTTAGTTAAATTTGTATTCGGTCTGAAATAAGCATATTGACCTTTACCAAATGTTAAAGGCACTGAGGATCTTATTACACCATTTCTAGTTGCCCGCTCTAACAATTTACGAGCATAACCATTAGATATCGGGAATGAATCTATCAGAAGCTGACATAAATCACTACTAACTTTTATCTTCTTTTCTTTAAGCGTTTTTATTATGAAAATGTCATATTTATTTAAACTAGTCATAGATAATGTCACACTGCACTTATATTATATCATTATTCTTTAAATTCACAACAATTAATTTTTTTTCTAAAATAATTTTTATTTTACTTAACTCAATATCAATCAATTAGAATATAAACATTTTTAATTACATTAAATACAGATACACTTTTTAATACAGATTTTGTCACAAGCATATAAAATAAACGCTATTTTAACTATCCATTCCATTAATAAATGTCTCTACAAAGTTAACAACCTTATTTAATATTCTATCTCCAATAGATTTACGCTTTAATACGTTTGGTTTATCTCCTTTAATTAAATCTAACAATTCATCACGTAACGGTTCTCTTTCTGCATAGAGATAATCTTCAATTAGTTTTTGTGTTTTTCTTGATGATAGATTTTCTTCTTTTACAAATACCTCAAACGCTTTTTGTTGTTCTTCTGACCAGAACTTTTCAAACTCTTGCGGTATTGTTTCAGAATCATCTATGGCAGGTAAATTGTCTTCTATAAATTTTTCTATTAATTCACGTTTACTTCTTAAATTAGCTTCACCTGTTAACGCATCTACAATTTCTTTTTTCTTCGCTTCTTGTTCTTCTTTTTTAGCATCTTTTAGGTTTGCTAATAGTTTAAGAATATATGTTACATTGATTTCGTCTCTGTGAATTAACTCTAATTCAAAATCTACATCATCAAGTATAGATACTTTTTCTTTTGCATTATCGTGTTTTGTTTTCTGCCACAAATCAAGATATTTACTTCTGTAATCATTAAACAGTTGTTCTGCCATTGCTAAATCTTCCCAATTGAAATTAGCAAAGGTTGTCATTGTATTTTTTAAGCGCATTAACTCTCTAAATGCCTTAATAAACTCTAATTCATCTTCTTCACTTACTAATTGATTTACACTATTTACTGTTGGTGTAATTTTTAATAAATTAATAAAAGCTTCATTGAATTTTTGAGTGTATTCCTCATAAGGCTTCATTATAATAACATCTATAGCTTCTTTATTACTAAAGAGTGTTATTGCTTGATCTGTTACTTTTTTAAGATTACGGAATACCACAATATTACCTTGTGATTTCTGCTCGTTTATAATTCTGTTTGTTCTTGAGTATGCTTGTATTAGTCCGTGATACTTTAAATTCTTATCTACGTATAAGGTGTTTAATGATGGACTATCAAAACCTGTTAGAAACATATTTACTACTAACAGAATATCAATTTTACGTTCTTTTACTTTCTTTGAAATATCGTTGTAATAATTGTAAAATGACTGACTGTCTTTTGTAGAGAAATTAGAACCAAACATTTCATTATAATGACCTATATAACTTTCTAACTTATCTCTTTTATGTGGGTTTAAATTATATTCAGAATTAGGTTCTGCTGCTATTGCAACTTCTTCTGGAATATATCCGTTTGCATCTGCATCTTCTTCGTTGGCTACATAACTAAATATGGTTGCTATTTTTAAATTATGTTCTCCTGCTTCTTTTTTACGTTGTAGAATATCATAATAATTGACTAACATATCTGTACTACCAACACAAAACATTCCTGTAAACTCTTTGTTGTGTGTTTTACGGTTGTGATTTGCTATAATATAATCTGCTATTTTCTCTAAACGTTTTGGTGATTCCATTAACTCTTTACGGTCAATATCTTCTACTTCAATATCTATTTCTGTTGCAGATTCTTTTTGTTTGTATTTACCCACATATTCTACTGCAAACTTTAATACATTTTCATCTTTAATAGCATCTGTAATCACGTACTTATGTAAACAATCTCCAAATAATTCTTTAGTGGTTCGTTTTCCTAATTCGTTTTTAACTGCATTGTCTGCAAATATTGGTGTGCCAGTAAAACCAAACATTTGATAGTTATTGAAGAATGCTTTTATACGATTGTGTGTTTCTCCAAACTGACTACGATGACATTCGTCAAAAATAAAGACGATACGCTCCTCTTTCATTTTCTCCATCTTCGCTAAATAGTTCTTTTTACTAATGGCAGTATTTAACTTTTGAATGGTAGTTACAATAATTTTAGTATCATCACTAAACTGTTTTACTAATGCTTTTGTATTATCAGTACCATCAATACTGCCTTTAGAGAAACTATTAAACTCTTTGGTTGTTTGGTAATCTAAATCCTTTCTATCTACTACAAACACCACCTTTTTAACTTGTGGCATTTTCATAATAATTTGGCTTGCTTTAAAAGAAGTAAGCGTTTTACCTGAACCTGTAGTATGCCATATATAACCGTTATGTGTACTATTTTTAACCTTATCTATAATGCTTTCTACTGCAAAATATTGATACGGTCTAAGCACCATTAATATTTTATGTGTTTCGTTTAATACAATGTATTTACATATCATTTTAGAGATATGACAAGGCTCTAAAAACTCACTTGTAAAGCCATTTAAAATATTAGTTAAACGCTTATTTTCTTTATCTGCCCAAAAGAATGTTTGTTTAAATGATTGATGCCTGTTATTTGCATAGTATTTGGTATTTACACCGTTACTAATTACAAATATTTGTACGTATTGAAATAAGGCAGATTTAGCACCAAACGAATGCCTTTGATAACGATTAATTTGATTAAAGGCTTCTTTCATTTCTAAGCCTCTACGCTTTAATTCTATTTGAACTAAAGGCAAACCATTAACCAATAAAGTTACATCGTAACGATTTTTATAACTGCCCTCTATTGTTACTTGATTGGTAACTTGATATTGATTTTGACACCAATGCTCGGTATTTAAAAACTCGAAATATAAGTTATCTCCATTATCTCTGACAATATGTTGCTTTTCACGTAGTGTTTTTGCTTTCTCGAATACAGAACCTTTACTCAAAATATTTAAAACACGCTCAAATTCTTTAGTAGTAAACACAATGTTATTATGCTTTTCTAACTGTGTTTTTAAGTTTGCTAATAAAGTAGCTTCATCAGGAATACTAACTTTAGTATAGCCAATATTTGATAACTGCTCTATTAACTGATTTTCTAATACTTGTTCTGGTTGTGTACTCATATTAATTGCAAAACATTTGTTGTAATAATGACTTCTTATACTCTTTGGAATTGTTCAACTGTGCTTCAGTATTTTTTATTTGAGAATCAATATTTGTGATTAAATCAGCAATTCTGCATTGCTCTTCAAATGATGGCAATTTCAACTTTAAACCAGCAAAAGCAGAATAAGAAATTTGTTTACCGTCTCTTATGCCTACTACAGTTTTACTTAATCTCTCTATGAATGAATCTTTTTTAAAATAGAATTTGAAGAAAATATGGTTGATTTTTATTTTTGGCTTAAGTATAGTATATGCTGGACTACAAATACCATAATAATTAGAGTACTCAATACCACCTTGAAAAGACCTTAGGCTTATGACGAAATCTCCTTTTTCTACTATTTTATAAGACTTAATACTTTTTTCAGATGATTTTATTTCAATACCAATGGATGCTCTCGGAACCATCCCATTTTCTTGAGTAGCTGCTAAAACAGTTAAATCACCATTATGCTCTTTATTAGAAACACTTTTAAAAACCTTACCTGCTAACACTTCTTCCCATTCAGGAAATTCAAACCCTTTATTATTTTTAAATCTAACTTCTTGAGAAAACACATTTTGCAGTAAACCTTTCTTATATTCAATAAGGTCATTTAATTTCGTGTCAAGTAAAATTAATTTTTCGTCAATTAATGCTAAAAATTCACTTATTTTAAGTTGCTCTTTAGTTTCAGGGATATATATAGATTCACTTAATACGTAGTCATTATTTATCTTCATATCGTTTTTTGCCCCCTTACGTACTAATGGGCGCAAATACCTATTCGTATTGTCTTCTAAAGAAAAATAATAATCAATAAAGCTTTCGTCTAATTTATCATTTTTAGTCTTATAGATTGCGTATAATGTCGAAACAATACCTGGTTTATTTTTATTAACTTTAATAATCCCAAATGGATTATCTTTTAAAGGACTTTTGGTGTAAACTATATCTCCAATTTCTACAACTCCATAATTATGAACAGAAGCACCTGCATATGAACGACCTAAATGCTCTATTTGATTTACAACACCATAATTACCTGATACTGATAAAACATCTGCTTTAGTGTACTTTAAATCTTTATTCTTAACCTTAGACTCTTCCAATATTTCACTTAAACAAGTAAGCTCCCATTTATTATGAAATTCAGGAAACCTAATTTGAGGCACTTTGTGAGTAGGTTTCTTCATTTAAAATGGTGTTTTAATATTTAATTCATCACAAAAATCAGCTATCTTATTATCAACTTTATTAATATCAATATTTATCTGCCTTAGCTTTTCTGAAATTGGATTTATATCTATTGGTTCCTCTGCAACAAAAGTATCAACGTATCTTGGAATGTTTAGACTGTAGTCATTTTGCTTTATTTCAGATAAAGGTGCTAAATAACTATATCTATCTTCAACTAATCTTTCTCTATAGGTGGAAACTATTTTTTCAATATCAGAACCTCTTAACGTATTTTGAGTTCCTCTTTCATAAAAATCGCTTGAATCAATAAATAATACATCATTAGGATTTTCACGACACTTTTTAAACACTAAAATACAAGTTGGTATTCCTGTTCCATAAAAAATATTTGCAGGCAAACCGATTACAGCATCTAAAAAATTTTTTTCTTCAATTAAATACTTCCTTATTAAATGTTCAGCTCCAGCTCTGAATAAAGCACCGTGAGGCAAGACTAATGCCATAGTGCCGTTTTCAGCTAAATGATGCACCATATGTTGTACAAATGCAAAATCTGCTTTACCTGCTGGTGCTAATTTACCGTATTGGCTAAATCTATCATCACTCATAAAGAGTTGGTTAGCACTCCATCTTGCAGAAAATGGTGGATTGGCTACGATAGCCTCAAAACGATGTTCTAAGTGTTGTGGGTGTTCTAAAGTGTCTTCTTGTTTAATATCAAACTTACGATAATGCACACCGTGTAATATCATATTCATACGTGCTAAATTGTACGTTGTACGGTTTAATTCTTGACCGTAAAAGTTGTTTACTTCTTCAACTTCTTTAGCTACACGTAAAAGCAACGAACCACTACCACACGTTGGGTCATATACAGATTTCAGTTTCTTTTTACCTGTTGTTACTAACTTTGCTAACACCATACTCACTTCTTGAGGCGTGTAAAATTCACCTGCTTTTTTACCAGCACCACTTGCAAATTTTCCAATTAGATACTCATAGGCATCACCCAATACATCTAACTCGGTATTTTCTAACTTAAAATCAATTTTATCTAAGTGCGCGAGTACTTTAGCGATAATCTCATTACGAGCTTCTGGACTCTTCCCTAATTTGGTAGAGTTTAAATCCATATCCTCGAAAAGGTCTTCAAAATCTTCTTCACTATCCGTACCCATTGTACTGTTTTGGATATTGTTTAAGATTTTTTGTAGGTCTTCTAATATGAAATTGTCTTTTGTATTGTAGGTTAATGAAGTGTCTTCTGCTACAGCATCACTTTCTTTTTCATCTTCATTATGATTTCCACGTTTTGAAACAGCAGAAAATAACTCTGATGGTTTTAAGAAGTAACCTAATTTCTCTAAAGATTCTTCTTTTATAGCTTCTATGTATTCTTTTCCTGTTTCTGTGTTTTCGTCTATTTCAGAAAATAAAAATGTATCGCCACCTTCTTTTAGAATTTTGTTGGCATATATTTCCATTTTTTCGGCTAAGTATTTGTAGAAAATAAAGCCTAATATGTAATCACGGAACTCATCTGCATTCATTTTACCACGTAAGGTGTTGGCAATATTCCAGAGTTGTTGTTCTAATTGTTTTTTATGGTCGTCTGACATTACTGTTTTTTAGTTTTCTCAAATCTAGTAAACTTTTTACAACCAAAATAATTTAAAAATATTATCTACTCCATAGTTTCTCTAATTTCTCAACATGTTCCATTTGAGTTTGTTTTAAGTATTTTTCAAATTGTACTTCACTAGAATGCGTTGTTATAGCCATAATCGTTTTATTAGGTATTTTACCATAATGATTCGTAGCAAATGACCTTCTACATATATGAGATGTCACTAATTCATTTTTTGGGTAATGGTCTAAAACTTTTCTAAAAACAGTTTCTTTATTGTTTAATTCAACCTCAATCATTTTGCCACCAAATATTTTATCAGTTATTTCTGCATTTTCTGCTATTTCTTTTATGTACTCATTAAATTTTTGATCACTTATTTTTCTTGGGAACTCTCCATTTCTTTTATTTAAAATGGACTTTACATTAGGGTGAATTGGTATAATCGCTCTAGCATTAGTTTTAGAAGTGGTTATTTCAATTTTATTATCGCTTATATTTAATTTTGTTAATCTTGAAATGTCAGAAATTCTTAATCCAGTCCAGACACCTATAATCAACCAATCTCTAGCGTTGTCTAATCTTTCATTTTTAGTGAAATCTAACTCAAAAATTCTTAATATTTCAATTTCATTTAAATATGGGTCATAGGTTTTATCACGTTTCACATAAAAATCTTTGCTCAATACATAGGGATTAACATTAATCTGTTCTGTTTTTGCTTGACGACAAACCATCTTAATTATATTAATATGCTTATTGCAGGTTGTACTACCTAACATTTTAGAGTTTTTAAGGTAGTTTATAATACTAGCGTGAAAGTTTTCATCTAAAGAATTAAATCTAAGATTTGTCTCATTAATTTCTTCAAACTCTTTTAGTAAATTTAAAGTACTATTATATTTCGCTATTGTTTTATTATCCAATATTAACCCTGTAGCAGGATTAATTTTAGTTTTTGATTTATCGACGTATTCTTGAAAATATGAACTTAAAAGAAATTTTTTATTGTCTTCATTTTTTAATGGTTGACTATGGAAATTGGCTACAGTTTTTTTTAGCCAATTTGTATTAATTTCTATTCCTGCATTGTATGAAGTATTATATTGAATAATAATTCTTTCTTTTAATTTATCAAGCTTTGAGTTTAAATTAGCATCAAAAGGATTATCCATTGTAGCTTTTACCTTTTGCTGCTTATTACTCCAGTATTTAGGGTTAATAATAAAGTTTGAACTGCAAGAGGCATCAAAATCTTTACTATGATAAAACCGAACATATATTTGTGAAGGGTTTCCTTTAGTTTTTACCATGAACTTAACCTTAGCCATATCTTTATTTGTTGTTTAAGTCTTCCCGATATATTCCCGAAAATATTTAATGTGTCTGAAACGTATTTAATCAAATTTAATGAATGTTCAACATATAAAGCGGTTTTTTCCTCATTTAGTTTAAATAAAATTCAGTTGGGTTCAAGGTGTGAGTACAGTTCCCGCTACTAAGTAAACCTCTTGAGAAATCAAGAGGTTTTTTTTATGCTCAATAGTGAAATTTATTTCAACTTTTAAAAGCATAAAAAAGACCTAAAAGTGCAAAGCGCTTTAGGGTTGCTTTGGGCTGTTATCTTAATGGCCCATTTTGTTGTTTGGCAACAAAATGAATCCAGTTCCCGCTACTAAGAAAGCCAAACATGAAAATGTTTGGCTTTTATGTTTTTAGAAAATAAAGAACTTGCTTTAATGGTTTTAGGAGACCGTATAACTAGTGTTTTTCTAATACACCTGAGTCCTTCTTGATACTATACAAAAAAGCCTTTCCAGAAATGGAAAGGCTTTTTTGTATAATAAGATATAATATGGTCGTATCTGTTCTTTTTAGCTTGGCTAAGCTTGTTTTATTGTTGCAAGGCTATGTTGTTTAAAATAGTCTTTACATCTAAAGAAAGCAAAGTTTTCAGCCTATCTAATATCTAGATTATTTTTTAAATAAATGCTGTGGTAAATCTTCCACTCTTTCACAACATAATTGTTCCATTACCTGTTGTAATTCTGTTTTTAAAAGCGATATGGTATGATCACCACCTTTATTTCCTAAAGCAGAAACACCATACATAAAGGAACGTCCCATAAATGTGAATTTAGCACCGCTTGCAAGAGATCTTGCTACGTCTGGACCAGATCGAACACCACTATCCATCATCACTTCAATTTGATCACCATATTTAGCAGCAATGTTTGCTAATGGTTTAATCGAAGATTCTCCGGCATCTAGTTGCCTTCCGCCATGATTAGAGACAATAATTCCGTCTAATCCTAAACGGATAGCTTCTTTTGCATCCTCTTCAGAAGCCACACCTTTTAATACTATTTTACCTTTCCACATATCGCGAATAGGTTTTATTTTCTCTTCATTTAAACGTCCAGAAAAAGTATCATTCATAAACTTACCTAATTGCTTTAAATCTAAACCTTTAGGCATATATGGTTTTAAAGTTGCAAAATTTGGTTGTCCGTAGCGCAAAGTATTCATTGCCCATTTTGGTTTTCCTAAAACCTGCATGATATTTTTAACAGACATTTTAGGAGGCATTGCCAACCCATTTCTAATATCTCTTGGTCTAAACCCAAAAGTAGGTACATCACACAGTATAACTAATACGGGACACTCTGCAGCTGCTGCTCTTTTTATAATATCGTCTCTTAAACGGTTTTCTGTAGGATGGTATAATTGAAACCATGCTTTTCCTTCCGTTAGTTCTGCAGCTCTTTCAATACTTGTTGTAGTAACGGTACTTAAAATAAAAGGGACATTGTGTTTATGTGCCGCTTTTGCTAAAATTTCTGGTGCATTTGGCCACATTAATCCTTGTAATCCAACTGGTGCTATTCCAAAAGGAGCGTCATATTCGATACCAAATAACTTAGTTTTTAAACTTGCTCCATTAAAATCCCTTAAATATTGAGGAACTAATTGAACGTCTCTTAGTTCGGATGTGTTTCTATGCAGATTCACATCTTCATTGCATCCACCATCTAGATATTCAAAAGCAAATTTTGGAATCATTTTCTCTGCCTTTGTTCTTAAATCATCTACGGATGGGTATTTTGAGTTAAATTCTATAGCCATAGTTTTATTAGTCTTGTAGTTGATAAATATTATCCATTAATATCCATTTTTCATTTTCATTTGCCCAAGGCAATTTTTGCTGATAGTTGCCCATTAATTTTTCCCACTCTTGTACTTTCGAATTTTCTAAATCCATAGTAGTTTTCTTTTCAAAAGAAAAAGAGTCGTTCACTTCCATAATCATGAACAATCTGTTACCAGTTAAGTAAATCTCTAAATTCTCTATGCCTGCAGATTGAATACTTTTTGTAATCTCAGGCCATATTTTTTCATGATACTTTTTGTATTCTGAAATGAGCTTAGCATCATTAATGAGATCTAAAGCAAAACAGTGTCTTTTCATTAATACCGAATTAGTTATGAATTTTCAATGTTCTAAAACCATATGCAGCAATAAAACAGAAACAGATAAACGGAAGAATAAATGAAAAATTAACTCCAGAAAAAGGTCCGATTTTCTCCATATCAATCATGGCCCCTTGTAAGATAGGCATTAATGCGCCACCTACAATTGCCATTACTAAACCAGCAGCACCAAGTGCCGTATCTTCTTTGTTTAATCCATCTAATGCAATACCGTAAATGGTTGGAAACATTAAAGACATAAAAGCCGAAGTTGCAACTAGTAAATAAATGCCCATAATTCCTTCTATTAATATAACTCCTGAAATAGTAGCCATTGCACAAAGTGCGAAAATCATTAATAATTTTTTAGAGTTTATGTATTTCATTAAAAAGGTACTTATAAATCTGCTACATAAAAAGATAGTCATTGCAATAATGTTATAGTTTTGCGCTTCTGCTTTAGAAATACCCAAATTACCAGCATATTGAATAATGAATGTCCAACACATGATCTGCGCAGCTACATAAAAAAGTTGTGCTAAAACACCTTCTTTATATTTACTGTTTTTAAATAATCTTTGAAAAGAAGATTTAGCGCTAGTTGGAGTTTCAATGTTTTTCCTTTTAGGCATTTTGATTAAACTGATAATAATAAGCATCGCTATAACTACAAAACCTAGTATTACGTATGGATTTCTAATAATGGCTAAATCGTGTGTTCTTACGGTTGCTTTTTCAATTTCAGATAGTGTACTAAAAATGATTTCACCTGCTTCATTTCTTTTATCCGAATCTAAAGCCACTAAAATAAATTTGGAAGCGACAAACATTCCGAATAAAGAACCAATAGGATTAAAAGCTTGGGCAAGATTTAAACGCTGTGTTGCCGTTTTTTCATCTCCCATAGATAATATGAAAGGATTTGCAGTGGTTTCTAAGAAAGCCAAACCAAAGGTTAAGATGTATAAAGATCCAAGGAAAAATCCGAAGACTTCAAATTCTGCTGCAGGATAAAATAATAATGCGCCTATAGCGTATAAGGTTAGACCTAGAAGGATACCGCTTTTGTAGCTGTATTTTCTAACAAATAGTGCAGCTGGAATTGCCATAGTTGCGTAACCGCCGTAAAAAGCGAGTTGTACAAGTGCAGCTTTTGCAGATGATATTTCCATAACTGTAGCAAAGGCAGCTACCATTGGGTTGGTAATGTCATTTGCGAATCCCCATAAAGAAAACAAGGAAGTTATAACTATAAATGGAAGTAAGTATTCTTTAGATACTACAGGTGTTTTTGTGGAAGAAGCCATAACTTAATATTGAGGTTAAAACATTTAAAATAAATAAAAATTACTATTTAGGCTATCCTTTGAAAATCCTAAATAGTAATTCTTTTAATGAACTAGATATAAATTCTATTGGTATTGTGCGTAGATTACTTTTGTTTGTAAGTATTCTTCCATACCGTGTTTACCATCAGCTCCACCTAAACCAGATTTTTTCCAACCAGCGTGGAATCCTTGAATTGCTTCAAAGTGCTCTCTGTTGATGTACGTTTCTCCAAACTCTAAACTATCTGCAGCATGCATTACTTTATTAAAGCTTTCAGAGAAAATAGAAGATGTTAATCCGTATTCACAGTCATTAGCTAAAGCAATAGCTTCGTCTAAAGTACCAAATTTCATTACAGGTAAAACAGGTCCGAATACTTCTTCCTGGATAATCTGCATGCTTTGTTTTACATTCGTTAATAACGTTGGTTGGTAAAAATAACCTTTGTCAAACTGACTCGATCTATTTCCTCCTAATACCACTTCGGCACCTTCTTTTTTAGCGAAGTTTACCATTTCTTCTACTTTATCTATTTGTGCTTGAGAAACCATTGCACTCATGTCTGGATTGTTCGCAGAGAAAGCATCTTCCACTTTTACTTCGTTGAATTTCTTAGTAACCTTATCCATAAACTCGTCATAGATAGAATCTTCTACATATACTCTTTCTGCACAGTTACAAACTTGTCCGCTGAAAATTACTTTAGAGTTCACAATCGCGTTTACAGCAAGATCTAAATTAGCATCGGCACAAACAATCGCTGGTGCTTTTCCTCCTAATTCTAAAGATACTTTTGTAATGTTTGCTGCTGCAGCTTCCATAATTTTTTGTCCAGCAAAAACACTTCCTGTTAAACTTACAATACCAGTATTTGGGTTGCTAGTAAGTGCGTTTCCAACCGTTGGTCCAGGTCCGCAAACAAAATTTAAGACACCATCAGGTAAACCAATAGATGCAATTAATTTTGCAAATTCCATTACGGTATTTGGTGCAATACAACTTGGTTTAATTACACAAGAGTTTCCTGTTACTAAAGATGGTGCAATTTTTCTTGCCATTACAAAGAATGGGAAGTTCCAAGGTAAAATACCTACAGCTACACCAATAGGAGCTTTATGTAAAAAGATGTGTTCTTTACGTCTATCACTTTGAATAATTTCTCCTTCTATTCTACGAGCCCAACCTGCGTTGTAATCAAAATAGTCTGCTGTTACATCAATTTCTACTTGTGCTAAACCAATTACCTTTGCTTGTTCTGAAGCTAAAGTTTCTGCTAAAAATACTCTGTTATCACGAATGATATTAGCCATTTGGTTTAAATAACCAGCTCTTTCAATAGCAGTAAAAGTTCTCCATTGTTTTTGAGATTCAAAGGCTACATCAATTGCCATGTTAGCATCTTCTCTAGATCCTTCTGGTATAGTAGAAAGAACTTCTTCTGTACAAGGGTTTAGAACTTCTGTTACTTTTGTGGAAGTGGATTTAACAAACTTTCCGTTTATAAATTGATCAAATTGTTTCATGTTAAAAGGTTTTATGTTTTAGTATACCGCTGTGCTTATTACATTAGGGTGCAATATTTTTATAAGCAAATAGGGAATTAAAATAATGATTGCGTACAAACATATAAATAGAATACTTAAAAGTATTTATCCATAATAATCAATAATATGTACAATTTAAACATTTGTCTTGTTCGGGTTAAAATAAGACAATTATATAAGGTGTTATTAAGTATATTTTCCGGATTTGTAAACAGCGGGAGTTAAGCCGGTTACAGATTTGAATACTCTTGAGAAATGATATCGATCTGAAAAGCCTAAATTAAAAGCGACTTCTTCAATTGTGTTATTTGAATGTTCAAATAAATCACATGCTTTTGCTATTTTTCTGTTTTGAATAAAATTGTGTACCGAAATATTCATCTCTTGCTTAAATAATCTGGCAAAAGAATTGGAAGCCATATTTACAACATCTGCAATTTCCGCATTGCTTAGTTTTTTATCGACATGCATTTCAACAAAACGAATCACTTTTAAAACGCGATCATCCATATTGATGGTTTTCCATAATTCCGGACCAATATTAGTAAGTGTTTCTTTTATAAAGGCTTGTAGCTTTAGGTTGAAAGTTAGTTTGAAATCGGTGTTCTCTATTTTTAATCTTTCGGTTAAATAAAGTAATCTTTCTTTTAAATAATCGGTTAATTGAATTTCAATAATTCTTGGGTACACATTATCAAAAGGAACACCTAAGTTAAAATGTGTGAAAAAATGTATTAAAGATTTTTCTTCATATTTACTTTCATCAATAGTATTGGTTAGGTGTTTTCCAGAAACATGAATGCCTGTTTTGTAAACGTGGTGTTTAGCAAAGCGAGAAGAAAAAGAAGTGAATGGCGGAATGATATATAGCATGTCTGGACGCATAGGCGTTATTTTGTCATTATGAATGAGTTCTCCACCTTCATTTTTGTTCCAATATATTCTCCAATACGGAAAGACCATATCGTGGCAATCCCACAAGTCTAGTAGCCAATATCTACAACAAAGTAACTTTAGTTTTAAGTCAATAAAATTTTGAAAATTAGAGGATGGATCTCCTAAGCCTACGTTTTTAGCAATTTTCATTTTATGCAACAATGTTTAAATTAGATACAAAAATACGGATTTTGAATATTTATTAAACGTATTAATCTAATAGTTTTGTAAACTAAATTATCAAAAGATTATGAAGACTCTAAAACTTCCAATAGAAGTACAACAAGAATTAAAAAAAGTATCTACAGTAGCTGGGTACTTATGGCAAAGAGAATGGGCAGAGAGAAATGCAGGAAACATTTCTATGAACTTAACGTCTTTCTTTAATAAAGAAGATGTTCAAGGAATTGGAGAAGAAGTGCCTTTCGATTTCCCTAAAGGATCGGCTGGATTTGTAATTTATATTACAGGGACAGGATGTTACTTAAGAGACTTAGTAGATATGTTAGAAGAAGTATCGTGTATTCTTTATATCAATGAAGATGCAACTGCTTACTCTATAATTTGGGGAGGTAACCGACCTAATTTTGGACCAACTTGTGAGTTGATTTCTCATTCTAGTATTCATTTATTTAACTCTATTCATCATCCAGAAAATTTAGCGGTTGTACATACACATCCATTAGAATTAATCTGTATGAGTCATCATGAGTTATTTGATAACGAAGAAGAATTAAACAGACAAATTTGGGCAATGTGTCCAGAGGTTAAAGTATTTGTCCCTAAAGGAATCCATTGTACACCATATGCTTTATCAAGCACAGCAGCTTTAGCAGAGGTAACTATGGAAGCTTTTAAAACTAGAAACGTTTCCTTATGGGAAAAGCATGGAGCAACGGCTACAGCGCCAGATGTAATGCAAGCGTGGGACTTTTTAGATGTAGCAAATAAAGGAGCTAAAATGTTAATGATGTGTTGGGCGGCAGGTTTTAAACCAGCAGGACTTTCTAACGAACAATTAACAGAATTAGAACAATTCACATAATAAAAAAATATAATCATGAGTAGATTAATAGGTAGACTACCAAAAGTAGGAATTCGTCCGGTGATTGATGGACGTGAATTAGGTGTTAGAGAGTCTTTAGAAGTTCAAACTATGGACATGGCTAAAGCAGCAGCAAAGCTAATTGAAGAAACATTACGTTTTCCAAGTGGAGAAAAAGTAGAGGTTGTAATTGCAGATACTACTATTGGTGGTGTTGCAGATGCAGCAGCTTGTGCAGATAAATTTAAAAGAGAAGGAGTAGAGGTTTCATTAACAGTAACGCCTTGTTGGTGTTACGGAACAGAAGTTATGGATACCGATCCTTCTACGCCTAAAGCAGTTTGGGGATTTAATGGAACAGAAAGACCAGGTGCTGTGTATTTAGCAGCTGCATTGGCAGGGTATTCTCAAAAAGGATTACCAGCTTTTGGAATTTACGGTAAAGAAGTGCAAGATGGTGGTGATCAAACCATTCCTCAAGATGTTTCCGAAAAAATATTACGTTTTGTAAAAGGTGGATTAGCAGTAGCACAAATGAACGGGAAATCGTATTTATCTATAGGATATAGTTCTATGGGTATTGCTGGATCTATGGTTGATGTAAACTTCTTACAAGATTACTTAGGTGTAAGAGCAGAGTTTGTAGAGTCTGTAGAGATTTTAAGACGTATAGATGAAGGTATCTTCGATCAAGAAGAATATGCAAAAGCATTAGCTTGGACTAAAGAAAACTGTAAAGAAGGAAAAGATTATA
>Ga0209344_10001855_pt1 | contig 25589 bp, 16 predicted proteins | sample Cruoilmetagenom6_FD_187293 | JGI IMG/M metagenome (GOLD analysis project Ga0209344, IMG submission 187293) | Oil polluted marine microbial communities from Coal Oil Point, Santa Barbara, California, USA - Santa Barbara Oil Seep Sample 6 (SPAdes)... | ecosystem: Environmental > Aquatic > Marine... | reverse complement strand
GATTTCGATCGCCCGATCGACCCGCCGATGCCCGGCGAGCAAACCGGGGTGGAGGCCGACATCCACCAGTCCCTGGACGTTGGATCGACCACCGAGCACGAGCAGCCCGGCGGCGCTGCCGAGCGTGGCTGTCAACGAAGCGGCCGCTCGCGCCACCGCCGCCTCATCGCCCGGCACACCCGATCCAGTGCCCATGACCACCATGGGTCGGCTGGCACAGGTGAGTCGATCGACGAGGTCGTCAACCTGCTCGTTGGAGATCCCGGTCGTCCGAACCACCGACTCCGGCGAGAAACGCTCCAACGATCGACGCCACTCATCAAAACCCGGCAGATCATCCACGTACTTGGCGGGCGTCTCACCCGATTCCAACAATCGAGCCGTCACCGCGCAGAGCAGATCGTGAGTCGACCCCGGCTCCAACCGCAGGATCTCCGCAGCCTGGCGTTCAAGCCCGCAGGCGACCGGGTGAGCGACGACGATCTGGACTCCTCGTTGGACCGCGGCCTGCACCAATTCGGTCTTCACCAGCGGGTGGCTCCGGGTCGGATCGCTGCCGATCACCAAAACGAGATCGGCGCGACGAAGCTCGGAGAATCCGGCGGTCGATCGTGGTTGGTCGAAGACCGTGAACACACCATCGACCAGAGCCCGTGCACCGCCCACAGGCGCACAGTCAACATGGGGGCTCCGCAGCACCTCGCGGCCGAGGGCCTGGAGGAGATACCCGTCCTCACAACTCAGCCGCCCCCCACCGGCGACCATCACCGGCCCTCTCCCGGCAGCTTTGCGGAGTCCGTCCGCAGCCGTCGCCAAGGCCTCTTCCCAGCTCGTCTCCACCAGGGTCCCCTTCTTGCGGACCAAAGGCGTGGTCAAGCGCTCGGGTCGGGTGGTCACATCCAGCCCCAGCCAACCCTTGACGCACAGTTTTCCGAGATTGTGAGGGTTGTTCGAATCCGATGTGACTCGTTGAAGCCGGCCGTCATGGGTCTCCACCGAGACCTCGCATCCGCAGGCGCAGAACGAACACGTCGTGCTCACACGATCCCGCTGCCAGACCGGCACGTCGGAGACATACGGTTGCGCCACCAGAGCCCCGACCGGACAGGCGTTGACACACTGGCCGCAGAATTCGCAATCGAGGGGTCGATCGAGGAACGGTGCCACGCGCGTATCGATCCCACGGCCGAGAAAACCCAACGCCGCCACCCCCTGAACCTCATCGCAGAGCCTGACGCAGCGGCCGCAGACCACGCACTTGGCCGGGTCGCGAATGATCACCGGAGACTGCTCATCACGAGGCACCGGTATGAAATCGAAGGGAAGCACGTCCTCGGGGACACCGATTTCCGAGATCAGGTCCTGGAGACGGCAATCGGTGTTGCGCTCGCACACCGGACATTCCATTCGGTGATTGAGCACCAGCAACTGCAACTGTTGTTGACGTGATTCGATGACCGCCGGGCTCTCGGTTTCGATGACCATTCCATCCTGAACCCTGGTCGAGCAGGCGGGCACCAGCGAACCCGAACCATCCTTGCGCTCGACGACACACAGCCGACACCCGCCGTACGGTGTCAGCCGATCGTCGTGACACAGGGTCGGCACCCGGAAACCGAGCTCATCAAGGACGTGGATGAGCAGTCGATGACGGGGAGTGCGCACCGGGCGACCGTTGACCATGAGGGAAACGGGGATCTCGTTCATCCCACTCTCACTCACCGACCGGAGGGAGCATTCGCCGGATGCTCATCTTCGAACGAAGTCGGTTGACGAGCCGCATGAAGATCCCGGATTCGGGATCGAGAGCTCTGTCGACCGGGTCTTTGTCCATCAGAAGGTCGAGGATGTGGATGGTGTCCTGACCGGCATCGCGCAACGCGCTCCTGCACCCGGAGCAGTAGGTCACCATGGGCAGATCGATCTCTGACGACGCTCGCGCGGCGATTTTCGCGTAGAGCTCAGGATCGACATTCTCGATCTTGCCGCCCGCACCGCAGCATCGGGTCCGTTCGTGAGAGTACTCCGATTCCACCACTTCGGCGCCGCAGGTCCTCACCAGGGTGCGGATCGCGGCGTGCACCTCTGGATCACGCCGACTCCGGCATGGGTCGTGGATGGCCAATTGAAGCTCGTCGAATCGATTGGCAGGATCCCAGGTCTCGGCCAGGACCTCCCATACCGAGCTGACCCGAACATCGGTGAACCGATCGCGCAGGGTCTCCTGACACTGGGGGCAGGCAACGATGAGCTCCTCGGCGCCGAGATCGTCCATGGCTTTCCTGATCTCTTTACGGGCCTGCTCTCCCTCGTCCTCCAACCCGAGGATCTCCGCGGGCACTCCACAGCAGTACATCAGAACCCCGATCCGCGGGTCCTGGCTCAACAGGTGCTCATAGAGTGATCGAGTCTGAGCGGGAGATGCAGCGGGCAGCTCGCAGCCGGTGAAGAAGAGACGCCGAGCGCGCCGACGGCCCGGCGCCGCCGCGGCCAGCGAGAAGGTCTTCGACACCCCGGCCCTGAGTTCCCGGCGCACCTGCTTGTGTTCGGGCAACGGGGCGAGACCGCTGCGCACCGCCTCCCGCCGAGCTGCCAGCATGAGTTCACCAGTGCCCAGGTCGACGGGACAGAGGGTGGCGCAGAGGCCGCAGATATTGCACGAATAGATGGTCTCGAGATGATCCTCGATCCCCGCTTTGACCCGCCGGGCGAGATCACGGGGCGAGCTGCAGTTCGCGGTGAGATACTCACAGTCTCTGACGCACCGATCGCAGCTGCAATCAAGACACCGCTCGCCCTCTCCCCGGATCTCTTTGTCAGTCATGGGATCGGAGGCGGGTTCGAGCAGGACCGGCGTCCGCTCACGACGCCGGCGTTCGGCTTCATCGATGCTCAGCTTCCATAGGAGTTCAGGTGGCCGGTTGGATCTCGTGCTGTTCGGCAACGCCTCGCCATCGATGAAGCGACACACCGACTCCGCCGCGCTCCGGCCGAGGGCCATGGCATCGATCACCGATGTCGGCCCACTGACGGCATCGCCCGCGGCGAAAAGCCCATCGATCCCGGTCTCACAGGTCACGGGGTCGGCATAGATCGTTTCACGTACCGTCGCCCGGATCCCATCGACCCCGGCACGCAGGAGACCCTGTCCACCGGCAAAGCCCGGCATCAGCAGGACAACGTCGTGGTTTGCTTGGAGTTCTGCGAGGCTGAGGTCCGAACCGAGTTCGACACCGGTGCGTACGTCGATCCCGAGGGCGTCGATGATGGTCAGATCCCGATCGCGAACGGCCGCTGGAAGCCTCCAACCGGGGATCCGGTAGGTCAGGCACCCGCCAATCCGCTCCTCCCGTTCGATCAGGGTCACCTCGAAACCTGCGCGTCTGAGATCATGAGCCGCAATCAACCCCGATGGCCCGGCGCCGACGACCGCCGTTCGTTCGGAGCGAGCCGGCGCGGTCGTCAGAATATGTTCGGGTTCTCCCTCTTCCGCCTCCGCGAGAAAACGTTTGATGTCACGGATCCGGATGGCGCGATCGAGTTCGAGTCGTTTGCAGTGGAGTTCGCAGGGATGAGTGCAGACATATCCTAAAATTCCCGGGAAAGGGAGCCGCTCGCGTACGGTCTGCAGCGCTTCTCGGAATCTCCCCGCCCGGGCCAGTTGGACATAGAGATGTGCATCCACCCTCAGCGGGCATCGCGCCTCGCAGTTGGCCGGACCCTCACCACGACAGCGTTCGAGAATACCGTCTGCGATCTCCTCGACACGAAGGTGCATGGCGGCCGCCGAACGGGGATCAGACAGTCCTTCAACCGGTCCGCCTCCGTCGGCTCTGTCACCGGCGCGTAACATGTTCTGCACCATTCGCGTTACTCACCCGAGGCGCAGAAGTTCGGTCTTACTTCAGATCCGACGACGGATCATCTCTGGCAGATGGACGATCGAGATTCCGCTGCGACTGAAACACTCGTACTGAACGATTGTCGCGACCGCGTCTACGACCGTTTCGCCGTCGGCGATTCATCCATCAGATACCGAAGACCGACTGTGTGTGACCGAGGAGAATCCATACCGTCACACCCCGCCTCTGCAGGGTTCAAGAAGCAAGTTGTGTGCCGAGAAAACCGGTCCGAATGGAGCCTACGGCTCCTCGCCCTTGGCCAACCGCGAGATCATATCGGCAAACCACTCGTCCCTGGGCATCTGAACCATCCAGCCGTTGATGAAGTATGTCGGCGTGGCGTTGACTCCAACCTGATGACCGAGGGCGAGCTGAGAGTGGACAGCGTCGAGCGAAGCTCCCTTTAGATAGCACGCTCCGAACACCGTCTCATCAAGACCGTTGCCGACGACGAAGTCCTTCGATGTCGGGGTCACGAGACCGACCTCCATCTCGCGCTGGAGATCATAAAAGAGCTCCTTGAAGGCGATCAACTGATCCTCCTGCTGCTCGCCGATGCACCACGTGGCCGATGAGGCCCGAAAGGCCCATGGATGGATCGCGGTCAGTGGGAAGCTGACCATCCCGTGTCTGATGGCAGCACCGCTCGTCTCCATCGTCCCTTTGACCATCGGCCACTTGACCTTGCAGGCCGGGCACTCGAGATCCGAGAACTCGACAATTTCGACTTTCGTTTCACCGGATCCACCGTGGTCCCAGACGACGAAGTCGCTGTCGTTGAAGAGCGCTCGGCGGATGGCCACGGGATCACCGTCCAGCGGCATCCCCGCGCCCATGATCAGAAGCCGTCCATCGGAGGTAACCGCAACCGGTTTTGGGAACTTGCCATATCCGGTGTTGACGATGAGCTGGAAGGGGATGATCGCACCAGGACTGGCCCCTTCGGGCAGATCCCAACTCACCTGAACCCTCATGTTCATGTTCCGCTGCAGAACTTCGGGCAGGAAACCCTCGAGAAAAGGCCGCAGCGAACGCGGCGAGGTGCCGCTGGCCTCGAAGGGCAGCTCTCCGACACTCCCGAGATAGGCCAGACCTGTGGCCTCGTCGATCACCACCGAGGGCTCGCCGGTGAGAACCTGGTTGTCGCAGGTCCGTTTCACCCGAGCCACGCGATATGATCCGGATGGCGTTGCGGTCTTTTCGTCGGCGACGAGCTTGAAGGCCGATCCCGGGTACCACGGGATGGAACGCTCGACAAAACGCAGAACCTCGGGGTCCTGCCTCAACAGAGGGTCGTCGGCCCGCACATCGGCCGCGCCGCCGATGAGAATCAGCGTCGCCAGTGCCAGAATCATCTCTCTATTGACCTTCATTCGGCCTCCCGATATGCCAAACCGAAACGGGCCGCGGCCGATTCCGACCGCGACCCGGGATTCGTGTGTCTCAAAGCTCACTCTTCTTCGTCATCCGCGCCGGGGATCAGACCGAGCACCTCGCGCACTTTGACCTCTATCTCGCCGGCCGTCTCGGCGTTTTCCTTCAGATAGGCCCGCGCCGCTTCCCGGCCCTGGCCAATGCGCGTTTCGCCGTAGGAGTACCACGATCCCGACTTCTGGATCATCCGGTGTTCGACCCCGAGATCGAGGAGCTCACCGGTCCCCGAGATTCCTTCGCCATAGAGGATGTCGAATTCGGCGATCTTGAAGGGCGCCGCAACCTTGTTCTTGGCGACTTTGGCCTTTGTCCGGTTGCCGATGACCTGATCGCCCTGTTTGATGGCGGCGATCCGTCGGATGTCGATCCGAACCGATGAGTAGAATTTGAGCGCGCGACCGCCACTGGTGGTCTCCGGGCTCCCGAACATGACCCCGATCTTTTCTCGGATCTGGTTGATGAAGACCAGGCAGGTGTTGGACTTGGAGACGATTCCAGCAAGCTTGCGGAGGGCCTGGGACATGAGCCTCGCTTGAAGACCCACGACGGCGTCGCCCATATCGCCCTCGAGCTCCGTCCTGGGCACCAACGCAGCCACCGAATCGATGACGACAATGTCCACGGAGTTCGACCGAATCAGGGTCTCGGCGATCTCGAGGGCCTGCTCACCAAAATCAGGCTGCGAGATCAGCATTTCGTCGAGGTTGACGCCGAGATTTCCGGCGTATTCGGGGTCCAGCGCATGCTCGGCATCGATGAACGCAGCGAGACCGCCCGCAGCCTGGCAGTTGGCGATCAGGTGCAGCGCGAGGGTGGTCTTTCCCGATGACTCGGGACCGTAGACTTCGACAACCCGGCCCTTCGGCACCCCGCCGACACCGAGGGCGGCGTCGAGGGCGATGGAGCCGGTGGGAATCACATTGACCAGGATTCGCGGTTTCTCTCCCAACCGCATGACCGCGCCCTTACCGAACTGGCGCTCGATCTGGCCGATGGCCGTTTCCAACGCCTTGAGTTTATCGTCTTTGTTCGTACTCATGAGGATCTCCTTCTGCAGATTGCAGCGTGGTGGGACCGCTTTATCGTAGGGCCGGGGCCTCGGCGCGTCAAGGATGGTCGGCCAACCATTTACCGAGTCTTTGCTGGAGGTCGTGCTCGAGGACCAGACGCGAAATTTCGACCTGGCGCAAGGCCTCCTCGAAGCCAGTCGCACAGTCTCGACTCCCAACCTCGTTCATGGTCGCGAGATCGATGCACTGACCGTCACCGAGCTCGGGACCTCGGCGCAGATACAGATGGGTCGCATCGCGCCAACACCGATACTCCCCCACCACCGGTCCCGTTCCCGGCGCACCGAGGAGATTCCTGCCGATGAAAGGGTACGGCGCGGCATCCACACCGAGGAGGCCAAGCACGGTGGGTGCCGCATCGGCGTGCCCTGCGGGGAGCGTCAGCGCTTTCACCGGCGCGGCCACGCCCGGAACATGGATGATCAGCGGCACCTGTTGGCTCAGATACCAACCGGCTGGGTCGTGAGTCGCACCCATGACGGACGCGATCTCTCCCCCCCACTCAAACCCGGCATCGTGATCGCCCCACAGAACGATCACGGTTTTCTCGGCCAGACCCCCGCGTTCGAGATCGGAGAGAAAATCCGCCAACGCCCGGTCGAAGTGATGCATGGTGTGGAGGTAGTTGCCAAATGGAGTGCCCTCCCAGTCACCGACGTCGAGTTGTTTGAGATGCTCCGGGAAACCGTCAAATGGGTGATGGAGCGACAGCGTCAGAAGATAGGCGCACCAGGGTTGGGGCAGATCGACCAACCGATCGACCACCTGCGAGAGGAAGTCCCGGTCGTTGAGCCCCCAGCCGATGACCTCGCCGGAGTCGAAATCATCAACAAACAGGCTCCGATCATAGCCATAGGCGGGATGGGTCGATCGGCGATTCCAGAAAGCTCCCTCGAAGGGCACGGCCGAGAGGGTCGTGTAGCCACGCTCGGCCAGCACCTTGGCCAGACCGGTGTATCGATTGTCGGCATACATGAAGGCGGCCGCACCTCGATCCGGAGGGAGCAACGAAACCTGGGTGGTGAGCTCCGAATCCGAGGATCGGCCCTCCTCGGTCTGATCGGTGACATTGGCAAAGGTAAAGCTTTCTGTGGCGAGCGAATTGAGGACCGGAGTCACTTCGCGACCGCCGACATGAAGACCGACGACAAAGGCCTGGAGTGACTCGACCTGGATCATCACCAGGTTGTGATCGCGCGCCGCCCCGAAATGCGGCCCCACTCCGGCACGCTGCCCCCGTCGATCAGCAAAGAACGCAACCACATCGGCGAAATCGGCGTCTCCGAATCGGGGTCGTATGAGATCGCGTTTCAGCGCTCTCCCGGCATCGACGCAATGAAGATTGAGGACACCGATCTGACGCGCCAATTGGGTCGACTGAAAGACCTGCCTCAGGGAGGTCGATCGGTCGACCCTCGAGACCCCAACGGCGAAGAGAACGACACCCAGAACCGCCCCCACAGTGAGTATCGGACGGCGCGACCACGCCCGGCGATGCGATGTCGCAAACGCGGGAACCATCACCAGGGCCGCGAGAAGATCGGACCAAAACCAGATGTCGGTGCTCTTAAACAGGCTCATCACACTGGACCCGACCTGTCCGACCTGACCTGCGGAGCGCAGGGCGGCAATGGATCCGAGATCTCCAAAGAACCTGAGGTGAATCAGGTCCGCAAAGAGAATGAAGGTCACAACCGCGGCCGTGACCCAAGCCAGAGGGAACCGGACACGTCGAGGAAGCGCAACCAAGAGCAAACCGATACCAATCGCCGACGACGCGGAAAGACAGAAGCCGGCGACCGACAGACCCTCACCGGACTCACCCAGCACCCACGCCTGCTTGATGATGATCGAGAGCACACACCAGAAAATGGGGACCAACTCCCACCGACCGTCCGACGACGCACGCCGACTACAGACCACAACCCAGACCGCCGCCGCCAACACCAGGATGGACCACAGACCGGGATGAACGATCACAGCCGGGACCACCACCGTCGTCACCATGGGTTCGGGCGTCGCGTCACGTTCTGAGAACCAGCAGACCCCCTCCTCGACCATGTCCCACTGCAGCTCAAGACGGCCTGGACGCGCCGGCGCCTCCACGAGCGTCTTGAGCACAACGGTCTCACCGGGCTCGACCCGGGTCCTCACCGGGGTTCGCCGCCCCTCCCATTCGACGATTCCACCACCGGCTCCAAACCAGTGTGGGGCCAGCGAGATGGATCCGTCGACCGGCCAGGGCCGGACCCCATCGTTGCGGATCTCCACGGTCGCCGTACGCCGACCCCCGGCCATGAGAACCCTTGGCGTCGTGGCGCGAACGACGGAGAACGCATGGGTCGCGATCACAGTGACTGGCCAGGCGGCCACCGGTGTCGGGTCGACTTCCGAAACCCAGAGTTCGCCCTCCTGAACCACATCCCACTGCAGACTGTAGATTCCGGATCGGCGGGGGGCCTCGAGCGTTGCCTCGATGATTCGGCTTTCGCCCGGTCTTACGGGCTCGATCAGCGGTGTCCGAACCCCATCCCACTCCACAATTCGGCCGTCTGCATCGAACCAGTGATAGGCAATGGCGTAACCGCTTTCGCCCGACCAGGTCCGGGAACCCTGGTTGCGGATCTCGAGGGGTAGGACGATTGTGGCGGCCGCGTCGAGGGGAGCAGCCACCGGCCGTCCGTCGATCTCGAGATCATGGCCGGCCTGAAAACCGTTGGGTTCGGCGTGCGCCGCCCACCCCGCCAACGCAATCAACAGGGCGAGAGCCCCGATCCGCTTGCTGGCCATGGACGACACAGGCATCGACCGCGCCGACGGCGGGGGAGTCCTACCGACCGGCGACGGGGAAGCGTTGGTTGTAGATTGCGATGATCTTGTCGGTGAGGTCCGCCGAGTCGGCGAGATAGATCACCGGCTGCGTCCCGAGGATGAAGACGACGTCATACTCGTTGGCCTTCGCGTACTCCGATCCGATGGTGCCGATCTTGTTCGCGATCTCTGCGAGGACCTCGTTCTTCTTCGCCTCGAGTTCGCGCTCGTACTCGCGCCGCGCATCCTCGAACTGGCGCATGACATCGATCTGGTTCCTCTCGATCTCGGCGATGGCCTCGGCAGATGCCTCCCCATCCTCGGCTGTCAGCTGGTCCCGGAGCGCCAGAACCTCATCCCTGAGCCGATCGAGCTTCGCCTGGTATGGCGTTTGCCAGGCTTGGAGTTCGGCAAGCTTGGCTTTGCCTTCTTCAACCTGGGCCACCGCCCGTTCGGCATCGACAAACCCGATCTTGCCGGCAAATGACGGGGATGCGGCGAGGAGAAGGACCAGGATGATGGGGACAGTCAAACGACGCATGGAGCACCTCCGAAGGACGGCGGAGTGTATCACGAGAGCCGGACCTCGGGTTTTCGAGGCTGCGACACCTGGATCGATTGTGCAGGTTTCGCGGATGTGGTTCGTCAATCGTGATCCGTGAGTCGTGAGTCGGGAGCGACACCTCCCTTGAATTCACTGCGTTTTCGAGATTCGTTCGTTCCAGAACCAGCGATTTCCGGTATGAACCCGTCGGCAGTTTCCGGAGACCACATAACGACTTACGACTTACGACTCACGGCTTACGAATCACTCCTCTGCTTCCCCGGTGAAGCGATAGCCGACTCCGCGGACGGTGTGGAAGTGATTGGGATGCCTCGGATCGTTCTCGAAGTGCTTCCTCAGACGGTGGATAAAGGTATCAAGGGTTCTCGTCGCGGTGTCAAAAGTGTATCCCCACACGGTTTCCAGGAGTTCGCCACGGCTCAGGACGCGACCGTCGTTTTCGGCAAAGAACCGAACCAGCATCACCTCACGCTCGGTGAGCGAGACTTCCCCACTCCGGGTCGACGCACGCATGGTCCCCAAATCAACCTGCCACTGACCGATGTCCACGACCGGAGTGGTTTGGAGCGGCGACATGGACCAGGCGGATCGACGGAGGATGCCGCGGGTCCTCAGCACCAGCTCTTCCACGACAAAGGGCTTTGTCAGATAGTCATCGGCGCCGAGACGCAGACCGAGGATCCGGTCCGCATCGCTGCCACGGGCGGTGAGAAAGAGAATCGGGATGGGGTTGCCCGCTTCCCGCAGCCTTCTGCAGACCTCAAGCCCGTCGATCCCGGGCAGCATGATGTCGAGCACGAGGAGGTCCGGCTCCTGGGAGCCCCCATCCAATGCGACCAGTGCGTCTTCACCACTGCCGACGCTCGAAACCGAGAAGCCCTCCATCTCCAAGTTCCGGCACAGGCCACGAGCGAGGTGCTCGTCGTCCTCGACGACGAGGAGCCGAATGCGATCGGTGGGGGTTTCGCTTGGGATCATCGGTACCTGTCAATTGTATCTCTTCCCCGGGATCGCACCATGAAATCGAAGAGCCATCACATCCAAGGCGGCTCCTCAACCCGTAACGATACCGCCCCTGGGTCCGCGGACATATGGCGCCCCACCGGGGCGTGCCGGGCACGGAATGTGCCGGAACGACCATCCGGCTACGCGGCACCATCCACACAATGGCGCTGCCGGGCAACCCTCGCGGCAGAGCGTTCCGGTGCATCTGTTCCGGTTCGGAGGGAGGCCGCCGGCGCGCGAGCAGCGTGGTCGCAGCCCTTCCACTTTTCCACCACGCGACCGCGCTGCTCGTGCGACGCTGGGATGCCGGGCCGCCCGGCGTCCCAGAAGGCCGGTGCTCCAGGACGCCGGGTAAGGTGGAACATCTCCCACGCACCGGTGCGTCCCACGACCTCTCGGATGCGCGAATCCACCTGTTGCGACTCTGAAGGTGGGCCAAGGCCCACCCTACGGACAGGCGGGGCGCTCGATACCGTGGTCCTTGAGCTTTCTCCACAAGGTCACGCGCGACACGCCGAGCCGATCGGCGGCTTCCTGCATCCGCCACCCGCTGCGGTGGAGGACCTCGGTGAGCAGTCGGCCCTCGAGCGCCGCCAAGGGATCATCGGTCTGCAACAACTCATCCACCAGATGCGAGCCATAACCGTCGGTCTGGACGTGCTCTTCCTCGATGGTGCCGTCCGACGCGGCGACGGCCGCGACGAGAGTCCTGCCGAGCGCATCGAGTCCTCTGCCGCACGCGAGTCGTCCGAGCCGTTGGAGCGCGCCTGGCGACACCCTCTTTCCGGGGGCCAGATCCTCAACCCACGCCGCCACCATCAACTCGAGATCATCGCGGATCTCCTCGACGGTTGGAAGTTCGACGATCTCGGCCGCAAAGTCGGAGGCAGAGCTGAGATCCTCAGGCGCCAACCCGGCGATGAGCCTCCAGCCCTCGGGCGCATCGCTGGCAAAGAGGGTCGACGCCGTCTCATGATCGGCATAGATGGTCCCGGGGGGCCATGACGTGATCTTGTCCCACGAACCGGTCCACACTTCAAAAAGTTCATCGGGGAGACCCGCAAACCGGTGGACCGCTCGCCCGACGTCGCGACACGCGGGTCGCTCGCCGATCAGGACCATATTGTCTCCGGCCCGGCCGTGACGGACGAGGCGCGACTTCAGCGCCCGGATGGCTGGTGAAGATCCAACGAGGAAGAAACCCGGCTCGGGCGCGTTGGGACGCAGGATCTCCACCGCCCCCAAGAACTTGCCCTGGTCATCACGCAGAGGGATGACGGTGACCGTCAACGGAACCGACCGGCCATCCTTGGTTCGATAGACGGTGGCGAAATCATCCACCCGATCGATACCGCTATCCAGCGCGAAAGTTAAAGGGCAGGCGTTCTCACAGTCAATGCCCTTGGTGGTCAGACGACAACGCTTACCAACCGCCTGATCCTCGGAATAGCCAAGCAGACGGCGGGCCGGAGTATTGACATAACGCAGAATCCGCTCGTGGTCGAGGACCAGCACCGCATCACCGACGCGCTGCAGAATCTCCGACCACTTCTCTCGGAAGACCCGTTCGAGATCGCTCTGTCGATTCACGCCACACGTAACACGCGCGGCGCGCACCTTATTCGCGCCTAACCTGAGCGATTCTCACCGACGATCTACACCAACTCCTTGCGCTCTGGGCGTTTGCAAAAAGCCTCGACATACCACCAGTATTCCTGCATTTTTTGCAAACACCAGAGCATCAAGGACTTGGCAAACCTCATCCGGCAGAATCGCTCAGGTTAGGTCGCGGTTTCTACCGCTCGATCTCCATACCTTCCTCGATCTCGGGCTCGGCCTCGGAGAAGTACATGGCGGTGTGGGCGATGGGGAGGAACATGACGTGACGTTGACCCCTGATCTCCACCTCGAGGTGGTAGTAACCCTGAGGGGTGACCGCCAACAGTGTCGCCGCCGTTCCCTTGGCATCAATGAGCGGGCAGTAGACGGAGACCTTGCCGGGTATTTCCATGGTCGCTCCTTTCACATCGGTCGATTTCCATGGTAACGCGTCACTGATCGAGTTCGTCACCGTCTCGAGTCTTGACCTCGCCGTATTCCTTGAGCTTGCGCTGCAATGTCCGCAACCCGATCTCAAGCAGGGTCGATGCGCGAGCGCGGTGGCCATCTGTGTATTCGAGGGTGAGCAGAATGGCTTCCCTCTCGATATCGGCCATGGTTCGCGGCTGCCACCCCTCGCCGTCCAGCGTCGGCGGAGCAGCGGTGGGAACCCGGTATTCCATGGGCAGATCTTCGAGGGTGATCTCGTCTGTCTTGGCGAAGAGCACCAGTGACTCGATCAGATTGCGGAGCTCGCGGACGTTCCCGGGCCAACTGTGTCGTTTGAGCGCCGCCATGACGGATGGGTGCACACCCTCGACCTGACGCCCGATCTCGTCGTTGAAGAAGTTGAGGAAATGCTGGACGAAGAGTGGGATGTCGTCGAGCCGTTGACGAAGCGGCGGGATGTTCAGGGTGACGACCTTGAGGCGGTAGTAAAGATCCTGCCGGAAGCGCCCCTCGCGGACCCAACCCTCGAGATCGCGGTTGGTCGCGGCGATGAGACGAAAATCCACCGGCAGCTGGATGGTCCCTCCAACCCGTGTCACCATCCGCTCTTCAAGCACCCGCAGAAGTTTGACCTGAAGATCGGGTGAGAGCTCAGAGATTTCGTCGAGAAAGAGCGACCCCTCAGAGGCGCTTTCGATGAGGCCGATTCGGCGCTGGTGGGCGCCGGTGAAGGCGCCCTTCTCATGGCCGAAGAGCTCGGACTCGAGGATCTCGCCGGGAATGGCGCCGCAGTTGACCGCGATGAAGGGGCCTTCCTGCCGGTCCGACTGCTGGTGGAGCGCGTTGGCGACCAATTCCTTGCCGGTGCCGGACTCACCCACGATGAGAACGGTCGATTTGGTCGGCGCGACCACCCGAAGACGGTCGATGACTTCCTCCATCCCGCGCGAGTGACCGACAATCCCTTCGAACCCGAAGCTCTTGTCGAGCCGTTCCTTGAGCTTGCGGTTCTCGGTCGAGAGTGCGCGTCGTTCGAGTTGGAGCTGGACCCGCTGACGCAGTTCCTGCACCTTGACCGGTTTGGTGAGATAGTCATCGGCGCCCTCCTGAAGCGCCGCCACGGCGTCTTCCACATCCGCAAATGCGGTCACGAGCAGAAACGGCAGATTCGGTCGCTCGGCCCGGACGTGACGCAACAGCTCATAGCCATCCATCCCCGGCATCCGGACATCCGAAACCACGGCATCCACCGTCTCTCCGGCTTGCAGGCGCTCGAGCGCCTCCTCGGCCTCTGGAAAGGCTCGGACGTCATAACCGACCCGCTCCAGCGTTCTGGCCATGGCTTCACGCGAGCCATCGTCGTCATCGATGAGGAAGATCACCTCGGCCACAATCCCTCGCCTCCTTTTGCTGTCAACAGTCCATCGAGACCATCCTCGTCGACGATCTCCACTCCGAGCTCGCGAGCCTTGGTCAGTTTGCTCCCTGCACCGGGACCCGCGAGAAGATGGGTGCTCCTGCCCGAAACCGACCCGGAAACCTTGGCCCCGAGAGCTTCGAGCCTGTCCTGGGTTTCTCTGCGCGATCGGCTCAAATTCCCGGTGACGACAAAGGTCATCCCGCCCAAGGGCTCGGACCCCTTTTCATCAGTGATCTTCTCACGGGGATCGATTCCGTGTGCACGGAGGCGATCGACCAGCCTGCGGTTATCCTCATCGGCGAACCAGCGGATCAGCGATACCGACAGTGATGGGCCGACTCCGTCGATGGATTCCATTTCTTCATCGGTGGCGCCGGCAAGGGCCTCCAACGACGGGAATCGTTGCGCAAGCTGTTTCGCCACCCGTTCACCGACACCCGGTACCCCGAGGGCGAAGAGCAGCCGGTTGAGCGGCCTCGTTTTCGCCTCCTCGAGTTCGGCCATGAGGTTTCCCGCCGATTTCGTCTGCCACCGCGGCAGCTCTGCGAGGGTGGCCTCATCGAGATCCCACAACGACGCCCCATCGGTCACGAGTCCGGCATCGACGAGCTGATCGAGTTTTTTGCCGCCCAGACCTTCGATCTCCATGGCGCCACGTGACGTGAAGTGGCGCAGCTTCGCGGCGACGACATCCGGACACCGCGGGTTCGGACATCGAAGGGCGACCTCGCCCTCTTCGCGGATCACCGGTGTCCCGCACGACGGGCAGTGGGTCGGGGCCGGAACCGGAACGGCATCAGCGGGCCGTTTCGAACTCACTACCCCGATGACCTTTGGGATCACCTCGCCACCCTTGGTCACCCAGACCGTGTCGCCGACCATGAGACCGAGACGCCCCACCTCATCGAAGTTGTGCAGGGTGGCACGCGAGACGGTGGAACCCGAGAGCGCCACCGGTTCGAGTTCGGCAACCGGGGTCAGGACCCCGGTCCTTCCCACCTGGACCACCACCTCGCGCACCACTGTGGTCCGACCCTCGGGCGGGAACTTGTAGGCCACCGCCCACCGCACCGCGCGCGCGGTGGCGCCCATGGTTTCGCGTTGGGTCGCTCCATCGAGCTTGACGACAATCCCGTCCGTGTCGTAGTCGAGGCCCTTGCGGTCCTCCTCCCAGCGATCGATGAAGGCCTCCGCCTCGGCAAGATCCGCGCACCGTTCGATCTGCGGACTCACCGGCAGACCGAGGGTGGCCAACCACTTTAGATCTGCCACGTGACTCCCGGGCTCGCGACCCCCGGCCGCGCCGAGTTGATAACACCACACCGAGAGCCGGCGACGAGCCGCCTCGCGACTGTCGAGCAACCGGATGGCCCCCGCCGTGGCGTTCCGCGGGTTGGCGAATTCGGCCTCACCGTCCTCGCGTCTCTGACGGTTGAGGTCGGCGAGAGTCGACCTCGCCATGTAGACCTCGCCGCGGACCTCGAGACGGGATGGCGCGCCTTCGATCACCAGGGGCAGTCCGCGAATGGTCCTCGCGTTCGTCGTCACATCGTCGCCGACGGAGCCATCGCCCCTGGTCACGGCTCGTACAAGACGTCCGCGCTCGTAGATCAGGGAGATCGACACACCGTCGATCTTGAGCTCGGCCGCCAAATCGCCGGGCGTGTGCCCGAGTTCGCGTTCGGCCCTGGCGTACCACGCACGCAGCTCGTCCTTGGAGTAACTGTTATCCAGCGACAACATGGGTTTTGCGTGGGCCACCTGGGCGAGACCATCCAGCGGTTGTCCCCCGACTCGCTGGGTCGGCGAACTCGGACTCTGAAGCTCCGGGTTGGCCTGCTCGAGATCACGAAGTTCGCCAAAGAGGCGATCGTACTCGAAGTCCGCGATCTCGGGGGCCGCGTTCTGATAATAGAGACGGTCATGATGCCGGATGAGCCGTCTGAGTTCCGAGACACGCACTTTGGGTTCGACTCCGCTCGGACTCATCGCTTTCTCCGGCGACGCGGCCGACGGCGGCGGCGGCGCTCTTGCTCGCGCGGCTGACCCTCATCGCCGGTCGTCCGATCCTTCTCCGACCGCTTGCGGTCCTCTTCCAACCGCTCGCGGGCCTGCGCCCAGCCGCGTTGTGCGTCCGCGGGCACCAACCCGACCTCACCGGCGATCCTGAAGAGTCCCCAGGCGACACCGAAGTACTCCTGGCGCGCCAGTTTGAGGACCTGACGGCCCCGTTCGGGAGCGCGGTGCATCTTGGTCAAGGTGAAGAGCCCCTGCATCACGAGGTGGAGCGTGTGGTTGGACAGCCTCAGATTGGTCGCTGCCGGTTCGAGCATGACCGCGATCCGACGGAGCATCTCCACGTTGTCGAGCTTGCGGTCGTCCTGCATCAGATCTGCGAACTCGCGATAGAGCTGGTGAATATAAAATCCACCGATCAGGGTGGCGTCCGGCAGTTGGGCGCCTTCCGAGATGGCCCGATCCACCACCTGAAGCACCTCGACATCTTCCTCGGCCCGACCGCCGATCTGTGGGAAGGCGCGTTCAAAAAGCCCGGCCCTTCTCCAGGAAGCATAGATCTTCGCCGAGTGTCCCGATCGCAGGGTTTCATAGAGTTCGTAGCTGAGCCTCGCCGGTGACGCCTCGCTGATTTCATCGCGACACTCAGTGATGGCGTCACGAGTTGCTCCCTCGAGTTCGAACTCGAGTCGGGCGCCGTACTCGAGGGCCCGCATCATCCGCACCGGGTCTTCGCGGAATCGGCGCACGGGCTCACCGATGGTTCGGATCAGGCGCGCATCAAGGTCCTCGAGACCGCCGACATAGTCGATGACCGAATAGTCGGAGATGTTGTAGAACAGACCGTTGATGGTGAAATCGCGACGTTCGGCATCCTCCGCCGGGGTCCCAAAGATCGCACGATCCACCCGTGTCGGAACCGGTGTACGGTCCGGTTCGGCATCCGCCTCGGCAGCTTCGGCCTCGGCCTCCTCCCAGTCGTCCGGTCCTTCGGGTGCATCCGGGCTGGCTCTGAAGGTGGCCACCTCGATGGTTTCATCGCGGAAGAGAATATGGACCAGACGAAAGCGGCGGCCGATGATCCGCGAGTTTCGAAACAACCGCCGGATCTCCTGCGGTCTGGCATTTGTCGCCACATCGAAGTCTTTTGGGTGACCGCCGAGCAGGAGATCGCGCACCGCACCGCCCACCAGGTACGCGGTGTAGCCGGATCGGTGGAGCCGGTAGAGCACCTTGATCGCCGCCGCCGACATCCCGTCGCGCGACACCATGTGATCGGGCCGCGCCAACACCCGCGGCGAGCCGGGCTCGACCACTCTCACCACCACGTTTTCTCGCACAGCTTGAATCGCAATGGACTCCCTCGTGATCAGCCTTGTATGCCCATACGTCCTCGGAAACCGACGTCGACTCTCTCCGGGAGGGGCCGGGGCTTCGTTGTCCGGGCGATCCTATCAAACCGGCCGGGCACAATGCCCGGCCGGATACTTGAAGAACGGACTCCGCGGAGAGATCAGTCGACCGACACCGCCGAGCCGCCGCCCTTGACCTGCGGGTTGTCAATCACGAACCGGCGTTCGCCGATGATGCTGCGTCCACCCCACTGATCCTCGGTCCAGATGACCAGCACGTGGTCGCCATCGGCAAGATTGGCGGCAGCGGAATCGAAGGAATAGGTGTAGCCCGCATTGGCGGTGAAGTAGGTCGGAATCCAGGGATAGAGATCGATCACCTCGGGGCTCGGAAGATAGAGCTCATCGGCAAAGTCGATGAATTCACCGTCCACCCAGATTTCGACCTCGCGGACAAAGTCGAGATCGATGGCCCATCCGGTGATCTCGAAGACACCGGTCTGCACCTCGTGAGCTTCGGGGGTGTAGATATCGCCCCAGGACGGACGATCGGGATCATCGTCGCAGTCGAAGATCACCGGGATCTGAGCGATATCGGCGACGTTATTCTCCAGATCGCCCGCACGGACCTTCAGATAGTGGAGACCCTGCCGGTAGCCCTTGCGAAGGATGAGGTCGGAAATGTCCATGACAAACGAGAAACCGCTGTCCTTGGCATTCGGAACATCACCGAAGAGATGCAGGATGTCCATTCGCGGAAGGCCGTAGTAGTTGACGTCCATCCGCAGCCAACCGTGCCAGAAGCCCGGGAAACTCGTATCTTCGAGAATCGTCCCGTCGAGCAGCAACTGGACGTATCCCACGCCACCGTCGTCGGCCTGGGCGCCGACATCGAGGGCCCAACCGGTGATCAACTCGGTGACCTGCGGATCTTCGAACGGCGGGGAAGACCACCCACCCGGATCCGAGCAACCCTTGGCGTACATGATGTGGTTGGAGATCGGCCAGTCGATGGCGCCGAACGGCGGCAGATTGTAATGAACGTTAAAGGTCTGAACGTAGCGGGTTCCGATGACCCGGGAGATACCGTCATCATCGACCAGGCGAACGGCAAGGACGTGGATGCCGTTGGTCCAGTGGGTGGTGTTGAGCATCTTGACCCATCCCGCGTACTTGGCATCGGGGTGCGAAGGATACTGGTGCATGATGTCCGGCCGGTGCATCCCGGTCGCGGCATTGCCCACCGAGACGCCGTCCACCATGACCTCGACAAAGGTCACTTCGGAGTCATCGAGTGCCCAACCGGTCACCGGGAAGACGCCGCTCATGGGCTGGTCCTTACCCGGGAGTTCGATCGCGCCGAACGGCGCCTGGTTGAGATTGTTGTCCACCGTCACGGCGCGCTCGCCGAAATAATCATCGGTTCCATCGGCGAAGAAAATACGGATTTCGATGGTGTGGCTGCCGTCGCTCAGAGTCGAGGAGTCGAATGACGTCGCGAAACCGGGGCGCTCGAACGGCGTTCCCGTGTACCAGGGGTAGGCCTGGAGCAGGTCGTACCGCGGTTGATAGAGGTCAGCGGTGGAGACATAGGAACTATCGACGTACAGGTCGATTCGATCGACCAATGTCGATCCCCAATCGCAGTTTCTCCACGCCCATTGCGGACCGCAGTCCTGACCATCGTCGAGGACATACCCCGCAACCGTCACAATCCCGAAAACAACCGCATCTTCTTGGGGCGTATCGAGCCGGAATACTGTTTCTGCTACGGCATTTCCGGCGAGCAAAATCGACACCAGAACGACGGTCGCGACGAAAAATTTCTGGCGCATTAGCTGTCCTCCTCAGAAGCACACACACGAACTTACGAAAATCTAACCTGTTCGATGATATACCAAATGGAGTTCTACGGTCAATGAATTTTGTGATGAACGGCACTTCTTTGGGCGGATTTCTGTGAGTAACGCGGTGCAATTTTCTTGAGAAACCCGGAGTCAGAATCTCGAACAATTACGCATCGGCTTTCTCATCGTCCCGGACGGCCAATTCCTCGACGTGAATCCGCGCGCAATTCGCCAATGCCTGTAGATCGAATCCGCCCTCGAGAAACGACAGAACCCGCCCTTCCGACCACTTCAAGGCCGCCGCCATCACGGCGGCACTGAGCCGTCGGAATCCCGCCTCCGACACACGCATCCCACCGATGGGGTCCGAGGGGTGGGCGTCGAACCCGGCCGAGACGATGATCGCCACCGGTTTGAACCTTGATCCGAGCTCGTTCAAGGCCTCTTCGAAGGCGGTGCAAAAGACCGCATCATCGGCCCCGGTGGCGAGCGGGACGTTCCGAGTTGTTCCCACACCCTCCCCCTCACCGATCTCGTCGGCGGTTCCGGTTCCCGGAAAACCTGGAAAACCATGCACCGAAACATAGCCAACGTCGGGACGACCATAGAAACAGTCCTGGATCCCGTTGCCATGGTGTGCGTCAAAATCGACGATGAGAACCGGTTTCCCCCAACTCTGAACTACGACCTCGGCCGCCAGCGCCACCGAATTGAAAAAGCAATAGCCCTTTGCCGCATCTTTCGCGGCGTGATGGGACGGAGGCCGCAACACGACGAACGCCCGGTCGAGCCGCCCGTTGACGAGATCGAGGGCGGCGTTGAGGGCAAGACCGGCGCCTGCCAACGCGGCATCGAATGTCCCATGCGACACCCGGCAGTCTTGGGTGTCCAACCAACCGTGACCCTCTTCGGACGCGGTCCGAACCCGCTCGATGTAATCCGCATCGTGGATCCACTTCAATACCCCGATCACGTCGTCGTCCGGGGGGAGCGGTGCCTGCCGATCAACAATCCAGCGTCCGGAGGCCGAGGACTCCAGCGCATCGAGGATGACCTGGATTCGGCGGGGTGACTCGGGATGGCCGAGGCCTGGATCGTGGCCGAGACACAGCGGGTTGGATCGAACGAATACTCTGGAGTCTGTCAAGATTCCTCCCGGCCGAGGCGTGAACCCATCGGCCGATGTTGTGAAGACCGCGTCATCATACTACCCTGTGGGCGATGAAGAGCCCCGCTTTCAGAATCGGTGTTTCGTTGATCCTGATGATCGCCCTGTTGGCATTCTTTCTCTGGAACGTGGACTTCGAGGAGATGATGAGCGGACTGGCGCAGGCCAATCCGTGGCTCATCGCCCTCGCCGCCGGTCTGGCCCTGCTGTCGTATTGGGCGCGGGTGATCCGCTGGATACTCATTCTTCGCCCGGTGGCGAAGGTTCGTCATTCCAGCGCCTGTCTGGCCACTGCCGTCGGCTATGCCGCCATCACGCTTCTTCCCGCCAGGATGGGCGACATTCTCAGACCGGTGATTCTGGCCAAGCGGGATCGTTTCCCCGTTTCGGCCGGTCTTGCGTCGATCCTCACCGAGCGGGTCTTCGATCTGTGGACCGTGGTGCTCTTCTTCCTGGTCTTTCTCATCTGGCCGCCTGCCATGGCCGATCTCGACGCCGATGCCGAAGCCAACCTCCGGCTGCTCCAGATCTCAGGCTATGTCGTCGGGATCATCCTCGCTGCGGGGACGCTGATCCTCCTCGGCCTCTTCCGGTACCAGGACCGCTTTGTCGAGGTCCTCAGCAAGCCGATCGCCCGTTTCGCGCCGTCCTGGCGAACGCCTTTCGCCAATTTTCTCAACCACTTCCTCGATGGGCTTCGGGTGCTCCAACGGCCCCGCGATCTTCTGATCACCATGACCGCCTCGTTTGTGCTCTGGTACATCATCTTCTGGCAGGTCAAGGTCACGCTGATGGCCTTCAGCCTCGATCTCCCGCTCCGGGCCTCCTTCCTCCTGGTGACCCTCGCAGTCATCGGACTCGCCATCCCCACCCCGGGTGGTGTCGGCGGCTTCCACAAGGCGACCCAGGTCGGTCTCACCACGTTCTTTGGTGTCGAACTCAATCTGGCCACCGCCATCGCCATCATCTACCACGCCATCTGCTTTGTCCCCATCACCATCATCGGGCTCTTGTGTCTGCCCCTGCTGGGCATGAAGTTCTCCGATATGCGCGACATGGCCGAGGACGGAGACGGCGAATGATCTGTCCTTTCTGCAGCCACGCATCTTCCCGGGTTGTGGATTCCAGAGAGGTCCGCGACGGCGCGGAAATTCGGCGGCGACGCGAGTGCTCCGAATGCAGCCGTCGTTTTACGACGTATGAACGGGTCGACGAACTCCCCGTCACGGTCGTCAAACGCGACGGTCGCAGAGAGAGCTTCGACCGGGAGAAACTGCTCAACGGGATGTTGCGAGCGTGTGAGAAACGGCCGGTCCCTCGTCGCGACCTCATCGCCATTGTCGATGCGGTGGAGAGCGCCATCGCCTCGCAAGAGGTCCGGGAGATGTCCACCGAAGAGATCGGACACCTGGTCATCGAACGGATTCGTCACCTCGATCAGGTGGCATATGTCCGCTTTGCCAGCGTCTATCGCCGTTTCGAGGACGTCAACCAGTTCATGGAGGAGCTCAAGGGCCTGCTCCTCACCCGAGACGAATGACCGAACCGGACATCACTGCCGGCCACGACGACAATGGGCTCGATCACGAGTCCGAGATCGTCCATATCCCCGATCAGCTTCCGGTGCTGCCGTTGCGGGATGCGGTCCTCTTCCCATACGCCATCCTGCCGCTCTCGGTGGATCGGGAACCATCGTCTCTGGCGGTCGATGAAGCCCTCGCCGGCGACCGCGCCGTCCTCCTGCTCTCTCAGCGGGACTCTCAGACCAGCGACCCGGGACCGGACGATCTCTATGATGTCGGCTGCGTCGGCTCCATCATGCGAGCCGTCAAGCTCCCGGACGGAACCCAGCGCATCCTGGTCCAGGGACTCGCTCGCGCACGGGCCGACTATTTCAGCCGGACCGAGCCCTGTCTCACGGCGAGGATCCGGCTTCTGCCCGAACCCGAGACGGAACGATCGACACTGGAGGTCGAAGCCTCGATCCGCACCATTCGCGGTAACCTCGAGCAGATCCACGCCCTGGGCAAAGGCATCTCCCCTGAGATCATGGTCCTCGCCGCCGATCTCGAGGACCCCGTTCGGCTCGTCGATCTGGCGGCTGCGAACATCGGGTTGCCGGTGGCCGACGCCCAGGAGATGCTCGAGATCGACGACCAGAGTGAGCGCCTCACCCGGGTTCTGAGCCTTCTCGAGCGTGAGATCGCGCTGCTCGAGATCCAGGAGCGGATCTCAGAGCGGGTCCGGAGCGAGATGGACCGCGGCCAGCGTGAATATCTCCTCCGGCAACAGATGAGAACCATCCAGAGCGAACTCGGAGAGATCGACGACACAGAGCGTGAGGTGGACGAGTACCGGAAACGTGCCGATGAGAGCAGTCTCCCCGAGGCGGCCAGGACCGAATTCGACACCCAACTCCGACGCCTCGCCTCCATGCACCCGGACTCCGCTGAATCTTCGGTGGTTCGGACCTGGCTTGACTGGATGACCACCCTGCCGTGGCAGGTCGTCACCGATGACACCCTCGACATCGCCACGGCGAGAAAGACCCTCGAAGAGGATCACTACGATCTCGAGAAGGTCAAGGAGCGTATCGTCGAGTTCCTCGCGGTCCGCCAACTCCAACCAGAGAGCAAGGGTCCGATCCTTTGCTTTGTCGGTCCTCCCGGGGTCGGCAAGACCTCCCTCGGCCGGTCCATCGCCCGCGCCCTCGATCGGCGCTTTGTCCGCACGTCCATGGGGGGCGTCCGTGACGAGGCCGAGATTCGCGGTCACCGTCGAACCTATGTCGGGGCCCTCCCGGGCCGTGTGGTCCAGTGTCTCCACCAGGCGGGCAGCATCAATCCTGTCTTCATGCTCGACGAGGTCGACAAGATCGGCGCGGACTTCCGCGGCGACCCATCCTCGGCGCTCCTCGAGGTCCTCGACCCCGAGCAGAATCACACCTTCCGCGATCACTATCTCGGGGTCGATCTCGATCTTTCACGGGTGCTCTTCATCACCACCGCCAATGTCACCGACACCATCCAGCCGGCATTCCTCGATCGCATGGAGGTCATCAGACTCTCCGGATACACCGAAGAGGAAAAGATCGAGATCGCCCACCGACACCTGGCGCCACGGCAGATCCGCGAAAACGGTCTCGCCGACGCCGGCCCCAGCTTCACCGTGAATGCGCTGCGCGAACTCGTGGACGGCTACACGCGCGAGGCCGGGGTCCGAAACCTCGAACGCACCATCGGGGGGGTCTGTCGCAAGATCGCCGTCCTCGCCGCCGAGGGGAAGCGACACCCCAGACGCATCACTCCAACGGTGGTGAACCGATTGCTCGGTCCACGCCCTCATCTCGCCGAGGAGCGCCTGAGCGAAGACCGCATCGGTGTTGCCACCGGGCTTGCCTACACCCCGGTGGGCGGCGAGATTCTGCTGGTCGAGGCCGCGGCGTCAACCGCCGACAAGGGCGATCTCAGACTCACGGGCTCGCTCGGAGATGTCATGAAGGAGTCGGCCACAGCCGCGGTCACCTATGCCCGGACCCACGCCCGCGATTTCGGCATCCCCGACGATTGGTTCGACCGCCACCTCCTCCACATCCACGTCCCGGCCGGTGGGGTCCCGAAGGATGGGCCGTCGGCGGGGGTCACGCTGCTCGCGACCATCGTATCGACCGCATCCGGCCGCCCCGTCCGTCACGACATCGCCATGACCGGTGAACTCACCCTGCGGGGAGACGTCTTGCCCGTGGGCGGAGTCAAGGAGAAGATCCTCGCCGCACTCCGGTCCGGGATCACCAAGATCATCCTCCCGGCGGTCAACAAACGCGATTTCGACGATCTCCCGCCACGGGCGCGCAAACTCGCCAAGGTGAGCTATGTCAAGAGCGCCGAGGAGGTTCTGGAGCTGGTGCTCAGGAGCGAGTAGCGGGATCGTGGTACTGCGAAGGCCACACTCCAAGGAGATTCACTGAAAAATCGAAGCACGCGTTTCCCTCGGGAGCGCCGGTTCTTTTCTCCGAAAAGCCCCGGCACTCTCGAGGTTTGAGATTGAAGAAGAGGAGCCTAGCGGAGGCGCCTATCGGGAAGGTCAAGGAGTCAGGCGACCGCCGGAACTGCGGGGTGTGGGGAGCCCGCAGGCGCTGACATCGTAAACATACAACCCGGCATCACCTCCCGCAACGAAAACGAAATCTCCCGAAACACCGACGTCCATCCCTTGTCCGGGAATGTCGAAGTGACCGATTTTTCTCGGCCAGCTCGGGTTCCTGATATCGAAGAGGTGCAGACGTGCCGAAAACGGCTCGTTCCACGTCTGACACGTGGTCGTAAAGGCCGTTTCTTCGCCCAACGCCATCGACCGTCCGCCCTGGTAAGGGCTGGGCCCGTCGATGATCTCGAGAAACGCCAGATCCGGTGCCGACGGATTCCGGCAATCGACGATCTCCAGCCCCGTGCCCGTCATTCCGTAGAGAAAGCCATCTCTGATTGTTGGAGATCGTGGGCTTGGGACGCCTGTAGTGCCGCTCTCCGTCGGGTTCATGGGGTTCCGAATGTTCACCGCCTGAATCGATGAATGGCACATGGGAGTAGACCATGGGCAGGGCCTTCTCCCGACATAGGCGAAATCACCCGCCACCTCGATCGATGAGGGGTGATTCCCCGACAGATCGCCCCACGTTCCGATCCGAATCGGTGTCGATGGAATCCTCACGTCGAAAACCCAAAAGCCGCTCATTCCGATCTGGCTGCCGAGAGCAAAAGCATACGGCCATTGAACCGCGAGATCGACCGGCTGAAAATACGTCGGAGCGAAACCGACTTCCGTTGGCTGAGCGGGATCCGCAATGGAAAGGATCGATATTCCCGGCATTCGTTCGTCTGTGTGACCCACCATCACATACGCATTGTCGCCCTCGACGACGATCCGACCGGGTAGCGGATCCACCGGCAGCTT
>Ga0209344_10001854_pt1 | contig 25606 bp, 23 predicted proteins | sample Cruoilmetagenom6_FD_187293 | JGI IMG/M metagenome (GOLD analysis project Ga0209344, IMG submission 187293) | Oil polluted marine microbial communities from Coal Oil Point, Santa Barbara, California, USA - Santa Barbara Oil Seep Sample 6 (SPAdes)... | ecosystem: Environmental > Aquatic > Marine... | reverse complement strand
AATCGACACTTTACCAGATGCAGGAAAGGCCGAAATGGCAACCTGGGTCGAACAGGCAACCGTGCGTCAAACGGCCCTCCGTGCCGCTGAAACGCTTAGTGCTGAATTAAACTGATACCGAAAGGGCAACCTGCATGCTTTGGTCAATAATTAAGATCGTTGTTTTCGTCGCCCTAATCTTGGCGGCGACATTTGGTGCTGCTTACCTTCTTGAACTTGAAGGTGGTGTACGGATCGTCATGGCGGGTATCGAATTGAACCTCACACCGCTTAAAGCGGTCATAGCACTGGTTGTTTTGGTTTTGGCAATTTGGTTGTTGTTGAAAATCGCATCGCTTTTGGTCGCGGTGCTCAAATTTATCAACGGCGATGAAACCGCGATTTCGCGTTACTTTGACCGTAACCGTCAGGAAAAAGGGTATCGCGCGTTGTCAGAAGGCATGATGGCGTTGGCATCCGGCGAAGGCAATGTCGCGATGACACAGGCCAGTCGCGCCGAGCGTTATTTGAAAAAACCTGAACTGACCAATCTGATCACTGCCCAAGCCGCTGAAATGTCTGGCAATCGCAAAAAAGCGGAAGAAGTTTACAAGCGATTGCTCAAGAACGAACGCACACGGTTTGTTGGGGTGCGTGGCATTTTGCGCCAAAAGCTGGGTGATGGCGATTCAGAGACCGCGTTGAAATTGGCGGAAACCGCCCATGACCTTAAGCCTGCACATACGGAAACGCAGGATACCCTGTTAACGCTTCAGACCCAAAAACAAGATTGGACCGGCGCGCGCCAGACGCTGAATGCCAAGTTGAAACATGGGTCGTTGCCACGCGATGTCCACAAACGCCGTGATGCGGTTTTGGCCTTGTCTGAAGCACGCGACGTAGCTGAAGATGGCAAATCGATCGAAGCCCGTGAAGCTGCGATCGAAGCCAACCGTTTGTCACCACATTTGATACCGGCGGCGGTTCTTGCCGCGCGTGGCTATATCGAACAGGGATCTAAACGCTATGCCACGCGCGTGGTGCGCAAAGCATGGGATGCTCAAGCGCATCCGGATCTGGCAGCGGTGTTTGCAGAAATTGAACCCGATGAAACACCGCAACAGCGCCTGAAGCGGTTTGCGAAATTGTTCAAAGCGCAACCCGATAACCGCGAATCCACGCTGGTTGAGGCAGAACTTAACCTTGCCGCCGAAGATTTCCCGGCGGCGCGTCGTGCGCTTGGCGATCTGATTGAAAACGAACCGGATGCAAGGGCGCTTACCATCATGGCCGCTGTTGAACGCGGCGAAGGGTCTGCCGATGCGGTTGTCAAAGGGTGGCTTGCCCGTGCGCTTTCTGCGCCACGGGGACCGCAATGGATGTGCGGGAATTGCCACCATATTCACGCGGATTGGACCCCGGCCTGCGAAAATTGCCTATCGTTTGATACGCTTGAATGGAAGGCACCGCCGGTTTCCGAAGCGGCCACAGCCACGGGTTTGGAAATGTTGCCGTTGATAATTGGAGAACTCGAAGATCAATCTGCAAATAACGCCGACGCAGACGCCGACGTAAGCGACGCGGAAGATGATGTTTTGGATGCCGAAATTATCGATGAAGGTTCCGAAGAAGCGACCTCACCAGACAAATAGACCGCTTCCCGGCAAACGGGTAGCAGGTCGTGCCCTGTCGTAGGCAATATGCCTACGACTCTTGAGCGCCTTTTTAACCCATTCGAAAGTTGGTCACGTGGTCGGGAACAACCACCCCGTCAAGGTTGCGGGGGTCGGGGATGGGCGTCCCGATTTGGGTGTGCACTGGGATCACACCGGCCCAAATTGGCAGGACATAATCATCCTCATCATCGCTGGGTCCGCCTGTGCGAATTTTAGCGCTGCCTTCCGTGATTTCCATACCCAAAACCATCGTAGCCTTCAGGTCTTGTGCATGGTCGGGGCGCAACATGTCATAACGCCCCGGAAACAGACCATTCACAAACTTACCTAATTTTTCCAGTTTTGCCTGTGGATCTTCGACTTTGGACGCTTTTCCAAACAGCATCACAGACCGTGTATTTACGGAATGATGCATGCCGGATCGCGCCAAAACAAACCCATCCAGCATCGCAACCGTCAGGCAAACGTCGGTGTCCTTGGATTTGCGCAACGCACGGCTTGCGGATGAGCCGTGCCAATAGACGTGGTTCCCTTCGCGCCATTGCAGGGTCGGGGTCACATATGGTTTGCCATCAATGATGTAGCCGACGCTGCACATTGGTTGCGCATCCAGGATAGCATTGATTGTTGCGCGGTCAAAATGACCGCGTTCGCGCGTGCGACGCAGGCGTGATTTTTCGGTGATTGGTAGCGGATCAGTCATGGGGTGCGTCCTTGAAATTCTCTTGCCGCATGAGAACTAACCACTTATTGGCTATTGATATATGGCCAATAACGGTAAAAAAATACAGTCCAATTTGGACGCCGAGGTTTTCAAGTTGTTGCTCGATAGGACGTCGGTGCACAGTTTGCAGGCGCAATTGATTAACGCACTCAGAGATATGTTGATATCTGGTCGAGACTATTCGGGTGCGCGTCTTCCAGCGAGCCGAAAGCTTTCTGAGGAACTTTCGGTTTCTCGCACAACAGTCACAAGCGCCTATGATCAACTCCTGAGCGAAGGATACCTTGTTACGCAAATTGGCGGAGGCACATTTGTGGCGGCCCATTTGCCGCATCTTACCCCCCCTGCGCCAAAGACCGGGCGTGATCGGGACCTGCCACATCCGTGGTTACCGTTTCATCCCGGTGTTCCGGATCAATCCCTGTTTCCGCACCGAAATTGGGCGCGTCATTTAGAACGCGCCTGGCGGCGACCGGACACTGCGCTTTTGGCGCGTCCTGATCCGTTTGGATGGTACCCATTGAGGGAGGCAATCACAGATCATTTGTCACTCTGGCGTGGCCTAGAGTGCCGCCCAGAACAGATCATGATCACGTCCGGGGCATGGGAGGCCTTTGATGTCATTTTTAGCGGACTGCTTGAGGGTGGGCAAACGGCCGCTATTGAAGACCCCGGATGGCCGCAAATGCAAGAGGCCATTCGTACAACGGGAACCCATGTTCAACCGATCCGCATTGATGGCGAAGGGTTCGATGCGGCCCGAATAAAAAAAACTGCATCTATCGCGATTGTCACCCCGTCGCGCCACTATCCAACTGGCACGTCCATGCCGCTTGTTCGCCGGATGTCCCTATTGGATTGGGCGCAGTGTCAGGGTGGTCTGATTGTTGAGGATGATTATGATAGCGAATTTCGATATCAAGGGCATCCTTTGCCATCCCTTGCGGGGTTGGATGGGCTGAAGCGATCTATTTATTTGGGCAGCTTTTCCAAGTTGCTAAGCCCCGCCTTACGCATTGGATACATGGTTCTTCCGGATGCGTATTTGAAATCTGCCAAAAATTACGTGTCGCGTGTCGGTGCGCGAGCATCCTTGGTGCCTCAACCGGCCTTGGCCACGTTTATGGATGGTGGTGAATTCGCCGTGCACCTCAGGCGGATGCGGCGCACGTATGCCAAGCGCCTACGCCATTTGGTGTCCGAATTGTCACTGTTTGATGACCTTTTGGGTATTGCGCCGGACCCATCAGGCATGCATCTTTGCACGGGTCTCCTGCCAAACCTTTCTAAACGCACGACAGATCGAGCGATTGTAGAAGAGGGTAAAAAAAGAGGCATTTTTCTGCGAAGCTTGTCGTCGCAATCGATTCTGCCTTCGCCGCCTCAGGGCCTAATTCTTGGCTATGCCGCTTTTGATGAAAGCCAACTTACCCAGGCGGTCCGGAAACTTGGCGAAATTCTGGGGGAGATTCGCCGATAACGACATTTGTTGCCCGGCCGACATGGTTCGACACGTTCCCGGTCTGGATGCCAATTTACCAACTGTAAAAATTTTTAAGGAAGCACGAATGAAATTTTATCGACTGTTCTCGGATTCCGACGGAGAAAGCCATTGGGAAGACATCGGCGTTTCACTAGAAGTACGCGAATTTGCGCCACCTGCTCAGAAAATTGAAATATCTGACGCTGAACCAACAACACAGATGATGTTTCTTCGTCTCAGATCCGGTTGGGACGAGCCGATACATCCGACACCAATCCCGCAGAAATTGATTTGTCTGGTGGGTCAGGTCCGTGTCACCGCAAGTGATGGTACTTCACGCGATATCGGGCCCGGTGATGTCTGGCATATGGAAGATACCCATGGGAAAGGTCATCATACTGTTGTGACAAGCAAAGAGGATTTTGAATCCGTTATTGTACAGCACGCTTAAAGTATCACGCGAAAAACTGCCTGCCGTGAGGTCAGGCACTGCCTAGCAAATCACGCGCAATCCGTTCAAAAATAGCTGCGCCAATTGGGATAAGGTCGTCCGGAAAATCATAGTCCGGGTTATGCAGTGCCGCGTAATTTTCACCGGGCCCAAGGCATAGCATTGCGGCCTTAGCACCCCAGCCAAACACGCCAAAATCCTCGGACGCGCGCATCGGCAGGCCTTTGTCGCCGTTTTCCACACCAATTGCGTTCATGGCGGCACAAGCAATATCAACGGCGTCATGATCGTTGATGGACGCCGCGAATTCATCGAATACGTTGAATTCCACCTTTAAACCATATTCATCTGCTGCGTCGGTTGCCAATCCACGTGCCGCAGTGGCCAGCCCGTCGATGGCGTCGTCGCTTGTGGTGCGCAGGGTTGCGTAAAGGACCGCGTCACCGGGTGCCACGCCGAAAGTCGGTTCGCCTACGTTGACGTGCGTGATTGTCACCAACCTGAAGTTATCATCCAATGCGCCACCATGTCCCAAATCGTCCAATGCCGGGATCAGTTTTGCAACCGCTCGAGCAGGTGAAACACCGTCTTCCGGGGTGGCCGCATGGGCAGTCTTGCCCAAGAACCGAATGGCAAGGCCCTGAGAGGCACAGTTGATCAAGCCGGCGCGGGTCGCAACATACCCAAATGGGCGACCGGGTTCGATGTGAATGGCAAAAGCCCAATCCGCTTTGATGTCGTTGTACCTGGGGTCCGCGACAACGGCTTTGGCACCACTTCCGTCTTCTTCTGCCGGTTGGAACATCAATACGACGCGTCCCCTGACGACAGGGGTCCGCGAAATCTGTCGGCCCAAAGCCAAAAGCATTGTCATGTGTCCGTCGTGACCACATACGTGGCTTTTCCCCGGAACCTGTGACACCCATTCCTGACTGTTAACTTCTTCGATCGGCAAAGCATCCAGCTCTGCACGAAAAAGCACGGTGGGGCCATCGATACCGCTGTCAAACACTGCCGCCACACCGTGGCCGCCTAACTGGGTCATGATCTGTGATGGGGCCAGTGGTTTCAGTGCTGCTACGACGGCACGGGCAGTCTCAACTTCTTCACCGGAAATTTCCGGGTGGCGGTGCAATTCACGCCGAAACGCGGTCAATTCGACAAGATCGGAATTCGATAACATTTGCCCGGATCTCCTTTTTGATCGGGCATATGCCCACTTCCAATTTCCGTATTTAGCAGGGGGGTTACATGCTAGCGCCCTTAATTTCTGCTTCATATTTGTATGCTCTCTCTCGCGCCAATTCAGCCGCATGTGCGACAAATCGCGGTACTCTTTCTGCATGATATCGTGCGGCGAATTGCAAAGGATCCGGCAACCAGTCCACGCCCACAATTTCCAAGGTACGCCGCTTTAAGGAGTCTATCGCCAACGGATGGGGGATAAGTGCAAGTCCCATTCCGTCAATCGCCATATGCAGGCAGGATGTTAAGCTGTTGGACGAAACAACGCGAGGGCGCAGCGACATCTTCTTAATCTGCTCGATTAGCATTATATGCGCCTGTGCATGGCGTGCATGAGTGAGGATCGTAACATTGTCGAGATCTTCCAGCCTGGGTCTTGTAGGCAACGGCCTAGCGGTTTCTGGTGATGCTACCCATGCATAGGGATGTGATCCCAATTCCAGATGCCCCATGGCGATGGAAGAAAATGGTGTATTTTGTATTGTCAAATCAACAGCATTCGAAACGAGCTCCGTATCCAGGGTTTTGGACAAGTCCACTGTCAATTCAACGGATAGATTTGGATATGCCTGCCGAAGATCGCGCAGATATTCACGGATCCACGTACAGGCAATCAATTCTGTTACGCCCAGTCTGAGTTTATCCGTGACAAGCTCGGGCCTGCCCGCAACATCCAGTAAGGTTTCTGCCTGCCGTAATACGGATCGGGTCGCCTCAAGGATTTTACGCCCTTTTTCGGTCAGCCTGACCGATCCGGCATCCCTATGCATCAATGTGGTATTCAGCGTGGTTTCAAGGCTTGCTATGCGTGAAGAAATGTTCGGCTGCGTCGTGTTCAGATGATCCGCTGCCTTGCGGAAGCTTCCCAGATCGGCCACCCAAACCAGTGCTTCAAGTTGCTTTATTGTAATGCTGCTGCCGATCATTCTTGTTGCTTTCTGTTGGTCGGATTCCACCACCGGGATAGGATTGAGGTGTCGAAAATTGAACAATAAATAAAAGTGATCGTACCAATAAACAATAATAATTTGAAGTTATTGTGTGTTTTCCCTTACGACGGACCCAATGGCGAAGGATGGATGCATGAAAACTTATTCGATTCGATTGGGTGTAGATATCGGCGGAACGTTCACAGATGTGGTTCTGGAACAGGGCGAAGATATTTTCTCGACCAAGGTCCTCACGACCTATGGTGCGCCGGAAAACGCAATTATCGACGGGATGCATCAGGTTTGCGCAAAGGCGGGTGTCACGCCGGGGCAAATCGAACAAATCATTCACGGCACGACGTTGGCCACGAACGCTTTGATTGAGCGGCGCGGTGCAAAGACCGCGTTGATAACAACGAAGGGATTTCGTGATGTTATCGAAATGCGCACCGAAAGCAGGTTTGAACAATATGACCTGAACCTGAATCTGCCTGAGCCGCTGTTGCCACGTCAGATGCGCTATACGGTGACGGAACGTATAGGTGCGCAAGGCGAGGTTCTGATCCCGCTTGATCGCGCCGAGGTCGAGGCGTTGGTGGATTTGATCGCCGAAGCGGAATATGAAAGCATCGCTGTTGGGTTGATGCACTCGTATCTTGATGACACACACGAGCGCATGATCCGCGACGTGTTGGCCGAGAAGCTGCCGAATGTCATGGTATCGTTGTCATCCGAAGTGTCGCCACAGATGCGCGAATACGAACGGTTCAACACCGTGGTTGCCAACGCCTACATCAAACCGCTGATGAAATCCTATCTCGGACGACTTGAGGGACGGCTGCAGGACCAAGGTGTCGGGTGCAACATTTTCCTGATGCATTCCGGTGGCGGCATTATTTCCCTGGAAAACGCCGCGGACTTTCCTGTTCGGCTGGTGGAATCCGGTCCCGCAGGCGGGGCCGTATTTGCGGCGCACATTGCGGCGCGTTACGGGTTGGACAAAGTATTGTCATTCGACATGGGCGGCACCACAGCCAAGATTTGCCTGATCAAAAACCAGACCCCGAAAACAAGCCGTGTGTTCGAAGTGGCACGCACGTACCGGTTCAAAAAAGGGTCTGGAATGCCAATTTCTATCCCGGTGATCGACATGGTGGAAATAGGCGCCGGTGGTGGATCTTTGGCCCACGTCGATAGCATGCGTCAAATACGGGTTGGACCGGAAAGTGCGGGTTCCGAACCCGGACCGGCCTGCTATGGACGTGGTGGTGACAAGCCCGCCGTGACAGACGCCGATTTGGTTCTAGGCAAGCTTGACCCCGACAATTTCGCAGGTGGATCGATCAAGTTGGAAACTGAAAGTTCGGCCAATGCGTTAACCACTGTTCTAGGCGATGTCTTGGACATGGATGCGGCGACATCTGCCTTTGGTTTGGCCGAAGTGGTGGATGAAAACATGGCCAACGCTGCGCGTGTACATGCGGTTGAAAACGGCGAAGACCTTGGCGAATACACAATGATTGCCTTTGGCGGTGCAGCGCCTCTGCATGCCGGCCGGTTGTGCGAAAAACTGGGCGTGGATCGTTTGCTGGTCCCACCGGGGGCGGGGGTCGGTTCGGCCATTGGGTTCCTTCGCGCACCGTTCAGTTTTGAGGCAAATCGGTCTGTTTATATGAAGCTGTCGGATTTTGACGGTGAAAAGATCACCTCACTGCTGACCGGTTTGAAAAGCGAGGCAACGGGTTTCGTGCGTACCTGTGATCAAAACAGCAAAATCCTGTCCGAGTTTAAAGTCTACATGCGCTATACCGGGCAGGGTTGGGAAATTCCGATTGTCCTTAGCGAAGAAGAAGCAATGAACCCAAACGCGGATACATTCAAACGTCTGTTTGAAGAAGATTACACCAAACTGTTTGGGCGTCCTGTTGCGGGCATGGATGTTGAAATCACGGTCTGGTCCGTGAATGCAACAACCCCCCCTGAAATAGCCATGCCAGTAGACGTTCTGGTGGGAGAAGGATCAGCCGATCACGTTGGCGACCGTCAGATGTTTGACCCTGCCAAGGCGGAATTTGTGACCACGGCCGTGGTTGATCGCGAGACTATGTCACAAGGTGCAATGGCCTATGGCCCCGCCGCAATTGTCGAAGATGAAACAACAATTATCGTACCATCGTCACGTTATGCTGTCCGTCAGCCCGATGGTTGCATCGATGTTTTGATCAAAGCCTGAAAGGATTTGAAAATGGCAAAAGAGCATTCAACAGTTTCCTATCAGGTTATGTGGAACCGGCTGATTTCTGTCGTCGAAGAACAAGCGCAAGCGTTGATACGAACAGCGTTTTCAACTTCGGTACGCGAAGCAGGTGACCTATCTGCTGGGGTTTATGATCTGGACGGTCAGATGTTGGCTCAGGCCGTAACCGGTACGCCGGGCCACGTTAACGCCATGGCAGATGCCGTTGCGCATTTTATTCGACGTATCGGGCGACAGAACATTTTTGAAGGGGATGTTTACATCACTAACGACCCGTGGGAGGGCACGGGTCACCTGCACGATATTACCATGGTTACCCCATCGTTTCATAAAGGTGCCTTAGTTGGGTTTCTGGCCTGTACGGCGCATGTGGTCGATATCGGAGGTCGCGGGTTGGGGGCCGATGCCGCGAGCGTTTACGAGGAAGGATTGTATCTGCCGATCATGAAATTCGCGGAACGTGGTGAAGTTGATCAATCTCTGGTCCGGATTGTGCGCGGCAACGTGCGCGAACCTGATCAGTTGATCGGTGACATGTACGCGTTGACAACCTGCAACGAAATTGGTCACCGCCGCCTGATTGATATGATGGTAGAATTTGAACTGGATGACCTGAGCGGTATTGCTGCCTTCATCCTCGATAATTCACGTCGCGCTACGATTGAACGGATTGCGGCCCTTCCACGCCAACAGGCGACGGGTGAAATGACTGTGGATGGGTTTGACAAGCCGATCACCCTGAAGGTCAAACTAACCATTAAAGAAGATCGGATTATTTCGGATTTTGACGGCACTTCGGGGCTTGATAAAAAAGGCATCAATTGCCCGCTGGTCTACGCAAAGGCCTATGCCTGTTATGCACTGAAATGTGCGATTGCTCCGGAAATACCAAACAATGCGGCCTCATTGGCGCCATTTGAAATCTCTGCACCTGAAAACACTATTGTTAATGCGTTGCATCCGGCACCTGTCGCGTTGCGCCACATCGTCGGACATTTTGTGCCGGACGTGGTTTATGATGCATTGGACAAAATACTCCCCAATTTGGTGCCTGCTGAAGGCGCGGGATGTTTATGCAACTTTCAGGTAAGTCTGCGTCCGCGAACGGATGCACCCGCACCAAAGGACGCTGTGCGCTCTGAGGTCTTGACGTTCAATTCCGGGGGCGCTGGTGCGCGACCTGAACACGACGGGCTTAATGCGACGGCATTTCCATCAGGTGTCATGACCATGCCGGTTGAGGCGACCGAACATGCCGGGCCTGTTATCATCTGGCGCAAGGAATTGCGCCCCGATAGCGGCGGGGCAGGTAAACAGCGTGGCGGGCTGGGCCAATACATGGAGGTTGGCGCGCGCGCGGGACATGAGTTCGATTTTCAGGCTATGTTTGATCGTGTAGACCACCCCGCGCGTGGCCGCCGCGGCGGCGGGTCTGGCGCGCCAACAACCATTGCGCAGGACGATGGCACGGCCATGCGGGGCAAGGGGAAACAGTTTGTGCCACATGGGCGAAGGGTTGAGTTGGCGTTTCCCGGTGGGGCTGGTTACGGTGCGGCCGAAGATCGGCCCAAAGAACTGGTGGAATGGGATTTGGCACGCGGATACATCTCGCCACAAACTGCCCGTTCACAATATGGCTTAAGTGACGCGGATATTCAGGCTGTTGAGACCGCAGTCAGAAAAGGGAACGCTCTATGAATGCAAGCTCGGGTCAGGCCCCTAATGCTACAAACTATGACATTGTAATCGTTGGAGGTGCCATCATGGGGGCCTCAACTGCGTGGTTCCTGACGGAAAATCCCGACTTTGACGGCCGTGTTCTGGTGGTGGAAAAGGACCCAAGTTACCAATTTGCATCCACCGGCCACACCAACAGCTGTATGCGGCAACAATTCTCGTCTGAATTGAACGTTCGCATTTCCCAATTCGCCGCTGATTTTGTAAAAAACCTGCGGGGCTACATGGGTGGTGATGACCGTGTTCCTGATCTGAAAGTGCAAAACTTCGGATACATGTATCTGGCGGATAACGACAAGTTCGCCAATGTTCTGCGCCAAAGCCATGCGGTTCAGGTGGCTGCAGGTGCCGAAACACAATTGATGACACCAGATGAGATTCAGGTGGCTTATCCGTTTTACAATCTGGATGACATTGTGTTGGGCAGCATCAACACTGTTGACGAAGGGTACTGGGACAGCTTCACCGTTTTCGACTGGTGGCGACGATCGGCCAAAGAGCGCGGTGTAGAATATATCACGAATGAAGTTGTCGGGATGACGAAATCCGCGGATGGCAGACATGTGGAAAGCGTGACGCTTAAATCTGGCGAGGTTGTATCGTGCGGCAAAGTCTTAAACGCCTCAGGTCCACGTGCGATTGAAACCTGCCGCATGGCGGGCATTGAAATCCCGGTAGAACCACGCAAGCGATACACTTGGGTGTTTAAGGCCGAAACGCCACTGGATCGTCCGTTGCCCCTAACGGTTGATCCATCGGGTTTTCATGTGCGTCAGGAAGGAACCGATTACTATCAAGCCGGCGGGCATTCTAACATCGATCCGGCGGTGGCATATGACGATTTCGCGATGGATGATGCCCTGTGGCTGGATCAAATCTGGCCGGCAATGGCCACCCGCATCCCGCAATTTGAGGCAATTAAGATCACCAACGAATGGGCGGGGCATTATGCCTACAATACATTTGACCACAACGCGATCATGGGGCCGCATACGGAGATCGAAAACTTTTACTTTCTAAACGGGTTTTCCGGCCATGGGTTGCAACAATCCCCGGCGATGGGGCGCGGTACAGCCGAACATCTTGTTTATGGCGAATACCGAAGCCTTGACATGACGCCCTTTGATTTTGGCCGGATTGCACGCAACGAACCTTATGTTGAAAAGGCGATTATTTGATGCAACTGACCCGCAATGCTTTTACCCATGCGATTGCTGCTCGGGAAAAACAGGTTGGCCTTTGGATCAGTCTGGCAAGCCCGTTCGCCACTGAATTGTTAAACGACGGATTCAATTTTGTTGCCAGTGGATCTGACACAGGGTTGTTGGCGAAAGCTTCGGATACTTTGTTGTCGTCCGTCAAAGGTTGTTTGTCATGAATTACGCGGCATCCCGCCTTAGCGCTGTTAAACTGTCAGCGTCAGCCTGGGTCAGTCAGGCAGCAAAGGCCGCCAAAGCAGCCGGGCAAGATGTGATCGACCTTGGGCTTGGTGAACCTGATTTTGATACGCCTGCACATATTGTCGATGCGGCCCATCAGGCCGCTCTGGCAGGTCAGACCCGATACCCACCAACGGGCGGCACAAGTGACTTAAAGGCGGCTGTGGTTGCCAAAATGGCCCGCGAGAACCAGCTGACGTTTTCGCCTGATCAGGTCATTGTTTCCAATGGGGCGAAACAGGTCATATTCAACGCTTTGATGGCGACGTTGGAACTGGGTGCTGAGGTGTTGATGTGCGCCCCTTACTTTGGTCAATACAAAGACATGACCTTGATCCTTGGCGGGGCGCCTAAGGTTTTGCCTTGCAGTGCTGAAAATGGGTTTTGTCTTACCCCGGATGTGTTGGAGGCGGCGATCGCTCCCAAAACCCGTTGGATTTTCCTGAATTTACCATCCAACCCTGCCGGAGCGGTGTATTCCAAGGCGCAATTGATTGCGCTTGGTGAGGTTTTGAAACACCACCCAGATGTGTTGATCCTGTCCGATGAAATATACGAACATATCCTTTTTGACGGGCGGGAGTTTGCCTCGTTTGCGGCTGTATGCCCCACGCTTGCTGACAGGATTCTGACAGTCAATGGCGTGTCAAAGGCCTACGCAATGACGGGTTGGCGTGTAGGATATGGCGCCGGGCCGGAACCGTTGATAGCCGCGATGACCAAAGTTCAGTCTCAAATATGTTCCGGCGTATGTTCCATTGCGCAGGCCGCTGCCGTTGCTGCGCTGAATGGCCCTCAGGATGATGTGCGCCGGTTCAGGGATGCGTTCGAGGTGCGCCGTGATTTAGTGGTGTCCCAAGTCGCCAAAATAGATGGTTTAACACTGAATGCGCCGGGTGGCGCGTTTTATGCCTACATAGGCTGTGCCGATCTGATTGGTGCGCGAACCCCGGCCGGGGGCACCATTGACGACGACGCGGATTTCGCGTCTTTCATCCTTGAATATGCCGGCGTTGCCTCTGTGCCCGGCAATGCATACGATTTGTCGCCGTTTTTTCGCATCTCGACGGCCGCATCCGAAGAAACTCTGGCTTTGGCCATGACGCGCATCGCGGATGCCGTTGACCAATTGAAACGTTTATAGTGGAAAGACCCGGCTGATGAAAAAACTCGTTTTAACCGGTGCTGCCGGTCGTCTTGCTTCGTATCTTCGCGAACCTCTTAGCAAAATGGCGGATGAATTGGTCTGTACTGACTTGGCCGACGATATCGGTAATCTTTTTCCGGGGGAAAGCTATATCAAAGCGGACCTGGCGGACCTGGATGCGATGGTTGCATTGTTGGATGGTGCCGACATGGTGGTTCATTTCGGGGCCATCGGGGACGAGGCCCCATTTGAAACGATCCTTGGGCCCAATATCATAGGGGCCTACAATATTTGGGAAGCCGCCTATAGAAATAAGGTGCGACGGGTGGTTTACGCGAGCTCGATCCACGCAGTTGGCATGCACCCCAAGACTGACTTTATCGGAATCGACGCGCCTCACAGGCCCGATACGTTCTATGGTCTGGCCAAGTGTTTTGCTGAAGATTTAGCTAGCCTTTACTGGGACAAACGTCAGATCGAAAGTGTGTGCTTGCGTATTCTGTCTTGTGCAAATGTGGGCAACGCGCGTGCTGTTGGTAGCTGGCTGTCTTACGACGACTTGATCCAGCTCGTACAGCGGGCAATTGATACGCCAGTGACAGGATTTTCAGTAGTCTATGGCGTATCTAACAACGACCGTGCACCTGTCGACAATTCCAAAGCTAGCTTTCTGGGATATCGCCCCAAAGACAACGCTGAATCTCAGGCCGCTGCTGTCTTTGCCGAAGCGGGCACACTTGACCATCAGGACCCGGGTAATATGTGTCATGGAGGGCCTTTTGCTTCGGTCGAGCTTGGCAATAGCGGCGTTGCTACGATGAACATCGTGGATGACCGGAAAGATACATAATCCGGGTAGCCGGGATCATACCTGCGGTTTTAGGAGGGCTGCCCGCGTGAGGATTGGCCCAGAAATGGGCCAATGCGCTATTTCGTGACGACCCTGATGTTAAAAACACGTAGAATTGCGGAAGAAACCCTCACATGACGCGATCAATGTGATCAGTGGCGGGTTGTTCTTGGATTACGACCCGATTCCCCTTGTTTCGCGCCTTGCAAAACCTATCGCCGGACCATAGGTTCCGTTCAAATTTGCGGGGATTGTCCCGTTAGGTACAAGGAGACCCCCATGGAAGGTGGCAACGCAATGGCACAATTTCTGCCTCTGATTCTAATCTTTGCGATTATGTATTTTTTGCTTATTCGCCCTCAGCAGAAAAAAATGAAGACCCATCAGTCGATGGTTGCTGCAATTCGTCGGGGTGATCAAGTGATCACTCAAGGCGGCTTGATTGGTAAAGTGGCCAAAGTAAAAGATGACAACGAGATCGAAGTGGAAATCGCGACAGGCGTAAAAGTGCGCGTCGTGAAATCGACCATTGGAAGCGTCTTATCCAAGACAGAGCCTGCTGAACAATAATCGCAGGCCACGTTCACCTTTTCTAACCTGCTAAAAAGGCAATCGAATGCTTCAGATCGAACTATGGAAACGTATTTGCATCTGGGGCTGTGTTGCCTTGGGGCTGTTGTTGGCAACGCCCAACGGGTTTTATACGCGGGTGGAAACGCACAATGATGCGGTAGTGGCGATCGAAGCGGGTAAAGATCCGGTCGAATATCAAGCCGACGTTGATCTCTGGCCCGGCTGGATGCCGTCCGGGCTGGTTAATCTGGGCCTTGATTTGCGCGGCGGTGCGCATCTTTTAGCCGAAGTGAAGGTCGAAGATGTTTACCAGACGCGGATCGACGGCATGTGGCCGGAGGTGCGCGAACTTCTAAAAACGGAACGCGCCACGCTTGGTGCGATCCGCCAGCAAAACTCAACGTCACCCGAACTTGTTGTGCGCCTGGTCGAAAAACCGGAAATGGTGGACCAGGCTGTTGAACTGGTTCGCGGACTTGCACGTCCAGTCACAAGCCTGACCGGTACTTTGGCGAATGACATAGAGGTTTCAACACGCGGAAATAGCATTGTTGTACGCCTCAGCGAAGCGGAACAGCGTGCCACGGACGAACGCACCGTGCGTCAGGCGCTCGAAATTATCCGCCGCCGGATTGACGAGGTTGGAACACGTGAACCAACCATCCAGCGGCAGGGTGCAGATCGCATTTTGATTCAGGTGCCGGGTATCGGCAGTGCGGCGGAACTAAAAGAAATCATCGGCACAACTGCGCAGCTGACGTTTCAACCGGTTGTAGGTCGCGCCAGCAGTAAGGATGAACGCCCCGGATCAGGCAATGAAATATTGCCATCAGTCGATGAAGATGGCGTGTTTTACATTCTGGAAAAGGCCGCTGTTGTAAGTGGCGAAGAATTGGTTGATGCACAGCCTGATTTTGACCAGAACGGTCGCCCAGCCGTGTCTTTCCGGTTCAATCCGACCGGCGCGCGTAGTTTCGGGGACTACACAGCCGAAAATATCGGAAGCCCCTTTGCCATTGTTCTGGACGAAGAAGTCATTAGCGCACCAACCATTCAAGGCCATATTCCCGGTGGGTCAGGTATCATCACCGGACGGTTCAGCGTCGAGGAAACAACCAATCTGGCTGTGCTGTTGCGGGCAGGGGCCTTGCCTGCCGAGCTGGAATTTCTCGAAGAACGTACCGTTGGTCCGGAATTGGGTGCCGACAGCATCGAAGCGGGAAAAATTGCCTGTATTGTCGCCTTTGCGCTGGTGCTTGTTTTCATGTTCCTAAGCTATGGGATTTTCGGGGTATTCGCTAATATCGCGCTGATAATTAACGTCGGTCTGATCTTCGGATTGCTAAGCATGATTGGTGCCACCCTGACATTGCCGGGGATTGCAGGGATCGTTCTGACCATCGGTATGGCGGTTGATGCCAATGTTCTGGTGTTTGAACGTATCCGAGAGGAAGTTAAAACAACCAAGGGGCCGGCCCGCGCGATCGAGCTTGGCTATGAAAAAGCGCTGAGCGCGATCACGGATGCCAACATTACCACGTTTATTACGGCATTGATCCTGTTTGCTATGGGTTCTGGTCCGGTGCGTGGCTTTGCGATCACCCTTGGTCTGGGCATCATTACATCCGTGTTTACAGCAATCTTTGTGACCCGCCTAATGGCCGTGATCTGGTTCGAACGCCGCCGCCCAAAAACCGTATTGCAAGGCCGGGCGTTGCGGTTGGTTCCAAAAGAAACCACTTGGGATTTCTTTAGTCGCTGGAAAATGTCGATTGGGGCATCGGCAGTTCTGATTGTCCTGGCAATCGGATCATTTGGTGTTCAGGGCCTGAACTTCGGAATTGATTTTAAAGGTGGCACAACCATCCGCACGCAAAGCGCGCAGCAGATTGACATTGGTCAATACCGGGATGCGATTCAGCCGTTAAACCTTGGGGATGTGTCGATCACCGAAGTGTTCGACCCGACTTGGTCAGAAGACAAAAACGTTGCGATGATCCGCATCCAATCTCAGGATGGCGAAGAGGCCGTATCAGCAGATGTAACACGTCAAGTGGAGGCCGCCTTGCAAGAAGTAGTGCCCGATCTTGTCTTCGATTCTGTTGATAGTGTCGGCCCGAAAGTTTCGGGAGAGCTGATTACAGCGGCGACAATTGCCGTAATCCTCGCGATAGGGGCTGTTTTGATCTACATCTGGCTACGGTTCGAATGGCAGTTTGCGGTCGGGGCTGTGGTTGCTTTGGTGCATGACGTGATGCTTACGATTGGCGTGTTTTCGGCCCTGCAAATCCAATTCGACCTTGCCATCATTGCGGCGCTTCTGACCATTGTTGGGTATTCGCTGAACGATACCGTGGTCGTATTTGATCGCGTGCGGGAGAACCTGCGCAAATACAAGAAGATGGCGCTAAGCGAGGTTCTGAATCTGTCGATCAACGAAACCCTCAGCCGGACGGTCATGACCTCGGTCACAACTTTGCTTGCATTGCTGGCGCTGTTTGTACTGGGTGGCGATGTAATCCGCGGGTTTGTTTTTGCGATGATTTGGGGCGTAATCGTCGGAACATATAGTTCGGTGTTTGTCGCCAGCACGATTTTGCTGCGGTTTGGCGTCAAACGGGACTGGTCCAAACCTGACGCCAATCAAGGCAACCAGTTTGCAAACGTGGATGCCTGAGGCACTTGCTTCTGTTCTGGCGATACCCGGATTCTGGTGGCTGGTCGTAGCCATTTCCACAGCAGGTTTAGTGCGTGGGTTTACCGGGTTCGGGACTGCGTTGATCGTTGTTCCGGTGGCGGGTCTGTTTTTATCATCTGCACAGGTGATCGCGACGATCACTCTGACAGGCATAGCCAGTACGTTTGCGTTGCTACCGCGCGCATGGCGTCAATCGGATCGCACAGAGGTTGGCGTCCTGGTTATCGCGGCCTTGTTCACCGTCCCTTTGGGTTTGACGGTGATGGATCGGTTGGATGGATTAACTATTCGTTGGATCGTTGCAGCCGTGGCCGGTGGAACGTTGGCCGCATTGATTTCGGGTTGGCGGTTTTCGGGGAAAATGAACAATCCGGGATTGGTCGCAATCGGTGCGGTTGCTGGACTGGTTGGCGGCATGACAGGTCTGACCGGACCAATTGTCATATTGTTTTATCTTGCCGGTCAATCCGCGGCTCAATCGGTCCGGGCCAACACGATACTTTTCCTTGGGGCGTTGGATGTAGCCATCATTGGTAATCTTTTGTTGCGCGGTTTCGCCGGCTGGTCCGTGCTCTGGCTGGCACTTGTTTTGGCGGTGCCATATTTTATCACTACAATGATTGGGCAGGCCTTGTTTGATCCCAAACAGGAAAGGCTGTACCGATACGCTGCATTCGCGGTGATTGGCCTGGCGGTTGTTACTGGCCTGCCAGTCTGGAGTTAAGGAGTTTTGACATGCAGATGAACGAGATTACCTTCACGCAAGCAACCCCAATCGATGGTTATGGCCCGGGCTTTTTCCGGATAGCCGGTCAGGTGTTTCAGGGCGCGGTTTGCGTGACCGAAACGGGTGCGCGGTCGTGGGGCGGAATGGCGGATGTCGATACTTTACTGGCACTGGTCGGCGAGATTGACGTGATTTTCCTTGGGACGGGCGATGAAATTTCTCATATCCCGGCCACTTTTCGCACGCAGCTTGAGCAAACGGGAATTGGCGTGGAAATCATGAACTCTCCTGCTGCGTGCCGGACTTACAATGTCCTTCTGTCGGAAGGTCGGCGCGTGGCCGCGGCTGTTCTGCCTGTTGACGCATCGCAATGATGTGAACGTTGGGCATGCTTCCCGTTGGAACGTGATTGGGCTAAGCACTGTCATATGGTGGTATCTGTAACAGACCTGAAAATTTCACGTGGCGGCATTGCCGTCCTTGAAGGTGTGTCATTTGCATTGCCTTCTGGTCAGGCGTTGGTATTGCGCGGTCCGAACGGGATCGGGAAAACGACCCTGTTGCGAACCGTGGCCGGTCTTCAACCGGCAGTCACCGGACGGATTGAGGCAGAAGCGGACGTGATGGTTTATGCAGGCCACGCCGACGGTATCAAAGCCACGCTTAGTGTTGCGGAAAATCTGTTGTTTTGGGCGCAGGTGTTTGGGACGTCCGATATTTCACAGGCGTTAACGGCATTGGATTTGGTCTCACTTTCGGATCGCCCGGCTGGATCGCTATCTGCGGGTCAGAAACGTCGGTTGGGGCTGGCGCGGCTGCTGGTCTCTGGCCGATCTGTTTGGTTGCTGGATGAACCAACGGTTTCTCTGGACAAACAGGCCGTCGCTGCGTTTGTCAGGGCTTTGCACGTGCATCTTTCGGCGGGCGGTGCGGCGTTGATTGCAACGCATATTGATTTGGGATTGGACGAATTCGAGGTGTTGGATGTCGCGCCTTTCAAGGCCAAATCCACGTTACTTGACGACTTTGACGAGGCTTTCTTGTGAAGGCGCTGTTGATCCGGGATATCCGTCTGGCTATGCGGGCCGGGGGCGGTTTTGGTCTGGGGCTCGCATTTTTTCTGATCGTTGTAGCCTTGGTGCCTTTTGGCGTCGGACCCCGCCCTGACCTGCACGCATCCATCGCGCCCGGGATCCTCTGGCTTGGTGCATTGTTGGCCTGCCTTTTGTCCTTGGATAGGATTTTTGCGTTGGATTGGGAGGACGGATCGCTTGACTTGTTGGCGACCGCCCCATTGCCAATGGAGGCAATCGTGAGCGTCAAATCATTGGCTCATTGGATCACAACGGGTTTGCCGCTTGTTTTGGCAGCACCTCTGTTTGGAATCCTGTTGAATTTGCCAATTGATGGATATGGGCCGCTTGTTTTATCCTTGTTGCTGGGCACTCCCGCCCTCAGTGTTATTGGCACTTTCGGCGCGTCGCTGACCGTAGGGTTGAAACGCGGTGGGTTGTTGCTCAGCCTTTTGGTTCTACCGCTTTTTGTGCCGACATTGATCTTCGGTGCCGAGGCGGCCCGTCGGGGTGTTCTGGGTTTGGATGTAACCACCCCCCTGTTGATGGTGGCCGGTATCACCTGCGGCACCATCGCGCTTTTGCCTTTTGCGTCTGCTGCAGTACTGAGGATCAATTTAAGATGAGAAAACAACGACAAGAAGGTTCCCTGACATGAAATCGCTTTGGGAATATGCCAACCCCAAAAAATTTGTCGCGACGACAGACAAAGTGCTGCCGTGGGTCGCCGGGTTGGCGATGGTTACGCTTGTGGTTGGGTTGGTATGGGGCATGTGGTTCTCGCCCGAAGAAAAACGGCAGGGAATGAGCGTCAAAATCATCTATTTGCATGTCCCGGCCGCTTTGATGGCCATCAATGCATGGCTGATGATGTTGGTGGCTTCCTTGGTATGGATTGTGCGGCGCCACCACGTTAGCGCCTTGGCCGCGCGCGCCGCGGCCCCCGTCGGTACTGTGATGACCGTTATCGCACTGGTTACCGGGGCAATATGGGGACAACCCATATGGGGGCAATGGTGGGTCTGGGACCCGCGCCTGACGTCGTTCCTTATTCTTTTCCTATTTTATCTAGGATACATGGCACTTTGGTCGGCAATTGACGATGATGACACGGCCGCCGATTTAACAAGCGTGCTGTGCCTTGTCGGGTCTGTATTCGCGGTCTTAAGCCGGTATGCGGTGATTTTTTGGAATCAAGGTCTGCATCAGCGCGCGTCGCTAAGTCTGGATGAAAAAGAGAATGTTTCGGACGTCTATTATATACCATTGTTATTGTGCATTGCAGGGTTTGTGTTGTTCTTCATCGCGTTGGTATTGCTTCGGACGCGAACGGAAATACGCGCGCGAAGAGTACGCGCCTTGCAAGCAAGGGAGCGAATAGGATGATTCCGGAACTAGGGAAGTACGCAACAGAAATTCTGTCGTCATATGCAATTTCAATTGTCATTCTACTGCTCCTTGTGTGGGGCAGTTTGCGCCGTTCACGGCGTGTCAAAATTGAATTGGAACAGGTCGAGGCGCGGGTGCGGAAAAATGGCTAAGTTTTCTCCTTTGATGATTGCGCCACCGGCAATTTTTGCCGGTCTGGCCGTGTTGTTTTTCATTGGTATGCAACGCGACGATCCGGATGCATTACCGTCAGTTTTCATCGGCAAAGACGCCCCAGGTGTGCCGAATGAAACCCTGCCAAACCGCAAGCAATTCACATCTTCTGATTTACGCGACGGAGAAGTCGCAATTGTGAATTTTTGGGCAAGCTGGTGCCCGCCTTGCCGTGCAGAACATCCCAACCTTCATGCATTATCTGAAGAAGGGTTTGCCGTTTATGGGATCAATTTCAAGGATGCCATTAGTCAGGCCAATCCATATCTTAACGACGCGGGCGATCCGTTTCGCGCCATCGGATTTGACCCCAAAGGTCGCGCCGCAATTGATTGGGGTGTAACCGCCCCACCGGAAACGTTTATTGTCGATGGTGAAGGCAAAATTCTTTACAAATTCATAGGTCCCTTGATAGGCAGTGATTACCAACAACGTTTCCGGCCAGAGTTGGAAAAGGCGCTGAGAGCGTCGCAATGAATTTTGTGGTTATTGTTGAATCTTCCATGGGTTTTCCACAGAAATTTGCGTCCAAGTTGCACTTAGCTGATTGAAATTTGCTTTATCAATAAGAGCAGTGCACAGATTGCGGCCCACTTGGGACCTGACAGTTGCGTGAAGTTTCACTTTCGCTATGCGCGCCTACGACAGCAAACATGGTTAATGCCAATGCTTGTGCGATAATCAAAAAAGCTCTCATCGTTCGTCCAATCAGGTTTTTGCCTCTGTCGTTTAAATGGAGGTTTTCGCGCTGGGTTAAAGTGGGAAATTCCTGACCTTTTGCGCATTTTCGTATGATGAGCGGAAAACGGACCAAGGCCGGGGGGAAACGGCCGAAAATTGCCAATTGAGGGGAATTAAGCCTGGGCTGCCAAAGGTACCTGCAAGGATGACAATGGGTGCGTGCCGGACTGCATGATGTTTTCCCGGAATACCCGACATTGCTTGCCCGACTGGGGTAACGCTCGTGCCGGTTCGGGACTGTGATCGGCGTCTTGGGTTTCGGGAAACAGCGAAGCGATTTCCGCCTGGGCCGTCAAGGGAAGAGTATTGAGAGCGACTTGCCCGGTGAGAAAGCTCTCAGATGGTGCTCCATTGCCAAAAACCACCTCATGTTCGTCAAACAACAGATGATAATATGTGACGTTTGTGCATTCCAAATTCAGATCGATTCCGGGTAGCCCGACCAGTTGAATGGCTGGAACAAGAACTTCATCGGTTCCAAATGCGGCTTGGCATTCTGGTCCTGACGCCAAAATGCGATGTTGGCGTGAAACGTAGAGGTCTGTTTTGGGCAAGTTTTGCCCCAAGGCACCCGCGGCAATCCGGACCGGCACCAGTTTTGGATTGGCACCAAGGTCAGGCGCGGCCAATTCCATTTTTCCGACCCACTGTAACACTTGCAGCCCATGATCCAGTGTTTGAATGTTATCACCCGGGTGAAGGGTTTCTATCCTGCGGGCGCCGACGTCTGTTTCGATCAAAGTTCCGGCAACGAAGCACACTGCACCACTGATTGTGATTGTAACATCATCAAAATCTTCGTCTCCGTCGTCATCTTCCATCCGGACAGTGAATACATCCTGCAACGTGTCGCTTGCTCCAAGGGCCTGAACTGCCGGATGACTGTCATCAAGATCGTAGGCCCATTCGCCTGTGGTCGCGTTTATGGAAGCAGTGCCATAGGTGCCGACAACGGTGATCGAATAGGTGTCGTCGTTATTTCCACTGAGAAAACCAATGTCATCAAGGTCGCCACCGATAATATCCCCGGTATCCGCTGTCACGGCGCCGGTTAAATCACCGCCAATGTTTGGGGCCCCCATGGGTCAGGGCCCTTTCAAATGGTGCGCGAATTGGTGAACACCGTAAGAGTTAAGCTGAATCGGGTCTTCAAGATTTGGGCGTGTCCATTCCAGCACGCGATACCGTGTCCCGGCACGGTTGTGCCATAACGCCCGCAACCGGGTATCCGTCGCATTTTGTGCAAGCTGGGGTAGGATTTGTTCGATATGGCCGAAGGGTGCAACAAGATCGATCAACCACTTCGATGTTCCGGCATTCCACTGATGTGGTTTCAACGCTTTGTGCTCAATGGAAAACCTGTGTTCGGCGCCAGGCGCCAAGCCTGCCCATGTTATGAACGCACGAGGAAACCCATCCGAGCGGAAGATTTTATATTGCCCTAAACGCAATGGCGGCTCAAATTGCGCAAGTGCCTGCGGCAGAGTTAATGATTGATGAAACTTGTTCAGACTGGCCAGGTAGGTCATCGTTCCGAAATCCGCCAACACATTCTGGGGGAGGTCGAACCAATTGTCAGGAAAAGGCGTGTTGGTTTTACTTTGACCAGGTCCAGCATCGCGCATTGACGCCAGATGGCGCATAGAAACCTGCACGAACTTTTCGTTTTCCTTGCCCAAGGGTTGGGTCCTAACACCAATCGTAAGACATTGACCTGCTTTGCCCGGTGCATGTTGCGCAAGCAATGCGACCAATTTACATCAAGCTTTATAACTTGTTCGCGACAGGATTTTTGCCTCTGTTCTGCTCGAATTATGGCACTTGCGCGCTTCTTACATCCAAGCATAGAGGGTTTGGCATATTTTCAACGGGTCCCACCAATTGGAAGAATGGGAAAAGAAAAACACCCACGATTGTAATCCGTGGGTGTTAGATTTGTTTGCTACCTGTTTCGACTTAGGCTGCTTTTGCCAGATTTCTCAGCACGTAGTGTAGAACACCGCCGTGTTCGATGTATTCAATCTCGATTGCGGTATCGATCCGGCATTTCAGAGCGATTTCCAATACAGTTCCGTCGCCCTTGATAATTGTGCAGGGCACTTCTTGCAAAGGTTGGATCGTGTCCAAACCTGAAATCGATACAGTTTCGTCACCCGTCAAACCAAGGCTCTTGCGCGAGTCATCGCCCGTAAATTCAAAGGGAATGACGCCCATACCAACGAGGTTGGATCGGTGAATGCGTTCAAAGGTTTCTGCGATGACCGCTTTGACACCCAACAAGGCGGTACCTTTGGCGGCCCAGTCACGCGATGACCCGGCACCATATTGTTCGCCGCCGAAAACCACCAGCGGTGTGCCATTGGCTTGGTATGCCATTGCGGCATCAAAAATTGACGTTTCGCCGCCATCTGGACCTTTGGTATATCCACCTTCAACACTATCCAGCATTTCGTTCTTGATGCGGATGTTGGCGAATGTGCCGCGCATCATGACCTCGTGGTTACCACGGCGTGATCCGTATGAATTGAATTCCCGTACCGGCACCTGACGATCGACCAGATACTTACCGGCGGGTGTGCTGTCTTTGAATGCCCCCGCAGGTGAGATGTGGTCGGTTGTGATCATGTCACCAAGAAGTGCCAAAACGCGCGCGTCTTCGATGTTAGAAATGGTGCCTGGGTTTTTATCCATACCCTGGAAATATGGAGGATGCTGCACATAGGTCGAGGCAGCAGGCCAATCGTAAAGCTCACTGTCGCTGGTTTCGACAGCTTGCCATTTCTCGTCGCCTTTAAAGACCTCTGCGTATTTTTCAAGGAACGCGGCACGCGTCACGGTTTGTTCGACCAGTTCTGCCACTTCTTGCGACGTTGGCCAAATGTCTTTCAGATAGACGTCTTTGCCATCCGGTGTTTGGGTGATCGGGTCTGTGGCCAAATTGATGTCCATCGTTCCAGCCAACGCATAGGCCACGACCAATGGTGGGGATGCCAGATAATTTGCACGTACATCCGGTGAAATCCGACCCTCAAAGTTACGGTTGCCAGACAGGACAGAAGTGGCCACCAGATCACCTTCGGCAATCGCCTCGGACAACTCTTTTTGGATCGGACCAGAGTTGCCAATGCAAGTGGTGCAGCCATATCCGACAAGGTTAAACCCAATTTTATCAAGGTCTTCTTGCAGATTGGCCGCTTCAAGATAAGCTGATACAACCTGAGAACCCGGTGCAAGGGATGTCTTTACCCACGGTTTGCGGTTCAAGCCCAAGGCCGCCGCTTTACGGGCAACAAGGCCCGCGCCGATCATGACGTAGGGGTTTGATGTATTCGTGCAGGACGTGATCGATGCGATCACGACATCACCAGATGACAATGAGTAATCTTCTCCGGCAATCGGGACTTCTTTGTTCATTGGACGTTTGAAGGTTTCGGCCATTTCGCGGCTGAATGCCGTTTTGGCGTCAGTCAATGCAACATAGTCCTGTGGGCGTTTCGGGCCGGAAATTGCAGGAACGATCGTTCCCATGTCCAGGTGCAACGTATCTGTATAGATCGGAGCGTAATCCGTGCTGCGCCAGAAACCGTTTTCCTTGGCGTAGGCTTCGACCAACTGAACGCGGGCCTCGTCACGACCTGTACTGCGTAGGTAACGCAACGTTTCGTCGTCAATCGGGAAGAAGCCACATGTCGCGCCGTATTCCGGGGCCATGTTCGCAATGGTGGCGCGATCCGCCAACGGCAGCCGGTCCAAACCTGCGCCATAAAATTCAACAAATTTTCCGACGACGCCACGCTTGCGCAGCAATTCAACAACCTTCAGGACGAGGTCAGTACCCGTTGTACCTTCGACCATTGCACCGGTCAGTTCAAACCCGACAACTTCGGGGATTAGCATCGAAATCGGTTGGCCCAGCATGGCCGCTTCGGCCTCGATGCCGCCAACGCCCCAGCCCAAAACGGCCATGCCGTTGACCATGGTGGTGTGGCTATCAGTGCCAACAAGCGTGTCAGGGTAGGCAACATTTTCGCCATTCTGATCGACATCAGTCCAAACGGTTTGGGAAAGGTATTCGAGGTTCACCTGGTGGCAAATGCCTGTGCCGGGGGGAACAACGCGGAAGTTGTTAAATGCGCCCTGACCCCATTTCAGGAACTGATAGCGTTCCATGTTGCGTTCGTATTCGCGATCGACGTTCATCTGGAACGCGCGTGGATTGCCAAATTCGTCGATCATGACCGAATGGTCGATAACCAGGTCAACAGGATTCAGAGG
>Ga0209344_10001853_pt1 | contig 25617 bp, 23 predicted proteins | sample Cruoilmetagenom6_FD_187293 | JGI IMG/M metagenome (GOLD analysis project Ga0209344, IMG submission 187293) | Oil polluted marine microbial communities from Coal Oil Point, Santa Barbara, California, USA - Santa Barbara Oil Seep Sample 6 (SPAdes)... | ecosystem: Environmental > Aquatic > Marine... | reverse complement strand
ACCCTGGCCGTGATTTCGAGAACGCGCGCAACCACGGCCAGGGTGTCATGACCTATGCCGATGGCTACCGCTACGAGGGCCAGTGGAAGGACGGCCAGCGCGAGGGCATGGGCACCGCCACCTATCCCGACGGCACCGTCTACGAGGGCGCGTTCCTTGACGGCCAGCGCCACGGCCAGGGCAAGATCACCATGCCCGACGGCTTCACATACGAAGGCGAATGGAAAGAGGGCGAAATCTCGGGCCAGGGCATCGCCACCTACACCAATGGCGATGTCTACGAGGGCACGTTCCTCAAGGGCAAGCGCCAGGGCGAAGGCACGATGCGCTATGCCACCGGCGAAGAGGCGAGCGGCACCTGGGAGGACGGCGCGCTGGACAAGCAGACCGAATCCGCCCCCGCCGGTGACACGCCGGAGCCCGCCGACACGCCCGACGCGCCAGAGGCCGAACCCGAGGCCCCGGCCACGCAGAGCGACTGACGCGCCCCGGCTTCATCTGGCGGAAAATACCTCGGGGGAGTCGCGGCCCCGGGCCGCGGCGGGGGCAGCGCCCCCTGCCCGCTCAGACGGTCTCGCCCCGGTCGAGCCGCTCCAGAACCCGAGCGGCCCCGTCCAGCACAGAAGCGCGGCGGGTCTCGTCCATGCGCTCCCATGTGCGATAGATCGGCCCCATGCGCGGATTGCGCGCGAAGCGCTCGCGGTGGCGGATCAGGAAATCCCAGTAAAGCAGATTGAAGGGACAGGCCGACTCTCCGGTCTTGTCCTTCACCTTATAGGCGCAGCCGGCGCAGTAATCCGACATCCGGTCGATGTAATTGCCCGAACTCACATAGGGTTTCGAGGCGATGATGCCGCCATCGGCGAACTGGCTCATGCCGATCGTGTTGGGGGCCTCGACCCACTCGAACGCGTCGATATAGACGGAGAGATACCATTCATGCACCTGGGCCGGGTCCACCCCGGCCAGTAGCGCGAAGTTGCCGGTCACCATCAGGCGCTGGATATGATGGGCATAGGCCAGATCGCGGGTCTGCGCGACAGCATGGGAAACACAGTTCATATGCGTCTCGCCGCCCCAGAACATCGCGGGCAGCGCGCGGTCGTGGCCCAGCGCGTTCTGCGCAGTATAATCGGGGCCTTCGCGCAGGTAGATCCCGCGCATGTATTCGCGCCAGCCGATGATCTGGCGGATATAGCCTTCGGCGGCATTGATCGGCACGCGCCCGGCCTGCCACTCGGCCTCGACGCGCTGACATATTTCCAGCGGCCCGAGCAGCCCCAGATTGAGATAGGGGGAGAGCAGCGAGTGATTGAGAACGGGATCGCCCTCGAGCATCGCATCCTGCGTGTCGCCAAATCCCGCCAGTTGATGCCGCAGGAAATGATCGAGCGCCGCCAGCGCATCCGCGCGCGTCACCCCGTAATGAAACGGCAGCAGCGTGCCGAAATTGTCGCCAAAGCGCGCGCCGACCAGGTCGAGCACCTCTTGCGTCACGGTGTCGGGTTCAAAGCGCAGCGGCGCGGTGCGGAAAAGATCCGGCGCGGCGGGTTTGCGATTGTCGTGGTCGAAATTCCACTTGCCGCCCGCTGGCGCGTCACCCTCCATCAGAAGACCGGTCTTGCGGCGCATCATGCGATAGAACCACTCCATGCGCAGCTCCTTGCGCCCCTCGGCCCAGTCATCGAATTCGCCGGACGAGGCGATGAAGCGGTCATCGGGCAGAAGCGTCACCGAAAGCGGTGCGTCTTCGAGTGCGCGGATCAACCGCCATTCGCCGGGGGTTGTGGCAATCACCGTGCTGGCGTCATGCGCCCCGGCGCGGCGCAGCAGCTCGCCGGTGATCGACCCCGAGGAATCGGGGTCGTCCAGCCTTGTGTAAGCCACCTGCCAGCCGTCGCTTTCCAGTTCGGCCGCGAAATGACGCATCGCCGAGAGAACGAGCGCGATCTTCCTGGGGTGATGGGGGACATAGCCGGTTTCATCCGCCACCTCCGCCATGACGATCAGGTCATGCGCCTTGTCGGCGGCGGCAAGCGCCGAGAGACCCGCGCTCAGCTGGTCGCCAAGCACCAGAACAAGGCGCTTCACCACGGCACGGGCTTCCCGGCCCAGTCGAAGAACTGCCCGCTCTGGGCCGGGGTCAGACCGTCGATCACGCCCAAGAGGTTGTTTGCCGCCTCGGGCGCGGGGACGGTCGGGTGATTGCGGGCATAGCGCGCCGTGAGGGGTGTTTCCACGGTGCCGGGATGGAGCGCGACGCAGATGGACTGGCGGTGCGTGCGGCCGAGTTCGATCGCGCCGGTATGGACGATCTGGTTCAGCGCAGCCTTGGCGGCGCGGTAGCCATACCAGCCGCCGAACCGGTTGTCGCCGATCGACCCCACCCGCGCCGACAGCGCCGCAAAGACCGCCCGCCGGTCGCGCGCCAGAAGGCGCGGCGCGTGCTTGAGCACCAGCGCGGGGCCGATGGAGTTGAGCGCGAACTGGTCGGCCAGCGCTTTCGCGTTCAGTTCCTTGAGGGACTTCTCGGGGCGCTGGCCGTCGATCTCGAGCCCGCCGGTGGCGACGAAGATGAGATCGAAAGGACCGTCAAGCGGATCAAGCGCGGCGCGGATCGAGGCCTCATCCGTCAGGTCGATCCCGTCATGACGGCGCGAGAGCGGGGTCACGGCGACCCCGCGCGTCTCGAGCGCGGCGCTGAGCGCGGTGCCGATTCCGCCCGAGGCGCCGATGATCAATGCGTTTTCCATGCGCGCCAGATAGGCTGGCAGTGATACGCTTCAATGGGGGACGCAGTGGATTCGGGGGTTTTCAAGGCGCGTCGTGATCCCTATAGTTCGTTCCATGATCAAGCAGGACCATATCTCTTTTGCCGTGACGCCCCGCCAGGCGGGTTGCGTTCGCGTCCTGCTGCTCCTAAGCCGCCTCTGAGCGTGGCGATCCGGCGCGACCGCTCAGAGGATGTGCCTTTTCGCGCCTTTGGCTTAGGACAATGAACGAGATTCGACATGACAGACCAGACCAAGACCGTATCGCCTGAAGCGGACAAGGATGTATCGCCCGAGGCGGGCAAGGATCGCGTGGTGATCTTCGACACCACCTTGCGCGACGGCGAACAATCCCCCGGCGCCACCATGACCCACGAGGAAAAGCTGGAGATCGCCGGACTTCTCGATGACATGGGCGTCGATATCATCGAGGCGGGGTTTCCGATCGCTTCCGAGGGCGATTTCCGCGCCGTCAGCGAGATCGCCAAGCGGGCGAAACAGGCCACGATCTGCGGGTTGGCGCGTGCCCATATCAAGGATATCGACCGCGCCTGGGAGGCAGTGAAACACGCCGCCAGCCCGCGTATCCATACCTTCATCGGCACCTCGCCGCTGCACCGCGCGATCCCCAATCTCACCCAGGACGAAATGGCCGAGCGCATCCATGAAACGGTGACCCATGCGCGCAACCTGTGCGACAATGTGCAATGGTCGCCGATGGATGCGACGCGCACCGAATGGGATTACCTGCGCCGGGTGGTCGAGATCGCGATCAAGGCGGGCGCGACCACGATCAACATTCCCGACACGGTGGGCTATACCGCGCCGGTGGAAAGCGCCGAGCTGATCCGCCGCCTGATCGCCGATGTGCCGGGCGCCGACGAGGTGGTCTTTGCGACCCATTGCCATAACGACCTGGGCCTTGCCACGGCCAATGCGCTGGCCGCGGTGGCGGGCGGTGCGCGCCAGATCGAATGCACGATCAACGGGCTGGGCGAGCGCGCCGGCAATACCGCCCTCGAAGAGGTGGTGATGGCTCTGAAGGTGCGCGGCGACATCATGCCCTTCTACACCCAGGTGGACAGCCGCAAGATCATGAACATCTCGCGCCGGGTCGCCACGGTCAGCGGTTTCCCGGTGCAATACAACAAGGCGATCGTGGGCAAGAACGCCTTCGCCCATGAATCGGGCATCCACCAGGACGGGATGCTCAAGAACGCCGAGACCTTCGAGATCATGCGCCCGGCGGATGTGGGGCTGGCCGAGACCAGCATCGTGCTGGGCAAGCATTCGGGTCGCGCGGCACTGCGCGCCAAGCTCAAGGACCTGGGCTATGAGCTGGCCGAGAACCAGCTCAACGACATGTTCGTGCGCTTCAAGGAACTGGCCGACCGCAAGAAGGAGGTCTATGACGAGGACCTCATCGCGCTGATGCGCGCCGGCGAGGACGAGGCGACCGACCGCCTTGTCATCAAGTCGCTGCGCGTCGTCTGCGGCACCGGCGGACCGGCCGAGGCCGAGCTGGTGATGGTCATCGACGGCACCGAGAAAAGCGTGACCGGAACCGGCGACGGCCCGGTCGATGCGACCTTCAAGGCGGTGCGCGAGCTGCATCCCAACGACGCGCATCTGTCGCTCTACCAGGTGCATGCGGTGACCGAGGGCACCGACGCGCAGGCCACGGTTTCGGTGCGGCTCGAGGAAGAGGGCAATATCGCCACCGGCCAGTCGGCCGATACCGATACGGTCGTCGCCTCGGCCAAGGCCTATGTGAACGCGCTCAACCGCCTGTTGGTGCGGCGTGGCCGCCTGGGCGAGGACAAGCGCGAGATCAGCTACAAGGACGTGAGCTGACCCGCCCTGCCCGCTGACAGCGAAAGACCCGGCCACAGCGCGTGACCGGGTCTTTTCATGTCTGGCCCTGCATGGGGGCTCTGCCCCCGTCGCGCGCAGCGCGACTCCCCCGGGATATTTCGCAACAGAAGAAGACAGCCCCGGCCCCTTCTTCTGTTCTAAAATATCCCGGGGGGTCCGGGGGGCTGGCCCCCCGGCGGGTCCCGCAGGGAAACCCCTTCAGGCGGATTCGGGTTCGGATTCGGCTTCGTCGGCCCATTCCCAGGGGCGGGTGAAGCGGCCGAGCACATGGGCGAGCGCCTCTTCATCGGTGGACGCGCTGCGGTCGATCTGCGCCACGAGGCCGCGTTTCTTGGAATCGATCACCTGTGCGACGCGGGCGTCGATCCCGGCTTCGGCGAGTGCGGCGTCATAGATGCGGGTGATGGCGCGTTTGCGCAGGTCCGGCTTGAACACCTTGCCGACCGCCGTCTTGGGCAGTTCGTCGAGGATTTCGACATGTTTGGGAATGGCGGCGCGTTCATGGACATGGACCTTGCAATGCGCCAGCAGCTCCTCGGCGGTGACGCTGGCGCCGTCCACGAGCTCCACATAGGCGCAGGGCAATTCGCCGGCATGGGCGTCGGGCTGGCCGATGGCTCCGGCCATGGCGACATCGTGATGGGCCATCAGGGCCTCTTCGATGTCGGCGGGGTCGATATTATGACCGCCGCGGATGATCAGATCCTTGGCGCGGCCCGTGATCCAGAGATAGCCATCGGGGTCGATCCGGCCCAGATCGCCGGTGCGCAGATAGCGCTCGTAATGATAGAGGTCCGCGTTCTTGGCGGCCTCGGTATAGGTGTTGCCGGCATAGACGCCGGGATTGGAGATGCAGATCTCGCCGACCTCGTCGGTGGCGCATTCCACCGGCGCGCCCGACGCATCGGTCTTGAGGATGCGCACATCGGTATAGGGGAAGGGCACGCCGACGGAGCCCACTTTCTTCTGCCCCTCGGGCGGGTTGCAGGAGACAAGGCAGGTCGCCTCGGTCAGGCCGTAGCCTTCGATCACGGTCATGCCGGTGGAGGATTCGAAGCGTTTGAACAGTTCGAGAGGCATCGGCGCCGAACCGGAAAACGCGTTCTTCACGGTCGAGATATCGGCATCGACCTTGCGCTGCATCAGCGCCGACACTGCCGTCGGCACGGTGATCACGAACGTCGTCTGCCAGCGCTCCAGCAATTTCCAGAAATTGTCGAACACGCCGTCACCGCGATAGCCTGCCGGCGTGGGAAAGACCACATGCGCCCCGGACTTGATCATCGCCATCAGGATGACGTGGCAGGCAAACACATGAAAAAGCGGCAGCGGGCACATCACGCTGTCTTTCTCGGTGAAAAGAAGGGTGTGCCCGAGCCAGCCGTTATAGACCATGCCCGAATAGCGGTGTTGCGCCACCTTGGGCATGCCCGTGGTGCCGCCGGTGTGGAAATAGGCCGCGACGCGGTCCTCTCCGCCATCGTCGAAGCCGAGCGTCACCGGATGCTTGCGCATCTCGGCGTTGAAGCATTTCACGTCGGCATGATGCTTGCCCTGAACCTTGGGGCGGATCAGCGGCACGATCCAGCTTTTGGGCGGTGTCAGGTAGCGGTTGAGGTCGATCTCCAGGATCGTGTGGACGCGTGGCGCGTGGCGCACGGCCTCGGCGGTTTTCTGGGCGATGTCGGTTTTCGGGAAGGCCTTGAGCGTGACCACGACGCGGGCATCGGTTTCGCGCAGGATGGCGCCGATCTGTTCGGGTTCGAGCAGGGGATTGATCGGGTTGACGATCCCGGCGATGGCCGCACCGATGGTGACGATGGCGGTTTCCAGCGTATTGGGCAGGACCAGCGCGACGACGTCGCTCTCATTGATCCTGAGATCGCGGAACAGGTTTGCCGCGCGGCAGACCTGATCGTGGAACTGCTGCCAGGTCATGGTCTGCGCGGGGTCGCTCGCGCCCGAGAGAAGCTGGTAGCTGACGGCCGGGCGATCGGGGAAGGCATCCACCGTTTCGCGCAACATCTGGTAGAGCGTCTCGGGGCGCGGGCGCGCCTCCCAGCTCATCTCGTTCTCGATCGCAAGCGCGTCCTGGCGCGAGGCAAAGGTCATGTGGTCGTTCCTCCCCGATCCCGGCCTCGTTTCAGGCCGGTTCCTTCTCCTGGCGGGCAGGATGGAAGGGATTGCCGCCCAGCGCAAGATTTACGCTGCGTTTCGGCGCGCGGGTGCCGCCGCGCGCCGAAACGATACGGGATATCAGCCCTGAGGCGTGAGGCATTCGGCCATTGCGCCCGCCATCGCGCGCAGCAACGCCGGGTAGTGATCCGCGCCCGGTTCGAGGCCGATACCGATCGGGTCGAGTTCGCGCACGGGGACGGCATCGCCGAAGACCGAGCCGATGAGGGCGGTGTTGAACTGCGGTTCGGAGAAGACGCAGACCGCGCCCTGTTCCTGAGCCAGCGCGCGCAGTTCGACCAGCCGCGCCGGGCCGGGATCGCTGGCGTCGCTGATGGAGAGCGCACCCGCGGCGGCGATGCCGAAGCGGTTCTCGAAATACTGGTAGGCGTCGTGGAACACGAGGAAGGGGCGATCCGCCAGCGGGGCGAGACGCGCGGCGATCTCTTCGCTCAATGCGGCGAGTTCGGCCTGACCGGCGGCGGCGTTGGCGGCGTAGAGATCGGCGTTCTCGGGATCGAGCTCCGAGAGTTCGCGCGCGATCAGGTCAAGCCAGAGCGCGGCGTTCTGCGGGTCGAGCCAGGCATGGGGATCGGGACCGGCATGGGAGTGGTCATGGCCGTCGGCGTGGTCATGCCCCGCATCGGCGTGATCCTTGTCTCCCTCGTGGTCGTGGTCTGCCTCGTGGTCATGATCCTTGTGGTCGGCGTGGTCATCGTGGCCCGCCTCGTGGTCATGGTCCTTGTGGTCGTCGTGGTCGTCATGGCCCGCTTCGTGGTCGTGATCTTTGTGATCATCGTGGCCCTCGCCCTCAGCCGCGCCGTGGTCGTGATCGTGGTCATGCGCGGCGAAGCGCGGGTCGATGCGGCCCGGCAGAATCAGGGTTTCGGGGGCGGTGAGCAGGCTGAGATGGGTGGCCTCGGGGGCCAGTGTCTCGATCGGGTCGACGAGCCAGGGTGTGAGCCCCGGCCCCATCCAGACCACGAGATCGGCCTGTTCGAGCGCGCGTGCCTCGGAGGGGCGCATGGCATAGCCGTGCGGCGAGGCGCCGGGGCGGACGATCACTGCGGGCATTTCATCCGCTCCCACCCCGTCGAGCACCCGCGCCACCAGCGACTGGACCGGTGCGATATCGGTGGCGACACGGGGCGATTCGGCGAGGGCCGGGAGGGCCAGGGGCAAGAAAGCGGCAAGCGCGGCGGCGGACAGGCGCATCGGGATCTCCATGTGATAATATAACATTTCCGCTGCTTGATAATTGTAATTCTATAACATATCAACCCTGCAAAGCAGGAGACCCAGACATGGATGCCATCGGATTTGAAACCCATGACCACAAGGGCTGCATTCGCGCCGGGCTGGAGCGGGTGGAGCGCACCTGTGCCGAGCGGGGACTGCAGCTGACGCCGGGACGCCGGCGGGTTCTGGAATTGCTGCTCGAGGGGCACCGGGCGATGGGCGCCTACGAGATCCTCGACATCCTGCGCGAAGAGGGCGCCGGGGCGCAGCCGCCGGTCGCTTACAGGGCGCTGGATTTCCTGGTCAGCAACGGGTTTGCCCACAAGATCCAGAGGCTCAACGCCTTTATCGCCTGCATGCATCCCGGCGAGGACCACACCCCCGCCTTCCTGATCTGCCGGGGCTGCGATGCGGTGGCGGAGGCCCATGCCGACCCTGCCAGCGGCCTGCTGGGGAGGGCAGCGCGCGAAAGCGGTTTTGTCATAGAACAGGCGGTGATCGAGGCGGTCGGGCTGTGCCCGTCCTGTGCGGAGGGTGCCGCATGAGCCTTGTGGAGACGCGCGGGCTGACGGTGCGCATCGGGCGCAACCGCATCCTGGACCATGTGGATTTCGCCATCGAGAAGGGCGAGATCGTCACCATCGTGGGTCCGAACGGGTCGGGCAAGTCGACGCTGTTGCGCGCGCTGATCGGGGCGGTTGCCCCGAGCGAGGGCGAGGTGACGCGCGCGCCGGGCCTGCGGATTGGCTATGTGCCCCAGAGGCTGCATATCGACCCCACCCTTCCGATGACGGTCGGGCGGTTCCTGAGCCTGCCGCGCCGCCAGAGCGCGGTGGATCTGCGCATGGCGCTGGAGGCGGCCGGGCTGCCCGATCTGGGCGGGCGGCAGATGGGCGATCTGTCGGGCGGGCAGTTCCAGCGGGTGTTGCTGGCGCGGGCCTTGATGGAAAAACCCGACCTGCTGATCCTGGACGAGGCGACGCAGGGGCTGGACCAGCCGGGTTCGGCGGCGTTCTACCGGCGCATCGAGGAGGTGCGCCAGGAGATGGGCTGTGCGGTGCTGATGGTCAGCCACGAGTTGCACGTTGTGATGAGCGCGAGCGACAGGGTGGTCTGCCTCAACGGGCATGTCTGTTGCGAGGGCCAGCCCGAGCATGTGGCCCAGGCCGAGGAATACCGGGCGCTGTTCGGCAGCGGCACGCAGGGGGCGCTGGCGCTTTACCGGCACGATCACGACCACGAACATGCGGGATGCGTCGGCGGTCATGACCATGCGCATGACGGGTGCGGGCATGGTCATGACCAGGAACACCAATACGGGGCGACGCGATGATCGGCGCATTGATGGACGATTTCCTGATCCGCGCGGCGCTGGCCGGGCTGGGTGTGGCGCTGGCGGCGGCGCCGCTTGGCTGTTTCGTGGTCTGGCGGCGGATGGCGTATTTCGGCGATGCGACTGCACATGCATCGATCCTCGGGATCGCGCTGGCGCTGGGGTTCGGGATGTCGGTCTTTGCCGGGGCGCTGGTGGTGGCGCTGGCAATGGCGATGGCGGTCTCGACCCTGTCGGGGCGCGGCGTGGCGATGGATACGCTGCTGGGGGTGCTGGCGCATTCGGCGCTGGCCTTCGGGCTGGTGGCGGTATCCTTCCTGCAGGGCGTGCGCATTGACCTCATGGGCTATCTGTTCGGCGATATCCTGGCGGTGAGCAAGACCGACCTCGCGGTGATCTGGGGCGGTGCCGTTCTGGTGGTGGCGCTGCTGGCGTGGCGCTGGCAGGCGCTGCTGACGGCGACGCTGAGCAGCGACCTGGCGCAGGCGAGCGGGATCGACCCGCGACGCGAGCAGCTGGGCCTGACATTGGCGCTGGCGGTGGTGGTGGCGGTGGCGATCAAGGTGGTCGGGGTGCTGCTGATCGCGGCGATGCTGATCATCCCCGCCGCCGCGGCGCGCCCGCTGGCGGGCACGCCCGAGCGAATGGCGGCGGTGGCGGTCGGACTGGCGGCACTGGCGGCGCTGGCGGGGGTCGAGGGCTCGTTCGTGCTGGACACGCCGACGGGGCCGACGATTGTCTGCGTGGCGGCGGCGATCTTTGCGCTGACCAGCAGCGTGGCGGCGCTGCGACGGACCGTGGCGCGGCGCTGAACCTGACCTGAAACAAGGCCTGAAAGGCTCCGGGATGCGACATGCTTTCACGGTGTGTCTTTGCTGTTGACTAATTTTGTCGGAAATGGAATGGAATACCCTATGAATTCACTCGGTTTTCAGGAGGCTCCAAGAGACCATGACCAGAACCATCACCCGCAGCTTCATCGCCGCGTTTGCGCTTTCGGCCACGGTCGCCCCGGCGCTGGCGCAGGAAGTCAACATCTACTCCAGCCGCCACTATGATTCCGACCAAGCGCTGTTTGACGAGTTCACCAGCCGCACCGGCATCACCGTGAACCGGATCGAAGCCAAGGCGGACGAGCTGATCGCACGCATGGAGGCCGAGGGCGAGAACAGCCCCGCCGACGTTCTGCTGACGGTCGATGTGGGCCGCGCCGCCCGCGCCGAGGAAGCGGGCGTGCTGCAGGCGTATTCGTCGGACGCGGTCGAAAACCGCATCCCGCCGCACCTGCGCGACCCCGAGAACATGTGGTTCGGCGTGTCCCAGCGCGCGCGGATCATCTTCTATTCCAAGGAGCGTGTCGAAAACCCGCCCAGCACCTACGAGGAGCTGGCCGATCCCGCATGGAAGGGCAAGGTCTGCATCCGCTCGTCCTCGAACATCTACAACCAGTCGCTGCTGGGGTCGCTGATCGAAGCGCATGGTGAGGACGCCGCCAAGGAATGGGCAGCCGGCATCGTCGAGAACATGGCGCGCGCGCCGCAGGGCGGCGACACCGACCAGCTGCGCGGTATCCTGTCGGGCGAATGCGACGTGGCTGTCGCCAACCACTATTATTTCCTGCGCGGTTATGAGCAGGAGGTCGAGGGGCTGACCGACGGGATCGACAATATCGGGTTCGTCTGGCCCAACCAGAGCGGGCGCGGCGCGCATGTGAACCTGTCGACCGCCGCGAAGGCCGTGCATTCGCCCAATTCCAAGAATGCCGACAAGCTGCTGGACTTCTTCACCAGCGATTTCGCGCAGCAGCACTTTGCCGGGCAGAACAACGAGTATCCGGCCGTGAGCGGCGTGCCGCTGGACGAGGATACCGCGCGGCTGGGCATCTTCATCCCGGACACGACGACGAACACCGCCTCTTATGGCGACAACGCGAAGGCGGCGCAGGCCATCTTCAACGAGGTCGGCTGGGACTGATCGCGCCTGACGGCTGAACGAGATCGCCCCGCGCTGTTGCGCGGGGCTTTTTCGTTCCTGCGGATGGTCGGAAGGCGGCGTTTGACGCCCAACCGGCGCCCTACTCTGCCGCGCTCTTGAGGCTGGCCATGAGGTTGTGGAACTTCTCGCCCTGGACGGCGACGTGCTTGTGCAGGGTGTCGCCCGCGCGCGCGCCGTCGCCCTGTTCGAGCGCGGCGACGATGGCCTCGTGTTCGGCCATCGATTGCGCCATGCGGCCACGGAACCCGAGCTGTTTGCGGCGAAAGGGCTTGAGCCGCTTATGGAGCTTGGTGGTTTCCTGTTCCAGGAATCCGTTGCCCGATTGCTGGTAGATGATTCTGTGGAATCGCTCGTTCTCGGTATAGTAGCTGTCGGAGTCGCGGGCCTCGACGGCGGCGCGGCAACGGGCGTTGGCATCGCGCAGGTCGGCCAGAGCGGCGTCGCTGATGCGGCGCGCGGCGAGGCGCCCGCAGGCGGCTTCGAGTTCGGCCATCACCTCGAACATCTCGATCAGTTCCACGGGGCCGGGTTGGCGCACGAAGGCCCCTCGCCGGGGGATGAGATCGACGAGACCCGACAGCGCAAGGCGTTGAATCGCCTCGCGAAGTGGTGTGCGCGAAACGCCGAATTGATCGGCGAGGCGGACCTCGTCCAAGCGCTGGCCATCCTGGAAGGTGCCGTCGAAAATCAGTTCTTCCAACTGGACCGCGATATGATCGGCGCGACGTTGCTGCATGGGGGAGAACTTTAGCAGGAGTTTTCTGCGATGCAATATGTCGCTTCTTGTATACAAAACGGTTGACTTGAAAAACATGACACACGTAGTCTTGCCGGACATCCCCGGCGCTGCCGGGGCAATGCTTTGGGAGGAGACTATGAAAACAATGCTTAGAACCGCCGTGGCGGCCGCGGCGCTCATTTCGGTGGCCGGCCTGGCGCAGGCGACCGAGTTGCGCCTGTCGCACCAGTGGTCGAACAACGATGTCCGTCACAAGGTTGCGCAGATCGTCGCCGACGAGGTGGCAGCAGCCGATGTGGATCTCGACATCAAGATCTTCGGATCGAAATCGCTGTTCAAACCGCGCGAGCAGTATACGCCGCTGAGCCGCGGGCAGCTTGACATGACGGTGCTGCCGCTCAGCTATGCGGGCGGGCAGCAGCCGGCCTATAACCTGACGCTGATGCCTGGCCTCGTGAAGAACCACGACCACGCCGCGCGCCTGTCCGCGAGCCCCTTCATGGAGGCGCTGGAGGCCAAGATGGCCGAGGATGACGTGATGGTGCTGGTGCATGGCTACCTCGCGGGCGGTTTCGCGGGCACCGAAGAGTGCCTGACCAAGCCCTCGGATGTCGAAGGCAAGCAGATGCGCGCCGCCGGGAAGGCGTTCGAGCAGATGCTGGCCGGGGCGGGCGCGTCGATCGCCTCGATGGCCTCGTCCGAGATCTACAACGCGATGCAGACCGGCGTTCTGGACGCGGCGAACACGTCTTCCTCGTCCTTCGTGTCCTACCGGATCTACGAGCAGGTCAAGTGCTATACCCCGGCCGGGGACGTGGCGCTGTGGTTTATGTACCAGCCGCTGCTGATGAACAAATCCACCTTCGAGGGGCTGACCGAAGATCAGCAGGCGGCCCTGCTGGCCGCCGCCGAGAAGGCCGAGGCCTTCTACCTGGAAGAGGCCAAGAAGGAAGACGCCGAGTCGGTCGAGGTGTTCCGCGATGCGGGCGTCGAGATCGCCGAGATGTCGCAGGAGGATTTCGAGGCCTGGCGCGCGCTGGCGACCGAGACATCCTACAAGGCCTTTGTCGAGGAAGTGCCCGACGGGCAGGCCCTTCTGGATATGGCGCTGGCCGTCGAATAATCTGACATCCGGGGCGGCGCAGATACGTGCCGCCCCGGATCCCCGACCAGATCACATGCATGAGGGAGGCAGTCATGGCCGTTCCAAACTCGGCAGGCGCAGCGCGCACGGGCCGAAATCCGTTCCTGCGCGCGGTGGCCGCGATATCCACAGTGGCGGGATGGTGTTCGGCGGCGATGATCGTCTCGGCGGTGGGCATCACCTGCCAGATGATCTTTATCCGCTTCGTCCTGAACGGATCGACGATCTGGCAGACCGAGGCGGTGGTTTACCTGATGATCGCGGCGACGCTGATCGGGCTGCCTTATGTGCAGCGGCTGCGGGGCCATGTGAATGTGGACCTGTTTCCGCTGATGCTGCCGATGCGGGCGAGATTCGCGCTGGCGACGCTCACGCTGTCGCTGTCGATCGCGATCATCGCGGTGATGCTGTTTTACGGCTATGAATTCTGGCATTTCGCCTGGGATCGCGGCTGGCGTTCGGACACGGTCTGGTCGGTCAGGCTGTGGATTCCCTATCTGTCTATTCCCGTCGGTCTCGCGCTGTTGCTGTTGCAACTGGTCGCCGACCTGATCGCGATGATGATCGGCGTGGACAAACCCTTCGGACTGGAGGACGCCTGATGGATCCGCTTCTTCTTGGCGCCCTTGTCGCGCTGGCGACGATCATGGTGCTGTTTTCGGGCGTGTCGGTGGCGATCGGGCTGCTGATCGTTTCGGCCGGTTTCCTGATGATTTTCGACGGGCTGCGGTCGCTTGAGCTGATGCCGGAGCTGTTGTTCGGCAAGCTGGACAATTTCGCGCTTCTGTCGATCCCGATGTTCATCATCATGGGCGCGTCGATTTCGTCGACGCGGGCGGGCGCGGACCTTTACGAGGCGCTGGAACGCTGGCTGACGCGGGTGCCCGGCGGCCTGGTGATTTCCAACCTCGGGGCCTGCGCGCTGTTCGCGGCGATGTCGGGATCGAGCCCGGCGACCTGTGCCGCCATCGGCAAGATGGGCATCCCCGAGATGCGCAAGCGCGGCTATCCCGACGGCGTTGCCGCAGGGTCGATCGCGGCGGGGGGCACTCTGGGCATCCTGATCCCGCCATCGGTGACGATGATCGTCTACGGGATCGCCACGGAGACCTCGATCGGGCGGCTGTTCCTGGCGGGCGTCATTCCGGGGCTGATGCTGGTCATGCTGTTCATGGCGTGGTCGCTTTACTCGACATGGCGTTCGGGCGCGCAGGCGGTGCTGAGCGCCGGGAATTACAGCTGGCGCGAGAAATTCGAGATCCTGCCGCGTGTGCTGCCGTTCCTCGCGATCATCCTGGGTGTGCTTTACGCAATGTATGGCGGTGTGGCGACACCTTCGGAGACGGCGGCGGTCGGCGCGCTGCTCTGCATGGTCATCGCGATGGTGATCTACAAGCTGTGGGACCCACGCCAGCTTTGGGTGGTGCTGCGTGACAGCACCCGTGAAAGCGTGATGATCCTGTTCATCATCGCCGCCGCGGGTGTGTTCAGCTACATGCTGTCGTCGCTGTTCATCACCCAGTCGATCGCCGAGTGGATCGGCACGCTGGAGGTGAACCGCTGGGTGCTGATGGGGGCGATCAACATCTTCCTGCTGATCGCCGGTTTCTTCCTGCCGCCGGTCGCGGTGATCCTGATGGCCGCGCCGATCCTGTTGCCGATCATCACCACCGCCGGTTTCGATCCGATCTGGTTCGCGGTGGTGCTGACGATCAACATGGAGATCGGGCTGATTTCGCCGCCGGTGGGCCTGAACCTTTATGTGATCAACGGGATCGCGCCGGATATCTCGCTGCGCACGATCCTGACGGGATCGCTGCCGTTCGTCGCCTGCATGGTGATCGCCATCGTGTTGCTGTGCCTGTTTCCGGGGCTTGCGACATGGCTTCCGGATGCGGTGATGGGGACGGCGCGATGACCTTGCTTGCGGATCTTCTGTCGACGGTGTTCGAGCGGCGCTATCGCCCCTTTGCGCTGCGCCGTCGCGGCACCCGCCCCCTGCCCGATCTGGCCGATGAGCTGGTGGGCGCGGCGGGGGAGACCTCGGGCGTCAGCCTGGCGACCGAAATCCTGTCGGGTTTCGGCGAGATGGATGACGACGAAAAGCGCGCGTTCTTCAGCCATCTGGCCACCGAGATGAATATCGACCCCGAGGCGGTCCGGACGGCGCTTGACGCCTATGAGCAGGCCCCGTCGAAGGCCACCTATCGCGCCTACATGGCCGCAGCAGAACCTCGCCGCCAGGAGCTGATCCGGCGCCTGAACAGCCTGCCCGGCGCAACACGCGCGCTGGTGGAGATGCGCGCGGACCTGTTGCGGCTGGGGCGCGGCACGCCGGAGCTGGAGGCGCTGGACCTCGATTTCCGGCATCTGTTCGCATCATGGTTCAATCGCGGCTTCCTGGTGCTGCGGCCGATCAACTGGGAAAGCCCGGCGCATATCCTGGAGAAGATCACCCAATACGAGGCGGTGCACGCGATCCATAGCTGGGACGACCTGCGCCGCCGCCTGGAGCCGCAGGACCGGCGCTGTTTCGCGTTTTTCCACCCCGCCATGCCCGACGAGCCGCTGATCTTCGTCGAGGTGGCGCTGACGCGCGGCACGCCGGGATCGGTGCAGGCGCTGCTGACAAGCGAGCGCGAGACGCTGCGCGAGGACGAGGCGGATACCGCCGTGTTCTATTCGATTTCCAACTGCCAGGCGGGTCTGGCCAGCATCTCGTTCGGCAATTCCCTCATCAAGCAGGTGGCGGCGGACCTGTCGGCCGGGCTGCCGGGGCTGAAGACGTTCGTCACGCTGTCGCCGATTCCGGGGCTGACCCGCTGGCTGGACTCCGAAGGGTATGAATGGCAAGGGGCCAGCAGCGAGCAGATGCGCGCATTGGCGGCCCACTACCTGCTGAATGCCAAGCTGGATAACGGCGATCCGGTCGACCCGGTGGCGCGGTTCCATCTGGGCAATGGTGCGATCGTCCACGCCGTGCACGGTGAGGCCGATACATCCGAGAACGGGCGCAAGCAATCGGGGGGCACGATGGTGAATTACCTTTACGATCTGGCCAAGGTCGCGCAGAACCACGAACAATTCGCAACGACGCGGCAAATGGTGGCGACATCGGAGGTCCGATCGCTTGCCAATTCCGCCACTCTCGTCAAGGCCGAGGATTCCTGAAACCATGGCAAATATTCTTTACGACAAGCTGATGGGCAAACATGCCGGCAAGGCCACACCTTTCCTGTATCTGCCCGATGGCGGGGTCATCACCCATGCGCAATTCCTGGCGCGCGCGGCGCAGCTGGCCAATGCGATCACCGGAATGGGCCTCGCACCCGGAGACCGGCTGGCGGTACAGGTCGAGAAATCGCCCGAGGCGCTGGCGCTTTATGCCGCCTGTGTGCAGGCCGGGGTGATCTTCCTGCCGCTCAACACCGCCTATACGGTGAGCGAGCTGGCCTATTTCATCGAGAACAGCGGCGCGCGGCTGATCGTCTGCGACAGTGCGAAGAAGGACTCGGTGGCGCCGATGGCCGGGCCGCTCGATGCGCGGGTCGAGACGCTGGACGCGGACGGCACCGGCAGCCTTATGGAGGCGGCGCAAGACCAGCCCGAAAGCTTCGACACGGTGGCGCGCGGGGCCGATGATCTGGCGGCGTTCCTTTATACGTCGGGTACGACCGGGCGCTCGAAAGGGGCGATGCTGACGCAGGGCAATCTGTTGTCCAATACCGAGGTGCTGGTCGATCACTGGCGTTTCAGCGGCGATGACGTGTTGCTGCACGCGCTGCCGATCTTTCACACGCATGGCCTGTTCGTAGCGACCAACATCATACTGGCGACGGGCGGGGCGATGATCTTCCTGCCGAAATTCGATGTCGATCAGGTGATCGAATGGCTGCCGAAGGCGACGACGATGATGGGCGTGCCGACCTTTTACACCCGCCTGCTGGACGATGCGCGTTTCACCGGCGATCTGGTGGGGCATATGCGGCTGTTCATCTCGGGTTCGGCGCCGCTATTGGCGGAAACCCATGTGCAGTTCGAGGAGCGCACCGGGCATCGCATCCTGGAGCGCTACGGGATGACCGAGACCAACATGAACACCTCGAACCCCTATGACGGCGAGCGGCGCGCGGGTACGGTGGGTTTCGCGCTGCCTGGGGTGGAGCTGAAGGTGACGGACCCCGAAAGCGGCAAGACCCTGCCGCAGGGCGAGATCGGCCAGATCGAGGTGCGCGGGCCGAACGTGTTCAAGGGCTATTGGCAGATGCCGGAGAAAACCGCCGCCGAGCTGCGCGAGGACGGGTTCTTCATCACCGGCGACCTGGGGCGGATCGACGAGGATGGCTATATCCATATCGTCGGGCGCAACAAGGATCTGATCATCTCGGGGGGATACAACATCTATCCCAAGGAGATCGAGCTGTTGCTGGACGATCAGCCCGGCGTGCTGGAAAGTGCCGTGATCGGCGTGCCGCATCCCGATTTCGGCGAGACGGTACTGGGGGTGCTGGTGCCCGAAAAGGACCGTGAGCCCGACCCGGAGGCGATCATGGAGGCGGCGAAGGCGTCGCTTGCGCGGTTCAAGCATCCGCGCAAGCTGGTGGTGATGGAGTCCCTGCCCCGCAACACGATGGGCAAGGTGCAGAAGAACATCCTGCGCGACACCTTCAAGGATATGTTCGCGGCCTCATGAGGCAGGGCGCGGACTGGCCTGAGAGGGTGCGCGCCGCGCAATGCGCGGGCGCGAGAGCCAGGGCACGAGCCGCCATGCCAGCAGCGCGAACGATGTCGTCCAGAGCAGCGCCGAAAGGGCGATGCCGTCAAGCCCGCCAAGGCTGAGTGCATCCCCGGCAAGGCGCGCCAGGGCCGCCAGAGGCAGAAGTGCGAAAGCGACCGTGAGGCCGCGCCCCGCCACCAGCTCGCGCCCGGTATGGCCCATCGTGGCGCGCATCATCACCGCGACGGTCATCCCCCCGACAGCGCCGATCCCGAACAGATGCGCCGGTGCCGCCATCGCGGCCAGCCCGAGAGCCGTGGCGCTGACGGCGATGAAACCGGCCGGGATGCCGAGATAGGCCACATGCAGCATCAGAAGAAGCGGCGAGCGCCATGTGGCATGCCCGCGCCAGCGCGCAAGCCGCCCCACATGCAGGAGCGCCGCCAGAACGCCCAGCGCCGCCGCAGCGAGGGTGAAGGGCGCGAAGATCCAGGTCAGCAGGGCAAGCACACCCGTGACAAGGCAGACCGCATCGAAACGGTTGAACGGCACCGGGAGGCGCGCGGCCCCGTGCTGTGCCAGCCAGTTGCGGGTGAAGCTGGGCAGGATGCGCCCGCCGATCAGCATGATCAGGAAGACCAGCAGCGCCAGACCCAGCCGCCGCCCCAGATCGGCGGTCCCGACGGTCATGACCTCGGCGTGATAGAGGATATTCGCGGCCCAGAGCAGGGTCACGGGCACGAGAACCTTGAGATTTCGCCAGTTCTTTCCGGCCATGATCTCGCCCGAGACCATCGCCACGACCGCCAGAAGGAATGCCTGGTCGATCAGCAGCACCGCGGGCGAACCCAGGGCAGCGCCCCCGGCCAGCACGACACGCCCTGCCAGCCAGATCGCCGCGAGGGTGGCGAGCGGCCAGCCGCGCGTCGGCATCCGCCCGGTCCAGTTCGGCACGGCCGTGAACAGGAACCCGGCAACCACCGCCGCGCCGTAGCCGAAGATCATTTCATGAATATGCCAGTCCACCGGCGCGAACGGGCTGTGGAGCGTCAGTTCTCCGCGCCAGATGAAGAGCCAGACCGGCACGACGCCAAGCGCGAACAGCGTGGCGCCAAGAAAGAACGGCCTGAAGCCGTAGGAAAACAGCGTCGGTCCGTTGAACGGGTTGCGCGGTGTCATCGGCGCACCTCCGGGAATGAGGAAAACGGGGGGCGCCGCCCATGGCGACGCCCCGGCAGGTCAGACGATGCGGGACGCTGCCTCAACGGACCTGCGCAACGAGATCGGCCATGCGCGACTTGGCCTTGCCCTTGTGGGTGACGGCGCTGGCCGTATCGAGATTGACGGCCTCGCCCACCTGGATCACGGCGACCATGCCCATCGCGTAATGGGGCGTGCATTTGATGCCGTAGACGCCTTGTTCATCGACGGTCAGTTCAAACTCCTGGTTGAACTTGGTCTTGAAGCTCTCGACCCCCTCGGGAAGCATGCCTTTGATGCTTTCGACGTTGTGGCCCTTGTCGGTGGGCAGGAAGCGGATCACGTCGCCGGGGGCGGCATTGACGTAGGCGGGTTCAAACACCATCGCACCTTCGGCGCCGCGGTTGAGCATCTGCACATCATGGGTTTCGGCGGTGGCGGCCGTGCCCAGAAGAGCCAGCGCGGCGGTCAGTATCAGCGGTTTCATCATCGGAGATTCCTTTCGTCCTGTCCGGTTCGTGTCGTCCGGTTGTTTCGCTGGCATCGGTTATGGTGTATGAACCCGGAGCGAACATTGCTCTTTCACAAACTTCCGAAACATTCGTGGCAAAACTCGACGAAAGCCTGCTGACCGGCCTGCCGCCCTTCTCCCGCCTGAACCGGGAGCAGATTCGCGAGATATTGGATCACGCGACCTCGCGGCGATACGACGAGGGCACGACGATCTTTCGGGAGGGGCATGACGCCGAGCGGTTCTATCTGCTGCTGGATGGCTATCTGCGGGTGGTGCGCACAACGCCGGGGGGCGACCAGATCATCGTGCTGCATATCGCGCCGGGGCAGTTGTTCGGGATCGCGCCCGCGCTTCAGCGCGACACCTACCCGGCCAGCGCGATCGCGGCGGCGGAATCGATCGCGCTTTCGTGGCCGGTGCGGCTCTGGGCGGACTTCACCGCCTCCTATGAGGGTTTCGCGACCGAAAGCTACAAGACGCTGGGCACGCGGCTGGGGCAGATCCAGGAGACCCTGACCGAAATGGCGACGCAGGCGGTGGAAAAGCGGGTGGCCTCGGCGGTGCTGCGGCTGGTCAATCAGAGCGGGCGCAAGACCGGCGAGGGAATCGAGATCGCCTTTCCGGTGACGCGGCAGAACATCTCGGACATGACCGGCACGACCCTGCATACGGTGAGCCGCCTGCTGTCGGCCTGGGAAAAAAGCGGGATCGTGCGCTCGACCCGGAAACATGTGGTCGTGACCGATCCTCACCGGCTGGTGCTGCTGAGCGACGTTTAGATTGCCAAGTGAGAATGGCCTTCTACGCTACTTGAGATGCGCTCCGATCTTGCATCACGGGAGATGTGTGATTGAGCCTTAGCGGGACTTAGCCACCGCTAGACCTCGGAGGTAACTCACCGTAGATAGGGATCACAGGCCAATGCGCTACGCCTCTTCCGGGCTCATACTCGAAGAGAAGATAAACCGCACGGATACTGGAATGTGTCTTGATGTTTGCATCTTCAAGCCACGCCATCGCCTCGGTCGAAGTTAACCAAGGCTCAGCCGTGTGAATAAGTAGAACATCGATTCTTATTCCAACTCTCGCGTACTTGTTTCCTTTATTGGAAATCACTTCATCCAACTTCGAAATCAACCTATCTCTCGACCATTGCATATCTGAGAACAATTGGCCCGCGAATGGCGTTTCATTGTTTGCGGCTCTTCTTTTGTGTTTTTCATCAACCAGTTGCACGAGTTCAACCGCGAGCCTTTGGCCCCGTATCGAAACGAAGAAGTCAGGCGGATCATTCGGGTTTGCCTGCGGTGCATCGGTTTCAATGCCGAACTCGGCTTCAATTGAAGCGCGCCATTCTTCAATCGTCGCTCTCTCCACGATGTGCTTGTCGTCGCTATTATCGTAATTGAAAACACCGGCGTAGCCGTGGGTCTTGTTCATAACACGAACCCAGCGTTTCAATTCATCGCTTTCGTCGCCCTCAGCCATCAATGCCCCCTCCCAAACCAAAGTGTCTGATTGTAAGGGTTCAGAGGTCCGTTACAAAGTGCGCAGCGTCTCTTGAACCTCACAACTATTATAACCACCCTCTATAACGCGGTAAGCGCTAGGACGGCGCGACCTTGCCGGCCAGCAGGGCGTCGCGGAAATCATCCTCATCGAGATCGTATTCGATACAGGCATCGGTGATCGCGTGGAATGGCGCGATCGGGCAGCCGGGGCAGAGCATGCGTTGTTCGATGAACACCCGCATCAGCTCGGGCCATTGGGCGAAGAGCTCCGATAGCGGCAGGTCGGGATTGTCGAAGTCGCGGCGTTTCATGTCTCTCTCCAGTCGGCCCGACCATTCTGGGCGCGCGTTTCGTCGCCTTCTTTGCGATTGCGCAACAAGCGGCGTCGCGGCGGCGGCTATCCAGTGTGCATTCAAAACGAATGTCAGGACCGCGAAATGTCAGAACTACTTACGAAATCGCGGGCCAGGAACGTGTTCTACGGGGGATCCATCTTCTTCGTTGTCGTGTTCGTGGCCCTGACGGCGCAGAGTCACCGTCACATCACGCAGAGCTCGACCGCGGGCATGGAACTGAGCGATGAGGTTGTCCTTGGCAAGCATGTCTGGGAACGCCATTCCTGCATCAACTGTCACACGCTGCATGGCGAGGGCGCCTATTTCGCCCCGGAGCTGGGCAACGTGATGACCCGCTGGGGCGCGCAGGACGACCCCGAGATGGCCTATGAAATCCTGAACGGATGGATGCAGGCGCAGCCTTCGGGAATCGAGGGCCGCCGCCAGATGCCGCATTTCGAGATCACCGAGGAGGAAATGCGGGCGCTGTCCGAATTCCTTCGCTGGGCCGATCAGACCGACACCCAGAACTGGCCGCCCAACGACGCCGGCTGAGGAGAGAACAAGATGAAATACCAATCCCAAAAGGTGGCCTACGCCTACTTCCTCGTGGCCATGGGCCTGTTTGCCATTCAGGTCATGGGCGGGCTTCTGGCCGGCTGGATCTATGTGGCGCCCAATACGCTGTCGGAGCTTCTGCCCTTCAACATCATCCGCATGATCCACACCAATGCGCTGATCGTCTGGCTGCTGCTGGGCTTCTTCGGCGCGGCCTATTACCTCGTGCCCGAGGAATCCGAGCGCGAGATCTTTTCGGTCAAGCTGGCCTATATCCAGCTGGCGATCCTGGTGGTCGGCACGCTTGGGGCGGTCGGTTCCTACCTCGTCGGCATTCACGGCGGGCGCGAATTCCTGGAGCAGCCGCTCTGGGTCAAGTTCGGCATCCTGGTGGCGGCGGTAATCTTCCTTGTGAACATCTCGCTCACGGTGCTGGCCGGGCGCAAGACGGCGATCACCAATATCCTGCTGATGGGGCTGTGGCTGTTGTGCCTGCTCTGGGTGTTCGCCTTCATCAACCCCGACAACCTGTCCTTGGACAAGATGTACTGGTGGATGGTCGTGCATCTCTGGGTCGAGGCCACCTGGGAGCTGGTGATGGCCGCGATCCTGGGCTTCCTGATGCTGAAGCTGACCGGTGTGGACCGCGAGGTGATCGAGAAATGGCTTTACGTCATCGTCGCCACCGCGCTGTTTTCCGGCATCCTCGGGACCGGGCACCATTTCTACTGGATCGGCACGCCGGGCTACTGGCAGTGGGTCGGGTCGATCTTCTCGACCTTCGAGGTGATCCCGTTCTTCGCGATGATGTCCTTCGCTTTCCTGATGGTCTGGAAGGGGCGCAAGAACCACCCCAACAAGGCCGCGCTTCTGTGGTCGCTGGGCGCGTCGACGGTGGCGTTCTTCGGGGCGGGTGTCTGGGGTTTCCTGCACACGCTGCACGGGGTCAATTTCTATACCCACGGCACGCAGATCACCGCCGCGCACGGGCACCTTTCCTTCTACGGGGCCTATGTGGCGCTGAACCTGGCGATGTTCACCTATGCGATGCCGCAGCTGCGCGGGCGCGCGCCGTATAACCAGGTGCTCAACATGGCCTCGTTCTGGCTGATGACGGGTGGGATGGCGTTCATGACCTTCACGCTGACCTTCGCCGGCACGATCCAGACCCACATGCAGCGGATCGTGGGGGACTATTACATGGATGTGCAGGATCAGCTGGGTCTGTTCTACCTGATGCGTTTCGGCTCGGGTGTGGCGGTCGTGCTGGGTGCGCTGCTGTTCATCTACGCCATGCTGGTTGTGCGCCGCGAGGTCGTCCAGCCCGGCCCGATGACCGTTCCGGGAGAATAAGCCATGACCATCATGACCAAACCCGACCTGCCCTTCTACCGGCCCGTCGCGGATGAATGCGATCTCTTCCGCACCGCGCATGAAAACGGTTTGCCCCTTCTTCTGAAGGGGCCGACCGGCTGCGGCAAAACCCGCTTTGTCGAGCATATGGCCGCAAAGCTGGGCCTGCCGCTCCATACGGTGGCCTGCCATGACGACCTGTCGGCGGCGGACCTGATCGGGCGCTACCTGCTGAAGGGTGGCGAGACCGTCTGGGTCGACGGGCCGCTGACGCGGGCGGTGCGCGAGGGCGGTATCTGTTACCTCGACGAGGTGGTGGAGGCGCGCAAGGACGTGACCGTCGTGCTGCACCCGCTGACCGATGACCGGCGGCGGCTGATGATGGACCGCACCGGCGAGGAGCTGGTGGCGCCCAAGGACTTCATGCTGGTGGCCAGCTACAACCCCGGCTACCAGAACATCCTCAAGAAGCTGAAGCCCTCGACGCGGCAGCGGTTCCTGTCGATCGGCTTCGACTTCCCGCAACCGGGTGTGGAAACCGCCGTCGTGGCGCGCGAAAGCGGGCTGGACGAGGCGCGCAGCGCCGCGCTGGTGCGGCTGGCGGGGCATATCCGCAGGCTGTCGGGCATGGACCTGGAGGAAGGTATCTCGACCCGGCTGCTGATCTATGCGGCGACGATGATCGCGCGCGGCACCAAGGTCGATCGCGCCATCGAAGCGGCGATCATCGAGCCCCTGAGCGACGAGCCGGACGTGCAGCAGGCGCTGCGCGATCTTGCGGCCAGCGTATACGGGTGACGGCATGATCCATCTGCTTGACCTGATGGAGCCGGAGGAAACCGTCGGCAACCTCTGGCATGACATGGCGACCCGGCGCGCGCGCGGCGATGGTGAGGGAGATGAGGATCGAGCCATCGCCTTCGCCGAGATCCGCGCGAGTGCGGCCACGCTTTTCCGCGCGCTTGGCGGCGCGGCGGGGACAGAGATCGTCCCCGCCCCGGCGGCCGCTTCGGATCACCGGCCCGACCGGCTGCGCCGGATCGGCACGCCGCGCGAGATGCTGCATGTGGCGGATTTCGACGGCGAGAAGCTGCGCCTGCCGCCGGTGATGGATGCCTTCCCCAGCCGCGAGATGAACCGCGCGGCCTATCTGTGGCTGGCGGCGCTGGCGGCCTGTGTCGAAATCCCGGCGCGGCACGACGATCCGCTGGCCGCCGACCGGGCCGAGATCGCCGCCATCGCCGAAGCGGCGGATATCGCCTATGACGCCTGTCCGGGCTTGCGCGCGCCTTATGAGGCGCTGTGCCGTCATGTGGCCGGGAACCGGGCGCGCAGCGGATTGCCCGCCTGCGAGCGCGGTGTCGAGCGGCTGATCCTGGACCAACTCAACGGTCTGAGCCCGGCCGAGGAATGCCTGACCTGCCCTGCCCCGCACGGTTATCGAACCTATGCGCCCGTGCCGATCTGGCTGCGCCTGCGCACCCGCGACACCGGCCCCGGCGCCGCCCCCGATGGTGACGAGCCCGCCGCGAACCAACCGGCCTTTGCCGCGGGGACGCGCAAGGAGGCGCGGCGCGAGGAGCGCGACCAGGCCAATCGCAATGACAGTTTTATCGTCCACCGTTTCGAATCGATCATGTCCTGGGCCGAGAGCCTCAATATCAACCGGATGGTGGATGACGACGATCAGGACAACGCCCAGAAGGCTGCCGAGGATCAGGATCACATCTCGCTCAGCCAGCATTTCAAACGCGCCGCGACGCGCCTGCGCCTGTCGCTGGACCTGTCGCCGCAGGATGCCGAGCACGAGCGGCTTGCGGGCAAGTTCACCTATCCCGAATGGAACCGGCGCAGCGGCGATTACATGCCGGATCACACGCGAGTCCTCGAGATCGAGGCGAAACCGGCCGCGCAATACCGGCCCGACCCGCGATTGGTGGAACGTGTGAAGCGCCAGTTCGCGCCGCTGCATCCGCGCCGGGTGATCCTGCCCCGGCAACTGGATGGAGACGATCTGGACCTCGATGCGGTGATCGCATCGCGCAGCGACCTGGCGGCCGGCCATGAGGGCAGCGACCGGGTCTGGCAGGCGGGCCGACCGGTGGCGCGCGACCTGTCGGTGGCGATCCTGCTGGACAGTTCGCGTTCGACCGAAGAT
>Ga0209344_10001852_pt1 | contig 25620 bp, 23 predicted proteins | sample Cruoilmetagenom6_FD_187293 | JGI IMG/M metagenome (GOLD analysis project Ga0209344, IMG submission 187293) | Oil polluted marine microbial communities from Coal Oil Point, Santa Barbara, California, USA - Santa Barbara Oil Seep Sample 6 (SPAdes)... | ecosystem: Environmental > Aquatic > Marine... | reverse complement strand
CAAGACCGCATCGGTGCGCCCCGCGCCCGCCGCGGTGACCGCGAAGCCGGAACTGGTGCGCGACACGAGTGTCGAGGTGGCGGGTGCCGACCTCAAGAAACGCGAGCTGATCGACAAGGTGGTCGAGCGTTCGGGCGTGCGCAAGCGCAACGCCAAGCCGGTGGTCGAGGCGATGATCGACATCCTGGGCGAGGCGATATCCGAGGGGCGCGGGCTGAACCTGCAACCCCTTGGCAAGCTCAAGCACCAGCGCCGCAAGGAGACCGGAAACGCCACCGTCACGGTCGCCAAGATACGCCAGAGCAAATCCGCCGGGCCGGCTCTCGATAAAGCGAAAGAGAGTGTTGCAGAGCCTGACGAGTGACGCTACATAGCGCGCCAACGGGTGATTAGCTCAGTGGTAGAGCGCTTCGTTCACATCGAAGATGTCAGGAGTTCGAATCTCTTATCACCCACCATGAACACGCAGCGGCGTGCCCGGAACCGGGTGCGCCGTTGTCGTTTCGGGGGTATGTCATGCGGTTGGGGGCGCTATCGCGTCTGATGTGGCGCAGGCTCGGTCACCGGCTTTCTGGCTGACGCGGCGCCAGCAGGGTCTTGCATGGAGCGGGCGGCTTGGCTATGAGGCGCGGGACGGGTCGTTAGCTCAGTTGGTAGAGCGCTTCGTTTACACCGAAGATGTCGGGAGTTCGAGCCTCTCACGACCCACCATTCTTCCGATAGAGGCGGCGAGGACCTGTCGCGTTGGCGCCCGCCAAGGCAGGCTTGGCAGTGCGTTTGCAGGAATGCGCATTTTCACCAAACGGGCGCTTGACGGCGCGCGGCGCTGCCCCTAAGAAGCGCATCACGCCTGAGCGATCGGGCGGGCAGTGAGCGGTTGTAGCTCAGTTGGTTAGAGTGCCGGCCTGTCACGCCGGAGGTCGCGGGTTCGAGCCCCGTCAACCGCGCCACCGCTGCCCCCATCGGATCGTTTCATCGTGCATGCGCGGTTGTAGCTCAGTTGGTTAGAGTGCCGGCCTGTCACGCCGGAGGTCGCGGGTTCGAGCCCCGTCAACCGCGCCACTTTCCCCCCGTTTTCCCGAAGTTCAAGACGAGGCCGACACGCCGATGGGTCATCTTCTGGATCAGGTTTCATGGCTGCTGGTGGTCGCGCTTTGCGCCACGCTGGGCCTGTCGCCCTATGTGCCCGAGCCGCATGTCTGGCAAAAGCTCATGATGTTGCGCGCGGGCGCGCCGCTGGCGATGATCGACTGGTTCGACCTGGCATTGCATGGCCTGCCGTGGATTCTGCTGCTGGCCAAGCTGGGGCGCGCTGTGCTCAGGCGAGGAACGCGCTGAGCGCCTCGATCGTGGCGAGCGGGGCGGTGTCGGGAAAGAAATGCCCGCCGGGAATGGCGCGGCTTTGCATCTCAAGGCATTTTCCGCGCCATGTGGCGGCCATGTCGTAATGGCGCGCCATCGCGCCGTCGGCCCCGTAAAGGACCAGAGCCGGGCAGGCGATGCGCTGATTGAGATCGGCGCAATCGTCGGCGAAATCATGGGCCAGTGCGGCGCGGTAGTCGTTGCACATGCCCCGGATCGTGTCGGGGTCGCGCCATGCGGCGCGATAGGCGGCGAGCTGATCCGGGTCGAAATCCTTCAGCTGCGAGGCGCCCCAACCCAGAAGGCAGCTTTCAAAATAGGCGTCGGGATCGTGGCCGATCATGGTTTCGGGAAAGGGGGCGGGCTGCGCCAGGAAGAACCAGTGATAATAGCTTTGCGCCACCTTCGCATCGAGCCGGTCGAGGAGCGTGTGTGTGGGCACGATATCCATCACGCAGAGCCGCTCGACCGCTTGCGGCGCGTCGAGCGCGAGCCGGTGGGCCACCCGCGCGCCGCGGTCGTGGCCTGCAACGGCAAAACGGTCATACCCCAGATGCGCCATCAGCGCGCCGGCGTCGCGGGCCATCGCGCGAAAGCTGTAATCGCCGACCTCTGCCGGTTTCCCCGAGGCGCCATAGCCGCGCAGATCCGGGCAGACCACCCGGTAGCGCGCGGCCAGTGCGGGCGCGATGCGCGCCCACATGGCGCGGGTCTGGGGAAAGCCGTGCAGCAACAGCAGCGGCGGCCCGTCGCCGCCCACGGAGAACGCCAGATCGACGTCGTTGAGGCGCGCGCCTTGGTCGCGAAAGCCGGGGATCGTCACTGCGCGCTGCTCAGCGCATCGAGGATGCGTGCCCAGCTGCGCGTGCCCTTATGGAAGCTTTCCAGATCGTATTTCTCGTTCGGGGAATGGATCGCGTCGTCATCCTTGCCAAAGCCGATCAGCATGGCGTTCATGCCGAGAATCTGGCGGAAATGCCCGGCGATGGGGATCGAGCCGCCACAGCCCACATAGGCCGCCGTTTCGGGCCATTCATCCGAGAGCGCCTGACGGGCGGATTCGAAGGCCGGGTCTTCGGTGGACATGACCGAAGCCGCCGAGCCGCCATGCGCCTTGAACTCGACGCTGCAATCTTCGGGCAGGCGGTCGCGCACGAAGGCACGGAAATTGTCGCGGATTGTGTCAGGGTCCTGTCCGGCCACGAGGCGGAAGCTGATCTTGGCATGGGCCTTGGCGGGCAGCACCGTCTTGAAGCCTTCGCCGGTATAGCCGCCCCAGATGCCGTTCACCTCGGCGGTGGGGCGTGACCAGATCATTTCAAGCGGCATGCGGTCCTGTTCGCCGGCGGGCACGCTGAGCCCGACCGCGCCAAGGAAGCCCTGCCAGTCGAAATCCAGCCCTTCCCACTGGGCGCGCACGTCGTCGCTCAGGTCGGGGATATTGTCATAGAATCCGGGGATGGCGACGCGGCCGTGGTCGTCATGCAGATCTGCCAGGATGCCCGCCAGCGCACGGATCGGGTTCATCGCCAGCCCGCCGAAGAAGCCCGAATGCAGGTCCACGTCAGGTCCTTTGATGGTCAGCTCTTCGGTCACCATGCCGCGCAGCATGGTGACGATGGCGGGCGTGCGCGACTGGAACATGCCGGTGTCGCAGATCAGGGCGATGTCGGCGCCAAGTTCATCGGCGTTTTCCTTCATGAAGGGCACGAGCGAGGGCGAGCCTGATTCTTCTTCGCCTTCGAAGAAGAAGGTGATCTTGCAGGGCAGGGTGCCGTTCACCGCTTTCCAGGCGCGGCAGGCCTCGACGAAGGTCATGAGCTGGCCCTTGTCGTCGGAACTGCCGCGGCCACGGATCACCTTGCCCTTGGGCGTTTCCTCGATGCGGGGATCGAAGGGATCGTTGGTCCAGAGTTCGAGCGGATCGACTGGCTGCACGTCGTAATGGCCGTAAAACAGAAGATGCGGGCCGTCGCCCTCGACATGGCCCACGACCATCGGATGACCGGGAGTGGCGCGCTTTTCCGCCTTGATGCCAAGGCTTTGCAGGTCCGCGACCAGCCAGTCGGCGGCCGCATCGCAATCGCCCGCATAGGCCGGGTCAGTCGAGATCGAGGGGATGCGCAAAAGCTCGAGAAGGCGCGATGTGGCCTCGGGCAGGTGTTCGTCGATACGGGCCAGCACGGCATCCAGGGACATGGTCGCTCCTTGCGTCATAAATGGGGTCGGCGCGAGGGTATCAGGTGAGGCCGGACTGTCCAGCGGGCTTGATCGAAGTCAAGGCGGCGGGGGGCGGCAATTTGTAGCCTGTTGCGCGAGGGATGTGTGATCTATATGCATCGAACTTAGTGAATATGTCGCCTGAAGCGCGACATCCGTCCGGAACAGGGGCGGTGACTGACCAAGGAGGGGACGCCAGTGAATTACGCGGCCAAGCTGGATGACGCGATCAACCGCCTGCACGAAGAAGGGCGTTACCGGACCTTTATCGACATCGAACGCCGCAAGGGTCAGTTCCCGCATGCGATCTGGCGCAAGCCCGATGGCAGCGAAAAGCCGATCACAGTCTGGTGTGGCAACGACTATCTTGGCATGGGTCAGCATCCCGATGTTCTGGCCGCCATGCACGAGGCGCTGGACGCCACCGGCGCCGGTTCGGGCGGCACGCGCAACATTTCCGGCACGACCGTCTATCACAAGCGGCTCGAGGCCGAACTGGCCGATCTGCATGGCAAGGAAGCGGCGCTGCTGTTCACCAGCGCCTATATCGCCAATGACGCCACGCTGAGCACATTGCCCAAGCTGTTTCCCGGTCTCATCATCTATTCGGACGCGCTGAACCATGCCTCGATGATCGAAGGCGTGCGCCGCAATGGCGGCGCCAAGCGCATTTTTCGCCACAATGACGTCGAGCACCTGCGCGAGCTGCTGGAGGCCGACGATCCGGACGCGCCCAAGCTGATCGTGTTTGAATCGGTCTATTCGATGGACGGCGATTTCGGCCCGATCGAGGCGATCTGCGATCTGGCCGACGAATTCGGCGCGCTGACCTATATCGACGAGGTGCACGCGGTTGGCATGTACGGGCCGCGCGGCGCAGGTGTGGCCGAGCGCGACCGCCTGATGCATCGTCTGGACATCATCAACGGGACGCTGGCCAAGGCCTATGGCGTGATGGGCGGCTATATCGCCGCGTCGGCGAAAATGTGCGACGCCGTGCGCAGTTATGCGCCCGGTTTCATCTTTACGACATCGCTTCCGCCCGCGGTGGCGGCGGGTGCGGCGGCCAGTGTCGCGCATCTCAAGCGCGACCAGGGTTTGCGCGAAAAGCATCAGACCCAGGCGAAGATCCTCAAGACCCGCCTCAAGGGGCTGGGCCTGCCGCTGATCGATCATGGCAGCCATATCGTTCCGGTTATCGTGGGCGATCCGGTCCACACCAAGAAGTTGAGCGACATGCTGCTGGACGGTCACGGGATTTACGTGCAGCCGATCAACTTCCCGACCGTGCCGCGCGGCACCGAGCGGCTGCGTTTCACGCCCTCGCCGGTGCATGGCCCCAGGGAAATGGACGCCTTGATTCACGCGATGGACGCGCTCTGGAGTCACTGCGCGCTGAATCGTGCCGATTTGACGGGCTGACGCAAGCTCAGGTGCAATCTCCCTTGTGTTGTGTTAGTTTTGTGTAAAGAAGAGTGGAGTTTCCGAATCGGGACGTTCGGAAACATCCAGACGTATCGAGGGGCAGGCTGCATGATAGGGCGCCGTTTTTCGCGCAAGGCCGAAGAACAGGAAGTCGAACCCCGTGGGTTCGATGATTTCGATCTGCGTCTTGGCGACCTGATGCGCGGGGAACGCGCAACTCTTGGCAAATCCCTTCTGGATGTTGAGCGCGAGTTGCGCATCAAGGCGGCTTACGTGGCCGCGATCGAGAATGCCGATCCGGGTGCCTTTGACACCCCGGGCTTCATTCCCGGCTATGTGCGTTCTTATGCGCGTTACCTTGGCATGGATCCTGACCGCGCCTTTCAGGCCTTTTGCAGCGAGAGCGGGTTTTCCACCGCGCATGGCATGTCGGCCGAAGCCTCGTCGATCCGCAAGCCGATGGGCGCAAGCAGTATCGCGAAACGCGACAAGCCCGCGCGCAATGCCGACCCCCTGATGTCCCCCAACACGCCTTTCGCCCCTGCATCGGAAGGGGTTCTGACGCGCATCGAGCCCGGTGCGGTCGGGTCTGTCATGGTGCTGGTCGCGCTGATCGCGGCGATCGGCTATGGCGGTTGGGCGGTGTTGAACGAAGTGCAGCGCGTGCAGTTCGCGCCGGTCGAGAACACGCCCGACGTTCTGGCCGACCTCGACCCGCTGGACAGCGCCACGGGCGCCAATGGCGGCGAGGAACTGGCGCAGGCCGAGGGTGAATTCCGCGCCCCCGATCTTGAGCGGCTGGACCGGCTTTATCGTCCCGAGGCGCTGGATGTGCCGGTTATGGTGGCGCGCGATGCGCCGATCTCGACGCTCGACCCCGCGCAGGTCGGCACGCTGCGTCCCGACCTTCCGCAGGCGGACCGCTCGAGCAGCTTCCAGGCCCGCGCGCCCAAGCCCGAAGCTGTACCCAGCCCGCAGGTTGTGGAAGAGGCGCTTCCGGGTGTGCGCGTGGTCGCGGTGCGCCCGGCATGGGTGCGTGTGCGCGCGGCCGATGGCAGCGTGATCTTTGAAGGCATCATGAATGGCGGCGACACTTATGACGTGCCCGCCACCGAAGAGCCGCCGACGCTGCGCGTCGGGGAATCGGGCGCTGTCTATTTCGCCGTGAACGGCAAGCATTATGGCCCCGCCGGTGAGCGCGGCGCGGTGACCGCCGATCTGGCACTTGAGGCGAGCGCGCTGGCCGAGTCCTACAGTGTCGCGGATCTCGCGCGTGACGAGGACCTGTCGCGCTACGTGGCCGAACTGCGCCCCGAGACGGTGGTGCAGGACTGACCGCCGCGGGCTGATCCGAACCGATCCGGCTGGGGTGATTGCGGCGAAGCGCCATGCGTCCTATCTATGGGCCAAGGACTGATCCACGCGAATCCTCCGGGGGCCATATTCCATGTCGCTGAACCCAATCCGCCCGTGGCGCAACATCCATCGCCGCCAAAGCCGCCAGATCATGGTGGGCAATGTGCCGGTGGGGGGCGACGCGCCGATCACGGTGCAGACCATGACCAATACCGAGACGACCGACGTGGCCGCGACGGTGGCGCAGGTGCAGGCCGCCGCCGAGGCGGGGGCCGATATCGTGCGGGTCTCGGTGCCCGACGAGGCCAGCGCGAAGGCCCTGAAGGAGATCGTGCGCGAAAGCCCGGTTCCGATCGTCGCGGACATCCATTTCCATTACAAGCGGGGCATCGAGGCTGCCGAGGCGGGCGCGGCCTGTCTGCGCATCAACCCCGGCAATATCGGCAGCGAGGCGCGCGTGCGCGAGGTGATCGCGGCGGCGCGCGATCATGGCTGCTCGATGCGGATCGGGGTCAATGCGGGCAGCCTGGAGCGGCACCTGCTGGAGAAATACGGCGAGCCATGCCCCGAGGCGATGGTCGAATCCGGGATGGAGCATATCCGCATCCTCGAGGACAATGATTTCCGCGAATACAAGATCAGCGTGAAGGCGAGCGACGTGTTCCTGGCCGCCGCCGCCTATCAGGGGATCGCCGACGCCACGGACGCGCCGATCCACCTGGGCATCACCGAGGCCGGCGGACTGACCAGCGGCACGATCAAATCGGCGATCGGGCTGGGGAACCTGTTGTGGATGGGGATCGGTGACACGATCCGCGTCAGCCTGAGCGCCGATCCGGTTGAAGAAGTGAAGGTCGGTTACGAGATCCTGAAGTCGCTGGGCCTGCGTCATCGCGGCGTCAATATCATCTCCTGCCCGAGCTGCGCGCGCCAGGGGTTCGACGTGATCAAGACCGTCGAGGCGCTGGAAGAGCGGCTGGAGCATATCAAGACGCCGATGAGCCTGAGCATCATCGGATGCGTCGTGAACGGCCCCGGCGAGGCGCTGATGACCGATGTGGGCTTTACCGGTGGCGGCGCGGGCAGCGGCATGGTCTATCTGGCGGGCAAGGCCAGTCACAAGATGTCCAATGCCGAGATGATCGAGCATATCGTCGAACAGGTCGAGGCGCGCGCCGCCGAGATCGAGGCCGAGGAAGCCGAGGCCGAACGCCCCGCCGCGGAATGAACCGGCTTGCGTTCGTGCCTGCGGCGCGGGCTGATGCCTCCGGCGGGCGTATTTCGGGCAAGATGAAGGGTGTGGCGTGAGATTACTGTTTGCCGGGTTTTGTATGGTTGTGCTGTTGGCGCTTGGCGCGATGGCCTATGTGCGCCTGGCACCCAGCGATCCGGCGCGCTGGCACCGGATGCCCGACAACCTGAGCGAAGGCGATTTCAGTCAGGGTGCGGTCCGGGTGGTGGACGCGGGCGAGGACGGGTTGGCGCGGCTCGATCGGATCATCCGCGACACGGCGCGCAGCGAGCCGTTGGCAGGATCGGTCGAGCAGGGGATGATCACCTATATCAGCCGCTCGCGGATCTTCGGTTTTCCCGATTACACGACGTTGCGGCAGAGGGACGGGCGCCTTGAACTTTATGCGCGTGCACGGTTCGGCAAGTCAGATCTTGGCGTGAACGCCGCGCGGCTTGATCGCTGGCTGGAGGCGCTGGCGCAGCGAGGATGACAGGCAGCCCTGCGAAATCTCGCGCCACATCGGCACATTCAGCGACATCTGGCATTGCGCCATGAAGCTGCGCCCGCCGACATGAAGGCAGATCATCTCGCCCAGTTCGACGCGCCCGCCATTGCTGTCGGTGCAATAGCAATCCACGGTCTTGCCGCCGATGTTTTGATCGGCGACGGCCGGGGCGGCCAGCAGGGCCAGGGAGAGGGCAATCAGGCTGCGCATGGGACAAGGGTATCACAGGCTTTGGTCTTGACCAAACCCTGACAAAGGGGCAGATGCGCGGATATGGTGCCTTTGGACAGACTGAATGAGATCGTGCAGCGTTTCGAGTATCTCGAGGCGCAGATGGCCGCCGGGGGCGGCGATATCGCCCGGCTCGGGCGCGAATATGCCGAATTGCGCCCGGTGGTCGAGGAAATCCGCGCCTATCAGCAGGTTCTGGCGGATATCGACGCGGCCAGGGCAATGCTGGACGATCCCGAGATGCGCGATCTGGCGCAGGAAGAACTGCGTGATCTCGAGGCGCGGCTGCCTGGCCTTGAGGAGCGTTTGCAGCTGGCGCTTCTGCCCAAGGATGAGGCCGATGCGCGCCCGGCGATCCTTGAGATCCGCCCCGGCACAGGCGGCGAGGAGGCGGCGCTTTTCGCGGGTGATCTGTTGCGCATGTATCAGCGCTATGCCGAGGCGCGGGGCTGGACCTTCGAGATCATCGAGCTGAGCGAGACCGAGCTGGGCGGCATCAAGGAGGTGGTCGCGCGGGTGGCGGGCGATCATGTCTTCGCGCGCCTCAAGTTCGAATCGGGTGTGCATCGGGTGCAGCGGGTGCCTGAGACGGAAAGCGGCGGGCGCATCCACACATCGGCGGCGACGGTGGCCGTCCTGCCCGAGGCCGAGGATGTGGATATCGAGATCGATCCCAATGATCTCAGGATCGACACGATGCGCTCTTCGGGTGCGGGCGGGCAGCATGTGAACACCACGGATTCAGCCGTGCGGATCACCCATCTGCCGACCGGCGTGGTGGTGACCAGTTCCGAGAAATCCCAGCATCGCAACCGCGAGATCGCGATGCAGGTGCTGAAGACGCGGCTTTACGACATGGAGCGGCGGCGTGCGCTTGAGGCGCGTTCGGCCAGCCGCGCGGCGCAGGTGGGCAGCGGCGATCGCAGCGAGCGCATTCGCACCTACAACTTTCCGCAGGGGCGGATGAGCGATCACCGCATCAACCTTACGCTCTACAAGCTGGACCAGGTGATGCAGGGCGACCTGGACGAGGTGATCGACGCGCTGCGTGCCGATGCGCAGGCGACGTTGCTGGCGGAGATGGAGGGGTGAGCCCAGCGGGCGGCGTGGCGCAGGCGCTGCGCCGCGTGCGCGCGCGGCTGGCCGCGGCCGGAATCGACAATGCCGAGTGGGAGGCACGGCGGCTGATGGCGGCGAGCCTCGGGGTGGAGCCGGGGCGGATCACGTTGCATCTGCATGACGAGATAAGCGGCGAAGCCGAGGCCGCGCTCGAGGCGCTGGTCAGCGCGCGGGAAGCGCGGCGGCCCTTGTCGCATGTTCTGGGCGGGCGGATGTTTCATGGCCACTGGTTCATCGTGACGGCGGATGTGCTCGACCCGAGGGACGATACCGAGACATTGGTCGAGGCGGCGCTGGCGGCGGATTTCGCCGATGTGCTGGACCTTGGGACGGGGTCGGGCTGTATCCTCTTGAGCTTGCTTGCGCAGCGGCCCGAGGCGCGGGGCGTCGGGGTGGACCTGTCGCAAGCAGCGCTTGCGGTGGCGGCGCGGAATGCCGAGGCGCTCGGCGTTGCGGCACGTTGCAGGCTGCTGAGGTCGGACTGGTTCGACGGTGTTGCGGGGCGGTTCGATCTGATCGTGTCGAACCCGCCCTATATCGCCGTCCACGAGATGGCTGACCTCGACCCGGAGCTGCGCCACGAGCCGCGCATCGCCCTGAGCGATGAGGGCGACGGGTTGAGTGCCTACCGCATCCTGGCGTCTGGGGCGGGGGCGCATCTGCGCGAGGGTGGACGGCTGATGGTGGAAATCGGGTGGAAACAGGGGCCTGCGGTAGTGGCATTGCTGCGCGCGGCCGGATTCGCCGACCTCGTGATTCTGCCCGATCTGGAGGGGCGCGACCGCGTCGTCAGCGGGCTTTGGCAGGGCTGAGTCACTGAAAAACCGGAAAAAATCGCGCAAATTTCGGCAAATTTCCGGTTTACCCTTGTCTCAAAGCGTTCGGCATGTTTAGTGAGGTGTAGTCAAGCTGATCGGACGCCCCGGTGGCGCTGCGCTTGACATCAAGCCAATACATGTCGGATCCGGGTTGCTACAGGGCCGCAAAAGGTACCGACCGGATCGAACGACGCTTTGAGCACAGGGCTGAACAGCTAATACAATGAGATCATCCAAGTCACGTTCGCGGAACAAATCCGGCCGCAATCGCTCGATGGGGAACATCGTCAATCGGGTCTTCGAGAGTTCGGGCCCCGAGGGCAAAGTGCGCGGCACGCCCCAGCAGATCATCGACAAGTACAACCAGCTGACGCGCGATGCCCAGCTGGGCAACGATCGTGTCGCTGCCGAGAACTTCCAGCAGCATGCGGAGCATTACCTGCGGATGCTGGGCAGCGCTCAGAAGGAACAGGATGCCCGCCGCGATCAGCAGGAACGCGAGAACCGCGAGCGTCAGGCGGAACGTGATCGTGAACGCGCCAAGCGTCAGGAGCGCGAATCGAACGGCGAGGTCGGTCCGTCGGATTCAGATCAGCCGGATCTGATCGAGAACCGTCAGGATGACAGCGGCCTCGTTGAGACGCCCGAGAAGCAGAAATCCGAAAAGCCCAAGCGCGCGCGCAAGCCGCGACCCAAGAAGCCTCCGCACAGCGATGGCGAGGCGAAGTCCGGGGACGCTGGCGGATCGCAGGGTTCAGGCGCGCCGGAAGCCGCAGAATAGACGCGCTTCGCGGGATCGATATATCTTCAGAATACGGAATGCAGGGGGCCACGGCCCCTTGTTTCGCGTTCGGGGTATCGGGCTTTCTGATGTCAGGATTCAAAGCCGCGTGCCAAGGCGCAAAACCTTTCGAGGTCCACGGTTTCGGCGCGGTCTGTCGGGGCGATGCCGGCGGCGATGAGGCGGTCCTCGATATCGGGGGCCAGCCCCTTGAGCGCTGCGCGCAGCATCTTGCGGCGCTGGTTGAAGGCCTTGGCGACCACGCGTTCAAGGATGACCGGATCGGCCGGGAAGCGCGGCGCGGGCAGGGCGGTGATATGCACCACCGCGCTTGAGACCTTGGGCGGCGGGGTGAAGGCCGAGGGCGGCAGATGCATGACGATGCGCGCATCGCAACGCCATTGCGCCAGCAGCGCGAGGCGTCCATAGGCCTTGGAGCCGGGGCGCGCGACGATGCGGTCGGCGACTTCGCGCTGGAACATGAGCGTCAGGCTGTCCCATACCGGCGGCCAGGTCTTTGGCGTGAGCCAGCGGATCAGCAACTCGGTGCCGACGTTATAGGGCAGGTTCGCCACGATCTTGATCGGTGGCGTCAGGTGGTCGAGCGGATTGATCGCCAGCGCGTCGGCATTCAGCACCTCAAGCCGCCCCGGACAGGCGGCGGCGATGGCCTCAAGCGCGGGCAGGCAACGGCTGTCCTTTTCCACGGCCAGGACTCGGCGCGCACCTTCGGCGAGGAGCCCGCGGGTCAGGCCGCCGGGGCCGGGGCCGATTTCCAGCACGTCGGCGCCGGTAAGGTCACCCGCAGCGCGGGCGATCTTGGCGGTCAGGTTGAGGTCGAGGAGGAAGTTCTGTCCGAGCGACTTGCGTGCGCTGAGACCGTGGCTGGCGATCACCTCACGCAGGGGCGGCAATCCGTCGATGGTGCTCATCCGGGGTTGCCCCGGCCTGCGTCGCGCGCCCGCGCGTTGCCCATGTCATGGGCCATCTTCAGCGCCTCGATCATCGAGCCGGGATTGGCGAGGCCACGTCCGGCGATATCCATCGCGGTGCCATGATCGGGCGAGGTGCGCACGAAGGGCAGGCCGAGGGTGACATTCACGCCGCGGTCGAAATCGAGAGTCTTGATCGGGATCAGCGCCTGGTCGTGATACATGCAGACAGCGGCGTCATAACTTTCGCGGGCACGGGCATGGAACATGGTGTCGGCGGACATCGGGCCGTGAAGGTCCAGCCCCTCGGCGCGCAGCGCTTCGATCACCGGCAGGATCATGTCGATCTCTTCGCGCCCCATCGCGCCGCCTTCGCCGGCATGGGGGTTGAGCCCGGCGACGGCGATGCGCGGTCGGGGCAGGCCGAAATCGCGGATCAGGGCCGCATGGGTGATGTGCAGCGTGTCGGTCAGAAGCTTGGCCGTGAGGGCGCGCGGCACCTCGGAGAGGGGGATGTGGATGGTGGTGGGCACGACACGCAGGGCGGCGCTTGCGAGCATCATCACGACCCGCTCGACCCCGGCCAGTGCGGCGAGATATTCGGTATGGCCGGGATAGGCGAAGCTGGCGCCGTCCTGGAGGGCTTTCTTGTGGATGGGCGCGGTGCAGAGGGCGCAGGCCGCACCCGAGCGCACCATATCGACCCCGCGCGCGATCACGTCGATGACGCCTTGCGCATGGGCCGGGTTGGGGGTGCCGGGGGTCATCGGCCCGTCGAAATCATGGCGCAGCAGCGGCAGCCCGTGGCGCGCGGCCTCTGCTGCCTCGGAGGGGTCGGCGATCTGCACGATCGGACTGTCGGGTGGCAGATGGCGCGGGTCGCCGATCAGCACGAAGGGCAGTTCCGCCCCGAGCGCCCGCCATGCGGCAAGCGCCAGTTCGGGGCCGACCCCTGCCGGTTCGCCGCAGCTGAGTGCGACGGGGGCGGTCATTCCAGTTCGACGATTCGCGCCTCGGCGCGCAGCTGTTCCAGATAGCCGTTGGCGAAGGAATCAAGGCGCCGGTTGCGGATCCGGTTGGTCAGATCCTCTGTCGAGGGGCCATCCTCGCCCAGTTCGGGCGTGCGCCCGCACAGCATCAGGAACACCAGCGTCTCGCCATTGGCGCGTGTGAGCGTGGTCGAAACCTCGCCCGGATCCAGCTTGGCCAGTTCAAGGGCGATGTCCTGTGGAATCTCGGCGGGTGCGCGCGAGTCGCGTTCGAGCACCTCGGGCGGCTGCCCCTTGGCGACGCCATAGAGATCGTCGCAGGTATCGGTTTCGGCTTCGATGCGCGCGGCGCGCGAAAGGGCGCGGTCGCTGCGCCCGCCGTCGATGTAATAGGCGGCGTATTCGATGGCGGCATATTCGGGTTCGGCGGCGCCGGTTTCTTCGATGTCGCGCATCTGGAAGAGGGCGATCGCGCCGTCCAGCGGCAAGGGATCGCTGACTTCGCCGGGGGCGAGACCGAGGATCACGGGGCGCAACTGCGGCGGCAAATTGGTGATCGGCATCCAGTCGAGCCGCCCGCCGCGGTCGCGCGTGGAGGCTGCCGACGAGCGACGCGCTTCGGCGGCGAAGGCGGGGATCGTGTCGATCTGGGAGATACGCAGGGCGCGCTCCTGCACCGCTTCGACCTGTTCGGGGGGCGCGGCCATGATGATTTCGGACAGTAGCACACGCACACCGGTTTCACCGCTGGCGGCGGCGCGGGCGCGTTCGATATCCGCTTCTGAGACCGAGACGCGCGGTGCAAAGCGCGCGCCGACCAATTCGCGCCAGGTCAGACCGGCGCTGACGAAGGCGCGGTAGCTTTCGGCGGAAACCCCTGCGCCTTCGAGGGCGCGGATGAACTGTTCGGCATTCATGTTGGCCCGGCTGGCGAACTCTTCCATGCCGGCCTGGATGTCCTCTTCTTCGATCACGATGCCGCTGGCGCGGGCGGCGTCCAGCTTGAGGCGTTCCTCTATCAGCTGCTCGCGGGCCAGTTCGCGCGGGTTGCCCGGGGCGCGGAACAGGGTCAGCATCCGGGCGCGTTGTTCGATCTCGTAGCGGGTGATGGCCTGGTCGTTGACCTTGATCACCGGTGCAAAGAGGTTCTGCGATGCCGCCGGAACGGCGCCGGGGCCGACCAGCACGGAGACCGCCAGGGCGGGAAGGGCGATTGCGGCGAGGAATTTGCGCATTCTGGTTCTCTTACTGCTTTTTAATTTCTGCATGCTCTTGTGAAGCTACTTTCGCTTGTGGTGGTCGAAAAGCCCCGAAGCGCGACCGTCAGGCTGATATCGGTTGTCGGCTCGACATTAGAGGAATTGGTGAAACGACGCGAGGCCGAAAGCGCCACTTCCACGCATTCGTTGGTGTAGGTCAGGCCGATGCCGCTGTTGACCTGAAGATCGCGTGCGACATCGTAGCGCCAGTTGGCATCGGCGGTCCAGTGTCGGGCGAAGCGATAGCTGCCGTCGATCGACCATTCCGAGAGATCGCCGCTGCGTTCCTCGAACGGGTCGTTGCGCAACCAGATGTAGGTGGCCGACAGCGACGTGCGGTAGTTCCGCCAGCTGGCACGCGCTTCGGCCTTGTTGGCTTCGAAGTTCTCGTCGAACAGGCCGCGCCCGGTCAGGATGAAGCCGCCCGGCGTGCGCAGCTGCCCCGCCAGCAGCACGTCCGAGAATTCATCGCGCAAGCCGGAACTGCGGCTGAGGCTGGGAATGCCGGTGGGTTCGAGCTCCTGCTCGTCGCGCACCACCTGGCCGACAGCGAGCGCGGTCTCCCAGCCTTTCGGGGCCAGCCGGGTCCACTGGATGCCATAGGCAGCATTGAGGCCGCGTTCGCGCCGGTCAGGCCCCGAGAAGCGCGACACGGCAAACAGGTTGCCTTCGTCGAACTCGACGCGCGTGTTCTCGTCATTGGGAATGTCGAGGTTCGATCCCCCGACCCAGGACAGCTGTGCAACGGGCTCGATCAGATGGGTGACACCGGTCTGGGTTCTCTTGAGCAGCGGCCAGCGCAGCCGCATCGAGGTCGACGGCGTGATCTGGGCGGCGGAGGAGCTGCTGAGCGCGCCGGATTGCGCGATATGGAAGCTGTCGGCGGCAAGACCTGCGCGGAATTCCGCCAGCAGGCCCGACCCGAATGTCCAGTTGCGCAGCCAATCGGCACTCAGGGAAAAGCGGGTCACATCGCGGCCATCGGCCCAGGGGTCGGCATCGGGGCCGTCGATATTGAGATCAGATGAGCGCCGGTGGCTGTGCGCCTGCGCCGAAAAGCGAAGCTCACCGCCGAAGCCGGGATAGATGCGCCGTTCATAATCGGCCCGGCCGACCAGCGAGGCCAGGGTCGGATTGGGGTCGCGGGCCCGCAAGGCGTGGAAATAGGTGGCGGAACCGCGGATGAACTCGTCACGACGGACCCGTTCGAGAGCGATCTCGCTGTCGAGACGATCCTTGAAGGTATAGTTATAGTCGTAAAGGTATGAATCGTCGCTGGCGACCTCGAGGTCGAAGGTCAGCTTGAAATCGTTGCGCAGGTTGAATGAGCCCTCGGCGAACATGTAGCCGCGTATCTCATCGTTGGTCAGTTCATCGTTCGAGACCGCGCCGAGAATGCTAATGCCGCCATTCACGAACGCCTGCCGGTAGCGGAATTCGAGCGTTCGGGTGTTGGTGGTCAGGAAGGGCGTCAGTGTGAGGTCGCGGTGATCGCCCATGCGTATGAAGTAAGGGACCTTCACGCCGAACCCCAGCAGGCTGGAATTGTAGATTGTCGGGAAAAGGAACCCGGTGGCGCGCTCAAGCGTCGGGTCGGGCAGCCGCAGGCGGGGCAGGTAGAACACCGGCACGTCGAGCACGCGAAGCTGGGCGTCATGGAAATAGAGCTGGCGTTCCTCTTCGTCGTGGATCAGGCGGCGGGAGCGTATCTGCCAGAGCGGCGGACGTCCGGTCTCGCAGATGCGGCAGGAACTGACGGCGGTCTTGTAAAGCTGCGAGTAGCGGCCCTCGACCCGCGTCATGGCATTGGCGGCGAGCTGAAGCTGAGATGCCAGCACCACCCGCGCGCCGGTCAGCAGGCCGTTGCGCATGTCTCGGTCGAGCTCGGCGTCATCGGCCAGGATCAGGGTGGTTTCGCCTTCGCGCAGGGTGATCGGGCCCTCGATGGACAGGTGTTCGGTCTTGCCGTCATAGGTGATCGAGTTGGCCTGAAGGCGCCGACCCTCGTGGATCACCTCGACATTCCCGGTCGCGACCAGCACGTCGTCGGGCATCAGCCGCACGTCATCCGCGACAAGGAAGGCGCCATCCCCGCCCGCAACCCGTGACGGCGCGGCGCCGGAATCCTCGGCGCCTTGTGCGCGTGCGCCCACCGGCGCAACGAGCGGCGCGGCGATCAGCGCAAGAGCAGCGGCAAACAGGAGCGCAAGACGGTTCATCCTTCCTCCATATGCAGCAAAATTCCGAATGCCAGCAAAAAAGAGGCCACAGCCGGAGCCCAGGCGGCGAGCAATATCGGAATCTGGCCGTTCTCGCCCAGAATCTGCGCGAAATTCCGGATGTAATGCAGCCCAAAGCCCAGCAATACAGCGGTCAGCACCGACACGCCGCTGTTGTGAAGCCGCGAATGGCGCATGGTGAAGGCCGCCGCCATCATCACCAGCGCCACCAGGAACAGGGGACGCGCCAGTTCCATCTGGAACCAGACGGCATAGCGGCGCGCGGAAAAGCCAGAATGTTCGAGCTGTGCGATGAAATCGGGCAGATCCCATATCGAGATGTATTCCGGCTTGCCGAAACTGTCGATGATCCTGTCATGCGTGAGGGAGGACGGCACATCGTAGCTGTCGAGTTCCTGAGCGTTGGCCTCGGCGTTGACGCCAAGCGAGAGATCCCACAGCTTCACATTGGTAAGATGCCATGCCCCGTCACCGAGGCGTGCCTCCTTGGCGGCGATACGGCGCAGCGGCGCGCCGTCATGGGTAAAGGAGAAGAAGGTGGTGTTGAACAAAACGCTGACATCCGAGCTGGCCCGGCGCGCATGGATCACGGTCTGGCCGTCGTCGTTGCCCTGGCGTAGCCAGATGCCTTCGGGGGCGATGGCCATGACGGCCGAACCCCAGCCCAGATAGGTGTTGACCAGGTCGTTGTGCCGCTTGGCGGAGGCGGCGACAATCGGGTTCAGCATGCTGACCGAAACGACGCCGATCAGCAGCGCGACGGTCAGGGGAGCGATGAGTGCGCGCAGCCCCGAGCGGCCCGCGGCCCGCACCACCACCAGTTCCGAGGAGCGCGACATGCGCAGGAACATCGCCACGCTGGCGAGAATGATCACCAGCGGCAGGATCTCGTAATTGGCCTCGGGGACTTTCAGGAGGACGATTTCGACCACGTCGCCAAAGGGCAGCGCCGAGAAGGATCGCAGATCGTCGATCAGTTCGATCAGGGCCAGAAGAACCACGAAAATCATCACGATCGCGAGGAAGGTCCACAGGAACCGGCGTGCGAGATAGAAATGCAGAATCATGCCGGTTTCTCCGCGATACTTGCGCGGCGCCGCCGGAACCGCGTCCAGAGACCGGGATAAGAGGCCGTAAGCAGCAGCATAATCGTCATCGCCGCCCCCGCCAGCGCGGGAAGATACATCAGTGGCCAGGCTGTCGGATTGAGCAGCACGACGCCCGAAACGGCGCTTTCGATCAGCTTGAGCACAACCAGCAGGCCGAATGCCAGCATGATCTGCCACCAGACCCCGAAGCGGCTGTAATTCCCCAGAAGCAGCGTCGCGAAGCCGACCGTCGCCGCGAAGATGCATAGCAGCGCGTTGCTCAGGCGCCCGTTCAGTTCGTATAGCGCCATCGACAGGGTCGCGCCGGTGCGTTCGGCCACGCCGGCTGGGTCGCGCAGCAAATCGGTGGTGCGGGCATAGCTCACGCTTTCCGCGCCGGCGGGATTGCGTGACACAAGGTTGCTGATATCATACGAGAAATCATTGAAATGCGTGTTGAAAAGGCGGTTTCCGTCGGTCTGGATGTTCTGCGCCAGCCCATCCACCATCACCATCCGCGTGCCGCCATTGGAGTCCTGCAGGAGGTAGGCGCGGTTGGAGCTGTAGGTGACCGCGTTCTCGCGGCTGCGCCGGTCCGATAGGAAAACGTTGCGCAACTGGCCCTCGGGGGTGATCTCACGGATATAGAAGGTGATTCCCGGCGCCGGGTGCAGGAATTCGCCCTCGGTCAGCAGCTTGGCGGTGATGTTCTCGCTGATTTCGGATTGACGGTTGCTCAGCTGGCTGAGGCTCATCGGAATCAGCAGATGCGTGAGGATGGACATCATCAATGCGATGATGATCCCGAAGATCAGCACGGGACGCGCCAGACGCCAGGGTGAATAACCGGTGGCCTGCATGACGGTGAGTTCGCTCTCGGTGCTCAGGCGGTTGGTGACATAGACCGTGCCGGCAAAGGCGGCGATCGGCAGCACCACGCCGATCACCCCCGGCAGGGTGAGTGCCGTGAACTCGAGAAACACCCATGCGGGCTGGCCATCACCGATCAGCCGGTCGAACATGCGCACGGCCTTGTTGATCCAGAAGATCGCAACCAGAACCAGCGCAAAAAAACCGAACAGAACCATGAATTGCGACAGCATGTATCTGTCGAATCTGGTCACGCGTTCCCCCCAAGGCAGCACTCTCGTGGGCAACTTATCGGAATTGAGGGCGGGGGAAAACTGCTAAGTGCCAACTGGTCATTCGCGCAGTCGCGCGCTAGGACTTGGGCAGGGCGCGCCGGGGGCGGCGCGCGTGCCAGACCAGCGAAGGAGCAGGATGATGACCACACCCGTTGCCGTGAGTTTCGAGGAAACCGATATCGAGCGGATCGCCGCTGCGACGGGCCGCGTGGCGGTGATCGTCACGCCGGATGGCAAGCTCGATTCAGGCGCGCGCCGGGTGAACCGGCTCTGCAAGGGGGCGCTCAAGCGGCTGGTCGAGAGCGATTCCTGGGCGAAGATGGCACAAGGAGAGCTGCGCACGCTGGCCTGGCCCGCGGGCATGGAGGCCGAGGCGATCGACGTTCTGTGCCTTGAGCGCAATGCCAGTGTCGAGTCGGCACGCAAGGGCGGTGTGGCGCTGGCCAAGGCCGCCGCCACGGGTGGCGGCGCGATCCTCGTTTTGGCGGGATCGCTCAGGCGGCCGGCCGAGCTGGCCTTTGGCCTGGTGCTGCGCAGCTACCGCTTTGCGGCCCACAAGCGGCCGGATGATCCCAAGGAACAGCGCGAGACGATCGCCATCACGGTGATGGCGGCGAAGCCCGACGAGGCGCGTGACGCCTATGCGCCCAAGGCGGCGATCGCCGAAGGCGTGTTCTTTACCCGCGATCTTGTCTCGGAGCCTGCCAACCACCTGACCACCACCGAATTCGCTGACCGGATCAGCGCGATGGAGAGCCTCGGGCTGAAGATCACCATCCTCGAAGAATCCGATATGTCGGAACTGGGCATGGGCGCGCTGTTGTCGGTGGGTCATGGCAGCGCCAGCCCATCGAAACTGGCGGTGATGGAATGGCAGGGCGGCGAGAAAGGCGAAGCGCCGCTGGCGCTGGTCGGCAAAGGCGTCGTGTTCGACACCGGCGGCATCAGCCTCAAGCCCGCGGCGGGCATGGAGGAGATGACGATGGACATGGGCGGCGCCGGGGTCGTGTGCGGCACGATGCGCGCGCTGGCGCTGCGCAAGGCGCGCGCCAATGTTGTCGGGCTTGTCGGGCTGGTCGAGAACATGCCCTCGGACCGTGCCACGCGGCCGGGCGACGTGGTCACGTCGATGAAGGGCGACACGATCGAGGTGATCAATACCGATGCCGAGGGGCGGCTCGTGCTGGCCGATGTGCTCTGGTACGCGCAGGAACGTTTCAGCCCGGCGGGGATCGTCGATCTGGCCACCCTGACGGGAGCGATCATCATCGCTCTTGGCAATGAGAAGGCGGGTGTTTTCGGGAATGACGATGCGCTTTGCGATGCGTTCCTCAAGGCCGCCGGGACCGAGGGCGAGGGCGCCTGGCGGATGCCGCTGGCCAAGCCGTATGACGACCTGCTGAAATCCGATATCGCCGATATGAAGAATGTCGGCGGACGCGCGGCGGGGTCGATCACGGCGGCGCAGTTCCTGCAGCGCTTCGTGCGGGATGACGTGGCTTGGATTCATCTCGATATCGCCGGGGTGACCTTGCTCAAGACGGATGCAACCTATGCGCCCAAGGGCGCCTCGGGCTGGGGTGTGATGGCACTGGACCGGCTGGTGGCGGACAGGTTCGAGCAGGGCTGAACCGATGGGCGCGGCGTTCTTCTATCACCTGACGCAGCGCCCGCTGGAGGCGACGCTGCCGATGCTGCTGACAAAGGCGCTGCAGGCGGGTTGGCGCGTGGCGGTGCGCGGCCGGGACGCCGGGCGAATGGCCTGGCTGGATGAAAAGCTGTGGCTGGGGCCTGAGGACGGGTTCCTGCCGCATGGGCTGGCCGGGGGCGCGCATGAGGCGGATCAGCCGGTCCTGCTGACCACGCAGGAGGCGCTGCCCAATGGTGCCGTCTGCCTGATGGCGGTGGATGGCGCCGGGGTGACGCCGGAGGAGGTGGAGGCGCTGGAGCGGGTCTGCATCCTGTTCGATGGCAATGACGCCGCCGCGCTCGATGCGGCGCGCGGCCAGTGGAAGGCGCTCACCGGGGCGGGGTGCAAGGCGCAGTACTGGTCCGAGGAATCGGGCCGTTGGGAAATGCGCGCCGAAGCCTGAGCGCCCGGCTTTTTGGACGAGGATGCGAGGGGCCAGCCCCTCGCGCTCCCCGGGATATTTTCAAACAGAAGAAGGGGAAGGGGCATTCAGCGGCTGAGCACCAGCTTGCCGCCGCCGATCTCGACGCTGGAATAGCGTTGCAGATATTCCATCCCGAGCAGGGATTCGGACATGCTGCCCTCGTTGACGACGGCGCGCAGGTCATGGTCTTCGATCGGGCCGATGCTGAGGCGGTCAAGGCGCACCGGCGCGGTGCGCACTGTACCGTTCGCGGTATTGGCGCGCCCGACATAGGCGAGCCCGTCGGTATCGATCCCGGCGGCGCGCGCATCGGCGAGGGTGAGGACGATCTGGCTCGCGCCGGTATCGACGACGAAGCGGACCGGCGTGCCGTTCACTTCGGCGGTCAGGTAGTAATGGCCGTCGGGTGAACGGGGCAGTTCGATCCGCTGATCCTGCGCCAGCACGGTCTGGCTGGGGCGCACGGTCTGGCGGATATCGCCCCAGAGGCCGACGGCGGCGATGACCCCGACGAAGATCAGCCCCCAGACCAGCGCCTGCTGGGTGAGTTTGCCCATTGAGGCGCGGTTCTGGGCGAAGAACCACATCAGCACCGCGCCGCCCAGCAGCACGAGATAGATCAGGCTGGCATAATCACTGTTGTCCATGCGGCTCATATAGGCGCGCCGCGCGCGGTTGGGAAGATCAGGCCGCCAGACCGAAGCCGCGCAGCCCGTCGAGGACGAATTGCACTGCCAGCGCCGCCAGCAGCATCCCCAGGAGCCGCGTCACCACGTTGATGCCGACCCGCCCCAGCGCGCGCTCGAGGATGCCGGCGAAGAGAAAGAGCACCAGCACCATCGCGACCACGCAGAGCATGACGCCGATGACCAGCGCCAGCCCCTCGATGCCCGGCCTCTGGCCCGCCAGAAGGATCACCGAGGTGATCGAGCCGGGGCCAGCAATCAGAGGAATCGCCAAGGGGAAGATCGAGGGGTCGTCGTTGTCATCCTCTTCCTCGGCCTCATCGGCCTGCGATTTGCGCCGCTTGCTGCGCCGCTCGAAGAGCATGTCGAGCGCGGTGAGGAACAGCAGGATGCCGCCCGCGATGCGGAAGGCGGGCATCGAGATGCCGATGAAGCCCAGCACCGCCTCGCCGAAGGCGGCGAAGGCAATGAGGATGAAGGCCGCCGTGATGCAGGCGCGCAGCGCGATGCTGCGGCGACGCGCGCTGTTCATGCCCTGGGTCAGTGCCACGAAAAGCGGCGTCATGCCGATCGGGTCGATGATCACGAAAAGCGTGACGAAGGCGGTGATGAGAAAAGCGCTGTCCATGACGGGTCCGGGTTGGGGTCTTTCAAGGCTTAGGCGGCGCGTGGCCCGCGCGCAAGAGTGCGAGGCCTAGCCGCCGGCCTTTTCGAGCCGCTCGAGCGCCGTCATCCAGAGGCTTTCTGCGCGCGCAAGCCCGTCTGTCACCTCGGCATATTTCTTTTGCCATTCGCCCGCGCCGGGGGCGTCTTCATAGATCGCGGGATCGGCGAGCTTTGCGGCGATGCGGTCGCGCATCCCGTTGAGCTTCTCGACGCGTTCCTCGCATTTGCGCAGATCGGCGCGCAGGGCGAGAATCGCATCGCGCGATTGGCGCCGCGGTTTCTCGGGGGCGGGTTTGGCCGCCTGCTTGGGAGTCGTTTTCGTCGGGCTGTCACCCTGGAGCAGCATCTTGCGATAGCTCTCCAAATCGCCGTCATAGGGCGCGACATGGCCGTCCTTGACCAGCCAGAGCCGGTCGGCCACGAGACTGAGCAGGTGCATGTCGTGACTGACAAGGATCACCGCGCCGGTATAGGCGGTCAGCGCCTCGACCAGGGCCTCGCGGGATTCGATGTCGAGATGGTTGGTCGGCTCGTCGAGGATCAGCATATGCGGCGCATCGAGCGTGGCCAGCATCAGCGACAGGCGCGCCTTCTGACCGCCCGAAAGGCGGCCCACGACGGTTTCGGCCTGTTCGGCGCCGATGCCGAAGCCGCCGAGGCGCGCGCGCAGCTTGCCTGGGGCCTCGCCGGGCCGCAGGCGGCGGATATGGTCGATCGGGGTTTCATCGACATGCAGTTCGTCGACCTGATGTTGCGCGAAATAGCCGGTACGCAGCTTGGACGCGGTGTGGATGCGTCCGTCCATTGGATCAAGTCTGGCTGACAAGAGCTTGGAAAGCGTGGATTTTCCTTCGCCGTTGCGCCCCAGAAGGGCGATCCTGTCATCCTGGTCGATACGCAGTTCGAGATCGCGCAGCACAACCTTGTCGTCATAACCGACCGAGACCCCCTCGAGGCGCAGGATCGGCGGCGAGAGCGCTTCGGGCTCGGGAAAGGTGAAGCGGCGCAGCGCGGCTTCCTGCGGCTGGGTGATAGGCTGCATCCGGGCCAGCGCCTTGATCCGGGCCTGGGCCTGCTTGGCCTTGTCGGCCTTGTAGCGGAAGCGATCCACATAGGATTGCAGGTGGGCACGCCGTGCCTCTTGTTTCTTGGCTTCGGACTGGGCGGCGGCAAGACGGGCGGCGCGGGTCTCGGCGAAGCGGTCATAGCCGCCCTGATAGAGCGTCAGCTTGCGGTCCTCGAGGTGCAGGATCGAGCCGACAGCGCGGTTGAGAAGCCCGCGGTCGTGGCTGATCACCAGCACGGTGTGGGGATAGCGCGCAAGATATGTTTCAAGCCAGAGCGCACCTTCGAGGTCGAGGTAGTTCGTCGGCTCGTCGAGCAGCAAGAGGTCGGGTTCCGAAAACAGCACTGCCGCCAGCGCGACTCGCATCCGCCAGCCGCCGGAAAAGGCGCTGCAGGGCTGGGCCTGCTCGGCATCGGTGAAGCCAAGGCCCTTGAGAATGCTGGCGGCGCGGGCCTCGGCGGACCAGGCGTCGATATCGGCGAGACGGGTCTGGATCTCGGCGATGCGGGCGCCGTCGCTGGAGGTTTCGGATTCGGCCATGAGGGCCGCGCGCTCGGTATCGGCGGCGAGGACCGTGTCGATCAGCGAGACCTCGTTGCCGGGCACTTCCTGCGCGACGCCGCCGATGCGGGCGCGCGAGGGCAGGCTGATTTCGCCGCCTTCAAGCGCCAGTTCACCCCGGATCAGTCGAAACAGGGTGGTCTTGCCCGTGCCATTGCGACCGACAATGCCGACCTTGTGACCATCAGGGATGTTGGCGGTGGCATGTTCGATCAGCGGACGACCCGCGACCGCATATGATATATCTTCAAGACGCAGCATGGCCGGGGTGTGCCGCATTCACGGGCAGCCGTCAATCGCAGCTTTTCAAAGCCCTGACCCCATGCTATCGGAGCCGCGATATTGAGGGCGCGGGCAAAGGGCCTGTGCCGGATTCAAAGGAAAGAGGCTGACATGGCTGTGGAACGCACGCTGAGCATTATCAAACCCGACGCGACCAAGCGCAACCTGACCGGCAAGATCAACGCCAAGTTCGAGGATGCGGGCCTGCGCATCGTCGCGCAAAAGCGCATCAAGCTGACCAAGGAGCAGGCTGGCGTCTTCTACGAAGTGCACAAGGAACGCCCGTTCTATGACGAACTTTGCGCGTTCATGGCGTCTGAGCCGGTTGTGGTGCAGGTGCTGGAAGGCGAAGGCGCGATCGCGAAGAACCGCGAAGTGATGGGCGCGACCAATCCGGCGGATGCGGCGCCGGGGACGGTGCGGGCTGAATTCGCGGAATCGGTTGGCGAGAACTCGGTTCACGGCTCGGACGCGCCCGAGACGGCGGCTGCCGAAATCGCGTATTTCTTCTCGGGTCTCGAGCTGGTCGGCTGATCGAAACCAGCCGGTCAACCGGAAAACGCAAGGGCCGTGCCTGATCTCAGGTGCGGCCTTTTTCATTGTTCGTCAACGCCTTAGATGCTGGCGAAATCGTTAAAAACTCGCGACGGAACGGTCTGGGCCTCGGTCGAGGGACCGCTGGGCGCGGGTTGGGGTTTGGCTGTGCCTGTGGCGGTTTTGGGGGTTGGGTGGGTGCTATATGCCATTTGTCTGCTCCGATTTTATCAGGCAGACCAGCCGGGTGGCGCCCGGCTGGCGCCTTTTGTTATCCGTTCAGGATCGTGGTGAAATGTGGCGGGAATGTGGCATGCGGCGGGTGCGCATCCGCGTTATGGCGCTTATGCAACGCAAAGAGATTTTCGTGTGATATATCAATCCATTGCGGCGCGAGTCTAAAGCGCCGAAACCGGGTGTCCCGGGAGGAATGAGGGTGTCTGGAAGCCACGGGCGTTGATGCTGCGTCGTTGCGGTTGGCGCGGATCATAGGCACGGATTGCGCCGCTTTGCCGCCCGTTCGCGACATGGCCTGAAGAAGCATGTCGCAATCGAAATATTCTGTACGATTTGCACGTTTTTACCCCCGGTTCTGTACAAGGATCGCGCGCGGCGCTGCGCGGAGTGTACAAACCCCGCGTGACGGCCTGCGGACTTGCATTCCGGGCCGGGATTTTCCATCGTGATCGCTCGCTGGCGCGGCGGCGGTTTCAGGAGACGGAATGCCAAATTCAAAACTCAGGCAGGACCCCCACAAGGTCCAGGAGGCGCGGGAAAAGAATCTCGAGACCGCGATCGGGCGCGAGGTGCGCGAAGTGCGCCGTGCGCGGGGCATGACGGTCGCCGACCTGGCCGAGGTGACGGGGCTGTCGGTGGGGATGCTGTCGAAGATCGAGAACGGCGTGACGTCGGCGTCGCTGACCACGCTTCAGGCGCTGTCGGCGGCATTGAGCGTGCCGGTCACGGCGTTCTTCCGCCGCTTCGAGGAGCGGCGCGAGAGATCGGAA
>Ga0209344_10001851_pt1 | contig 25631 bp, 24 predicted proteins | sample Cruoilmetagenom6_FD_187293 | JGI IMG/M metagenome (GOLD analysis project Ga0209344, IMG submission 187293) | Oil polluted marine microbial communities from Coal Oil Point, Santa Barbara, California, USA - Santa Barbara Oil Seep Sample 6 (SPAdes)... | ecosystem: Environmental > Aquatic > Marine... | reverse complement strand
TCTGATCTCTCGCCCAACCCTCCATCAAATGCGCGCCAAAGCAATTACCGAATGGCGTGAGATTGTCGCTGCATAATCTGGGATTACGTCGGCCTATTTGGTTCAACTAGGTTAACGTGACAAAGCCCTCTCATCGCCTGTTTTCTCTGTTGTTCGCGAAGTAGTATATGTTCGCTCTGCCACAGAAAGCGAGTTCGTTTGCGCCGTCAGCTCTTCAATAAATAGAGCTTCGGCCTGGTTACTTCGTTTCTTTGGGTTTGAAAGAAGGAATATATCTACGGCGGGCAGATCGGTATAAGGAGGCATTTGCCACAGCAAACCCAGTTGAACGTCACGCTCGGCAACATGGATTGGCAGCGCTCCGATCCCGATATTCGCTACTATCATCCGACGAACTTCGGGCAGATTTGATGATATCCCCCTAAGGCCAGGTGCGAGCTGCGCACGCTCTCGAAGTCGGGCGACCGCAGCCAACGGCCCGCCTTCGATTTCAGTTTGGAAAGAAACCGACGGTTCGCCACTGATTTCGGAATCGCGAACATTTTCCCGGCCAAACAGGGGATGCTGGGATCCACAGTAAAGAGCGAAATATTCCCGAAACAAGACCGTAGACTCGAGACTTTTTGGTTCCTTAGAAAGCAAGCAAACCCCGAAACTGGCGTGGTTCTGGCGGATACGACCAACAACATCGGCACTCTCCGCAACCACAATTGAATACGTCACCTTTGGATTGCGACTAGAAAATTCTTCAAGAAATTTGTCGAAATGCGGTGACGTGACATGGCTGGCCATGACAATACCGATATGTCCCGTAACCTCTTCTTCATCGGCATCCAACAAGACGGGAATTTCGCGCACAGCCCCAAATATCGTTGAACATTCGGCGTAAAGCTTTGCTCCGGCCCGTGTTACAAAAAATCGGTTCGGTTTGCGATCAAGCAATTTATGCCCAACCGTTTCCTCAAGCCGTTTGAGCGCGCTGCTGATAGTTGGTTGTTTAAGACCGAGAACGTCCGCGGCTTTGGACAGACCGCGCTGTTCGACGATGACCATGAACGTGCGCAAAAGGTTCCAGTCCAGGTTCCAAGGAAATCGTTGCTCGTAAGGTCTGACCATAGTTTTCATCTATACTTAAGATTTGGATAATTTATTTGCATAATATCAGAGCCCATGCAAGCTCTTTACTGAGCGTTCAGCTTTCGCTGGCACACCCAACAACAATTTGCCTGAACAACGGGCGCCACTAACAAGGAGATATGGAATGACAAATCGCAGGAAACTGATGAAATCAGCCGTTGTGGCAGGTCTTGCCGCCATGGCCAGCTTTGGATCAGCTTACATGGTCGCAGCGGAAGAGTTGGATACGATCAAGGAGGCCGGTGTTATCCGCATCGCAATGACGGGCCAGTATCCGCCGTTCAACTTCGTCAGTGAGTCAAACGAAATTGTTGGCTTTGACCCGGCTATCGGCACAGAAATTGCCACCCGCATGGGTCTGGAAGTTGAAATTGTCACAACTGCATGGGACGGCATTATTGGTGGACTGCTCGCCAACAAATACGATGCCATCGTGGGTTCGATGTCAATCACTGAAGAGCGCAAGGAAGTCGTGGACTTTGTTGGACCCTACTATTCGACCATGCGGGCGATCTTTTCCAAGGCCGGTTCTGATATAACCAGTGTTTCGCAACTGGGTGACGTTAAGGTTGGTGTGACACTGGGCGAAACCCACGAACAGTGGGCGCGCGAGCAAGGTTACAACGTCAGAACCTATAAAGGGCTGCCGGAACTTCTGCTGGAGCTTGAAAACGGGCGTGTTGATGTGATCATCGGTGACTCGATAGCGGTTATTTTGGCGGCCAAGGCGAGCGAACGCGATCTGGCGCAGATTAGCGACCTGGTTACCGAAGCTGTTGGTGCGGGCATTGCAATCCGACGGGGGAATCCCGAATTGCATGCCGCGATGCAGGAAGCTTTGGATGCGATGCAGGCAGACGGCACTTATCTGGCGATTGCTCAAGAATGGGTTGGTGGAGACATCCGTTAAACTTTCATAGGTCTGGCGAATATTAGTTCACCAGACCTAAACTTTTCTTATTCAGAGCTAATCAATGAAAACCCAGTATGGCCAATTGAATGTGGATGAAGTTCGCGAAGCCGATAAAGACCGGGTTGTAATCCTGTCTGTATCCGCGACCGAAGATCATGGCCCTCATATGCCGCTGGATACAGACACGGTTCTGGGTATCGCGGTCGCAAATGGCGCGGCCGAGAAAGCGCCGGAAGACATCTTAGTTATGCCGCCGATCCCTTATGGGTTCAATGAACATCACAAGGACTTTCCCGGCGTCATCTGGATTGAACCGGAAACGTTGATCAGTTTCATTACCGATATTACCAAGTCTCTGGCCCATCACGGGTTTCGCCGAATATTGCTTTTGAATTCGCACGGTTCTAACCACCCGGTGCTTGACCTTGCCGCGCGCAAAACAGTCATTCAGTCGGACGTGATATGCGTATCCGCGTCATACTGGAACCTGATTTCTGCTCGTATCAACGAGCTGCGCAAGTCCGAAATTGGTGGGATCGCCCATGCCGGTGAATTTGAGGCGGCAATCTACAAGCACCTTCACCCGGATCTTGTCGACCTAGGCAAAGCAAAAAAACAGGTTTTGCATAACTCTGACAGCAAGTTCTTCAATCTTGACCTCGCTGCGGGCGGAAGTCCTGCCAATCTAATGCGCAGGTGGTCCGAAATTTCACCAGACGGGACTATGGGCGACCCTACGGTGGCCGACCCTGAGACTGGTCGTATGTTTTTAGATGCAGCTGTCGCTGCAACCGTCGATCTAGTTCGTGAAATTCAAGCGCTACCGATTCTAACACGTAAAGACCATCATTAGTGAGCTGGGAAACAAGACATGGATTTTGACCTAATACTACGCATCTACCCTTTCTTTCTGGAGGCAGCATTAGTCACTATTCAACTGGCTGTTTACTCTACAATATTAGGTTTGTTGTGTGGCGCGCTTGGAGCCTATGCCCGTCTTCACCGCCTTGCTGGGGTAAGATTTGCCGGAGCAACATATGTAAGTGTCATTCGTGGAACACCGGCACTGATCCAATTGTTTATTCTATATTTCGGCGGCCCTCAGGTCGGTATCCAACTTGATGCGTTCGAGGCGGGGGTGATCGGGCTTGGTATCAATATTGGTGCCTACATGACCGAAACTATGCGTGGTGCAATTATCGCCGTGGACAAAGGTCAGACCGAAGCCTCACGCACGTTGGGCATGAGCCGGGCACAGACTATGTTAAAGGTCACATTGCCCCAAGCCATGCGCTTGATGATCCGGCCGCTCGGAGTTAACATTAATGCTCAGATCAAAGGCACCGCACTCGTGGCAGCGATCTCGGTTGTCGAGCTTACTTATACTGCTCAGCGCTATATCGGTTCGACCTATAAACCTTTTGAAATGTTCCTGTTGGCCGGGGTGATCTACATGGTCATCATCTACGTGACTGGCCAGGGAATATCTTATCTGGACAAAAGGGCGGCGCTCAAATGACTGCTCACCACACATTTTTCACAAATCAAATAGGAGGTCGGCATGGGTCTTGATTTCTCAGTTGTCCCCAGCTACCTCGACAACCTTTTCTTTGGTGCGCTCTGGACGATCGGAATAACGCTGGGGGCGGCGGCCATTAGCTTTTTCGGAGGTATAGGGCTTGCGGTTATCGCCCTTTATGCCCCTGCCTTAATTCGATGGCCGTTCAGGGTGTTTGCCTTCATGTTCATGGGTACACCGCTTTTGTTGCAACTCTTCCTGATCTACTTCGGTCTGATTCAAATCGGCATCGATCTTCCGGCTTTTGTTGCCGGGGTAATCGGGTTGGGACTACATTACGCAGTTTATAATTCCGACATCATTCAAGCAGGCATACTTGCTGTGGATAAAGGGCAGTATGAAGGCTCTCGCACGCTTGGTCTTAGTCAGGGTCAGACGATCCGCAAGATTGTTGTGCCTCAGGCTGTGCGAACCGTGATCCCACCAATTGGCAACAATCTGATCGCCTTGTTGAAAGACAGTGCTCTGGTGTCGGTGATCGGTGTTGCCGAACTTACCTTGACGTCGCAACTGGCGATTTCGAAAACTTTCCGCCCGTTTGAATTCTACGTTGCAGCAGCGGGCTTTTACTATGTCATCAACCTGGGGCTTGAAGCCGGATTGCGTCACATTGAGCGCCGCATTCAGATAGCCCGTTAGTTGAGCAGGGAGAACAACAATGACCGATAAACATTTCATAGACATTCGCAATGCAGCCAAAAGTTTTGGCAGCCTCGAAGTATTGCATGACATTTCCCTGACAGTGGACAAAGGCCAGATCGTGGCAATCATCGGCCCGTCAGGGTCTGGCAAATCAACGTTGCTGCGAGCGATCAATGACCTTGATCCGCTGACCTCGGGCGAGGTTTGGCTTGAAGACATGCAGATCAACAAGGATCTGCCGCACGGCCAATACGAGAAGCACATCAACAATGTTCGTCAGCAGATCGGCATGGTGTTCCAGCACTTCAACTTGTTTCCTCACCTGACTGTGCGCGAAAACATCACGCTGGCGCCTAAAATGCTCAAGGGAATATCGGACGGCGATGCCAACAAGCTGGCTGAAGAACAGCTGGCAAAAGTTGGCATGCTTGAGCGGATAGACTTTTACCCCAGTCAGCTGTCAGGCGGACAAAAGCAACGAGTGGCTATTGCTCGCGCTCTGGCTATGAAGCCGAAGGTAATGCTGTTTGACGAAGCGACTTCGGCACTGGACCCGGAACTCGTCGAAGAAGTTAACCTAGTGATGAAGCAACTGGCCCAAGAGCACATGACGATGATCATCGTGACCCACGAAATGGGTTTTGCGGCTGACGTGTGTGACCGGGTTCTATTCATGGATGAAGGTTATGTGGTCGAAGAAGGCCCACCCGAAGTTCTGTTCCGAAATCCGACTGAAGAGCGTACGAAAAACTTCCTGCGCAAACATCTTGAGGGAAATGCCGGGTAAGCATATGTCGCATCTTTTCTACCAATCCCGGCAACCTCGTCCGGAATTGGACCGGGCCGAGGGGATTTATCTCTGGGACAAAACCGGCAAACGGTATCTTGACGGCTCATCCGGGGCGATGGTTTCCAATATCGGGCATTCCAACCCTGCGGTTTTGCAAGCTATGCGTGAACAGATGGAAAAATCTACGTTCGGCTATCGATTGCATTTCCAATCCGAAGCGTCAGAAAAACTGGCCGCAAAAACCGCGTCTCTTTGCCCCAAAGGGCTGGGGCGGGTGTTTTTTGTTTCCGGCGGGTCCGAAGCTGTCGAAAGCACGTTGAAACTTGCCAGACAATACGCGTTGGCAAAAGGCCATGTGCAGCGGGCAAAGGTAATCTCGCTGATGCCTTCCTACCATGGCTCGACGTTGGGTGCGCTGGCTGTAACCGGTTATCCGCCCTTGTCTGACCCGTTCGAGCCGATGATGCGCGTGATGCCGAAAATTCCTTCTCCTCGGGCTTACCTCGATAACCTTGACCCGGACGATAACGCGACTGGGCTTCACTACGCCAACATGCTCGAAGCGAAAATCGTAGCAGAAGGACCAGACACGGTGCTGGCCTTTATCGTCGAACCCGTCGGAGGTGCGTCGACAGGCGCTCTTGTTCCGCCTGCTGGATATTTGAAACGTGTACGCGAGATTTGCGATACTTATGACGTGCTGCTCATCCATGATGAAGTAATGTCGGGTGGCGGTAGAACCGGGCGGTTCTGGGGGGCTGAGCACTCGGGTGCAGTGCCTGATCTGATCTCAATCTCCAAAGGTTTCGGCGGCGGATATGTACCGCTGGGCGCAATGATTGCCCGCAACGATATTGTCGAAACGGTACTGGATGCAGGTGGGTTTGCCCACGGCCACACCTACGCTGGTAATCCGCTGGCCTGCGCTGCTGGACTTGCTGTCATTCAGGAAATTGAAAAGCACAACTTGATCGAAAACGCAGAACATATGGGGGACTTGTTGAAAGCACGACTTGTCGGCTTGATGAACCGTTATCCGTTTATTGGCGATGTGCGCGGCAAGGGGTTGCTGTTAGCGTTTGAACTTGTGGCAGACCGGGTGTCGATGGAGCCATTACCAAAAGAACTGAACGCTTATGACCGGTTGGTGAACATCGCCTACGAAAAAGGGTTGATCATCTATTCTCGCAGAACGCGCGGCGGGACTTCGGGCGACCACTTTATGGTTTGCCCGCCAATGATTGTCACACAAGAAGGAATTGAAGAAATCATGGAAGGCCTGACCGCCTCTCTCGATCAACTTGCCGCTGAAACCGGACTTGAGCAGGGGAGCGCGGCATGAAGACTGCAATAAGTTTCCCGGCAGAGGCCCTGACATGATCTTGCCGGACAAAACCACGGCGATGGAAACGGCCATCAACAAGATTTCTGATGGGGCAAGCGTAATGCTAGGCGGTTTTGGCGTGCCGGGAACGCCTTTCGCCATGATCCGGGAACTTGTTCGACAGGGGCTAAAGGACCTCACGATCATTAAGAACGACGCAAACGAGACCGGGATGGGGGTTGATCACCTGCTGGCAAATGGCCAGGTCGCTAAACTGATCACAACCCATATCGGTCTGAACCCACGTGCCATCGCAATGTTGAATGCCGGGGAAATAGAAGTCGAGTTCTGTGCGCAGGGTATATTGGCCGAGCGTATTCGTGCAGGTGGTGCCGGGCTGAAAGCAATCGTGACCGACATCGCCATGGACACGGAACTGGCCCATGGCAAACCCTGTGTAGAGATCGACGGAGTACGCGGGCTGCTCGAAACAGCGCTGAGGGCCGATGTTGCGCTTGTCCACGCTGAACGCGCTGATGTATTTGGCAATCTTGGCTATGTCGCTACGGCGCGCAATTTTAATCCGATGATGTCCATGGCGGCCGACATGGTTATTGCCGAGGCGGAAACGGTGCTTGCACTGGGCGAGCTTCCACCGGACCATGTCCATACGCCGGGTCCGTTTGTGGATTTCGTCGTGGAGCTTGGGGATTTGGGCGAGGAGTATGCAGTTGTCCGACGCTAGAGCCAGAATGATCGCCCGCGCAGCCCGCGAGATTGCGCCGGGAATGGTGGTGAACCTTGGCATTGGATTGCCGACCAAGGTCGTGGATTACTTGGCACCGGATTTCCCGGTTTGCCTGCATACTGAGAACGGGCTGACCGGGATCGGGCCGACACTGGGATCAGACAAGGCCGACCGCAACCTGATTGACGCCGGTGGGGCATATGTCTCGACAATTCCCGGAAGCGCTTTTTTCGACAGCGCCACTTCGTTCGCGCTGGTGCGCAGCGGCAGACTTGACCTGACAATGCTTGGGGCATTCGAAGTTGCTCAGAATGGTGATCTGGCCAACTGGAAAATCCCGGGTAAGTTCTCCCCAGGTGCGGGTGGTGGTATCGAACTGGCGCAAAAAGCGCACCGTGTCGTTGTGCTTTCAACCCATACGGACCGGAAGGGGAATCCGAAACTGCTGACCAGCTGTAACTTACCCCTCACTGCAAAGTCATGCGTGGACCGAATTTTTACCGACATGGCGGTGATGGACATTACCTCCGAGGGTTTTGCTCTGTGTGAAATCGCCAGTGGTGTTCCCCTTAAAGACGTAATCTCCGCAACAGGCGCTCCGCTCGCGCTGCCCGCCGGCGAAATTCCAGTATTTTGAGGCCGGAATGGAAGAAAAACAACAAGCCAATATCCAGTCCGCTGTTGACGATTTATTCGACGACGAAACTATGTTCCTGTCTGAGCTGACCAAATTTCCCTCAACGCGCGGACAAGAACAATGCGCACAGGATTTTATGGCGGCTGAATTGAGCGCGCGGGGTTATGAAGTCGACCGCTGGCAGATCGACATTGATGACATTCGCCATCTTCCTGGGTTTTCACCGGTAATTGGAAAATATGACGATGCGGTGAATATTGTTGCCACACATAAAAGTCGCACAAATACCGGGCACACATTGATCCTGAATGGCCATATCGATGTGGTCCCCGAAGGTCCGCTCGGAATGTGGGACACGCCGCCATATGAACCGCGCATTGACGATGGCTGGATGTATGGGCGCGGCGCTGGCGATATGAAGGCCGGACTGGCCTCGAACCTTTTCGCTTTGGACGCGCTGCGCGCGTGCGGCTTTTCCCCTGCCGCGGATGTCTTCATTCAGTCGGTAGTCGAAGAAGAATGCACAGGGAACGGCGCACTGGCCTGCTTGCAGCGAGGTTACAAAGCAGATGCTGCCTTGATCCCCGAACCATTTGCCGAAAGTCTGGTGACCGCGCAGGTTGGTGTGCTGTGGTTTCAGGTGCATCTGAAAGGCCTGCCGACCCATGTTGCCTATGCTGGTTCTGGCTCAAATGCCATTGAGGCAGCAATGCCGCTGATCAAGGCGCTGCATAAAATGGAAGAACGCTGGAATGCTGATGAGAAGAAGCACCCGCAATACGCGCATGTCCATCACCCCCTGAACCTGAATGTGGGTAAGATCGAAGGTGGCGACTGGACCAGCTCAGTTCCTGCATGGTGTGTTTTTGACGTGCGCGTAGGGCTTTATCCGGGACAGGACAAATTGGCCGCGAAAACTGAAATTGAAGCTGTACTAAACGAAGCCGCGCGTGAAAACGATTTCCTACGCAATAACAAGCCGGGAATTACTTTCCAAGGTTTCCAGGCGGAAGGATATGTACTGGCAGAAGACACCAGTCCGACAGCCATACGGGCCATTTCCACGCTGGAAAATGCCCATGAGGCGATCACCGGAAACACACTTGATCGTCTGTCAATCACCGCTACCACGGACGCCCGGTTCTTTGGCCTATATGCCGATACGCCAGCGCTGGTCTACGGCCCACGTGCCGAGGATATCCACGGATTTAACGAACGTGTCGAGCTAGAAAGTGTTCGTCGCGTTACCCAAACAACAGCTTTGTTCATCGCCCAATGGTGTGGACTGGAACCAATCTGAGGAGCAGATATGCGACAGGCAGTAATCGTCTCGACCGCCCGGACACCAATCGGCAAGGCCTATCGCGGGGCGTTCAACTACATCGAAGGCCCAAGTCTTGCCGCCCATGCTGTGCGTGCTGCGGTATCTCGCGCCGGACTAGAGGGCGGCGAGGTCGAGGATGTCACCTTTGGCTCAGCCCTGACCCAAGGCACAACCGGTGCAAACACCGCGCGCCATATCGTAATGTCCTCAGGTCTGCCTGCCACCGTCGCCGCATCCACCGTCGATCGGCAATGTGCCTCGGGCCTGAACGCCATAGCCAATGCTGCACGTATGATTACTGCAGAAGGCGTTGATGTAGCGCTCGCCGGTGGGCTGGAAAGTATTTCACTGGTTCAGAACAACCATTGGAATTCAAGCCGCTACCGAGATCCCAATGTGGCCGATGAGTATTATCTGTCGATGATTGAGACTGCGGAAATAGTCGCGGAGCGGTATGGCGTCACGCGCGAGGTTCAGGACGAATATGCATTGCAAAGTCAGACGCGCACTGCCACCGCGCAGCAGGCTGGGCTGTTTGACGATGAAATTGTACCCGTTGAAGCCGTGAAGCTATTGACCAACAAGGAAAACGGTGAGACGAGCAAAGAGTCGGTGAAGATTGTCCGAGATGAATGTAATCGCCCCGGCACAACGCTCGGCGGTCTTTCCGGGCTGAAACCAGTTTTGGGGCCAGAGAAATGCATCACTGCGGGCAATGCCAGTCAGTTGTCTGACGGCGCATCGGCTTCGGTGTTGATGGAAGCTAAGGAAGCCGCCCGACGAGGGTTGGAGCCTTTGGGCATATACCGGGGTTTTGCGGTGGCTGGTTGTAATCCCGACGAAATGGGGATTGGGCCAGTCTTTGCAATCCCGCGCCTTTTGGCGCGCCATGGATTATCGGTTGAGGACATCGGCCTTTGGGAAATCAACGAGGCTTTTGCCTCTCAGTTGGCCTACTGCCGTGATCAACTTGGTATTCTGGACGAAAACCTGAACGTCAACGGCGGCGCGATTTCGATCGGCCACCCCTACGGAATGTCCGGTGCCCGCATGGTCGGGCACGCACTGATCGAAGGGCGCAGACGTGGAGCGCGCTATGCGGTCGTCAGCATGTGCATCGGCGGTGGTCAGGGGGCAGCGGGACTGTTTGAAGTGACCTGAGGCCAAATATTTGCACGTTCGTTTTGAGCACTTCAGAAATCGAGATCCGATGATTCACGGCATTGTCACATTAACTCGACGATCGGACCGCCGACGGGAACGCCGAATGGGACGGTTCAAACCTCCTGGATCAATGCAACGTTTTCTGTCCGTCCACGATGCCATCTACAACCATTTCAATTTGCAACGCCATCTGATTTCTCGCAGGACACTCCATCAAACACGCACCTCAGCGTTCGCTGAATGGAACGAGATAGTGGTGGCCTAATTGCGAACTGCAGCGACTTATCTGGTTTGATCGGATTAATGTGACAACGCCTGTCAGACAGCACCCACTCTCAACCAACAGCAATTGGCCGGATAGCAGATTTTGGAATTTTCGCCCCGAAATGGCGGATGATTTCGCCAGACATCCGCTGACCATAACTAACGGCTGCGTTCGGATCATATCCGCCCAGTCGAGCCGAAAGGTAGCCCGCATTAAAGGCGTCTCCGGCACCTGTGGTATCCCGAATGCCGGTGACAACAGGTGTCTCGGTTTCTAATATCTGACCGTCAGAGTAACTGGTTATTGGGCCGTCACCATTTTTCACGACAACTTCGCGAACACCTGACCGAACAAACCTTTCAACCGTGATCGCCGGTGTCGCATCACCCCAATGGTTTGCTTCGTCGTCAAAGCTCGGCAAAGCGATATCGGAAACGTCCAAGACGCGTGTGATTGTTTCGCGTATTTCCGCAAGAGATGTCCAAAGCTTTGGTCGGATATTCGGATCAAAAGAGACGGTTGCGCCGTTTTGTCGTGCTGTCGCCAAGGCACCGATTAGTGTCCCACGAGCTTTTGGGCAAAGGATTGCCAAAGTGATACCCGACAGGTGAATAAGGCCTGTGTCCTTTAGAGCGCTCGCAAGTACCGATGCGTCATCTGCAAAACCGACTGCCGCTGAGTCCTTGCGCCAGTAGTCGAAGCTTCGCTCAACGCCATTTAGTTCGATAAGATACAACCCCATAATGCGGTTTGCATCACGGCTGATGCCCGACACATCCATCCCGTCATTTGCAACTTCGGCAACGAAGCTATCTGACAGCCGGTCTTGCCCGACACGCGTCACGAAACCTACGTTTGATGTTGGCCCAAGTGCCTGCGAAATGTGCCACGCCGTGTTGTAAGTGTCGCCCGCGAACCCGCGACGATAAAGACCCTCACCGACGGTTGCCATCTCGATCATTGCTTCGCCGATGGCGACGACCTTGGTATTCTCGACGCTCAGCATTCCGGATCACCTTTTGACCCAAGATCGTAGATTGCTCCGGTCAACCATTCAGGCCAATCACGTTCAAAAAATGACTTGGTACTCTCGTCGAAAACCCTGTTTGGACGGGCGGACACTTGAATGGCGCCGTTTTTGAGTCGGACAAGAAATTGTCTTCCCTGATCTTCGAATTTTTCTTGACGGAACCGAAATTTATCCAGCGATCCCATTTTGGCCAATGGCAGCGCCTCGCCTTTCGGATCGCAGATCGCGCGCGCACCACGGCTACCGCCGCCTTGGTCAATGTAGTGACTAAGCGCGGTCAAAACCGCTTCGGATGTAATCGCCATCTGCTGCCATTGCAACGTCCGGCCGATTTCGCCTGCCCGATCATACGCCAAGCCGTTTTCACGAATTTCGGCACATAACAATTGCGCGTCCCCAAGTGCGATACTGACATCTTGGGGAACACAAATCAAACCTGCTTTGTCGCTCATTCGGGCCTGAACTGCGTCGCGGACATCACGGAACTTAATCGGGCTGTCGGACCGGAACACGGCATCAATATCGGCAACGGCCTCAGATAAGGTGTCTGCTATTTCAGCTTCCGCAGGTTTGGTCGCAACACCTGTAGCTGCCACATGTTCGGCGACACGGGTTCCAAATACCTGACCTGCGTTCAAGGCCGAACCGCCTGGCCGGGTCACACCATGAGTTCCGGCAGCTTCACCGATTGCATAGATACCGCTGACGTTGCTGCGACCCCAAGTATCCACTGCGATCCCACCGTTCATATGTTGATTGTTGACAGCGAATTCGAGAGGGCCTTTGGCGATATCGACCTTGTATCGGCGGTACAGCTCTATCGCGAGGGGATTCATGTGCCGCAATCGGTCAATGGGCTGGCTTTGACTGGCCCCTGCATTGCCCAGATATGTTCTGACGTCGTCATCCAAAAGACTAAGGCAGAAAGGCTGATCATCCGGGATCGGGAGGGGATTTCGATTGAAATCCATGAACACTCGGCGCCCAAACTGACTTTCGCGGTAGACGGCCAAATCCAGAAGACTTGATTTGAAATCCAGCATGCGCGTGGCGTGAAATGGCCATTGATAGCCCTTCCGAAAGACGTTCGAAGCAAGTTCTTGGGTAGTCCTGTAATAATCGGCGAGAAAATGGTGCTCTTCGCCGGCTTCATCGACGGAGTAAATATGCGGAATTGCCTGCACGTAGGTTCCGGACAGGTTCCATGGAAATCCTTCGCGGCCGGTACTAATGCCAAACTGGCTCTCGGTGATGTTAACGAGTTCCAGCCCTGCCTCCAACGCCATCCCAAGTGATCCGAAACAACCGTTTGGAAATACACTGTCGCGGTAAAGCTCCCCCGGCCCCCCCGTTGCCAGAATAAGTGTCGCACATTGAAACAGCACCAATCCCATTGGATTGTCGGGCGATTGATCCCTTACCCGGGTTGCAAGAATACCCCTGACACCGCGTGAATCTCTTTTTCCCAAAGTTAGAATTTTGACGCCGGTTGTCAGATTGAAAAATGGTATTCCAAGGCGGTTCGCTTCCTGCGCCAACACTTTGACCATCAATCGCGAAGTGCGCGGTCCACAGCTTGTTGCCCGTCCCACTTCATCGTGGTCGGTTTTATAACGCAGGGTTCCGCCAAGTCGGTTCTGAGGCAGCGGAAGCCCAAGATATTGAAGCGATGCCATAGCGCGCGGGGAACCAACAGCCTCGATATAAGCGGTGTCTTCATCCATTGCGCCACCGGCACGGATCGCCCTTGCCATCGTCTTGAAGTTGTCGCCTTCATCGGATGTATTTGCGGTGTGCAGTGTCTGCTTGTCAGACCCCGAACAGGCCGACGTGCCGCCCCAAGCGCTTTGCGATAAAATCGTGACATTGCCACCCCTACGCTTCAACTCAACAGCAGCGCGTAGGCCAGCCGCGCCGCTTCCGACAACAACGCAACCACTTCGGTGCACGGGAATCTTATATTCGCCGACCTCTACGAATTCAGATAAGCCGGGCTCTGGCGGTAGGCGCGGCATTTCGACGTCGATAAGGGCTTCGAGAATGTCTTGCTCGATCGCGCTGGTCACGGCTTGGACCCAATCTGGTAGTTTGCCTTATAATGTTGAAGTTTCATCTTAAATTCCATGTGGTTAACAAGCAATGCCATCCATCTTCCATGTTGCAAATCCAAATATTTATGGGCTGTGTATCTTGCTGGACTCCCTAATCGACAAGCTGATTGGCGTTCGGGTCTCGGGCTCAGGGGTTTTGTAATTCTCAATCCAATCCACGACAGTTTTTGCTGCCTGTTCACCAATTATGGCTATGTCACATCGAACAGAAGAAAGCGCAGGGAAACACTGGGCAACCTCTTCGATATCGTCAAAGCCGACGATTTTAAAATCACTGCCAACATTTTGATTGAGCTCATGGCACCCCGATAGCATCCCCAAGGCAACCAGGTCGTTGAAACAAACCGCGGCATCGACATCCGGATGGTCGCGATGCAGCAATTTGGCGACATTGCGACCGAAATCCCGGCTTGACCGTCCGGTCAAAACTAACGGTTCAATCCCATGCTCGCCTAAAACAGCAAGGTGGCCGGCCATGCGTTCCTCGGTCACTGCCCGCCCCTCAAGTCCGCCGACGAAGGCAATCCTGCGCGCACCTTGTTCAATAAGGTGCAACGTGGCGACCCGACTACCGGATGCGTAATCCGGCGCGGTAAAGGGAAACAGGTCCAGCCGATCATCGATCTGGCGCAACATCTGCATGGCCGGCAAACCTGCACGAGCGATATTGTCGAAAGTCGCGGACGATCCTCCGTAGGCTGGGCAAATGATCAAGGCAGAAACGCCATGTTCAATCATTGCAGTAACCACTTGTTCCTGTTGCTGCGGATCTTCGTCAGTGTTTGCGATCACCGTGGAATAACCGGCATCCGACAAAGCCATCTGGAGTGAGGTAGCGAATTCAGTAAAAAACGGGTTGCGCAGGTCGTTGATAACCACCCCGATCAGGCCCGCATTTGATTTGCGCATATTGGCGGCCGAACGATTATATACATAGCCAATCTCAGCCATGGCATTTTGCACTTCTTCGCGCGTTGCCTCCAGAACCGAAGGGCTGTTCTGCAAGACAAGGCTCACCGTGGATTTGGATACACCAGCTTTACGCGCAACATCTATAATCGTTGGTCGACGAGTGACCTTCATTGCTGTTTGTTCCCATATTATTCTGCAGTCACCAAAAGGGTGAAACGGTTCGTTCAGAAGTTACTTTAAAGCTGTGAAGCACGGTAACGTTCAAAATTTCTAATTATTGACAGGCAGGTCAAAGCACAAAATCCCATTTTTCCCCTGTTCCGCGTGTGCTGTAAGTTTTGCACCTAGATCTTGATGTGCCGGGTGATCTTGGTAAGCCTGCAGGTCCGCCCAATTTTCGAAATCAACGATAAACCCGTGCATGTATCCACGTTCCATCTTTTCAGGACTATCACTGCGCCCTGAAGTGATGCCAATAAGACCGGGTAGTTCCTTCTCGATTTGATGAAGCTCATCGAATAGGTCGGCGATTGTTGCTTCGCTCACGTCCGGCCGAAATTTAATTAACACGATGTGTCGTATCATTGCTCAGTGCATCCCATTTTCTGTTTTGATCATATCCGCCGCTTTTTCGCCAATCATGATAGCGGCGGCGTTGGTGTTGGAAGAAATCAGGGTTGGCATGATTGAGTTGTCGACCACTCGCAAACCTTCGATGCCATTGAACCGTAGCTTGGTGTCGACCACAGCGGCGTCATCAGGCCCCATGCGGCAGGTACCCACACAATGATGCGACGTTTTTGAGTGCTCGCAGATGAAGTTGAAATAGTCATCGTCTGTCTCAACGTCCGGACCAGGCATGCGCTCGGCCAGAATGTATTTCTTGAGCGGCGACTGCTCGAGGATTCCCTGTGTCAGTTTCAAGCCTCTTATCGACATTTCCCGATCAAGCGGATCCTGCAAATAATTAGGATCGATCAATGGCGCTTTGACCGGGTCGGCGCTTTGCAGGCGCACTGTCCCCCTCGATCTTGGGCGAAGATAACAAGAATTGAGCGTTACACCCCCCTGCGGCATCGCAGCGACGCCATGTTCAATGCCTGTTCCGAGGCCAAGATGGAACTGAATGTCCGGAGACCGCGCCCCTTCGTCGACATACCAGAAGCCACCGGTTTCAAAAAGCGATGAAGCCACCGGGCCTTTGCGGCCAAATATATACTGCAAGCCCGCGATTGCAGCCCAATGTGGCTTTGAATATCGATCATAACTATATGGGCCATTGAGTTCGCTAATGCAGTACAGGTCGAGGTGGTCCTGCAAGTTCGCGCCAATCTCCGGTTGGTCAAAAACCACGTCGATGCCAAGGGAATTTAGGTGATCGGCCGGGCCGATGCCCGAGAGCTGCAGCAAACGTGGAGAGCCGATTGCGCCTGAGGCCAGGATAACTTCGGTATTGGCGCTCAGACGGGTGCCGTCCACAAGGTCGACGGCCTTGGTACGACCGTTTTCAACGACCACTCGGCGCACCTGCGCCCCGAGTTTTACAGTCAGATTTTTGCGCGCCCGATTTGGCGCGAGATAGGCCATGGCCGCTGATGATCGACGCACATTGCGTTGAGTCAACTGATAGTAACAGGCACCGTCTTGAATTTCCCCTGTGCAATCTTGATTGCGCGGTATGCCAAGTTCCTTTGCAGCTTCAAAATAGGCCTCGCAAATGGAAAGCGGAGCACGTGGTTCACTGACACCAAGTGGTCCGCCCTTGCCGTGGTATTTGTTGTCATAGGTTTCGTTGTCTTCAGCCTTTTTGAAATAAGGAAGGACATCGTCATACCCCCAACCATCGCACCCCATCTGCCGCCAGTCATCGTAGTCCTGCGCGTTGCCGCGGGTGTAAATTTGGGCATTGATAGCCGAACCACCACCGATCACTTTGGCTTGTGTGTAGCGGAAAACTTTATTCTGCATGTGACGTTGCGGGATGGTATCCCACCCCCAACTGCCGATGCCCTTTGTCATTTTCGCAAAACCGACAGGCAGGTGATAAAACGGATGTCGGTCACTTCCTCCGGCCTCTAGCAAAAGCACTTGTACAGATGGGTTTTCTGATAACCGCCCCGCCAGCACAGCCCCGGCGGATCCGCCACCGATGATAATGAAATCGTACCCTTTTTCCATAATGTTTTCCTAGGATGACGGCGTTGACAGGTTGAAATCGTGTTTCATGATGGGTTGTTTCATGCCGCCAGCGCTTGTTGCTCGAGATGTTCTGCCGATCGGATAGCAAGCGCGGCGATCGTCAGAGCGGGATTGACGGCCGCCGATGTTGGAAGGATCGAGGCATCCATGATGAAGAGGTTGCTGTGGTCGTGGCTTCGCCCGAAACTGTTAACAACACTACTTGAAGGATCCTGCCCCATACGGGCGGTTCCGCATTGGTGCGATGGGGTGCGACGGTCAAACGGCCGCGAGACAACAATCGGATACCCGGCCCGGCATAACAGGCGCTTAAGCTTAGTGACCAGTGTCAGATGCGCATCCCAGTTGGAGCGCTTCCAATCCAGAACAATCTTGCCATGGCGAAGCTCCACGCGGCTTTCCGGATTTGGCAGATCTTCAGACATGGCATAAATGTCGATGGATCGTTTGGCGATCCAATCGGCCACGATGTTTGGCAACCTGGTAGAGGCTTTCAGGATCGACCCCGATATCTTGCCCAAAAGCTGAATATTGCCTAAAGGCTCACCATTTGGTCCGCCGGCCAGATAAAAATCGTTTATCATCAGTGTCTTTTGGTAAACAGACAGGTTCTTGCGAAATGGATGCAACGCCAACACAGCAGAACAATTATGGTTCATAAAATTTCGACCGACTTGATCCGAACTGTTAGCAAGCCCATTCGGATGGGCAGCGTCTGAGGACGCAAGCAACAATGCGGAACTTTGTACTGCACCAGCGGCCAAAACAACGATCTGTGCAGACAGGGTTTCGCCAGTTTCCAATTCGACGCCAGTTACCTTTTCGTCTGACCCCACGATGAGTCGGTTAACCTTACATCGGGTCCGGAGAGTAACATTGTCGTGTTTCAAGGCAGCGCTGAGGCCACCGCTTTCGGCGTCCAATTTGCCACCGGTCGTGTCGGGGAACGCGTCCCAAGGCGTCTTGGCCCGCGACAGCCACCGGTCGATATCAACCGCAAGTGGGAGGGATGCGGGATGCAAGCCCACTGCCATTAGCCGCGCCCTCAGATCAGCAATCGCGGGTTCATCCGCTACAGGCCCAAACGGATAATCCGACGAATGCACAGGCTCGGTTGGGTCCTCGTCAATGCTGCCACGGACAGAGTAAAGGTTTTCGGCCTTACCATAGAAATCATCAAGTTCCTCATAGCTGATTGGCCAACCTGGCGAGGTCCCCCCCATATGTTTTAGCGGCTCAAAATCTTCGGCGCGATATCTAAGAAGCACCGCGCCATAGAACTTGGAATTGCCCCCCACGTAATAATAATTTCCGGGATTGAATGGCTTGCCCTTGCCATCCAACCATTGTTCGTCGGGGCGATAATGACCGTCCACAAAGATCGCTTCTGCATCTCGGTCATACATAGATTGACGCAGGTAATCACCCCGTTCCAGAATGAGGATGCGAAGACCGCTTGGGGCGAGCGCCGCGGCGAACGTTGCCCCGCCCATACCCGAGCCTACGATCAATATATCCGGCCCGTCGCTCATTTACGATATCCGCGCTTCAGTCTTGGGATCGAAGGCCACTGCCTTTTCCATGTTGATTGCAAACGGGAATTTCCGGCCAGCATGTACATCAACATCAGCCCGGAACCGGCCTGTTACTTCTTTTCCGCCCATTTGCGTGACGACGAAAGTGTCCGACCCGGCGGGCTCAGTGATCTCGACATGCGCGTCAATGAAGTGCACCGACTGGCTATTGCGATCAGCACCGTCACGGTCAGTGATTGCCTCAGGGCGCAATCCCAAGATGATCTCGCGACCATCGTGTTTCTCAAAACTGCTGCCTTGGGCAAATGGCAACGCTGCCTCGCTGCCGTCCGCAAGCACTGCCATTGCTACGGCTTTACCATTCTCGAGTGCGACGCGCGCCGCAAACAAATTCATCGACGGCGAGCCCATGAAACCGGCCACGAACATGTTGGCCGGGTTATCGTAGACTTCTTTTGGTGTTCCCAGTTGCTGCACATGGCCGCCGAACATCACGGCAATCCGCGTCGATAAGGTTAACGCTTCGATCTGGTCGTGGGTGACGTAAACGATCGTCGTCTTCAGCTTCTGGTGTAGCTTTTTGATCTCGGTGCGCATGTCTACGCGCAATTTGGCGTCCAGGTTTGACAGCGGCTCATCGAACAAAAACACGTCCGGGTTTCGCACCAAAGCCCGCCCCATGGCAACACGCTGACGCTGACCACCGGATAGCTGACCCGGCTTGCGTTTCAGCAGCGGCTGGATCTGCAACAGGTCCGCCACTTCGTTCATAGCCTTTTCGCGCTCGGGCTTTGGGACGCCATGCATTTCAAGCCCGAAAACGATGTTCTGACCAACGTTCATGTTCGGATAGAGCGCGTATGATTGAAACACCATCGCAATATTGCGCTCGGCCGGTCGTACCCCGGCCATCGACCGGCCTTTTATGGAAATGTCGCCGCTGGTAATTTCCTCCAGCCCCGCAATCATGTTCAATAACGTGGACTTGCCGCAACCCGATGGGCCAACCAGCACCAAAAACTCGCCCTCCTCGATGGAAATGTCGGTTTCATGGAGAACTTTTACAGGGCCATAGGATTTTGTGGCATTCTTGATTTCGAGAAATCCCATCGGATTATCCTTTCACGGAGCCTGCCATCAACCCGCGCACGAAATAGCGGCCAGCGACAATGTAGACGAAGAGAGTGGGCAGGGCGGCCATAATCGCCCCAGCGAAATGCACGTTGTATTCTTTTACGCCAGTCGAGGACTGAACCAGATTATTCAAAGCAACGGTCATTGGTTGGCTGTCAAAGTCCGAGAACGATGCCCCGAAAAGGAAATCGTTCCAGATGTTGGTAAACTGCCAGATTATGCAAACGACAGCGATGGGTCCGGACGAGGGCAGCATAATACGTCTGAAGATGGTAAAGAACCCTGCCCCGTCAATCATTGCCGCACGCACCAGTTCGGTCGGAAACTGCTGATAGTAGTTGCGGAAATAGAGCGTCGAGAATCCGATGCCATAAACCAGATGCACGAACACCAGACCCGGCACGGTCCCCGCCAGCCCTACCAAACCCAGCATCCGGGCCATCGGGATCAACACCATTTGAAACGGGATGAAACAGCCAAATAGCAACAGGCCAAAAATGATCGTGTCACCCCGGAAACGCCATTTCGTTAGCACATAGCCGTTCAACGCTCCCAATACGGTGGAAATGGCCACGGCGGGGACTACCATGACGATCGAATTCCAAAAGAACGGCTGCAGACCCGTCGCCTCGACGCCAATCTGTGCGGTCGACCAGGCGCTTTTCCACGGCGCGAGTGTCCAGACCTCTGGCAAGGACATCATGCCGCCCGATTGAATTTCGCTTAGCGGTTTCAGCGAGTTCACCACCATCACGTAGAGAGGTAGCAGATAAAAAAGGCTGAACAGCGCAAGAAGCGTGTAGATGACGAAGCGCGCGCTGGCGCCGGTGCGCACCACCGTTGCAGTTGCGTTGCTTGACATCACTTCTTCTCCCTGAGCTCAGAGTAGATGTAGGGAACCATAATAGCCGCGATCGCCATTAGCATGATCGTGGCCGAGGCTGCACCAATACCCATCTGGTTTCGGGTGAATGTGTAGGAATACATGAATGTCGCGGGCAGTTCTGTGGAGGTGCCGGGCCCACCACCAGTCAACGCAATGACCAAATCGTAGGACTTTATCGCCATATGCGCCAACACCACAAAGGCAGACATGAAGGCGGGTCGAAGTTGAGGAATTACGATCCGATGATAAAGCGAAAAGTTTGACGCACCGTCGATCTGCGCGGCTTTCAGCACTTCGTTGTCGATACCCCGCAAGCCCGCCAGAAACATAGCCATCACAAATCCGCTGGTCTGCCAGACGGCAGCGATGACGATGGTGTATATCGCCATGTCTCCATCCTTGATCCAGTCGAAGGTAAAGCTTTCCCAGCCCCAACTGCGGACCACCGTCTGCAGGCCGATGCCCGGATCAAGGAACCATTTCCAAGCTGTACCTGTGACGATGAAGCTCAGCGCCATGGGATATAGGTAGATTGTACGGATGAAACCTTCGGCGCGTATTTTTTGGTCCAGCAGAATAGCCAGGGCCAGGCCAATGGAGCAGCAGATCACGATATATAGCGAACCAAAGAGCAACAAGTTGCTGACGGCAGTGTCCCATGCGCGGATGCGGAACAGTTTGGAATAGTTTTCCCAACCCACCAGTTCATATGAAGGCAGGATGCGGCTGTCAGTGAAAGACAGATAAAATGTAAAGATGATAAAACCATAGACGAAGATTAACACCATCGCCAGGCTCGGACTTAGGACAAGCTTCGGCAACGCATCGCGCAGCCAGTCGTTACCGCTGCGACGATTTTTGGCAACCTGTGACATGGAAACTCTCCAGTTAATAAGGTGGGAAAGCGCTGTGGCACTTTCCCATTATTGCACTTGGCTTACTTCGCAATGTCGACGGCAGTGACAAGTTCGGCCACCGCAGCTGCGGAATCAAACTCGCCATTGAAATGCGCGGTGATGACATCGTACATCGCGTTCTTCACCGATGCCGGATTGGCATGGCCGTGCGCCATCGAGCCGAACAGATTGCCGCTGGCATCCGCCGCCTTGAAGTCTTCGTAGGCCTGCTGACCGCAAGCATCCAGGTCGCTGGCATCAAGGTCAGTCCGAGCCGGAACCGAACCCTTCACCTTGTTAAAAGCAATCTGGAAACCAGGCGACATGATCGCCGTTGCAAGGGCTCCCTGCTCTGCCGAGACCGCGTCGCCCTGTGAGAACATGGCGAATTGGTCAGAGTTGAAGGTCACCTGGTCTTGGCTGCCGGGGAAACGGAAGCAGAGGAAATCCTCGCCCGGTACTTTACCGGCGTTCAGGAATTCACCTTTTGCCCAGTCGCCCATCAGCTGAAACGCAGCTTCTTTGTTGATGACCATGGCCGTCGCAAGGTTCCAGTCGCGGCCTGAGAAATTGTCGTCAACAAAGCCCCGCAAAGTTGCCATTCGATCGAACACTTCTTTCATTGTTTCGGAACCCAGAGCTTCTTCATCCAGATCGACAAATGCAGCCTGATAGAATCCCGGGCCACCGACGGACATTGCAACGCCGTCAAAGAAAGTGGCCTCTTGCCAGGCCTGCCCGCCATGGGCCAAACCAACGTAACCGGCATCTGTTGCCGCCTGCAACGCTGCTACAAAATCATCCCATGTCTGCGGCTCTGCAATGCCCAGCTCATCCATGATCGCCTTGTTGGCCCAAACCCAGTTGGTGGAATGCACGTTTACCGGTGCTGAAACCCACTGGCCATCATGTGTCGAGAATTTCTGCAGCGCGGCCGGTACGACCACGTTCCAATTGTCGCCTTCGGCAATTGCGTTCAGATTTGCGAGTGCGTCCTCTTTGGCCCAATCAGTGATATCAAATCCCAGCATCTGCACGGCAGTTGGCGGGTTGCCAGACGTAACACGCGCACGCAAAACAGTCATCGCCTGCGTACCACCGCCGCCAGCAACTGGCATGTCCTGCCAGCCAATGCCTTGGCTCGCCAGATCATCTTTCAGCACGTTCAGCGCAGCGGCTTCACCGCCAGACGTCCACCAGTGCAGGACTTCAACGTCCTCGGCCTGGGCTACGCTTGTTGTAGCCATGAGAGCTATGGCAACAGCCGTTGTCTTTCCAAAATAATCACGCATTGAGTTCTCCTCCTGTTTAGCGTTGATTTTGTCGGCAAACCATTCAGAGGTCATACCGTTTTCACCCAAGGTGCCCGGGTGCGCCCAATGCGCATGACCAGAGATTTCACCTCAAGGAATTCTTCAAATCCGTAACTTCCGATCTCACGCCCTTGGCCAGATTGCTTCATCCCGCCAAATGTCAATTCCGCGAATCCGTCCATCCAAGTGTTGGTCCAAACCGTGCCTGCCTCTGCGCGACGACAGAAATCCAGACAGGTATGAACATTTTCACTCCAAACCCCAGCCGACAGGCCGTAGGTCGAGTCGTTGGCCAATGTGATAGCTTCATCAAAGGTCTTGAATGTCAGCACAGTCAAGACCGGGCCGAAAACTTCCTCGCGGACAATCGCCATGTCCGGCGACACGCCGCGCACAACAGTTGGTTGATAAAATTGGTCACCCAGACCTGGCACATTTAAAATTTCGCCCCCGAGGCAAATCTCGGCACCCGCTTTCACTGCCTCTTTGACGTAGCCATCAATCTTGTTTTGGTGGTCTGCTGTCACAATGGCACCGACTTGCGTCTCCGGATTCATCGGATTGCCGAAAACTACATTGCGTGAAAGCTCGACAACACGTTCAACAAATGCGTCGACGATATCCTCGTGGACGATGATCCGGCTCGTGGAATTGCAACACTGACCGACGTTGAAATAGATCCCGAATGTCACCGCATCCGCCGCGTGTTCAAGATCGGCATCAGGAAATATGACCTGCGGGTTCTTACCGCCAAGCTCAAGGGCAACTTTTTTCAATGTGTCGCCTGCAGATTTGGTGATTTGCTTACCAACAGCTGTCGAACCTGTGAAGGTGACCATATCGACATCGGTATGGGTAGTCATGAGACTGCCAACCGGATTGCCATACCCCAGGACGATGTTGCACACCCCGGCTGGCAACCCAGCTTCGATCAATAGCTCGCCCAGCATCGCCGTCGTAGAAGGCGTCACCTCCGACGGTTTGACAACACAGGTGCAGCCCGCGGCCAAGGCAAAGGGCAATTTTTGACTCAGAATCCAGAAAGGGAAATTCCACGGCGTAATCACCGAAACAACGCCAATCGGTTCCTTGAGAACCACCCCCATTATGTCTTCGCCTAGCGAATTGTGGCTGTCGCCATGCGTCGTTCGTGCAAGCGAAGCGGCATAACGCCACAAATCAGCCGCCCCGCCGCATTCGCCGCGCGCCTGGGAAATCGGCTTCCCACTCTCCAGCGTTTCAATGACCGCCAATCGTTCTTCGTTTTGCTCGATCAGGTCGGCAACTTTGTTCAGGACAGCGGCACGATCCTTGGCTGGCAGACGGCTCCAGCGACCATCATCAAACGCTGCTCGTGCAGCACTGATCGCTGCATTGGTTTCGGTAGCAGAGCCAAGCGCCGCTTGACTGACCACGATCCCATGTGAAGGAGACACCCTGTCAGACTTCTGACCATCGGCGCTGTCCACGAACTCTCCGTTGATAAAATGCCGCGCCTGAAAGGGCGCTTTGGGCATTTCGATGGTCTGCTTCGAGAGGATGTTTAGTTCCGGCATGGCTTACTTTCCCGAGAAATCTGGTTTGCGTTTTTCGCGATAGGCTGCAATGCCCTCCGCACGGTCATCCGTCGCGGCGATTGCGGCACTTCCGAGCGCTTCAACCATTGCGCCCCGGTCTTCGCCCTGAGCGGCATGGATCATCGATTTGGAAATCTCGACAGCGCGAGGTGACAAAGTCACGGCGCGCTCAAGCAATGCTTGCGCAACGGCTCGCGGATCCCGGTCCACGGCTGTGACGAAGCCACAGGCCATTGCCCGGTCTGCACCAATTCGATTGCCAAACAGCGCCATTTCCTTGACCAACGGCTCGGAAAGAAGGCGCACCAGCCGCTGAGTGCCGGACCAACCGGGGACTATCCCGACGCCGGCTTCTGGCAGCGCCAGGGCCGCCTTTGGCGTCATCACACGAATATCACAAGCCGTTGCGAGCTCAAGTCCACCGCCAAAGGCATGACCATTCAGGACTGCGATGGTTGGTTTGGACAACCGCGCCAGTCGGTCGAATATCCTGTGGCCCTCGCGCACCCATTGGCGGGCAAATTCCGCAGGGCTGAGGTCGCCCCAACCGTCGATGTCAGCCCCGGTGCAGAATGCGCGGTCGCCCTCGGCGGTTACCATCACCGACCTAACCGTGGTGTCCGACTCGATTTTTTCAAGGTGAGCGGCGAGTTGTTCCAGCATTTCGACGGTAATCGCGTTCATCTTGGCCGGATTGTCCAATCGTAGTTCTGCAACCTTCCCGTGGCGGATGAAATGGACAGTGCTCATGTGCCCCACCCCATGGGTTCCTCTGCAAGCAGCGATAGCGGCAGCGTTATTGCATCTTCTGCGACGGCGACACGGCCGCCTGACGCTGCAATGATATCGATTTCGGGGTCGATGCCTGGCATAATCTCTGTCGCCACAAGGCCTGTGTCACCCAATTGCATGACGCAGCGCTCAGTAATATACAGAACTTCTTGACCCAACTCTCGGGATCTGGCGCCTGAGAAAGTGACATGCTCGACCGCATCCACCATCTTTGTAAACTTTCCAGGTTCGATAACTTTGATGCCTTGCTCGGACAGTTCGATCTGTGCACCTGCTTCAAACCAGCCAGAAAAAACGATCTTTTTGGCGCCCGAAGTGATGTCGACAAAGCCGCCGCAGCCTGCGGTCAGATAAGGTTTCTTCCCGAGCTTTGAGACGTTCACATTGCCCTCAATGTCCACTTCTAGAAAAGACAGGAATGACACATCAAACCCACCACCCTGAAAGTAGATGAACTGTTGCGGCGATGGCACGAAGGCATCGGCGTTTGACGCACAGCCAAATGCAAAGCCGGTCAGCGGCATACCTCCCACGGCGCCTTGCTCGACGGCCCATGTTACAGCTTCCGGGTGGCCTTCTTCCAGCAAAATCCGCGGCACTATTGAGCTAATACCAAATCCAAGATTCGCTGTCATTCCAAGTTTAAGTTCCATCGCCGCACGTCGGGCAATGATTTTTTCAACACCACTTTCAGGAAGCGAGAAGTCGCCCCAAGGTCGCATG
>Ga0209344_10001850_pt1 | contig 25634 bp, 22 predicted proteins | sample Cruoilmetagenom6_FD_187293 | JGI IMG/M metagenome (GOLD analysis project Ga0209344, IMG submission 187293) | Oil polluted marine microbial communities from Coal Oil Point, Santa Barbara, California, USA - Santa Barbara Oil Seep Sample 6 (SPAdes)... | ecosystem: Environmental > Aquatic > Marine... | reverse complement strand
AAAATGGCTGTCGCAATGTGCTCATTGCAGATGTAACCGCTCTGGGCAAAGCCATCTTGGATTTTTGTAATTTCAGCGCGTGGTTCTGTCACGTCGTGTCTTTCTCAAACTATCGATATCGGTTGGCCGCACAATATCATAGTCGCGCGCCCATGCACGCAGTGAATGACACAAAGTCACTCTAAGAATTTAACGCAGCGACACCCAGCACTTTTCGCACAACTCCGGCCTGATCTCGTGCGTTTAACTTACTTTTTATCTGAGCAAACTGCGTTCGCACAGTGGTCATAGCAACCTCTTCTTGAACGGCATAATCAGCAAGACTCGTCCCATTTGCGAACGCTGAAGCGAGCATCGCTTCTCGCGGAGACAAGCCATACCAGTGCACAAGACACTCTTCTTCCACTTGAACGTCTGAGTGCCCCTCTTCCATAAGGCGCAGAACCGCAACTGGTGGCGCAGCAGCTTTTGACCCATAGGCATCCAGTCTGTGGCAGCGCAAAAATAACGGCTTCTGATCTGAAACTTCAATGCGGCCAAGCGAAGCCATGTTTTGTTTTTCTCTGTCATGAGCCGGGAGAAAGGGTTGCCGCAAAACCTCACTCAACACTTCATCCACAGCACTGGAGGTACCCACCAAACGCCCTCCCTTGCGCCGCAAGTAAGGACCGTTTTCCAGATAATCCAGCGCTGCCTTGTTGGCATGTACAACATAGCAGCTGGCGGTCAACAGCACTGTCGGCTGAAGACTTTCTGAAAACAAACTAGCAAGCCATTCCCGCTCAATATGTTCTTGAGTGGCCAGTGCCCCATGTTCGATACGTTTTTCAATAAAAGTCCAAACCCAATCAGGCCCGTGATCCTTCGCCCACACAAACATTTCATCTATCCGCTTTTCCATGTGCGGCTGAATATTGTTCTCCATGAGCGCAAGATAATCTTCTTGCAACAAATCCCGATCTGTCAGCATTGGCGACACCTCAAGACATGTTTGGGAACGGATGAATTTACCAATGGCAGAAAATATTGCGCTCATTTGAGCGGTGAAAGGAGCATCTCGCTGCAGGGTTGCCGGTACATCGTCCCAGAAGTGCAAATGCGCCGCCACTTGCGCCTTATACGCACGGTCAACAAGCAGACGAGCATCATCCACCAAAACATCATTCGCATTTGCATGCACATGAAACGGCGGCATATTGCGCAGGTCCGCAAGTGCGGGAGAAGCAAGCGGGTCTCGCGGATCAACACCTTGCAAATAGTCGCCTAAAAATGTGGATAACAACTCAACATCTGAGACGCGCCCATCGTGCCGAATGTGATCAACGTAAGACCCACCTGACATGGTAAGGTCGACCCATGGAAACAACATAACAGTACCCGCAGGCAGGACATCTCCTTGAGCGCGCAGAGATATTATCGCTGCAAGCGCAATCGCTGCACCGGCCGTATCCCCCATCATCACAATCCGGTTCGCAGCTATCCCGTTCGCACGCAAACAGCGATAGACGGAAACAATATCCACAATGGCAAGTGGAAATGGCTTTTCCGGCGCGAGCGAATATTCCGGGAGCAACACACTCCCTTTTATTTCCACGGCCAATGCTTGAGCAATCTTCGCATGCGACGGGCCAGAGTTCATGGCAAACGTGCCGCCATAAACATAAAGCAGAACCGGTGCAGTCTCTTCCAATAGGTCTGCCCTATACCAAGTCGCAGGAACAGACAGGGTCAAGTCTTCGGTTATTTCCACGTCTCCCAACGTCATCGATTGGGTTCCTCTGCAAAATCTCCACAAGGACTAATTTTCCGTCCCAATCATCACAATTGATGATGATCGAAAGTGCAAGGCTCGACATACTTTCGGTGAGGATTTTTGGTGGGGGGAATGGTCAGATGTTGAAGGTTTTTGGCAGAAAACTGAAGTTCTATGCGCTTTCAAGCCTATTTCTGAGTATCTCGGCGACATTGACGCCAAATCCTGCGCTTGCCTCACCCGGCTGTGATGCCGCCAACAACGGGACTTTCACAACTTCTGCACCAGCCAATATGAACACATTCCGCCAGTTCAACACCTCTTTCGATATTGGCGACACTTTATTTGCCACCGCAACTGGCACACCCTTGGGTGTCGGCGTTGATGTCCTTCCCGGCCTTCAAACCGTGTTGGTCGTCAATGGGGCGAACGGCAGCGGCTCGACCGTGATCAACAATGCAGGCCCACATACCGTCGATATAACACTTGCAGGCGGGCCAGGTGGCGCAGCGTTTCTCAGCTTCAGCTGTACAGCTACGATGGGTCCGCCCACACCTCCAAACACCACACCCGACGCAAACGAACAGTCCAACACAGCGACCAACGCAACGACGACATCTGTGGTCGTTGAAAACGGTGTCGTGAATGGCATCGTGGACGGCGCTGCACAACAGGACCCAGAACCCACAGGGCCAACTCAAGCGCAATTGGACGAACGCAAAGCTCTAGAAGGTGAAGCATTCAATCTAATAGGCGAAAACATCCAGTTAGAAAAAGACATAGCCGCCGCAGAAACCGCCGCCACACGACTCGAAAACGGAGCAAAACATCGACGAGCAACCGCAGGTGACGATTACGAGTATGAGTATGGCCACGAGATTGCCGACCTGCTGCTTCCAATAGACGTTTACGATGTAATGGAAGATATGGAGGAAGATCTGGACAATGCGTCTGCGGCACGATTGGAGAGGAAAGCTCGTAAACTGCGTGCTGAGATTGAACGCATGAAAGCCGAGCTAAAAACCAACGAAACAAGAGGTGCCGAGATACAAGCTCGGCTAGAAGAGCTGCCTACCGATCCCAATGATTTTACCCCAATCAACCCTGAGGACCTTGGCGATGGCGAAGCCATCCTCTTTGCACCACTTGATCCTTTCATGCGCGCCATCAATCGCTATCGTGGCTTCACTCTGAATGCTGCCGAAACAACCAGCGGACCGGGTCCCAATGTTACGCCCCTCTCATTCACAAGGACTCTCGATCCAAAGACCGTCGGCTGGGTGCGTGCGGTCTATACTGACTATGAGCAGGATGACGCATCACAGCAGGACGGCAATGATGTGCTAGTGGCTGTCGGCGCTCACCGAGACTTCACAGACAATCTACGCCTTGGCGCTTTTGTTACGGCCAAGTGGGGCTCTGTAAAATCTCCCGTCAACGCGCTAGACATTGATACCAATGGCTATTCACTTGGTGCCTATGGTCGCTACCGGCTGGGTGAAGAGATCGACCTTAATGTCTCCACACGGCTAGGCCTCACCAAGAACGACATCAGCGTCAGTGGCACGACGGGTTCCTATGATACGCGCCTCGCATCCTTCACCGTCGGCGTCAGCGGAGAAGAACAGCTCTCTGATTCTGTGTGGATGCGCCCTGCCATCTCGCTCACCAATACATGGGTGAACCGGGAGGATTACACCAACTCACTAGGCACCAACATCGGAGGCAACACCACTTGGTCTGGCAATTTGTCGGCTGGTCCCACCATTGGCACCAGCCTCACGCCACCCGAAGGCTTCAAACGGTTTGAACCCGCCATCGGCCTGCTCGCCACCTATACCTACTCTGATCAGGACAGTCAGGCAGGCACAGTGACCACGAGCGAAACAGATTATCTCAGCCTCTCGCTCTCGCCACAGCTCTCCATGGAAATGGAGAACGGCATGAGCCTGGATCTGTTCGGCAGCTACTTCGGCATTGGCGCAGATCTCGACGGTTGGTCCGTTGGCGGCACCATCTCTATTCCGCTAAATTAGCACCTAGACTTTTGCGTCAGACTGCATGAGCCCTTTGAGACTGAGAGCTCTTGAAGGGCTCGCGCCTGCCAGGGCCAAGAGCCCGGCCAGAATGCCGAGGTTCTTAAAGAAGTTCTGCGTTTCGTGGGCTGCTTCAATTCCTTCAAAGTTCCAAAAGTCATGCAGGAAGAAATTGATCACCAATATGTAGAGCACAAAGCCTAATGAGGTGAGCTTCACATAACGGTTGAAAAGCAAAAGCAGTGCACCACCCACATTGGCCAGACCGGCAATCATCAACAAGACGGCGGCATAGGGAAGTCCATGATGGGCCATCAACTCCAGCTGCTGGTCTGGGGTGGCAAATTTGGCAATGCCCGGCAGCAGAAAATAGAGCGCCAACAAGATACGCGCGCCCATGATCAACCCATTCGAATTGCCATTATTCATCACACCACTCCCATGCCGCCTTGATCCACTGGGCAAAAACGCCAAGCAAATGCTCAATTGAGGGGCTCTCATAGAGCAAATCACCCTTTCGAGCCAGCTTTTACCCTATTTGACGCAGCGAAACCGCCCTCTTGCACATGCCAACACATATGAATGCCTCCCTGTTCAAACCTGAACTGGCGCTTGGCGCCATTCTGGTTAAAATCCCCCACAAATATCGAGCCAACACTCGAAATAACAAACGAGACTAACAATCAGGGAAGCTCACCATGGCTACTATCAATGAAGTCACAGATCTAACCAATGAGGGTGACGTCGCTGTCCTCACGCTCAATTCGCCACCGGTGAATGCCCTTTCCGCTAAAGTGCGCGAAGGTATCCACGAAGGCATCAAAGCGGCGATCAAAGACGCCAGCGTCAAATCCATCGTTCTGATCTGCGAAGGCCGCACCTTCATCGCCGGCGCTGACATCACAGAGTTTGGTGGCAAGCCAAAAGGCCCAAGCCTTTTTGAAGCCCAGAAGATGATCGAAGATGCACCTAAGCCAGTTGTTGCGGCCATCCACGGCACGGCACTTGGTGGTGGCCTCGAAGTGGCCCTCACCTGCCACTACCGTGTTGCTGTTCCGTCAGCCAAATGCGGTCTGCCAGAAGTAAACTTGGGGCTGCTGCCCGGTGCCGGTGGCACACAGCGTCTGCCACGCATCGTGGGTCCAGAAAAAGCCCTTCAGATGGTTACATCCGGCCAGCATGTTGGTGCCAAGCAGTGCCTTGAGATGGGTCTGGTTGACGAGCTGACAGGTCAAGACAGCCTACGCGCCGATGCTATCGCGTTTGCAAGCAAGATCGTTGCTGAAGGTCGCCCACTGAAAAAAGTGCGCGATCTAAACGAAAAAGTTGAAGCCGCCCGCGGCAAGACAGAAATCTTCGACAACATCCGCAAAGCCATCGCGCGCAAGACACGCGGTTTCCTAGCACCTGAATATAACATTCAGTGCATCGAAGCAGCTGTGAACCTGCCTTTCGATGAAGGTATCAAGGTTGAACAGAAGCTCTTCATGGAACTCATGACGGGCCCACAGTCAGCTGCACAGCGTCACGTCTTCTTTGCGGAACGCCAGGTTTGGAAAATCCCAGGCATCGCAAAAGACTTGCCCCAGATCCCTGTGAACAAAGTCGGCATCATCGGTGCGGGTACCATGGGTGGCGGCATCTCCATGAACTTTGCCAACGCTGGCATCGAAGTGGTGATCGTGGAACGCGACCAGGCACCACTCGACAAGGGCCTCGGTGTCATTCGCAAGAACTACGAAAACACCGCCAAAAAAGGGCGCATCACGGCAGCTGACGTGGAAACACGCACGGGTCTTATCTCTGGTGCCACAGACATGAACGCGCTCGCAGATTGCGACCTCATCATTGAAGCCGTGTTTGAAAACATGGACGTCAAACAGGACATCTTCAAAAAGCTGGATGAAATTTGCAAGCCGGGCGCGATCCTGGCGACAAACACATCCGCGCTCAACATTGATGAGATTGCCTCTGTCACCAAGCGCCCAGAAAGCGTCATCGGCCTTCACTTCTTCTCACCGGCCAACGTCATGCGCCTGTTGGAAGTTGTGCGTGCAGACAAAACGTCCGACACGGTGATCGCCACCTCCATGGCCATTGCCAAGAAGATCGGCAAGATCGCCGCTCTCGTTGGTGTGTGTCCGGGTTTCGTTGGCAACCGCATTTTGGCCCAGCGCCAGCGCGAAGCAAACAAGCTCATCATGGAAGGCGCTATGCCTTGGGACGTAGACCGCGTTCTCTTCGACTTCGGTCTGCCAATGGGCCCGTTTGCCATGTCTGACCTTGCAGGTCTTGATCTTGGCTGGCGTGAAGAAACATCCAACCCGGATGGCGTCATGCGCGACCGTCTGGTGGAGATGAACCGCCGCGGTCAAAAAACCGGCGCTGGTTTCTACGACTATGATGACAACCGCAAAGCGACACCGTCGAAAGTTGTGGAAGACATCATCATCGAGTTCTCTGAAAAGACACAGCACACGCGCCGTGCCATTTCAGACGAAGAGATTTTGGAACGCTGCGTCTATCCCATGATCAATGAGGGCTTCAAAATCCTCGAAGAAGGCAAAGCGATCCGCGCAAGCGACATCGACATTGTTTGGATCAACGGCTACGGCTGGCCTGTCTATCAGGGCGGACCCATGTTCTACGGACAGATGGTTGGCCTCGACAAAGTACTGGCAAAAATGAAGGAATTCGAAGCGGCCCACGGCCCGGAATTCAAACCAGCCGCTCTGTTGGAAACAATGGTTGCCGAAGGCAAAAACTACGGCCAGATGGGTTTCTAAACCCTTCTAGTAATGCCGAACTGATTAGGGCGTTCTTCGGAGCGCCCTTTTTCATGCCCAATTGCCCAGATCCCTACCCCCTGTTTGAAGCAGCGCGCGCAGCCCAAAGTACCGTTTTTCTTTCTGGCAACACTTGGTTGATCCTTGGCCGCGCGGAAGGTTTTGAATTCCTGCGCAATGCAAACACACGCGCTGGCTTCATCTCTGAGCTCTATCAATCTATGTTGCCACTAAGCGCCGCGCGATGAGATGGCCTAGCACATCAACTTCCTCGACCCACCGCATCATTGGCGCGCGAGTAAGATTGCCCAGAAGATACTGACCCCACCGCGCCTTGATGCCATGCGCCCCTTTGTACAAGGGCTGTGCCGGGATCGCCTGACCGAGAAGGTGACCAACCTGTTGTGATGCTGACTTAATCTTTCACCGCGCGCAGTGTATACATAAAGGGCAGGTTGGTGCGGTCCGCTGGCATCTTGTAAAGGCCATCGCCTGCGTCTTCCAGAAAGTCCCAGCCCTTCACCATGTGCTCTGCATGTTCTGTGAGCTCGGTGATACGCAGACCGGCCTTTACCAAAGCTGTGACGACCGCCCCCAATGAATGGTTCCACTGCACCGTGTCATTGTGTGTCGTCACAGCCGACCCATCCGCATATGACCCCGCCTCATGCATCGCCAAGCCGCCCTTAGGCGTAAAATAGTCGTAACCCGGTTTGAAATCTTTATCCCAGATCCACTCAATGGGGTGAAACTCCACGAAGAAAAACTCACCGCCCGGCTTCACGAGATCAGCCACCACCCGCGCCCAGGCATCAATATCCGGCAACCAGCAAATCGCCCCGATGCCCGAATAGACAATGTCATAAGTGCGCCCCAAGACCTCCGGCGCGTCATAAAGATTGGCGACGACAAACTCAGCCTCAACGTCAATCTCTTTTGCAATGTCGCGCGCAGCCTGGATCGCAGGCTCAGAGAAATCAAGCCCTGTCACCTTCGCGCCGCCGCGCGCCCACGACAATGTGTCGAGACCAAAGTGGCATTGAAGATGTACAAGCTCTTTACCCGCCACATCGCCCACGGCCTCCAGCTCGCCATGCACGAGGGAATTGCGCCCGGCCTTAAAACCCTCCACGTCATACATGGGGGATCGCACATGGATGGGCGCGCGCTCGTTCCAACTCGCCTTATTCAGCTCCAGCCATTTATCAGACATTTTGCCTCCTCGTTCTCGGTCGTCGTGCCCGGACTTGTTCCGGGCATCCAGGGTTCCAAACAAAGGTCTGTGCTTAGACGCTCCTGGACCACCGGAACAAGTCCGGTGGTGACGGAATGAGCTTGGCTGGAGGCCAGGGTATCACACCCCCATAAAAAAAAGCCCGGACACTTTCGTGCCCAGGCTCAAATTAGATCACAAAATCTTAGCTCGCGAATTTCTGCATCCGACCTTTGATGATCTCTTCGGCTTCTTTCACCATGCCACCAACAAGTTCGTCACAGGTTGGGATATCGTGGATCAGCCCAGCAACCATACCGCAAGACCATGCGCCGGCTTCCATTGTGCCTTCCTGCATAATCTTCGGATAGACGCCACCGACAAATTCGGCAACATCTTCAATGGTGGTCGCATCGCCTTTTTCTTTTTCGATGGCGATCATCTTCTCAACAGCTGGGTTGGTGAGAACCCGTTCGGTGTTGCGCAATGGACGCATGACAAGACGTGTGTCGAGCTCAGAAGCGGCAACCAATGCATCTTTCACGTTTTGGTGCACAGGGGCTTCTTTTGTCGCAATAAAACGTGTGCCCATGTTGACACCCTCAGCGCCGAGCGCCAAAGCCGCCACAAGCTGCTGCGCGTTGCCAATGCCGCCAGAAGCAACGAATGGAATTTTCAGCTCTTCTGCAGCGCGCGGCAACAGGATCATGTTTGGAATATCGTCTTCACCTGGGTGACCACCACATTCAAATCCATCAACGCTGACAGCATCGCAGCCAATGCGCTCCGCTTTCAACGAGTGCCGCACAGAAGTGCACTTGTGAATGACCTTAATGCCAGCTTCCTTCATCGCAGGAAGATAGGCTTCAGGTGAGCGACCAGCTGTCTCAACAATTTTCACGCCGCCTTCAATGATTGCTTTGATGTAACCTGGATAATCAGGCGCTGCGAAACCCGGCAGGAAAGTCAGGTTCACACCAAATGGCTTGTCGGTCATGCCGTTGCACTTTTCGATCTCTTTTGCGAGATCTTCCGGTGTCTTTTGGGTCAGACCGGTGATGATGCCAAGGCCGCCCGCATTGGACACAGCCGCAGCCATCTCAGCAAAGCCAACATAGTGCATGCCGCCCTGGATGACCGGATGCTCAATGCCGAATAGTTCTGTAATTTTCGTTTTCATGAGGCTCTCCTTAGCCTTTGGGGTCTCTTTTTGTTGCGCGGATTATGACCATGATCTCCGTCAGATGCCAGCACTTAGCTGAACGCAAACGAACGAACCGCTATGCAAAAACGAACTAACGCTGGAGCACGTTGAGGCTAGCGCCGAAGCCGGGCCAAAAGAGCCGCTGTGGGATAACCGTCTGCGGGAATGCCGTTGCGAACCTGCCAGGCCCGCAGCGCGGTGCGGGTGTTGCCACCAATGATCCCGTCAAAGCCTTGGGTGTCGAAACCTTTTGACGTGAGCAAGCGCTGCAGCTCTTCACGTTCCGATCTGCCCAAAGGTCGATCCTCCGTGGGCCAGGTGCCGCGAATCTCGCCCTCACCTCGGAACCTATCTGCAAGTAAGTTCACCGCCAGCGAATAGGACGTCGAATTATTATAACGCAGCACGGTGCGGAAGTTTTTACGCACCAAAAATGCCGGACCTTTGTAACCAGCAGGTAAAATCAAACGAGCAGAGACGTCACCGTCGCGCCTGTCGACCGCACCGCCGCCGTGCAGCCGCACGCCAAAGTCAGCCCAATCCTCAAGCGATTTGGAAACGCTCTTGTCAGCCAGTGCATAGTCAAAATTTTCGGGCAGAACAACTTCCGTGCCCCAGGAAGTGTCTGCCTGCCACCCGGCCTGGCCAAGATAGTTGCCTGCAGAACCAAGCGCGTCGCCAATATTGTTCCAAATATCGCGTTTTCCATCACCATCAAAATCCACGGCGTGTGCATTGTAAGTGGTGGGGATAAACTGCGTGTGACCCATGGCACCCGCCCAGGAGCCGGTCATGAGATGAGGTTCAATGTCACCATTTTGCAAAATTTTCAGCGCCGCCAACAATTGTTCGTTGCCGAATGACATGCGGCGTCCTTGATAAGCAAGCGTGGCAAGCGCCCGGGTCACCCGGTGCGTACCCATAAAAGAGCCATAGCCCGTCTCAAGACCCCAGATAGCCACCAAGACCTCTTTGTCCACACCATAACGGTCTTCTAAACGACGAAGCAAAGACGCATGGGTCGCCAGCATTTCTTTGCCATTGGCTACGCGGGTGTCCGAGATCGCAGAGCGTAAATACTCCCACACGGGGCGCACAAATTCTGGTTGATTGTTATTGGCTTCCACAACAGCCGCGTCCGGGCGAACGGAGCGCATTGCTTCATCAAAGACACTGCTGGAAATGCCAGCACCAAGTGCTTCGCGACGAAACCCCGTGAGCCAGGTCGTAAAAGCTTCATCGACAAGAGAAGGCGGCGCTTTGGGTGTGGGAACACCGGTGGCAAAGCCAGGTGCACAAAAAACAGAAAAACCAACAACAACCGCCAAAATTCGAAACATAAAGCACTTTCCCATGCCAATTGACACCAACCGCTAACGCTTTTGCGCCCACAATAAGGCGAATTTTAGCAGATATGAATGAGATTAGCCCGTGTCAGATTATTCATCGACGTTTGTCGTTCAAGATCAGGTTTTTGGTATGCCGCGTCTCATTTTTTATGGCTGGCTTGCCATTGCAGGGCTAATTGCAGCCTTGTCCCTGTGGCCAAAGGGCTTGCTCTCTGATCACCATCATTTTGACAAGCTCGCGCACTTTTGCGCCTACGCCACCCTTACAGGCGTTCCAGCCCTCTATTCAACTTCGCGCCGCGCTATCTTGGTCGTCGGAACGGGGCTCATCGGAGTGAGCGCAGGCCTCGAACTCGCACAATACCTCCTGCCTGATCGCTGGCCGTCACTTCTGGACCTCGCCGCCAATGTTGTCGGCGTGTTGACCGGCACAGTCAGTGCTTGGTTCCTCAGAAAATTTCTCCAGATATGGCCGTGGTCGCAAGAACTGGCCGCCAAGCTCCTGTTGCCGACACCTACCCTTCAATCATAGAGCCGCTATATAAAACGTCACAATTCCTTCGCCACTCGTTTATAACGTGAGATACATATCGCAGACGACGTGCCGACCAAGAAAGAAAGGGGTCTAGAAGTGACTCCGAAGATCCGAAAAGTAGTTTTCCCTGTTGCTGGCCTTGGAAGCCGTTTCTTACCGGCAACCAAGTCGATCCCGAAAGAAATGCTCCCCATTGTAGATCGTCCTCTCATTGACTACGCGGTGGAAGAAGCGCGCAAAGCAGGGGTTGAGCATTTCATTTTTGTGACTGGTCGTGGCAAAGGGGCTATCGAAGACTATTTCGATCACGCGTTTGAGCTGGAGACCACACTAAGCGAACGAAACAAAGCAACCGCATTGCGTGCGCTCTCCACAACCCAGCTAAAACATGGTGCTGCCAGCTTCGTCCGCCAACAACAACCACTCGGCCTCGGTCACGCCATCTGGTGTGCGCGCGATATTTTGGGCGATGATCCCTTCGCGGTCATTCTGCCCGATGAAATGGTTCAACATGAACGCGGGTGTTTGGCGCAAATGGTTGACGCTTGGGAAGAGCACGGGGGCAACGTAGTCGCCGTAGCTGAAGTTCCTAAAGACAAAGTCGATCAATACGGTATCGTTGAGCTGGGAAAAGATGATGGTCACACTGTTGAAGTTAATGGTCTGGTGGAAAAGCCGGACGTCGGCAAAGCGCCCTCCCAACTAGCCCTTACAGGGCGTTATATTCTTTCTCCCAGCGTCTTTTCAGAGTTGGACAAAGGCATTCGCGGCGCCGGAGGCGAAATTCAGCTGACGGATGCCATGGCCGCAACAATCGGTTCCGTGCCATTTCACGCTGTGCGTTTTGAAGGCACAAGGTTCGATTGTGGTGACAAAGCAGGCTTTCTCGCAGCCAACATCGCATATGCGCTAGAACGCGATGACATTGCTCCGGGTCTCAGAACCCTTGTCCCACAACTCAAAGACGCCTAAGCCACATAGCTGACACCACCTCACGCCTTACGGGCAATCACAAGGAGTACTAGATGCGCATCGCAATGATCGGAACAGGTTATGTTGGCCTCGTTAGCGGTGCTTGTTTTGCTGACTTGGGCCACGATGTTGTCTGCATCGACAATAATCAGGCCAAATTGGATCTGCTTGAACAAGGCAAAATTCCAATTTACGAACCCGGACTTGATGAACTGGTCAGCAAAAACGTGGAAGCAGGCCGATTGAAGTTTGCACCCTGGGCGGCTGGGGACATCCAGAATCAGGACGCCATTTTCATCGCTGTGGGCACGCCACCGAGCGAACTCGATGGCAGTGCTGACCTGAGTGCGGTTTATGCCGTTGCCGCGGAATTGGCGCCCGAACTCAGTGGTTATACCGTCGTCATCAACAAATCGACCGTTCCTGTCGGAACAGGCGACGAAGTCGAAGAAATCATTCGCACCGCCAATCCTAACGCAAACTTTGATATCGCATCCAACCCTGAGTTCCTACGCGAAGGCTCGGCAATCGAAGATTTCATGAAACCCGACCGTGTTGTCGTCGGCACAAACGCCAAACGCGCAGCTGACGCAATGAGGTCGATTTATCGCCCACTCATCCTAAACGAGACACCCGTCATCATCACAGGGCGCACGACATCTGAACTCATAAAATACGCCAACAACGCCTTCCTTGCCACAAAGGTCACATTCATCAACGAGATCGCCGACATTTGCGAAGTAACCGGCGCAAACGTGCAAGACGTTTCCAAAGGCATTGGCCTAGACACGCGCATCGGACACAAATTTTTACAAGCAGGTGCTGGCTTTGGTGGCTCTTGTTTTCCCAAGGACTCTCTCGCCCTAACCGATACCGCGCGAAAAATCGGCCGACCGACACAAATCGTCGAAGCTGTCATTTCAGCAAACACTGAACGCAAGCGCCGCATGACAGAAAAAATCATCGCTGCATGTGACGGTGACGTGGATGGAAAAACGTTGGCAATCCTGGGCGTTACATTCAAACCGAATACGGATGATATGCGCGATGCACCCAGCCTCGACATTGTGCCACTGCTGCAAGCAGCGGGTGCCAAAATCCGTGCCTATGATCCAGAAGGCATGCAACACGCCAGAACCATGTTGTCAGACGTCCAATGGGGTGAAGATAGCTATAGCATAATGAAAGATGCTTCAGCCCTGCTCATTCTGACTGAATGGAATGCATTCAGAATGCTTGACATGGCACGAGTCAAATCTCTGCTCACGGAGCCACTTATCATTGACCTGCGCAATATTTACACGTTGGAAGAAATGTCTCAGATCGATGTGACTTATCATTCCGTCGGCAGACCAATCATCAAACCAGCTTAAAGCGCTGACCGGACCCGCACGCCGGCAACGTTTCTGGAGAATCCATCGCCAAGGATAGTTGAATCTCGCTGTTCATAGCCGTAAAACACGCCGACCGAAAATGCCTGGTTGATCAGATAATCTACGCCGAGTTCAAAATCATACGTCGTGTCTTGTCGAGTGCTGCTCGCGAAATCCTCTTCCGCATACTCAAAGTCAGCACGCGCGATCAAATTACGCAGGAATTCGTGATCGACACCAACACTGGCACTCTGCCGTTCAAATGATGAGGCGCCCCCAGCAGTTGTGTCTTCAATAGCGTTGTCTGCGCGCAATCGTACAGTTGTGAGCGGTGTTACAAACCAATTAACCGCCGCGCCAAAGGCAAGGTTTGAGACAGGGGCAAAACTCGCATCTTCAAACGCCTGCTCTTGATATCCAGCAAAGACTTCACCCGTTGCCAGACTGCCAAGCTCAAATGACGTGCCGACAACCACTTCATACCCATCTGAGTCACGGTCAACCGCGGCGATAGGTACCTCTTGTTCATAATCACGAACGTTGTAAGTGCCCCGCAGGAAGACAATCGTATCTGCAACAAGCTCGTATCCCACCTGCACGGCCACTTCCATTACGCTGCGGTCGCGATCATCATTGCTCGCTGACCCGCCACCAACAAGCGGCGTGTCATCAAAATCTAACTCCGTATATCCAGCCGACACTTCGGCCGACAGACGATTGAAACTCTGATTGACGGTAATCGTTGCACCCATTTCCTCAAATTCCGTCGGCTCGGCAGCCGCGCCAATTGCATCGGCAGATCCACGTTCTTCTGACAAAGAGCCGTATAGGAAACCAACCGTCACAGACGTATCGGTCAACACATCAATCCGGGCAGACGCGGCGGCGGTCCAGTCCAACACATCTTCATCGCTCTGAGAGGCATGCAAACTTTGCTCTGCATTCAACTCAAGGCGGACCGAATGATTTGCCCAGTCGGATTCCAAAGTGGCATTCGGGTTTATCTCCGTCACAAAATCGTCGGTCTCATTCGTGGCGCTTGCAAAAACATTGCTGTCGTAGAACTCAGAGACCGTGAGCGATGGTCGCAAGACAAAACTACCGAGACGCACACCCTGGGGTGAATATCCCTCATATTGACGCTCCGCGACCCCCTGGCCACGAATATCCTCAGCCTGCACCGCCGCTGGAAATAGCAAGACAAGCACAAACGCACAGCGAACCAGACCAAAAATGGAGTACCGCGACAGGGCGTCAAACCTTGAGCTGTTAACTTTTGTGTACCTCATCAGGGCAGTTTGGCCTGAAATGGTTACTGGAATGGAAACACCCATCCGGGTGCGACAACAGGCATCGTCTGCTATAAGCCTCTAATTGGGATCATTGTTTGGACCCATTTTTGACGACGCAAAAACACCGAACGAGGCCAAAAAGCCGACCATGTCCACAACTGATCAAAAACCCCATCTCACGACAGCTCGCCGTACCCTCTCGCTTGAAATTGCAGGGCTTGAAGCTCTTTCTGCCTCCCTTGGAGACGAATTCGAGCGTGCTGTTGAGATGATGAGCAATGCAACGGGGCGCGTCATCGTCGCCGGCCTTGGAAAAAGCGGCCATATTGGGCGAAAAATAGCAGCGACGCTTGCGTCCACGGGCACACCGGCCCAATTTGTTCACGCGACAGAAGCAAGTCACGGTGATCTGGGAATGATCACAACAAATGATGTGGTCCTTGCTCTTTCCTGGTCTGGCGAAACAGTCGAATTGCGCGACCTGCTACAATATACGACGCGCTTTGCCATTCCATTGATCGCCATGACTTCGGGCGCAGAAAGTGCGCTATCAAAAGCCGCCGATGTCGCCTTACTGCTGCCAAAAATGGAAGAAGCCTGTCCAAATGGGCTCGCCGCACCGACAACGTCCACCACCATGCAATTGGCGCTAGGCGATGCGTTGGCCACCGCCCTCCTTGCCCGGAATGGCTTTGGCGCGAATGAATACAAGAATTTCCATCCAGGCGGAAAACTGGGTGCCATGCTCGCCCATGTCGCGGACATCATGCACAAGGGCGATGAGTTGCCACTGGCCACCGCTGACATGTTCATGAGCGAGGCCATACTCATCATCACGCGCAAGGGCCTTGGCTGCATCGGCGTTGTAGACGCAAACGGTACACTGATCGGCCTCATCACAGATGGCGATTTACGCCGTCATATGGGTGACAATCTTATGTCCAAGACAGTCGGCGACATTATGACGGCCGCCCCCAAAACGCTTCCGCCAGAAACGCTCGCGTCAGAAGCTCTCAATTTCCTGAACGACAATATGATCACCAGCATCTTTGTCGTATCTGATGGAAAACCAGTAGGGCTGGTTCATTTCCACGATTTCCTACGCGTTGGCGTGATCTGACACCAGACTTTTTACTTAGAATTCCCGGAAAATGGGCGAATCGTACCATCTGCGACAAATTCACCGCATCCCGCGGTTGTAATTGACAATCATTCTTACAAACCATAATTTAAATGCCTATTAAAAATGACAGGCACTCGCATGTACGTTTGTATTTGTAACGCGATGAAAGACAGAGAGCTGGATGACGCGGTAGACAACGGTGCATCAAGCGTATCCGATGTCTTCAAGCATCATGGCTCTTCGCCAAAATGTGGATCTTGCGTCAATCACATCCGGAACAAAGTCGGCGTCGCGTCTCAATCGCACATCGAACCACTCGAAATGCCTCAACTTGCAATCGCGGCTGACTAACAACTGTCATCCTCTGTTGCGTTTCACCCTTTTAATCATGATCTTGGCGACACGGCGGCGACAAAAGCTGTCCAAAATCCCTGTTTGACGGAGCGGAAAATGCAAGGCGACCCAAAAGTAATCGAACTTCTCAATGAAGCCCTCAAACTGGAACTCACAGCCGTCAACCAATATTTCCTGCATGCCCGCATGTACGACAATTGGGGTCTGAAGGGATTGGGGAAAAAGGAATACGAAGAATCCATCGACGAAATGAAACACTCGGACACGCTTATTGAGCGCATCCTGTTTCTCGAGGGACTTCCAAACTTGCAGGATCTACACCGGCTCCGCATCGGCGAAAATGCAAAAGAATGCCTGGAAGCTGACCTTGCCGCCGAACATGACGGACATAAGTTCTACAAAGACGCCATCACCTATTGTGAAACAGCTTCCGACTACGTCTCACGAGAGATATTCGAACGCATCCTCGAAGACGAAGAAGAACACATCGACTATCTCGAAACGCAACTTGAGCTTATCGAAAAAGTGGGCATTCAAAACTATTTGCAGTCCCACATGCACAGAGGCGACTAACGCCTGTTGCAATGGCTATCCCCCGGACTATCCCCAAGGCCCCCGCCGCCCCCGCCAGCGTTGGGGCCGGGGCGCTTTTTCTTGAACCCCTCCCTGGGGCCCATCCTCACGCTTTGCTGCCCATGGTCCTTTGTTTACACGCGTATCAATGGTTCGTGGAAACGCTGGCTGCCAATAGGGCACGCCGGATTTCTTGAACACAGGCAGCATCACCATGCCCGCGACAAATCCAGCGACATGCGCCCAAAAAGCAACCCCACCTTGATCCGCATTACTCATGGCCGCACTGGCAAACTGAATAATGAACCAGATACCTAGAACCATGACGGAGGGAATAGCGAAAATCCGGAATATGGGAAGCGGCAGCGGGATAAACAAAACCCGCACGCGCGCATGTGGGTAAAGCAGCAGATACGCCCCAAGAACACCGGAAATGGCACCACTGGCACCGATCATAGGAATGTCAGAGGCGACAGCCAGCGCGCCATGCCCTAGCGCTGCGAAAACCCCGGCGGCTGTATAAAAAACGAAAAACCGCATATGGCCCATCGCCGCCTCAATATTGTCTCCAAAGATGTAGAGAAAGAGCATATTGCCAAACAAATGCATAAAACCCCCATGCAAATACTGGCTACTGACAAGGGTGAACTCCGGCGCAATTAGGCGAGCCGCCTGTACATCCCCACCGAATATATGTGCTGGAATTGCACCGTAACTGAGAAAAACCGCCTCAACTGTCGCCTCGGGCAATGTGGATTGCCAACCAAAAACCAACGTACAAACTGCTATCAGCCCCCACGTCACATAGGGTTTTGAATGGATCGGGTTGTCATCTGATATCGGAAACATAGGCGCGCTCTCTCATATTCATGGGCCGGACGAGAATTGAAAACACGGACCAAATCCCCTAACTAGTGAGCGAGGATTAGAGCTGCGGAGCATAACACGAACCACCAATCCGCACTCATATAGGGGAAGTAAAATGTCAGCGTCAAAAGTCCAATTGTCGGCCACGGCCCTATGCGCAGGCCTTGCCCTTGCCCCCATCTCTCAAACAGCCTCCGCCGAAGAGCCTGTGCTCCTTGATGAACTCGTCATCACATCGACCGGCAATGCCTCCCCGCGCTCCACACATGCAGGAAACATTAGCCGAATAGATCAGCAAGACATTCAGCTCGTCGCCCCAGATCATCCAAGTGAACTCCTCAACCGCGTCCCAGGCGTCCAAATTCAACACGGCTCCGGCCAGGAACATCTGACAGCCATTCGCTCACCTGTCCTAACTGGCGGCGCCGGTGCTGGTTCCTTCCTCTATTTGGAAGATGGCGTACCACTTAGAGCTCCTGGATTTTCCAACGTAAACGGTCTGTTTGACGCCGTCCTTGCAACTGCAGGCGCCGTTGAGGTCGTGCGTGGGCCAGCGAGTGCGCGCTTTGGTTCAAACGCCGTCCATGGACTAATCAATGTAATATCTGCGACACCAACCGTCGCATCAGAAACAAGCTTGAGCGCATCAGTCGGTCCCCACGGCTCCTACAATTTCACTGGCACAACGAGCGGTGGAGAAGGCAACCACACAGCACGCTTCAACCTTGTCTTGGATGAAGATGATGGCTTTCGTGCCAACTCCGGCTTTGGTCAACAAAAAGCACAACTACGATACGACTACCGAGGTGACAGGGATTATGTGCGCGCGACATTCGCTGCCCAGAACCTGAACCAGGAAACAGCCGGCTTTGTTCAAGGTAATAACGCCTACGAAAATGATGCCTTGCGTAAATCAAATCCCAATCCAGAAGCTTTCCGTGATGCTTGGTCAACACGGCTCGCAGTCCGCTGGGAACGTGACCTCGACAATGGCAGCACACTCGCCATCACACCCTATGCGCGCCTCAATGAAATGGATTTCTTACAACACTTCTTGCCGGGAGATCCGCTGGAGCAAAATGGCCATTGGAGCACGGGTGTCCAAACCGCCTACATGATGGAACTTGGCGGCGGGCACCAACTCATTCTCGGTACAGATGTTGAATACACACAAGGCTTTTTGAAAGAGACACAAGCGGGCCCAACCATCTTTGGTGTCTTTGTCCAAGGCCAACATTACGATTATGACGTTGAGGCTATTGTCGCGGCACCTTACATTCACTCCGTGTGGGCCCTCTCTGAAGACACGACGCTCACCGCTGGGGCGCGCTTTGAATACACACGCTATGACTACGCAAACAACGCGCCTAACAACACGGTCGGCCGCTTTCAGCGTACACCTGATCGGGTCGATGACTTCTTCGACATAACGCCGAAGCTCGGCATCACCCACGCCTTCTCTGACGAATTTGTTGGTTTTGCCAACTTGGCGCGTGGGGCACGTGCGCCGCAAACAACCGATCTTTATCGACTACAAAATGCGCAAATTCCAGGACAGGTGGAAAGCGAAGAAACCGACAGCATTGAACTGGGTGCACGAGGCACCGCGCACGGCATCTCTTATGAGCTGGCTTCATTCTATATGGAAAAAAGCAATTTCTTCTTCCGCGATTCTGCCGGGTTGAATGTGCCCAACGGGGAAACCGTCCACTATGGTGTTGAGCTAGAAGCATCTGCCCCACTTGGCGCGGGCTTCGACCTTTCCGGCTCCGCGACCTACGCGGTTCACAAATATGACTTTGACCGCGCAGCCGCCAATCCCGCCAACGTCATTAGATCGGGAGATGATATTGATACAGCACCACGCACTCTCGCCAATCTTCGCCTGGGCTACACTTTCAATGATGACCGGGCACGGCTGGAACTGGAATGGGTTCACGTGGGCGACTACGCAATGGATGCAGGCCACACCGCGACCTATGAAGGCCACGACCTTCTCAACCTAAGAGCCCAGGTCGCAATCACAGAGCAAATCGGCTTATTCGGGCGCGTCACCAATTTGGCCAACACGCGCTATGCGGACCGTGCCGACATTCGTACAATTGGCGCCGCAACAGCGATTGAGCGGTTTTTTCCTGGTGAAGACCGTGCGGTTCATGTTGGCGCATCTTTGCGGTTCTAGGGTGAAACATGACAATTGCCACCTTTCCTGCCTAATCTAGTGTAATGGAAATACCGCTTACCCTTGAGCTTTGGCCATTACTGGTGGGCCTAATCAATCTTCTAGCAGCAGGCTCTGCTGCCGGACATGCATTACTGACAAAGCGTGACGAAGGCGCAGCAGTCGCCTGGATCGGCGTTATCATCCTGCTGCCCGTTTTTGGGTGGGCCATCTACCTGATATTTGGCATCAATCGCATTGCAAGGCGGGCGGGCACTTTGCGCGCTGGGGGATATGAGACTGGCGACCTATCATTTCCGCACGAACAAAAAACAATGACAGCCATCACAGAACTGGGCGGCAGCGCACAGCTCACACAGATGGCAAAAATTGGAACGCGGATCGCCGACATCCCTTATACTTTAGGCAATGCCATCACTGTGTTGCGCGATGGAGATGAAGCCTATCCAGCAATGATCGCAGCTATTGATGCCGCAACAAAAACCGTCGCCCTCTCCACTTACATTTTCAACAATGATCACGCAGGCAAACAGTTTCTGGCTGCCTTAAAACGGGCTCATGGTCGCGGTGTGAAGGTCCGTGTCCTCATCGATGGTGTCGGCTCCTGGTATTCGTTCCCGTCCATGACCCGGCAATTGAACGAGGCTGACATTCCCCACGCCCGCTTCCTCCATTCTTTTCTGCCATGGCAAATGCCATATCTCAATTTGCGCAATCACCAGAAAATTCTAGTGGTCGACGGAAAAAAAGGTTTCACAGGATCGATGAACATCGCCGAGGGAAACTTGATAGCCAGCAATCCAGGCCATGCGATCCGCGACTATCACTATGCGGTTGAAGGCCCCGCTGTCGCTCACCTCAGCGCTGCATTCGCCCACGAATGGCGTTTCAGCACCGGCGAAATTTTGGTCGGCGATCATTGGATGCCGGACCTTGGCGAAGTGGGAGATGTCATCGCCCGTGGCTTGCCCGCTGGACCAGACATGCACCGCAACACCATTCGTTGGACATTGCTGGCCGCGCTCACGCAAGCGCAGCACACCATCCGTATTGTTACGCCCTATTTTCTGCCCGATTCCAATTTGATGACCGCTCTATCACTGGCTGCCATGCGTGGTGTGAGGGTGGATATTGTCCTGCCACAAAAAAACAATCTTTTCTACGTCGCGTGGGCGGGCCGGTCTCTGCTCGATGATCTTGCCAGCAGTGGATGCAATATCTGGAAGAGCAGCGGACCTTTTGATCACGCTAAGATAATGACCGTTGATCGCGCTTGGAGCCTCATTGGGTCGGCCAATTGGGACCCGCGCAGTCTGCGTCTCAACTTTGAATTCAATCTGGAATGTTATGATGGCCGTCTAGCTGACCAACTAGATAACATCATTGACGGCAAAATCGCTGCTGCCAGCCGGGAGACCACCAAAGTACTGCGGGCCCGCTCTCTGCCCGTCAAACTTCGCGACAACTTGGCACGCCTCATGTCTCCTTACCTTTAAGTTCCGTTTGGCGCGTAACAATTCACACGTTACTCTCGTTGAATTGCAAAAAAAATAGAGGGAGAAAGAAAAAATGTCGTGGAAAAATGTCACCGTTGAAAAACAAGGGTCCGTCGCCCTGGTGCGCTTTGATCGCAAAGGAAACCTGAATGCCTTTAATCAAGAAGTCATTGCAGAACTAACTGACGTTGCTCGCAGTTTTCAGGACGATCTGGATACCAATGCCGTGGTGCTCACAGGAACGGACAAATCATTCTCCGCCGGGATTGATTTGAAAGAACGCCAGGACCGTTTTGCGGGCGGACAATCTGACCTTGAACTCCGACGCACCTATTATGCGGGCGTTCACCTGTGTCGCGCTTGGGAAGAAATGCCACAAATCACCATTGCTGCGATTGAAACAATGGCTGTCGGTGCCGGTGTTGCTCTCCCGTTGGCACTGGATTGGCGCGTGATGGGCAAAGGAGCTTTCTTGTACGTGCCTGAAGTCAAAATAGGCATCAACCTGCAATGGGGCGCCTTACCCCGTCTCGTCACCCTTGTTGGCCCAGCGCGTGCAAAACGCATATGCATCTTGTGCGAACGTATGGGAGCCGCTCACGCGCTCGACTGGGGATTGGTTGATGAATTAGCCAACGATGGAAAAGTCGTCGAAAAAGCCATGGAGATGGCGGAGTTGGCGGCCTCTATGCCGGCGCCTGCTGTCCGCATGGTGAAAGAAGCTGTAAATGCGACCGCTAATGCGTTGCACCGTGCTGTCGGTTACGCCGACGCAGACCAAAGCCAACTTTCCAGCGGCTTCCAAACAGCACAAGCGGCGTCAAACGACTTTAATAGCTAAGAAGTTGAGTGGGCGAAGCACACACTTCGCCCTTCAATTTTGAGTTATGCAGGCTCCACAGCTAGGGTCGCCCCCTTGGAGCCTGTGACTTTTACAGTTGTGCCGACATCAGCATCCGGTCCTGACACTTGCCAAAGTGTATCGCCAACCTGAACTTTGCCGCGACCGTTTGCGATTTTTTCAACGACAACAAATGTGCTGCCAACATAGGTCTGACCGCGCTTATTCAGGTTTGGGCTATCGGTTTCAACATCACCCTGAGTCGTCAGACGGTATCCGGCAAAAGCGCTGGCCACTGATAGAACAGCAAAAAGCGCAATCTCAATCTGCCAGGCCATATCCACCAACAGCGTCAGCAAAGCCACGATGACGGCCGCTCCCGCGAGCCATATGAAAAGCACACCGGGAACGACAAGTTCAAGTGCGGCTAGCCCGACGGCGACAATCCACCAGGTCCACTCACCCCACGTCGAAAAAAATTCTTCCATGCACTCAAGTCTCCGGTGTTACGCGTGGCACAGCGCCTGATGGTCGGCGTGTACCACCACCACGAGGGCTAGAGCCGTCATCGGAACCGAACGCTTCGCGCGCGATGTCACCAATACCGCCAATGGCACCAATGACGCTAGCTGCTTCCAATGGCATCAAAACAAGCTTCTGATTGGGCGCAGAGGCGATATCTTTCAACGCGTCAACATATTTTGTCGCAACAAAATAGTTGATAGCTTGAACATCGCCATCTGCGATCGCAACACTCACGGCTTTGGTCGCTGCTGCTTCAGCTTCTGCAGCACGTTCACGCGCCTCAGCATCGCGGTACGCCGCTTCCTTGCGGCCTTCAGCCTCAAGGATCGCCCCCTGTTTTTGACCCTCAGCCTTCAGAATATCAGATTGCCGTGCGCCTTCAGCTTCCAGAATCGTCGCACGTTTGTCGCGTTCCGCTTTCATCTGGCGGCCCATAGCATCCACCAGATCACGTGGAGGATTAATGTCTTTGATCTCAATGCGGGTCACTTTAATGCCCCAGGGATTTGTTGCTTCATCCACAACCGCGAGCAGTTGTGCATTGATTTTGTCACGCTGGCTGAGCAACTCGTCCAGGTCCATGCTGCCCATCACGGTACGTGTATTGGTCATCGTCAGGTTCAAAATCGCATATTCGAGGTTATTCACTTCATATGCCGCCATAGCAGCATCCATCACCTGATAGAAGACAACACCATCAGCCGTGACCATCGCATTATCGCGTGTAATCACCTCTTGGCTTGGCACATCCAGAACTTGCTCTTTCTTATTCATCTTCACGCCGATTTTCTCAATAAAAGGTGTGATGATGGACAAGCCGGGCTGTAAGCTCTTTGTGTATTTGCCAAAACGCTCTACCGTATAGACGTGGCCTTGCGGCACCATCACAACAGCCTTGATCAAAAAGATCAGTGCGAGTGCAAAAAGAATAAGAACGAAAATAGTGCCACCAGACATTCGCGTGCCTCCCAAGGGTGATGAGTATTAGAAAACCACTATAGGCTGAGTCGGTGGCAACCGCGTGCCGAGAAGAAGGCTAAAAAAGGGCGCAGCTCCAAAACAAAGCCACGCCCTAACCCATGCTCAACCAACTGAATTAATTGAATAATTTCAACTCAACGCCAAGGTTCGACCAAAATTTTCGCGTGATGCTCTGGATTTGCCAAATCATCAAAGGCCGCCTTAACGCCCTCAACACCAATTTTGGCGGTGATCAATGGTTCTGCTTTGATCTTGCCCTCGGCCAGGAAGTGCAACGTTTGTGCAAACTCCTCTGGCGTGTACCCAAGGACAAATTGAAGGTTCAGCTCTTTGTTGATGGCAAAGAACGGTTCCAAGTGATCAGGCTCCATGCAAACACCCACCACAACAATGCGGGCAGCTTTTGGTGCCCCTTCAAGAACTTGTTGAATGAGACCCGGCACACCGACACATTCAAAAATAACACCAGGACGAAGCTGTGGACCAATGCCCATCATCGTCATCCAGTTTTTACCGTCATAGCCTTCGGGGGCCGCTTCCTCTTCCCACTTTTCGTAAGGAGAGTTTTCGGCAGGATCAATAACGATGTCTGCGCCCATCATTTCCGCAAATTTGCGACGCGCAGACGAAAAGTCAGATGCGATAATTGGTCCTACGCCAGCAATTTTCAATCCAGCGATCACCGCCAACCCAACAGGACCACAGCCGATCACAAGAGGCACGTCGTCATCAGTCAATCTGGCTTTTTGAACCGCGTGCCAGCCAACCGCCATTGGCTCAGTCAACGCAGCCTGATCGGTGGGCAAGCCATTGGGCACTTCCAACAACATGGCTTCATTCAAAACCATCTGCTCAGCAAAACCACCCGGATAGGCGTTAGAATATCCCACGCCCTGCACACCAGTCGCAGAGATAGCGATCGGCATCGAGCAAACACGGGTGCCAGGTTTCAGCTTTTTCTCTGTTCCCGTTCCGTAGTCGAGGATTTCAGCACAAAACTCATGCCCAAAGACTAGGTCTTTGTTCGGGTCCATCAATAGAGCACTACCAGATCTCTTGGCAGCGTCGACCATCGCATCCGCATGATGAAAGGCATGTAGGTCAGAACCGCATATGCCGCACGCTAGTGTCTTTACGACAACCTGGCCTTCACCGGGTGTGGGGTCAGGCAAACTGTCTACGACAAGGTCACCATCTCTAAATATTGCTGCGCGCATGTCCGCTCCCTTATTTCTTAAATTGGACCATAGTCCATTTTTTTTAAGACACTACCGGGAACAGACACGCGTGCAAAGCATCATCTGCTCAAGAGCCAGTAAGGCCCCACCCTTGCAGCCGCGCGGCTTCTTCACGGACACGCTCAGGACCCCCGAGCAATTGCCTGTCGAGGCCAATGCGCTTGAACCAATAGTGCAGACCCAAAAGGTCAGTAAAGCCCATGCCACCATGCACTTCTGTAGCTGTACGCGCGACGAACCGTCCAGTTTCAGACAGGTGCGCTTTGGCGAGGCAGGCCATCAACCGGCGCTCATCAGGCAATTCATCCTGCGCGTAAGCCGCATACCAAATCAGGGACCGACACGGTTCCAGTTCCGCTGCCATTTCCGCACACAAATGCTTCACAGCCTGGAACGAGCCGATGACACGGCCAAACTGTTTGCGTTCTTTGGCATAAGCCACTGCCATTTCGAGCATGCGGTCGCCTGCGCCCAGAGTGTCGGTGGCGAGCATAATGCGACCCGCATCAATGATTTGATCAACGACTTGAGCATCACCTTCGGGTAATGGTTCCGCGTCGACATTGTCGAACGTAAGTTCTGAAACAGGTCGCGTCAGATCAATCGTTGTGAGATCCTTCCGCGTGAGACCGTCAGCCCCAGCTGCGACGAGATAGAGATATTTCTCAACATCAGAAACAACAAAGATGTCCGCTGAAGGCCCATCAATCACAAAAAGAGCCTTGCCTGAAAGCTTGCCATTTTTGGCTGTGACACCTGCGCCATCGCGAGCACCAATCACTTCTGTTACGGCGACACCAGCAATCACGTCGCCACCTGCCAACTTCGGAAGCCATGCCTGTTTCTGGGTCTCACTGCCCGCAAGCTCCAAAGCCATCGGCGCCATAACTGCCGTGCCCACAAAGGGAACAGGCACGACGCAGCGGCCCAACATCTCCGAA